>Ga0268265_10002393_pt1 | contig 14179 bp, 11 predicted proteins | sample KBSSwiS52_FD_190355 | JGI IMG/M metagenome (GOLD analysis project Ga0268265, IMG submission 190355) | Switchgrass rhizosphere microbial communities from Kellogg Biological Station, Michigan, USA - KBS Switchgrass S5-2 (SPAdes) (version 2) | ecosystem: Host-associated > Plants > Roots >... | reverse complement strand
GGAAACTCTGGTTCGGCCAACCAAGCGGCTCCAGCGGACGGCTGACGCCACCGAGTCTGGTGAACGGATAGGGAGATCGACTCAATCAACCGAACCGCCGTGTACGTGACCCGTATGCACGGTGGTGTGGGAGGAGGGGGCCCGTGAGGGCTCCCCCTATCCCGATTAGGCGGCACTCGGACCATTGGTAGTTCTATTCAAATGAGCGAAGACACAGATCCCAATCGACCAGAGCTTCCGGATCTGGAGGCTCTAATGAAGGCCGGCAAGCCTAAAGAGGTGCTGGTTGCGTTGAGGACGTATCTTGATACCGTGAATCGTACCTTCAAGCCAACTGATTTAACCCACAGCCTCCAGTCATTCCGGGCGACAGTGGCGACCTTGAAAAAGGACACGGACCGCTGCCAAGACCGCTACGAGCAAGCGTTCAAGGTATGGCTTGGGGACAGGAATAACCAAGCAGCCTACGAGTTACTTCAGTTCGAGTTGCGCCAGCTAATCCGAACGTTCTTCGCTGAAGTTGAAGGCACCATCTACTCGGGCCGGCAGGTCATCCTCTGGTCCTACGAGCGAGGCGAAATAGATCTAACCGCACCGGAAGTTGCCTTGCTTCGGGAGGAGAGCTACCGTTTCAACCGAAAAACAAAGAAGGCTGAGTCTCGACCAGTCTTTAGCTCGACCCTCGACACGCTTCTTCTCACACTGACAGTACTTCCAAGGCTATTCGGGTCGATTCCTTTGGACCCCAGGGTTCCGCTGCGCGGCTTTCGCCGCTCCGCTGCACCCTGGGCTACCCTCCATCGTCCCTCCGGGACTGAAACCCTTGCCCGCAGGGTCTTTTCGAGTTTCGCGACAGAAACTAGACTAGATTGGAGGTGCACTCGTCACCAATCGAAGAGAGGAAGAGTCCGCGATGAAGGTTACTACCGTGGGGTTAGACCTAGCAAAGCAGATGTTTCTCGGTGCACGGCGTGGATGCGCACGGGAAGGCAGTGTCGCGAGGGAAGGTCCTCTGGCGTAGCTCCTGCCATTCTCGCTGAGGTTAGGGCGAATGGATGATTAAGACTCGCTCCGCGCGGCTGGCAATCAGCCACGTGGCGAATTGATCTGTTGATAGCAATGGATCAGGATTGAATCAGAGGGCAGGGGGAAATCGTGAGACCAATCGGCGACCACTTCTACACGACTTCAGTGTCCGAGCGAGACAACGCTATCGATAACGTTGGCTACGCATCGGAGAACATTGCCTGCTGGGTTCCGCTCGCGATCAATACGGTCGGCCAGGTACCCTTCTACCGTCTATTCAACAGCGACAGGGGCGACCATTTCTATACGACCTCGGCAGAAGAGCGAGATGCCGCGATCGCGAATGCCGGGTATGTGTATGAGGGCGTGGCGTGCGAGGTGTTTTCCACTTCGACAAGTGCCAGCGTCCCGCTGCATCGCCTTTACAACCCCATCAGCGGTGACCATTTCTACACGACATCCGCGCCTGAGCGCGACAACGCAGTACGGTCGTTCGGATACGTTTCCGAGGGCGTTGCTTGCTGGGTGCCGTCGATGACAGGGACCGGTACGACTCCGCTTTTTCGGCTGTACAACCCGTCGAGCGGCGATCACTTCTATACGACATCGGCTGCGGAGCGGGACAATGCAGTCGCCAACGTTGGCTACCTCTTCGAAGGAATCGCCTGCAACGTCGTCTTCCCTCAAGCGTCCACCCGGACGCCGCTATATCGCCTGTTTAACGCGAGAACGTTTGATTACTTCTACACAACCTCGGCGACCGAACGCCAAAGCGCCATATCGCAAGGCGGATATACAGCCGAAGGAGTAGCTTGCGACATCTTTACCACCGCGCAGGCAGGTACCGTTCCGCTACACCGACTGTTTAATCCGGGCAACGGCGATCACTTTTACACCACATCAACGCCAGAGCGCGACGCAGCAGTTGCGTCGCTGGGCTACCTCTCTGAGGGCGTCGCCGGCCATGTCTACGCGTCCGCTGGCCCAGACCGGACGGCGCTGTTCCGATTGCTGAAGCAGTTCGGTGCCGGTTTCGACGTCAACCTGATTCTCGTTGGAACCGAGAATTTCACCGCCGCACTTCGGACCCAACTTGATCAGTCTATAACCGGCGCTCAGGCCATCTATACAAAGGTGGGCCTGCAAATGCGCAACTTGCAGTGGTATCACATCGATGTCGTGGATGCTGGAACCTATGCGAACCTCGATGTTAGTGAAGCTTCAAGCCTCACGCGTGATTGGACAGTTCCTAACCACGCTCTTGACCTCTTCATCTGCCCGATGATGACCGGAGCGGACGGCTACTCCGCGGTGAACGGTTCATGCGACAAAGACTCGAAGGGTATGACGGGTAGCGCCGTGTCTCTGAATGGGGACGCCGCCAACAGCGCGAACACATTCGCGCACGAAATGGCGCACTATCTGGGGCTCCAACACATTTCCGATCCCAACAACTTCATTGGCAATAACGGCGCGTCGGACAGCAATACCGAGATTCTGGCGTCGCAAGGCGACACGATGGCCAAGCACTGTTTCGTGTATGACCTCTAAGGGAGCTGGATATGGCAAACCTCCTGCACGACCTCCTTCATGATCGGCACAGAGTCTCTCGTGATCTCTTGGCGGCCTTGCGTCCTGAGGATTTCGCCCAAATTCGCCGCGTCGCAACTGAGCGCGGAAGCCAGAACCGTGCGCGCGCGATTGATCTCCTGGTCGACGCACACGATTCTGAGGCGTATTCGCTTCTGTCCGGAATATTGAGAGAAGATCCGGATCGCTTGCTGCGTGGCCTTGCGGCTCGACAGCTCGGGCGCCTCGGCCATCCCGAGAGCGAACGCACCCTTGTGCAGGCGCTGGCTGAGGAGGGGGAGTCGAGCGTACAGATTCAGATTGCCGGTGCACTCGCGCGAATAGGCAACAAAGACTCGCTTGCGCAGCTGAATCAACTCGCAGAGGCAGCGCCAGAGGGCCCGTTGCGCGAGGAGGCGGTCTTCGCCCGCGCCGTCGTCGCTTCACGCGCTGGCGTAACCGGTTACGAACTAGCCCCTCCTCACCAGCAGGACGTTCTGCTGCTGGATTCAGAGTTGGCTAGGCCATTTATGTTCGATAAGGCGCCGCTGCGCGAGGCGCTGCTCGCAAGGCAAGGCGTCGGAAGCGAAAACTGGGGACTAGATCTTGCGGTCGAACAGTCCTACTTGCTCGACTGCGGCCCGACGAGGATGGTGCTCTTTCTCGATTTTGACGCTTTGACCTTAAGGGGTGGTGTTTCCGGTTTGCTCACCGAGCGCTCCCAGGAGGACGGCTCCTACCACCCGCTCTGGGTCGTTATGTGCTGGCCTGCATTCAAGGGTTCAAAGCGGTTTGTTGCGGTTCACCGCCCTTCCGGGCGACGCGTGCTTGGCGGCGTCCTGTCCACACAGACCGGCGGCTTCGAGCTTCATTCCGTGAAGGCGACCGGTAACGAACCGCTGTTCCTCCGCGGAACTGTGGAAGGACTGCAGATCAAAGTGGCCGATGCGCTAACTGGGGGACGCAAGGCTTTGCGAAGGGTTCCGACGCCGATGGAGCCGCCCGGGGGCGGGATGGAACCAAGAAAGGCGCTGAAGTAACCTTAAGCAGGGCCGGTTGAAGATTCATCACATGAGATACACCAGGTAACACCAGGTTGTTAAAACGAGCCCTGTCATGCCGAGTAGGTGCCTGCCGATTCCAGGAAACCTCGGCCGGGCGCGGGGCTGAGCAACGCTCATCAAGAAGTCCGGGGAGAAAAGGTTCAGCCAAAATAGCCAAAATAGCCAAAATAGGTAGCCAAAATAGGTACCTGCCGAGTGTCGAAGGTAACCTCAGGAATCTGGCTTCCGGCGCGCCTTCTCATGTGCGATAGAGGCCTCCATGCGTTCCCTTGGATCTCTGGACCTCGCAGAATCGGCAACGAAGACGCCTTTCGCCAGCCGACTTGGCGGTCGATCTCGATTTTGGGGTAGACCTCTCCTTTCCTGGAGCCGCTCCAGTCCTGGAAAATTCTTGCTGAGGGTCGCTTCAGTGACGCCGATCACCGCCTGCGGCGGCTCGGTCACTCACGCACGCACGAAAGGCAGGCCCGGTGGAAAGCAGCCGTTGGGAAACCTCGCCGTGCGGTCTCCACCCTTGAGCCTCTCCGCCGCTACCCGGAAGGCGGCAAGGAAGAGGCCGTAGGCTCTCCGCAAGGCTTCGCGAGTGGCCTTGGTCGCGGCGTGGAAACGCGGCGCCGGCGACTTCTTCGACTTGTTCGGGCAGGTGTGCGGATGCTGGCGTAGGATGGCCGCCACGCCGAGCGGCTCACGGCCCGTACGCTTGCGCTCCGCTGCGGCGTCGGCCTCGATCTCCTGGATCAACCCTGCGACCAGCTCCCGGTACATCTCCGGGCTGAGGTGACGCCAGCAGGGTAGCTGAGAGAGCTCGACGGTCTCTTCCGTCGCATGGCGCCGGGGCTCGAAGTCCTCTCCCCGCAGCTTGGCCCGGTGCTCCGCGGTCCGGTTGAACCAAGTGCCCCGGACCGGCTTGCCGCTGAGCACGTTCTTCACCAGGCTGATGCCCGGCCAGTCCTCGACCCGGGCCACCAAACCCTCCTTGACTCCGTTGCTCAAGACGTAGCGCAGCCGGTCGACCTGCGCCGCGGGCTCGTCGCTGATCACGATCGCTTCATAGCGGCGAGACCAGATCTTGTCTTTCCACTCTCTCAAGCGGCCGACCTCGCGAGCCACGTTCGTCTGGAAATAGCCCATGAAGTCGGCCATGCGTTCGGCATCGGGAACCCATGCCAGGATATGGTAATGGTTCGAGGCCACAAAGAAAGCCGAGATCTCGACCGGGTGAAGCCGCTGGGCGCGGCCGAGGACGCCCAGCACGATCTCGTTCAGAGCTGGATCGGGCCGGAGAAGATACCGGCTCTGGATGGTGCGGCAGGTGATGTCGACGAGTGCGCCTTCTTCTGGGATGAAGCGGAGTGGTCTTGACATAGTACCCGTGTAGAGACGGAAAACGGGTCCAAAATGTCATTCCTGGGAATGCTTCAAGGAGAATGCCGACGTTCGGCTGGCACAGCACGCTTCGGCTCGTCGGAAGGTTCCGCTTCCTCCAGCGGATGGAACTGCGCGAGGAGCGCGCGCTCGACGCCGGCCGACGTCTTGTAGCCGGGCCAGAGATGATTCCTGAACGACTCGATGACATGGTCGGTCGCCACGCCGAGATGCGTTGCCCCCGTCTCGATCATCTCCAGCACCGTGTGCAGCACGCCGGTCACGGCCCCGAAGCGCGCGTCCTTGCCCCGGTTGAACTGGCGCTGGCCGTAGAAATGGCGGAACAGCTCGTAGGTGCCGTCAAGGAGATGAACGATCATTCGCCGCGATCCCGGAAGCCTGTCTGAGCCAACCCTGCTTTCCCCCTGCGTGCTTGACACGCGAGAGGCAGGTTTGTAGTATATATAGGCGATTAACCAATCAAGGAGAATCTTATGTGGAAGCTCATCGCAATCACCAGTCTCAGCCTTACCTTGGCCGCGCCACCCATGTATACAGCCTGCAGCCAGTCCCAAGTGGATGCATGCACCACTACCAGCAACGCATGTGCAGACGGCTGTAATATCCTCGGTGCGCCCCAGTCCTGTTACGACGCATGCGTCTGCGGGTATTATAAATGCAGGGAGAATTGCGGCGACGGCATAGTTCCCACTTGGTGTCCGAGCAATTAACGTCCGAAGAGAACCCTACTCGGCGGCTTTCGTTTTCACGCGCAGGACACCCAGGACGTTCGGGATCGGCCACTGCCGGTTGTTGCTGAGAAGCCGGTTCCCGCTCTGCCCGTAGATCAAACTGAATCGTCGAGGCCAAGGCGCGCGATCACGTCCTCAAGAGAGTCAAAGGGCGCCAGCCGAGCAGCGACACAGCCAGCGCCGCCAGTTCAACGCGGCGCGCGGCGCAGCTCGATGTCTCCGTTGACGGTCTTGATGCGCACGAGCCCGCGACCGTTGCCGAGGACGCCGCGCGCCCGCACGTAACGGCGCGGCGTTCCCTCGCGGTCATCCCAGTCCGTCGTCGGCTCCTGCTGGAGCTGCCAGGCGCTCTCGATGCGGGTCGCGCGGCCATGGCTCTCGGTGTAGGACGTCTCGAGCTCGATGGCGCCGTCGAAGCCGGCCGGCAGCTCGACGATCATCTTCCCCGAGCCTGAGCTCACATCCACGGTCTGCCGCTCGCCGCCCGCGTCCGCGAGCGTGACATGGATGTCGCCGGCGCCGGTCCCGGCGCGCACGGAACCGGCCACGGGACCGATCTCGACGTTCCCGCCGCCGGTGCTCGCGTCCACGAGCCCGGCCGAGCGTCCAACGGAGATCTCTCCGCCGCCCGTGTGGATCACCGCTCCCTCCGGGGCTTCTTCGAGGTCCACGTCGCCTCCCGCCTTCTGGATGTGCAGCACCCCCGTGGGCTCGTTGGAAGGGACGCGGATTTTCGAGCGGTCGATTTCGAGCGCGCTCAAATCGGCCGTCTCCTCCAGGTCTCCGCCGCCGGCCGTCTCGCCGTAGAGCACCGGTCCGCTTCCCGACTTGCCGCGCAGCCCGCCGCGCACGCGCGACAGCAGGACGGCGCCGCCTCCCGTGCTCACCGAGCCCGCGAGGTCGGAGTCGGTGACGCGGATGTCGCCGCCGCCGGTGGAGAGGTGCGCTTCGCCGCTCAGGCGGGTGAGCACCAGCTCGCCGCCGCCGGTGCTGCCGCGGAAGGTTCCTTCCACGTCTGTCATCGTCAAGTCTCCGCCCGCGGAAGAGAGCTCAACGTCGAAACGGCGCGGCACGCGGATTTCGAGCTTGTGGGAGGTCGAGTGCGAGCCGTCTTCCGCGAAGTACAGACGGACCTTGACGCCGCCCTCCTGGCGTTCCACGGTGGCGCGGCTATTCGCCGCGTCGAGGCCGCCAAACCGGGCGCGCACCTCGACGCGAGGCTCGTCCCAGCCCTGAATCTGCACCGCGGCGCCCGTCTTCAGGTCGAGATCGAGCTGCTCGCCGGGCGCCGCGTTGACGGAGTGTTCGACGACCGGTCCGGCCGCGGCGGGCTCTTTCTCGGATCCAACCTCGGTCTCGGCTCCAACCTCGGACGCAACCGCGCGCGCCACCGGCGTCACCGCCGCCAGGGGCGCCAGCGCCAAGCCCAGGAGGATCGCACCGGCGGCGCGAGCCCGCGCCGACATCGCCCGGCGTGGAACCGTGTCGTCCAGCACGGAAAGCAGGCGGGCTTCGAGCGTGGAGCGCTGTGCCATGCCGATCGCCGCGGCTCCGATCAACCGCGGAGCCCGCGCCCTGCTCGCCACGCCCAACAGGTGCGACGCGTAATCCGCCGCGGGCGTGCCCCAGGCGAGCGCGTGGTCGTCGCAGGCGCGCTCGCTCTCATTGCGCAGGCGCCGGGCCGCCATCCAGGCCGCGGGATGAAACCAGTAGAGCGCGCAGGCCGCGGTCGCCACGAGCTGCACCAGGCAGTCGAGCCGCGCCACGTGCGCCAGCTCGTGCAGCAGCACGGCCCGCCGCCGCTCGGCGGACCATTCCCCGGCATCCATGGGCAGCACCACGACCGGGCGGAGAAAGCCCCAGGTCATCGGCGCGCCCACGGCCGTGCTGCGCAGGAGGCGCACAGGACGCGCCACGCCGGCGAGCGTCGCGGCTTCGTCGAGGAGCGCGAGCCACGCGCCGTCATCGTCCTCGACAGGAACCGCCCGGCGGGCGAGGCGCGCGAGCCCCCAGTGACCGATCGCGCACCACAGAAGCACCGAGCCGAAGCCGGCGAGCCAGAGCAGGAGCAGCGGCGAAGGAGCCCACGCCGCGCGAGGAGCCGCCGCCGCGCTCGCCGCCGACGCAGGCAGGGCCGTTTTCGCCTCGAAAGCCGCCGCAGCGGGTACATCGCGCTCCGGAGCCGAGGCCTCGGGCAGCGGCACGGCGGCGGTTTCCACCGTCGCCACCGTCATCACCGGCATCTCCAGACGCGGAGCGACCGGCGCGAGCAGGGGCAGCGCCAAGGCGCCGCCGAGCGTCAAGGCCCAGGCGAAGTGCCGCGCGGCTGCAGACCGATTGCGCAGCAGGGCGGCGAACGAGGCTCCCAACAGGAACACCAGCGTGATCTTAATGAGGAAGGCCGCTCCGCCGAGGAGCGCAGGATGGATGATCATTGGCGGGCTCCTTTCCGGCGCGACTGCTCGATGACCTTCGAGAGGCGCCGAACCTGTTCCTCGGAAAGCGGCTTCTCGGCGGCGCCCAGCAGGGCGGCGACCGCCGACTCCACGGAATTGTTGAAGAACGTGTGCAGCAGGTCGCGCACGGCCGAGCGCTGGGCCTGCTCCGGATCCGCCGTCGGGCGGAAGACGTGGCGCGGCCCCTCCCATTGGTGAGCGACGTAGCCTTTCTCCTCCAGCAGGCGCAGCATACCGCGCACCGAGGAGTAGGAAGGCGGATCGGGCAGGTCCGCGAGCACTTCCGCCGCCGTCGCCTGCCCGCGGCGGAAGAGGACCTCCATGATCTGCCGTTCGCGGCGCCCGAGATCGGAAAGCGGCTTCGCCATGTCTTCCCCCAGCCAGTGCCAATTGACTGGCACGATGCTAATACACTAGCATCGACCGGGGAGAGTGTCAAGCTAACCGTTCGTGCCGATCTGCGTCCAAGGATCTGAAGCCGAGGCTTTCAACCCGGGAGGTCCACCCATGCGCCGAACCCTGCTCGCCGTCCTGCTCCTGATCCTCCTTCGTCTCCCGGCGCAGCCGAACGCGTCGGATACGCGCCTCCTGCACTCGCCGGTCGTGAGCCGGGACCACGTCGCCTTCCTCTATGCCGGCGACCTGTGGATCTGCGATCTCGACGGCAGTCTTGCCTGCGAGAACGTCCGCCGCCTGACCAGCGATCCCGGGATCGAGCGCAACCCCGCGTTCTCGCCCGACGGCCGGACGATCGCCTACAGCGCGCAGTACGGCGCGGCCATCCCGGCCTATGGGATCGCGGCCGCGAACGTCTACACCCTCCCCGTCTCCGGCGGCGAGCCCACGCGGCTGACCTGGTTCCCCGGGTGGGACCTCGTCCGCGGCTGGACCCCCGACGGCAAGGCCGTGCTGTTCAGCTCCTGGCGCGAGGTCGCCAAGGGGGACGAGACGCCGCTCTTCACGGTGCCGGCCGCCGGCGGCGTGGTCTCCCGGCTGCCGGTCCCGTACGGCCAGCAGGCGAGCTTGTCTCCCGACGGCGCCCGCATCGCCTACACGCCCCTGTACGACCCCACCTACCAGTGGAAGAACTACCGCGGCGGCACCCATTCGCGCATCTGGATCGTGAGCCTGAAGGACCTCGCCGTGGAGGAGATCCCGCAGCCGGACGGAGGCTGCAACGACCTCGGCCCGCGCTGGGTGAGCGATTCGATCTACTTCCGTTCCGACCGCAACGGCGAATACAACCTTTTCGTCTACGACACGAAGACCCGCGCCGTCCGGCCGCTCACGCATTTCGAGGACTTCCCGGTCCTCAACCTCGATGCGAACGGCGGCAACGTGGTCTTCGAGCAGGCCGGGTATCTCCACCGCTTCGATCCCGCCACGGGCCGGAGCGAGCGGCTGAAGATCGGCGTGACCGCGGAGCTGCCCGGGACGCGGACGCGGTTCGCCAGGGGCGCGAGCCAGGTCCGCGCCGGTCATATCTCGCCGAGCGGAGCGCGGGCCGTGTTCCAGGTCCACGGCGACGTGGTCACGGTGCCGGCCGCCAAGGGCGACGCGCGCGACCTCACCAACACCCCCGGCGTGCACGAGCGCCATCCGGTCTGGTCTCCCGACGGCGAATCGATCGCTTATTTCTCGGACCAGGGCGGCGAGTACGCGCTGCACGTCCGCTCCGCGGACGCCAAGGGCAAGGTCAGGACGTACAAGCTCGCCGGCGCCGGATTTTACGAGTCTCCGGCCTGGTCGCCCGACTCCGGAAAGATCGCCTACGTCGACAACAGCTGGACGCTCTGGTGGCTGGACCTCGAGAGCGGCGCCGTCAGGAAGGTGGCTACCGAGCCGATCCAGGGCCCCGCGGAGCTGCGCTCGCTCCGGGCGGCCTGGTCTCCTGATTCGAAATGGATCGCCTATGCGCTCGGCAATCTCTCGGCCTATCGGACGATCTACGTCTACTCGCTCGCGAAGGACGAGTCGCGCGCCGTCACGGACGGGATGAGCGACGCCACCGAGCCGGCGTTCGACGCCTCCGGCAAATATCTTTACTTCCTCTCCTCGACCGACGCCGGACCGTCGAATCACTGGTTCAACCTGTCCGGCAGAGAGCTGCGGGCGACCCGCGCGCTCTACCTGGCGCTGCTGCGCAAGGGCATGCCGTCGCCGTTTGCCAAGGAGAGCGACGAAGAGAAGGCCGGGGAGAAGAAGGAAGACGAGAAGCCCGGGCCGGTGAAGATCGACTTCGACGGCCTTGGCCGCCGTCTGCTGCCGTTCCCGGTTCCGGCCGCGGACAACCGGAGACTTGCGGCGGGAGGGCCGGGCCAGGTCCTCTATCTCTCGCAACCGCCGCCCCAGCCCGGCCAGCAGGGCGGCGCGGCGCTGATGCGCTACGACCTGGGGCAGCGCAAGGGAGAGACTCTGCTATCCGGCGTGAACGACTACCGCTCCACGCCGGACGGCAAGAAGGCCCTGGTCACCACCGATCCGGAGACCTGGTCGATCGTGGAGCTCGCGCCCGGCGCCGATGCCGCCAAGGGCAAGCTGAACCTGGACGCGGCCGAGGTCCGGGTCGAGCCGCGAGCGGAATGGGCGCAGATCTTCGACGAGGCCTGGCGGATCAATCGCGATTATTTCTACGATCCGAACATGCACGGCGCGGACTGGCCGGCGATGAAGAAGAAGTACGCGGAATTCCTGCCGTACGTGACCACGTCCGACGACCTGTACCGTGTGATCCGCTGGATGCTCAGCGAGCTTACCGTGAGCCATGGCTGGGTCGCCCCCGGCGATCCGCCCTTCGAGGCCAAGGCGGCGATCGGCGGCGGCCTGCTCGGCGCCGACTACGAGATCGCGAACGGCCGCTACCGCTTCCGAAAGGTTTACGAAGGCGCGGCCTGGTGGCCGGAGATGCGCGCTCCGCTCGCGGCGCCGGGTGTGGACGTGAAGGCCGGAGAGTACCTGCTCGCCGTGCGCGGCGTGGACCTGAGGCCGCCCACCGACGTCTATGCGCCCTTCCTGAACACCGGCGACGAGAGCGTCGAGATCACCGTCGGCCCGAACCCGGACGGCTCGGGCGCGCGCACCGTGACGGTCGAGCCCCTCCGGGGCCTGGACGAGGAGCTGAACCTGCGCCACCTCGACTGGGTCGAAGGCAATCGCAGGAAGGTGGAGAAGGCGACCGGCGGCCGGGTGGCCTACGTCTATCTGCCCGACACCGCGGGCCGCGGGTACAACTACTTCCGGCGCTACTTCTACGCGCAGCTCGACAAGGACGCGGTCATCCTCGACGAGCGCTACAACGGCGGCGGGGCCTGGGCCGATGCCTACCTCGATCCCCTGCGCCGGCCGTTCAGCAGCTATTGGGCCATGCGCCACGGCGCGGACTACCGTTCGCCGAGCGCGGCCATCCTCGGGCCGAAGGTCATGCTCATCAACGAGCAGGCGGGCTCCGGCGGCGACGGCCTGCCCTGGGTGTTCCGCCAGTCGAAGCTCGGCCTGCTCGTGGGCAAGCGGACCTGGGGCGGCGAGGTCGGCGTCCTCGGCTACCCGCCTCTGATGGACGGTGGCGAGGTCACCGCCCCGAACTTCGCGCTCTGGTCGCCCGAGGACGGCTGGGCGATCGAGAACGAAGGCGTGGCGCCGGACGTCGAGGTCGAGCAGTGGCCCGCGGACCTGGCCGCCGGCCGCGATCCGCAGCTCGAAAAAGCGATCGAGATCGTCCTCGAAGAGCTGAAGAAGAACCCGCCGGCCCGGCCGCAACGGCCGCCGTATCCGGTGCGCGTGCACAGGGACGGATGATGCTCCCTCAGCGGTTGAACGGCCGCGCCTCCTTCCGGATCCCGATCTGCTCGGCGAGCCAGGTGTGGCGATCGCGAACGGCCTCGCCGTTCAAGCCGTGCTCTGCGTCGTACCAGAGCCGCTTCTTCGGCTCGCTCCCCGCCTCCTGATAGGCACGGCCGTCCGCCGGCGGCACCATCGTGTCGGACCGGCCGTTCTGGAAAAGGAGATGGGCCGGCGCGGCACGGCCGACCCAACGGATGGGCTCGATCGGCTCCATCGTCGCCAGCCAGCCCTTCACCCGCTCCGGCGGCAGGGATTTCAGGTATCCGCCGTTCCTGTCGTTCGAGCCGGTGAAGTGGCTCACCAGACCGCCGTTTCCCACGACCAGGGCATAGGCCTTGATCCGCGTCTCGACTCCGGCGAGCAGGCCTCCCTGGGTACCGCCATAGCTGATCCCCACATAGCCGAGCCGGTCCTTGGCGACGTCCGGACGGGAGAGGAGGAGGTCCACGCCGCGTCGCAGATCGATGATGAGCTGGATCTGCTCGTCCCGGTCGCGCTCATCGAAGTTGAGGCCCCGCTGAACGCCGGTCCGGTGGCTCCGGGCGAGGGGGGCACTGATCGACAGCGAGATCGCGCCCAGCCTGGCCAGCCTCTCCGCCTCGGGCAGCATATTCCGCGCCGAGCCCCGCATGCCGTGCAGGAGCAGCACGCCCGGAAACGGGCCGCGGCCATCCGGGATCAACAGGAACGCCGGCACGCGGCCTCCCTTGGGGCTGGCATAGGTGAGCTGCTGGAGGGTGTACCCCTGCCTCTTCTCCGAGGAGACGACCTGCGGGTCCAAGGGTGCCGAAGGATCGTACGCGAAGAGCTTCAGGAGGTTGTCGTTGGCGGCAGGCGAGGAAACCGCCGTGTCGGCGCCACAAGCTGCGAGAGCGAGGGCGAGGCAGCAGAGCGTACGGTGGAGAACAATACCTCGTGTCCTTGTCATCCGTGGGATTCTACCGCTGCTCCCGAGGCCGCGGCGATCCACAGAGGCTTGGATTGACTCGTCGCCAGCATAGCCTTAAACTCTCTAAGTTGTTGCATTCCGGTCTGTTGTAGAGGGGAAGGGGTGGGTCGTCGAGTCAAGCTGAACGGTCAAGACCTGGTTAGCGGCACTCGGCACAGTGTCTGCTCCGCACATCGCCAAGGGCAAAGAGAGAGATGGACCGACAGGCCTGGCCGGGAGTAGAGAAATGAGCAACGAAGTACGACTCCGCAACATCGAGCCCGACGACCTCCCCATCTTCTACGAGCAACAACTCGACGCCGACGCCACGCGCATGGCCGCCTTCCCCGCCCGCGACCGCGCAGCCTTCGACGCCCATTGGGCGACAAACATCCTCGGCAACCCGGCGACGGTCAAGCAGACGATCCTCCTCGACGGCCAGGTCGCGGGCAACATCGGGAGCTGGCCCCAGGATGGTGTCCGCCTCGTCGGCTACTGGATCGGCAAGGAGCATTGGGGCAAGGGTGTCGCGACCCGGGCGCTCGCCGCTTTCCTGCACCTCGTGACCGAGCGTCCCCTCCACGCGCATGTGGCCAAGCACAACGTCGGCTCGATCCGTGTCCTGGAGAAGTGCGGCTTCAGCCGCGAGCGCGAGGAGAGCGTCGAGGTCGCCGGCAAGGACGTCGCCGAGCTCGTGCTCGTCCTGCGCTGAGGGCTCTACCCGCAGAAGGCCAGCAGACCGGTTGAGTGAACCCACACCGGGAGGGCGACTGTTGCCCCACTTTACAAAGCGATACTGGATGGTAGTCCCGCTGGGACTGGCGAGTGTTCTTGCGCTGGTAATCGTGGCCAGGTGGCTGAACGCAACAAAGCGTGGTGGGCAGGAGCCCGCCGAACCGTTCCGCATCGCCGGCAACCTGTACTATGTCGGCGCGAATGACGTCGCGGCCTTCCTCATCACCGGGCCGGAGGGCCACATCGTGCTCGACGGCGGCTATCCCAGCACCGCGCCGATGATCATGGCGAGCATCGCGAAGCTCGGCTTCGACATCAGAGACGTCAAAGTGCTCCTGAACTCGGAGCCACACCCCGACCACGCGGGCGGGCTGGGAGTGCTCCAGCAGGCGTCCGGTGCCGAGCTGTGGGCGAGCGACGCGAGCGCCTACACCCTCGCCTCGG
>Ga0268265_10002390_pt1 | contig 14199 bp, 16 predicted proteins | sample KBSSwiS52_FD_190355 | JGI IMG/M metagenome (GOLD analysis project Ga0268265, IMG submission 190355) | Switchgrass rhizosphere microbial communities from Kellogg Biological Station, Michigan, USA - KBS Switchgrass S5-2 (SPAdes) (version 2) | ecosystem: Host-associated > Plants > Roots >... | reverse complement strand
ACCCTGGTCGAGGCCTGGCCGATGCCGATGATCGGGCTCGACTGCTTCGTCATGGCCGTCCCGACCGGTCGCTCGACCACGTCCGTGGCCGCCGAGGTTTCGCGCGACACCGATGTCCAATGGGCCGAGCCGGTCGCGCTCTACGAAGCGCAGGGCGGCAATGTTGCGCCCAACGATCCCCTCTTCGCGGCCCAACCGTCGGCGCGGCAGTGGCGGCTCGACGATCTCCACCAGCTGGCAACCGGCAAAGGGGTCAAGGTCGCGGTAATCGACAGCGGCATCGAGGCTCGCCACCCCGACCTTGCCGGCCAGCTGCTCGTCAACCGCAACTTCATTGCCGGCCAGGGCGGTGCGATCGAGCAGCACGGCACCGGCGTCGCCGGAATCATCGCCGCCAAGGGTGATAACCGGCTCGGCATCATGGGCGTCGCGCCCGGTGCGCGGCTGCTCGGCCTGCGCGCCTGCTGGCAAACAACGGCGCGGACGGTGTGCGACAGTTTCAGCCTGGTGAAAGCGCTTTATTTCGCGATCGACCAGCGCGCCGACGTCATCAACCTCAGTCTCAGCGGGCCCGACGATCGCCTGCTGCGCGAACTCGTCGACCGCGCGCTCGAACGCGGCTCGGCGGTCGTCGCCGCTTACGATCCCAAGCGTCCGGGCGGTGGTTTCCCGGCCTCGGTCTTCGGCGTCACCGCCGTATCCGACAGCCCCATAGCCGCGGGGCGCGGGCACGTTTACACAGCCCCCGGACGCGGCGTACCGACCACGCAGCCGGGAGACCGATGGTTTTTGGTCAATGGAAGCTCATACGCCGCGGCCCATGTCAGCGGCCTGCTCGCGTTGCTGAAGCAGCGGCAGCGTTCCGCCTCGGCGCTGGTCACTCTCGCCGGGGGCCGCATCGACGCCTGCGCCAGCCTGATGCGGGCAGCGGGCGGCTGTGACTGTTCCTGCGCGCGGGCCGTGTCCGCGGGCCGCTAGGCCCCTCCTCTTCATCCTTGTTCTCGGACTTCCCGCGCCCGCGGCGGCCGAGGTCGGCGCGGTGGTTTCGGTCTATAGCGATGCGCGTTTTCGCGGCTATTCGCAGAGCGGCGGGCACCCGGTCGGAACGCTCGACCTGTCATACGATGATCCGAGCGGCTTTTACGCCGCCGCGTCGGGCAGCGTTGTCGCCAGCGGCAGGGACGGCATCAAACCGTTCGAAGCGCAACTCAGCGGTGGTTTTGCGCGCCAGGTTTCCGACGTGACGTTCGACATCGGCGCGAGCCACTCGGAATATTCGCGCTATGGGCGCTGGGTCGCACCGCGCTCCTACACCGAGATCTATGCGGGGGCGTCGTACCGCTTCCTGTCGGCGCGCGTGGCATTCTCGCCGCATTATTTCGAGCCCGGCACCCGCACGTTTTACGGCGAGGTCAACGCCAACTTCAGCCCGATCCACAAGATCGCTGTCGCAGCGCATGTCGGCGCGCTCGTTCCAATCGACTATCGCGAACAAAACGGCAGCAAGCCCGTGCAATATGACTGGCAGCTGGCAGTCAGTCGCGAAATCGGCCGCGCCTCCCTGCACCTGATCGGTAGCGGCGGCGGGCCGAGTCCGGACGTGTACAACGGGAGCAAGCACAACCGGACCGCCCTGGTCGTTGGCGTCAGCCTGCCGCTGTAGCACCCGCTCCTGCGCTCGCGAATTGAACCGCGCGCAACCTCCGAAGCACCAACTCTCCGCTGAGCAGGCGATCCCCAGAAATCGCCGCTCGGCGAGCCGTATCGCGTGTCCGAAATGAGCGGGACATCGAAGGAGTGCTTATCATGACGCGAACGATTGCCTTCCTGGCAGCAGCGGCGATGTCGATCGCGCCTGCCACCAGCTTCGCCCAGGTCGCGCCGCGCAACGGCCAGAACAACGGCACCGGCTATTGGCACCTGAACAGCGGCAACGCCGCCGGCCAACCGGGTGCCGATTGCGAAGACCTGATTGACGAAGGCCAAGGCGCCGCTCCGGGTCACGCCGGAAGCGCGCCCGGCGGTGGCTCACCGTTCACTGGCGAGGACAGCACGGCGGGCTCGCATTATGCCGGATCGCAGCCGCAGAATTCCCGCAACACAGCGTCGGTCTCGCAATATGACGTGGCCTGCGCGAACCAGCCGGGTTTCTGACTGCACCAGTGTCCCCACTGATCCGTGAGCCCCTCTCGGATCAGCGCACGGCTGGCCCGCTACGCCCCCGGGCGGGTCAGCCGGCTTGGGTCCTTCGGCTTGTCACGCGTTGTGGTAGTTGGAATATCCGTCTCAAGGACCCTGAATGATGCAGCCATGTAGCCTCCTGTCGCTCGCCACCGCGGTGCCGCCGCACGTGATCGAGCAGGCCGAGGCCAAGGCCCTCGCCCGCGACGCGTTCGGTGGCCGCAAGGCTTTGTTCGACCGCCTGTCCGGCGTGTTCGACAATGCCGGCATCGCCAAGCGCCATATCGTCGCGCCGCAAGAATGGTATGCGGCCAGTCACGGCTGGGCCGACCGCAACGCCGTCTACCTCGAAGCGTCGGAGCAACTCTACGTCGAGGCCGCGACCGCGGCGATCGAGCGAGCCGGGCTGATGCCCGAGCAGATCGACGGGGTCGTTACCGTCTCGACGACCGGAATCGCCACGCCGAGCCTGGACGCCCGGGCGTTCAGCAAGATCGGCTTCCGGCCCGACGTCCGCCGCGTGCCGGTCTTCGGCCTCGGCTGTGCCGGCGGCGTCAACGGCCTCGCGCTGGCGTCGCGCCTCGCTGCTGCCGAGCCGGGTAGCCTGTGGTTGTTCGTCACGGTCGAGACCTGCTCGATCTCGATCCGCCTCGACAGCGACGACCCCGCGGCAATCGTCGCGACGGCCCTGTTCGGCGACGGCGCCGCCGCCGCGGTGGTGACCAGCGCCATCCACAGCCTCGCCCACATCACCGGATCGGCCGAGCGCATCTGGCCCGACACGCTGCGGATCATGGGCTGGGATGTCGAGGACCCGGGCCTCGCCGTCGTCTTCGACCGCGCGATCCCGCCGTTCATTGAGGCCGAGCTCGAGAAAGCCGTCGACGAGATGTGCGCCAAGCTCGACATCAGCCGCAAGGACATCGACCGGTTCTGCTGCCACCCGGGCGGGGTGAAGGTGATCGACGCGATCGAAACTGCTCTGCAACTGAACCAGGGCGAGCTCAACCTCGAGCGCGAGGTGCTGCGCGATTACGGCAACATGAGCGCTCCGACCGTGCTGTTCGTGCTCGAACGCTTGCTCGCGCGCGGCCTGCCCGACAAGGTCATGATGACCGCCTTCGGACCCGGCTTCACCTGCGCCGGAATGTTGCTCGAGGCGGCTTGATCCTCAACATCGTCATCCTCGCTCTGGTGACGCTGCAGCGGCTTGGCGAACTGTGGCTATCCCGGCGCAACACCGGTCGTTTGCTGGCGCAGGGCGCGGTCGAGCATTCGTCCGGCCACTATCCGCTGATCGTCGCGGTCCACACGCTGTGGCTTGCAGCGCTGTGGTGGTTGGCGCCCGCGCGGTCCGTCAGCTTCGCTTGGCTGGCCCTGTTCATCCTGATCGAACTCGCCCGAATTTGGGTGCTCGCCTCGATTGGCTCGCGCTGGACCACGCGCATCATCACTTTGCCCAAAGAAACGTTGGTCCGGCGCGGCCCCTATCGCTTCGTCAATCACCCGAACTACCTGGTCGTGATCGCCGAGATCGCTGTCCTGCCGCTGGTTTTCGGCCTGTGGCAGGTCGCCTTGGCCTTCTCGCTATTGAATGCCGCCGTCCTTGCGATCCGCATCCGCGCGGAGAACCGGGCGCTCAGCGCCTGTCGACCTCGATAAGTCGGTAAAGGGTCCCGTCGGCGAGCGTCATTGAGCCGCTCAAATGCTTGTTCTTCAACGTCATCCGGACGTGCGCGGAGCCGCGCGGGCCGCCGACCGTGCCATCGAGCGCCTGGCGGGCCGGCGTGAAGGCCAGGTCGATCGTCGCCATGAACTCCTCTTTGCCCTCAACCAGCTTGAAGGCCTCGAACCGATAGGTTGCCGGCGCGATACTCGCGACTCGATAAACCACATGCTCGTCGTGGCATGGCGACGGCTTCACCTGGCACAGTGACGTGCCTTCCCAGATTCCGGCGATCGGGTCGGCGGCAGCGGCTGCGAGCAAGACGGCAACAGCGATCATCGGCGCAAATTACGACCCCAACGTTCGTCTTGCTAGTGCGCCGCGCCAGGCCTATATCGCGGCTCTCTCCTCGACATCGCTAGATGCTGAGGCTGGGGCCCCCCGGGGCTCCGGTCCGAGAGACGTTTGGTTTTACGAAAGGTTATGCGTGGCGGATATCGCCGGACTTGAGCGGCTGATCGAACCCGAGGTGAAGGGCCTCGGCTACGAGCTCGTGCGAGTCATGATGATCGGCGGCACGTCCGACCCGACTCTGCAAGTCATGGCCGAGCGCCCCGACACGCGTCAGCTCACCCTCACCGACTGCGAGCGCATTTCGCGCTGCCTGTCGGAAACGCTCGATCTCGCCGACCCGATCGAGGGCGCCTACCGGCTTGAAGTGTCGTCGCCCGGCATCGACCGTCCGCTGACCCGTCTCAAGGACTATACCGACTGGGCCGGGTTCGAAGCCCGCGTATCGTTCGCCGAGCCGCACTCCGGCCGCAAGCAATTTTCGGGCACGCTCGAAGGCCTCGACGGCGACAAGGTCAAGCTCATCGACAAGAGCGGCGCCGAACATGTTCTGCCGTTCTCCGAAATTTCGTCGGCCAAGCTGCTCTTGACCGACAAGCTCATCAACGCCACCGCGCCGCTCAGCACTGACGGTGCCGATACCATTCAGACGATAGAGGAATAAGTTTCATGGCCACTGCCGCACCCGCTGCCGTCAGCGCCAACAAGGCCGAGCTGCTCGCCATCGCCGACGCCGTCGCGCGCGAAAAGCTGATCGACAAGGGCATCGTCATCGAGGCGATGGAGGACGCCATCCAGCGCGCCGCCCGCGCCCGCTACGGCGCCGAGAATGACATTCGCGCCAAGCTCGACGGCGAGACTGGCGACCTTCGCCTGTGGCGCGTGCTCGAAGTCGTCGAGGAGCCCGAAGATCACTTCAAGCAGGTCGATCTGAAGGGCGCTCAGAAGCTCCAGAAGGACGCCAGCATCGGCGACTTCATCGTCGATCCGCTGCCGCCGATCGAGTTCGGGCGCATCGCCGCCCAGGCCGCCAAGCAGGTCATCTTCCAGAAGGTTCGCGATGCCGAGCGCGAGCGCCAGTATGAAGAGTTCAAGGACCGCGCCAACGAGGTCATCACCGGCGTCGTGAAGCGCGTCGAGTTCGGCCACGTCGTCGTCGATTTGGGCCGCGCCGAGGGTGTCATCCGCCGCGACCAGCAAATCCCGCGCGAAATGGTCCGCGTCGGCGACCGCATCCGTTCGCTGATCATGTCGGTTCGCCGCGAGGCCCGCGGCCCGCAGATCTTCCTGTCCCGCGCCCACCCCGAGTTCATGAAGAAGCTGTTCGCGCAGGAAGTGCCCGAGATTTACGATGGCATCATCGAAATTAAGGCCGCTGCCCGCGACCCCGGCAGCCGCGCCAAGATTGGCGTCATCAGCCACGACAGCTCGATCGACCCGGTCGGCGCCTGCGTCGGCATGAAGGGCAGCCGCGTCCAGGCCGTCGTCCAGGAACTCCAGGGCGAGAAGATCGACATCATCCCCTGGTCGGAAGATCGCGCGACCTTCGTCGTCAACGCGCTCCAGCCGGCGACCGTCAGCCGCGTCGTCATTGACGAGGAAGACAACCGTATCGAGGTCGTCGTCCCCGACGACCAGCTCAGCCTCGGCATCGGTCGCCGCGGCCAGAACGTGCGCCTCGCCAGCCAGCTGACCAACTCGCAGATCGACATCCTCACCGAGGCCGACGCGAGCGAGAAGCGCCAGCGCGAGTTCGTCGAGCGCACCGAAATGTTCCAGTCCGAGCTCGACGTCGACGAAACCCTGTCGCAGCTGCTGGTCGCCGAAGGCTTCACCAGCCTTGAGGAGGTCGCTTACGTCCCGGTCGACGAAATCGCGTCGATCGAAGGCCTCGACGACGACATCGCTGCCGAGTTGCAGAACCGCGCCACCGAGGCGCTCGAGCGCCGCGAAGCCGCGTCGCGCGAGGAGCGCCGCAAGCTTGGCGTCGACGATGCGCTGGCCGAAATGCCGCACCTCACCGAGCAGATGCTGGTGACTCTAGGCAAGGCCAACATCCGCACCCTCGACGACCTCGCCGATCTCGCGACCGACGAATTGATCCAGAAGAAGCGGGTCGAGCCGCGCCGCCGCGAGCCGAGCAACCGGCCCGAGGACAAGGGCGGTCTCCTGTCCGACTATGGCCTCAGCGAAGAGCAGGGCAACGAGATCATCATGGCCGCCCGCGCCCACTGGTTCGACGAAGAGCCGGTGGACGGCGCCGCCAAGACCGAGGAGGCCGCCGATGCGGAATCCTCAGAATGACGCCCTAGACTCGCACGTTCCGGAGCGGACCTGCATCCTCACGCGCCGCAAGGGCACGAAGGATGAGTTCATCCGGCTTGCCCTGTCGCCCGACGGCGAAGTCGCGCCCGACGCTCGAGCCCGTGCACCGGGCCGCGGCGCGTGGATCGGCGTCGCCCGTGCCGAGCTCGATGCGGCCAACGCCAAGGGCAAACTCAAGGGCGCGCTCCAGCGTGCGTTCAAGACGACAGACGTGACCGTGCCCGCCGATCTTGGCGAGCGCACCGAGCGCGCCTTGCGCCAGGCGACGCTCGACCGGCTCGGCATGGAAGCCCGCTCGGGCAACCTCATCAACGGCGCCGAGAAGATCGAGGCCGCGGCGCGCGCCGGCAAGGTCCACCTGCTGGTCCACGCGGGCGATGCCGGCGACGACGGCCGGCGCAAGCTCGACCAGGCCCTGAGGGTTGGCGGGCGCGCCGGAAATGACCGTCCCGCAGGGGTGATTTTCCCCGAGGGCCGCACTATCTTGTCATTGGCACTGGGGCGCGAAAATGTGGTACACGCCGCCCTGACCGATCCCGCCGCCGCTTCGCGTGTCTCTCACGCGCTCGAGCGTTGGCGGGCATTCACTGGCCCCGATCGTGGTCTTGAAGGTGGAGAATCCGCCTTGGGGACCAACTCGGCTGAAGACATTTTGACGAAGGATTAGGATGGCAGACCAGACCGAAAAACCGAAGCTTGGTACCCGGCCGCCGCTGGGCCTCAAGCGCACGGTAGAGACCGGCAAGGTCAAGCAGAGCTTCAGTCACGGCCGCTCCAACACGGTCGTGGTCGAGGTCAAGAAGCGCCGCTTCCTCGGCCGCCCGGGCGAAGCCCCGCCGGCCCCGGCGCCCGAGCCGGTTGCCGAAGCGCCCAAGCCGGCGCCGAAGCCGGTTGCGCCGGCCGCACCCGCGGCGCGTAAGCCGTCGGCTGCGGAGGAAACCGCCACCCGCAAGGAATTGCAGACCAAGTTGCTGCGTGAGGCCGAGGAATCGCGCCTGTCGATGGCCGAGGAAGCGCGCCGCCGCGAAGACCGCTCGAAGGTCGAAGCGACCGAGGATGAGCGCCGCCGCGCCGAAGAGAATCGCAAGGCCGAGGAAGCGGCAGTCGAACAGGCCCGCGTCGCGGCCGAGGAAGAAGCGCGCGCCGCCGACGCTCCGGCCGAAGCGCCCGCCGCCGCTGCCGAACCCGCCGAAGAGCGCGGCCATCGCCGGCCTGCTGGTGGCCATGCGCCGGCGCCCAAGCGCCCCGAGCCGGCCCGCCCGAGCCGCGGCCGCGAGGATCATCGCCAGCGCGGCAAGCTCACCGTCACCCGCGCGCTCAGCGACGAGGACGACAGCCGCGCCCGCTCGCTCGCCGCGCTTCGCCGCGCCCGCGAAAAGGAAAAACGCCACCACATGGAGTCGGGACCGCAGGCCAAGCAGGTCCGCGATGTCGACGTGCCCGAAGCGATCACCGTCCAGGACCTCGCCAAGCGCATGGGCGAGCGCGGCGCCGACCTGGTCAAGGCCCTCTTCAAGATGGGCACCCCGGTCACCATCACCGAAACCATCGACCAGGACACCGCCGAGCTGCTGATCGAGGAGTTCGGTCACCGTATCAACCGCGTCAGCGAAGCCGACGTCGATATCGACACGTCGATTGACGTCGACGCCGACGAGACGCTCCAGCCGCGGCCGCCGGTCGTGACCATCATGGGCCACGTCGATCACGGCAAGACGTCGCTGCTCGACGCCATCCGCGGCGCCGACGTCGTCGCCGGTGAAGCCGGCGGCATCACCCAGCATATCGGCGCCTATCAGGTGACCCTGCCCGACAAGTCGAAGGTTACCTTCCTCGACACGCCGGGTCACGAGGCGTTCAGCGAAATGCGCGCGCGCGGTGCCAATATCACCGACATCGTCATCCTGGTGGTTGCGGCCGACGACGGCCTCCGCCCGCAGACGATCGAGGCGATCAACCATACCAAGGCCGCCGGCGTGCCGATGATCGTCGCCATCAACAAGATCGATAAGCCGGAAGCCAAGCCGCAGAAGGTCCGCGAGGAGCTGCTGCAGCACGAGATTGTCGTCGAGGATATGGGCGGCGACGTCCAGGACGTCGAAGTCTCGGCCAAGAACAAGACCAACCTCGACAAGTTGCTCGAGGCGATCGCGCTCCAGGCCGAAATCCTCGAATTGAGGGCCAACCCCGACCGCGCCGCCGAAGGTACGGTGATCGAGGCCAAGCTCGACAAGGGCCGTGGCCCGCTTGCCACCGTGCTCGTCCAGCGCGGTACGCTGCGCGTCGGCGACGTGTTCGTCGCGGGCGCCAGCTCGGGCAAGGTTCGCGCCATGATCGACGACCACGGCCGCCAGGTGAGCGAAGCCGGGCCGTCACTCCCGGTCGAAGTGCTCGGCCTGTCGGCAGTCCCGTCCGCCGGAGATCCGTTCACGGTGGTCGAGAACGAAGCCCGCGCCCGCGAAGTCGCCGATTATCGCAAGGGCGTCCTCGACAAGAAGCGGACGACCGTGGCGCCGATCAGCGTCGAGAACATGTTCTCGGCGCATGCTTCGACGATCAAGGAAGTGCCGGTCGTCATCAAGGCGGACGTGCAGGGCTCGGTCGAGGCAATCGTCCAAGCGCTCAACCGCCTGTCGACCGATGAGGTGCGGGTCCGCATCCTCAACTCGGGCGTCGGCGCGATCACCGAAAGCGACGTGACGCTCGCCGCCGCGAGCGGCGCGCCGATCATCGGCTTCAACGTCCGCCCCAACGCCAAGGCGCGCGAAGTCGCGAACCGCACCAAGGTCGAGTTCCGCTACTACGACGTCATCTATCACCTCACCGATTGGGTGAAGGGCGCGATGGAAGGCGAGCTGGGCCCGGAGATCATCGAAACGGTGGTCGGCCGCGCCAAGGTCCAGGAAGTCTTCCCGGCCGGCAAGCGCGACAAGGCCGCCGGCCTGCTCGTGCTCGAAGGCGTCATCCGCAAGGGCCTCAACGCCCGCCTCACGCGCGAGGACGTCATCGTGTCGAAGACGACGATTTCGTCGCTGCGGCGCTTCAAGGACGACGTGGCGGAAGTCACCTCGGGCCTCGAATGCGGCGTGCTGCTGGCCGACACCAATGACATCAAGCCGGGCGACAGCCTCGAAGTGTTCGAGGTCGAGGAACGCGCGCGGACGCTGTGACTTAAGCCCTCTCCCTAAATGGGAGAGGGTTGGGTGAGGGTGAGGTCAATGCAGAACGCCGCCTGTTCCGGATACGTCACCCCGCCCCAACCCCTCCCCATCGAGGGGAGGGGCTAAGACGATGCGCAAGGTCGAAACCCCCGAAGGCCGCTCGGTCCGCTTGCTTCGCGTCGGCGAGCAGATGCGTCACGTGCTGAGCGAATTGCTCGCCCGCGGCGACGTCCATGACGACACACTGCAGTCGCACCTCGTCAGCATCACCGAGGTCCGGATGTCGCCTGACCTGCGCCACGCCACGGTGTTCGTGAAGCCGCTGCTCGGCCAGGACGAGGAGGTGGTACTGAAGGCGCTGCGGACCAACACCGCCTTCCTCCAGCGCGAGGTCGCCCGCCGCGTCCGCATCAAATATGCGGCGAAGCTGAAATTCCTCACCGACGAAAGCTTCGACGAGTCGAGCCACATCGACCAGCTGCTGCGCTCCGACAAAGTCGCGCGGGATTTGGATGGCGATTAGGCTGGGGCGGACGCCGGGCTCGCGCATCATGCTCGGTCTCGGCCTGGCGGCGGTCGAAACGTTCCTCGCCGTTTTCCTGTCCGGCGCCGGCCACGGCTGGAACTCGCCGCTGCTCGTTTCGGTGATCCTCTGGATCGTTGCCCCGGCCACGCTCTACGTGACTCAACAACATCCGGCACCGCGATCCTTGCTCTACATTCTCGCCGGGATCGCGCTCATCGCCGATTTCATCCTGGCCAAAGGGACGATTGTGGAAGCGTCAGCCCTGCCCCGCTACCTCGAGGTCAACGGCGCGGCGGGAATGATCATCATGGCCGCCTGGCTGTTCCTGTGGGCGCTATGGCAGGTACTGGTGGTGCGGGCGCTGTTCGGCGGGCGCGCGGATCCGTCCGATGATTGAGTGCCTGTCCCAGCCCATGACCGGCGACGGCTGCCGCGCCGAGCTGTTCGCGGAACATCACCACGACGCTTTGCGCGACGCCTGCGCGGAAGATCGCGACATCTGGGCGATCTATTCGCTGAACTTCGGCCCACCCGATTTCGATGCCACCATCGACGCATTTTCAGGCCGGCCGAACATCCGCACCTTCGTGCTCTATGACGGCGATGAACTCGCCGGCATGTCGAGCTTCATCGCCGTCGACCCGTCGCGCCAATGCCTGGAGATCGGCGCGACCTACTACCGCCCGCACCTCCGCGGCAGCGGGTTCAACCGCCGGGTCAAGGACATGATGATGAAGCGCTGCTTCGACTGCGGCATCCGCCGCGTCGAGTTTCGCGTCGACCGGCGCAACGGCCGTTCGCAGGCGGCGATGAAGAAGCTCGGCGCCGTCCGCGAAGGCGTGCTCCGCGCCGACCGCATCACCTGGAACGGCCACGTCCGCGATACCGTGCTGTTCGCGATCCTGAAGGACAAATGGCCGGTCTAATGCGCCACTAGACCCCGGCCCTCGCCCGGCTACAAGCAACAGCCGTGGCCAAGCTCTATTTCTACTACGCCGCGATGAACGCGGGGAAGTCGACCACGCTCTTGCAGGCCGATTTCAACTATCGCGAGCGCGGCATGGAAACGATGCTGTGGACCGCGGCGTTCGACGACCGCTCGGGCGACGGCACGATCGGCTCGCGCATCGCTTTGTCCGCCCCAGCCCACGCTTACGACGAAAGCGTCAGCCTGCTCGACGCGATCGGCGAGGAGCTGAAGAAGCGCAAGCTCGACTGCATCCTCATCGATGAGGCGCAATTCCTGTCGCAGAAGCATGTGCTGGAGCTGTGCGAAGTCGCCGACTGGCTCGGCATTCCGGTGCTTTGCTACGGCCTCCGCACCGACTTCCAGGGCAAGCTTTTTCCGGGCTCCGCCGCCTTGCTCGCGCTGGCGGATTCACTCGTCGAGTTGAAGGCCGTGTGTGAATGCGGGCGCAAGGCGACGATGAACCTTCGCGTTGACGCCGACGGCCACGCCGTCGCCGCCGGCGTCCAGACCGAAATCGGCGGCAACGACCGCTATGTCGCGCTGTGCCGGCGCCATTTCTTCGAGCGGCTGCGCGAAAGCGAAGCGCGGCAGCTCACGTTCGGGCTGGCCCGGCGCTAAGGGGGACCATGAACCAGGACAATATCGTCACGAAGATCGCGACGTGGCTCGTGCCGTTGGTCATCGCCATCGTGTTCCACGAAGTCGCGCACGGGCTGGTCGCGCGCCGCCTCGGCGACCCCACCGCCCAGGAGCGTGGCCGCCTCAGCCTCAACCCGCTGAAGCATGTCGATCCGTTCGGTACATTGCTCCTGCCGCTGTTCCTCGCCGTCACCAACGTCGGCGTGATCTTCGGCTGGGCCAAGCCGGTCCCGGTCAATTACGCGCGCCTGCGCAACCCGCGCCGTGACATGGTCCTGGTGGCGCTCGCCGGCCCGGGCATGAATTTGCTGCTCGCCATTGCCGGGGCATTGATCTTCGCCGCAACGGTCTCGGTGTCGGGAGGCGGCGAAGATCCGGTGGCCGAGTTCATCGCCCGCAACGCGCGCAATTTCGTCTACATCAACGTGTTCCTCGGCGTGTTCAACCTGATCCCCCTCCCGCCGTTCGATGGCGGTCATGTCGTCGAGGGCCTGCTGCCGCCGCCGCTCGCCCAGCAATTCCGCCAGATCGGACGCTATTCGCTGCTGGTGTTTGTGATGTTGCTGCTGGTCCTGCCGCGCCTGTCGCCCCAGCTCGACGTCATCGGCCGCGTCGTCGCCCCGCTCGTCCGCGCGATCGTCCTTGGCCTGATCGGGCTGTTCAGCATCTTCGTCTGACGATGCTTCACGGCTGGATCGTCCTCGACAAGCCGGTTGGGCTCGGCTCGACCCAGGCGGTGAGCGCGGTCAAGCGCCTGCTGCGCGAGGCCGAAGAACCGAAGACCAAGGTCGGCCACGGCGGCACGCTCGATCCGCTGGCGTCGGGCGTCCTCCCGATCGCGCTCGGCGAAGCGACCAAGCTCGCCGGCCGCCTGCTCGATGCGACCAAGGCCTATGCGTTCACGATCCGGTTCGGCGCGGAAACCGACACCCTCGACGCCGAGGGCGAAGTCATCGCGACCAGCGACGTCCGCCCGACGCTGGCGGAGGTCGAAGCGGTGCTGCCGCGCTTCACCGGCCCGATCGAGCAAGTCCCGCCAGCCTATTCGGCGCTGAAGATCGCCGGCAAGCCCGCTTACGCCCGCGCCCGCGCCGGGGAAACGGTGGAGTTGATACCGCGCCAGGTAACGGTCCACTCGATCACCGTTCGGGCTGAGCCTGTCGAAGCCCTGTCCTTCACTCGGCAAGACCAAGACAGTCCTTCGACAAGCTCAGGACGAACGGTTGAAAGAGTGACCCTCGCCGCCACCGTCTCCAAGGGCACGTACATCCGCAGCCTTGCCCGCGACATCGCCCACGCCCTTGGCACCGTCGGCCATGTTTCCTATCTTAGGAGGACACGCGCTGGCCCGTTCGGGCTCGAACAGGCCGTTTCGCTGGACTTTCTCACCGAAATCGCTAAGGCGCGCGAACTGACGCGGGCGGTATTGCCGTTACAAGCGGCGCTGGACGACATCCCGGCCCACCCCGTCACCCCCGAACAAGCCCAGCTGCTCCGTCATGGACAGCAGCTGTTCGGGTTCCCCGCCAAGCCGGGGCTTTGCATGGCAACGCTGGAGGGAACTCCGGTCGCGCTGGTGGAAGCTTCGGCCGACGGCCTTCGGGTCGTCCGGGGGTTCAACCTTTGAGACGATAGGAGTGAAACGATGTCGATTACAGCAGAGCGCAAGACTGCGCTGATCAACGAACACGCCCGCGACAAGGGCGATACCGGTTCGCCCGAGGTGCAGGTCGCGATCCTCACCGAGCGCATTTTGAACCTCACCCAGCACTTCAAGAGCCACGCGAAGGATAACCACTCGCGCCGCGGCCTCCTGATGCTGGTCAACCAGCGCCGTTCGCTGCTCGATTACCTCCGCAAGAAGGACGAGAGCCGGTACACCGATCTCATCGCGAAGCTCGGTCTGCGTAAGTAACCAACCTACTGGGGCGGCCCCGTTGCGGGCCGCTTCGCATATGTTCAGTCCCGCAATTCGGCGGGGCGCTCGGGACCCCAGAAAAGTAGTACTTTTTTGGGACCCGCTGTGGGGCCTCATAGCGCCCCGAACCGCTGACGGACCGGACTGTCCGTCGATTGCTGAACCGGCTGGCATCTGGCCGCCGGGACTGAAGGAAACCACATGTTCAATATCAAAACTGTCGAAATCGAGCTGGGCGGAAAAACCCTCAAGCTCGAAACGGGCCGCGTTGCCCGCCAGGCCGACGGCGCGGTTCTCGCGACCCTTGGCGAAACCGTCGTCCTCTGCGCGGTTACCGCCGCCAAGTCGGTCAAGCCGGGCCAGGACTTCTTCCCGCTGACCGTCCATTATCAAGAGAAATTCAGCGCCGCGGGACGCATCCCCGGCGGCTTCTTCAAGCGCGAGCGCGGCGCGACCGAAAAG
>Ga0268265_10002387_pt1 | contig 14205 bp, 16 predicted proteins | sample KBSSwiS52_FD_190355 | JGI IMG/M metagenome (GOLD analysis project Ga0268265, IMG submission 190355) | Switchgrass rhizosphere microbial communities from Kellogg Biological Station, Michigan, USA - KBS Switchgrass S5-2 (SPAdes) (version 2) | ecosystem: Host-associated > Plants > Roots >... | reverse complement strand
TGATGAGCGTGATGATGAAGTCGGGACTGTTCGACCGGTGGGCGGTGAAGGCAGGGCAGGTCATCGCGTATTACTACGAACTGGCTATCGACGGCGGCTTCACCTACTGGCCGGACGGTCCGGATCGCGCGCCGAAACGATTCGCGCCGCCGTTCTGGAATAACGGCATCGTCACGCACAACCAGCGCATGTTTCATCGCGGCGAGGCGTGCGGTCCGCGCGAAAAACGCGATCTGGCGCAGGGCATGACGCTGAGTTCGCTGCTGCACACCGAAGGCGACGATTGGGTGGTCACCACCGATGGTGTTGAGACCGTGCGTTATCCGACGCGCGATATGCGCATCCTGCTGCACTACGACGCGCATGTGTTCACCGACATGGCCGATGTAAAACGCTATTACGATCACACCGACGATCTCACGCGCGATCAGGTGTTCGATATGCTGATCGCCGATTTAAAGAAACGCGGTGTCGCGTTCGAGATGCCGAGCAATCCGCTGACTGATCCGAAATTCATCGGCGTGCTGACCAGCACTTATACGATGCGTCCCACCAGTTATCCGTCCGATGCGCAGCCGGATATTCCGGGGCGTGTTCGCGCTGCATAAATAAAAAAACGCCTGCAAGAAATTAAAAATAGGAATGAATGCGATGTTTGAAGATTTGAAAATGCCGCGGTTGAGTTTCACTAAAATCATCGTCGGCGATGTCGAACGCGTCTTCGCGTTTTATCGCGATGTGTTCGGCATCGAACAGCTTACGCGCGTAAAACTCGGCGAGGGTCACGACCAGCTCGATGAAATCGTGTCGAAGGCGGTGGGCGGTGTTGATGCGCCGACGCTGGTGATCAAGAGTTTCGTGAATCGTCCAGCGCCGACGCCCGGCGAAATGCAGATTGGTTTTGTCGTGCCGAATGTCGACGCCACCATCAATGCCGCATTGGCTGCAGGCGGAAAAATATTAAAACCGGCAATCGACCGGCCCGAGCACGGCATACGCGTGGCGTTTCTGCATGATGTGGAAGGACATACCGTCGAGATCGTGGAAATGTTGCCTGCCGCGAAATCGGTTTGAGCGAGGCGGCAGCGAAATCTTTTGATAGATTATTCGAGATGAAGTTGTTCCTCCGGCTCGATTATTTTTGCGCGCGTTTTTGCGCGGCGAAACAGCAATAGTAGTGGAATCGTTGCCAGCACCATCCATTTCATCATTGCAAAATCGTTGAAAAACGCCAGGCTCGATGCTTGTTTCGACAGCTCGCCATTCAACACCATTGCACCGAGCGTGCTGTGCCAATCCCATGCCTCTGGCAACCACGACTCTTGCATCACGTCGCGGAATGGATTCAGCGTTTCGCTCAATTGCGCGTGGTAGAGCTGCGAATTTTGTGCGAGTTGGCTAACCATCAGCGAAATAAACAGGCTGCTACTTAAATTGCGCAGCAGGTTGTACATCGCCGCGCCTTCGGTGCGATAGCGATTTTCGAGTGTTGAAAACATCAGCATATTTACCGGAATAATCGTAAAGCCGATACCGATGCCTTGGATAAAGCCGGCGATGATCACGGTGTGCGTATCGACATCGAGCGTAAAGTGCGCCATCACGTGCATTGAGTACGCAGTCAGTAAAACGCCGGACAACAATTGCAGGCGCGGATCGATTTTGTTGCCTAGCCGCGAGGCAATTAGCATCACCACCAGCGTGCCAATACCACGCGGCGCCATCAATGCTCCTGCCGTCAGTACCGGGATGCCGAGCAGGTTTTGCAGAAACATCGGCAATAGCGCCATCGTGGCCATGACGGTGGACATCGCGAAGAAACTGAAAACCAAGCCGGAAACAAAATTGCGATCGCGAAATAATGCCGGCTCTACAAATGGATTATTGGCGGTAAACATGTGCACCAAAAATAAATACATGCACAAGCCGGATATGCCGAGTTCAAAAATAATTTCGAATGATTGAAACCAGTTTTGCGACTGGCCTCGATCAAGTGCAAGTTGCAGCGTGGCGATCGATAAACTGAGCAGCGCGAAACCGAACCAATCGAAAAGGCGTGCCTTGTCGAGCGGCGTTTCGCGCATCAACGTACTCAAACCAAAGAAGGCGAATATGCCGAGCGGAACGTTGATGAAAAATACCCAACGCCAATCGTAATAATCGGTGAGGATGCCGCCGAGGGTGGGGCCGATCACAGGGCCGAATAAAACACCGAGGCCAAAAATCGCCATCGCTTTCGCGCGTTCTTGATCGGTGTACAAATTTAACAATACCGTCTGCACGATCGGCATCAGCGGTGCGCCAAAGCCGCCCTGCAAAAAACGAAACAACACCATCTGGTTCAATGAAGTTGCCGCGCCACACAGAGCAGAGGCGAGGATAAAGCCCGCCGTGGAAACCACGATCACTCTTTTCTGACCGAAACGATTGGCGAGAAATGCACTCGGCGGCGTCATGATCGCGGTGGCGAGAATATATGACGTCAGCACCCACGCGATTTCATCCTGCGTTGCTGCCATCGAACCTTGAATATGCGGCAGCGCGACATTGGCAATCGTGCTATCGATGGTCTGCATTAATGCCGCAAGGGTCAGCGAAACGGTGATCCAAAAGCGATGTGGAACGGGTGCACTCATCGCGATTACCGTTACGGCCGCGTCGCGACTTCGGGTGCTCTATTGAACAGCGTGTGATGACTACCGGTATCGATTTTTACGAAGGCGGTCATACCGACGCGTAGCGGCGGCTCATCTTGCTGCATTGTTAGCGCAATGCGCACGGGAATGCGTTGCACTACTTTCACCCAATTGCCCGACGCATTTTGCGGTGGCAGTACCGAAAATTCGGCGCCGGTCGCTTGCGCAATACTTTGCACCGTGCCCTGCCAAGTGCGATTCGGATAGGTATCGATCTTAACTTTTACCGGCTGACCGATACGCACGTTGGTCAAATCGGTTTCCATGAAATTCGCTTCGATCCATAAATCGGCGGTGGCGATCACGCTCATCACCGCGCTGCCGGTGCTGAGATATTGACCGACCTGCGGCACTTTGCTGGTGACGCCAGCGAACGGAGCACGCACGACGGTGTGCTGCAAATTCAGCATTGCGGTATCGCGCGAGGCTTGTGCTTCGCGATAGCGCGAATGTTGTTTCGCGTTGATATTGGCATCGCCGTCGAGCTGCGACAGCATTTGCGCCTGTTGTTGTTCGATCATCGCCACTTGTTGACGCATGTTGTCGAGATTATGTTGCGCTTCATCGAATTTTGCCTGGGGCGTTAATTTTTGTTTGACGAGTTGTGCCTGCCGTTCGAATTCGTGTTCTGAAAATACGACGTTGGATTTCGCCATCCGCAATTGTTCTGAAATTTGGCGATAGTTTGCTTTCAATGCATCGATGTCTGCCTGCACGGTGCGTAATTGCGCATCGGCGCGTTGCAACGCGATGCGATAGGGCTGATCGTCGATGCGAAATAATTCGTCACCGGTTTTTACGGTCTGATTTTCGTGGACGGCTATTGAGGTAATCGATCCGGCAATTTCCGCGCTGATCGTTACTTTGTTCGCTTTGATATAGGCGTTGTCGGTGTCGACATAGCGGCCACTTAACAGATAAGCGATGAGCGCGACGATGGCGAGCAGTGTTGGACCGGCGATAAACAGAATTTTGCGCATGCGGCGTTTCTGCGTAGTGGGCACGGGCGCGGTTGATTTCACTTCCGCAATGGTGGGTTGCGGTGTGGATTCGTTGCGGGTCTTGGCGGCCGGTTGTTGGGACATGATGGCGTCTATCGCCTCTGTTGGGCGACGGGCAGCTCGGCGGTGGCACCGGCATCCGTCAGATTGGTTTTGATTTTGGCGAGCGTGTCGAGGGTTTGCTGCATCTCGGCGTCGCTGATACCCGCGAGTGCGCTCGCTTGAAAGTCCAGCCAGGTGACGCGCATTTCGTTGAGCATCGGTTGTGCCTTGTCGCAAAGAAACAAACGCACCGCCCGGCGATCGTTCGGATCGGGGCGGCGCTCAACCCAACCGGCGGCCTCCATACGATCGATCAGGCGCGCCAGCGAGATCGGTTGCACTTCCATCAAATCTGCCAATGCAGCCTGATTGATGCCTTCCCAGCGCCGCAGGAAGGCGAGCGCCTGCCATTGCGATTGCGTCACACCGGAGTCGCGAATATGCCGATTGAAATTGCGGCGTAGCATTCGCGATAAGTCACCGATCAGCATGCCAAAGCTGCGCTCGGGATCGTATTCAGGATTGGCCATAACAACTCGGAGACAAAGTTAATATATGCTTATTGTAAGCATGCTTATTATATTTGTAAAGTTGGCTGGTGTGCGGTGTTATCATGCGGCCCAACGAATAGGAGGTGGTTGGAATGCAGTTGATTCAGCAGTTGTCGGCATTAAAAATTGTCCCAGTGATTGCCCTTGAGCGGGCTGAGGATATTGTGCCGTTGGGGAGGGCGCTGGTCGAAAATGGTTTGCCGGTCGCGGAAATTACGTTTCGCACCGATGCCGCGCTGGAGGCGATTCGATTGCTGCGCCAAGCGCAGCCGTCGATGCTGATTGGCGCTGGTACCGTGTTGAACAAAGCGCAGATCGAGCAGGCGAAAGCCGCCGGCGCGACTTTCATCGTGAGCCCGGGGCTTAATCCCAACACTGTGCGTGCGGCGCGGGATCTCGATATTCCGATGATCCCCGGGGTCAATAATCCGAGCGATATTGAAGCGGCCATTGAGCTGGGACTCACGGCGGTCAAGTTCTTTCCCGCCGAGCCATCGGGCGGAGTGAAAATGATCAAGGCATTGCTGGGACCGTATTCGCAGATGCAATTTATGCCGACCGGCGGCATCGGCCCGCATAATATTCGCGATTATCTGGCCATTCCGGGCGTGATCGCCTGTGGCGGCAGCTGGATGGTGGAGCCGGCGCTGGTGCGGGAGGGTAACTGGGCTGAGATCGGTCGGCTGGCGCGGGCAGCGCGCGATTTGGTGCAATGAGCTAATTTCAGATAGCGATAAACTCTAATTAAAAAGGCCACTTAAGTGGCCTTTTTAATGTGTCGAGTAAGATGAATCAGCGTTTCAGAATTACCGATGAACCGTGGCCGAACAAGCCCTGATTGGCGGTGATGCCGACCTTCGCGTTTTCGACCTGACGCTCACCGGCCTGGCCACGCAATTGCCATGTCAGTTCACAGACCTGCGCCAGCGCCTGTGCCGGCACCGCTTCGCCGAAGCAGGCGAGACCGCCACTGGCATTGACTGGAATGCGACCGCCGATGCGCGTCGCGCCGGAGCGGAACAGATGCTCGGCCTCGCCTTCGGCACACAGACCGATGTGCTCGTACCAATCGAGTTCGAGCGCGGACGACAGATCGTAAACCTCGGCGAGTGACACATCTTTCGGGCCGATGCCTGCTTCTTCGTACGCTTTCTTCGCCAGCGATGCGCGGAACGAGTGAGCTTCGGCAACCGCGGCGGAATCGGTGGCGATATCCGGCATTTCGACCTCGGCGCTGGCATAGCGTGGCGACACCGTCGAAATCGCAGCGATACGAACCGGATTGTTCACCCCATGCTTGCGGGCATATTCCATCGAGCACAGCACGATAGCCGCGCCGCCGTCGGAGGTCGCGCAAATCTCGAACAGGCGTAGCGGGTCCGCCACCATTGCCGAACCGAGGACTTCCTCGACCGTGAATTTCTTGCGATAGCGCGCTTTCGGATTGGTGAAGCCGTGTTCGGCGTTCTTTACTTTCACCGCCGCGAAGTCTTCGTCGGTCGCGCCGTACAAATCCATGCGGCGACGCGCATACAACGCGAAATAGGTTGGGTTGGTGATACCGATGTAGAAACGCAGCCAGTCCGGATCTTCCGGACGATGGCCTTTTGCGGGCGCCAGAAAGCCTTTCGGCGTGGTATCGGCACCGACCACCAGCGCTACTTCGCAGGCGCCGGACAGAATTTTCGCGCGAGCCGCAGCCAGAGCTTGCGAGCCAGTGGCACAGGCAGCGTACGAGGTATGCACTTCGGCGCCTTGCCAGCCGAGCGCCTGCGCGAACGTCGCACCCGCTACATAGCCCGGATAACCGCAACGCATCGTTGCGCCGCCGGAAACGAACTGGACATCCTTCCAGCTCACGTTGGCATCTTTCAACGCATCGCGCGCTGCATGCACACCGTATTCAACGAAATTGCGGCCCCATTTGCCCCACGGATGCATACCTATGCCGAGAATGGCGACTTCATTGCTGCTCATTGCGCGCCTCCTGTAGCGTTGCTGGCCATCGGTTTCCATTTCCAGATCAGTTTTTCGGACTCGGCATCTTCATGCAGCGTTGCCAGTACGAGTTCCATCCGCATACCGACTTTCAGCGCGGTGACATCAACACCTTCGATGACCTGTCCCAGCACAATCATTTTTTCGTGATCGAGTTCGACCGCTGCGATCGTGTATGGCACGAACGGCTCCGCGGCGATGAATGGCTCTGGCGGTTTGTAACAGGCGTTGGTGTATGACCAGATTTTGCCGGTGCGGCTCAATTGCACGTCGGCAAACTCGGTGCCTTCGCAATCCGGGTTGCGGCAGAACGAGGTCTGGCGCGGAAAAAAATACGTTTTACACGAGGTGCATTGCGTTCCGATCAGATGCGGCTGGTCTTTATCCAGCGTGTACCAGCCTTCGATGGCGGGCACTTGCGGTTTGCTATTCATGGGGAACTCCTGTGGCGGCTGCAGAAGCGACGGTGCGCAAGGACATAAGTGGCCCCGTCGTTGGCGCGGGGCGATCATCGCGGCAAAGCGGAAGCGCGATCATCGTCCAAATGACCTATGCAACGCCAATCGCCGGTTGTGCGGAAAGGTACTACAGCCTGAAAAAGGCTATTGCAGATGGACCAACCCCTGCGCGGCGGTGCGCAACTGCTGTTCTAGAATCTGCATGCCGCTAGTGCCGAGCACGGCCTGATACTCGTTATGGACTTCCTGCAGGATATCGGCGAACTCGCGTTGCAGCGCGCTACCCTGTGCCGACAGCCGGATCAACCGCGAACGCTTATCATTGCTGTCGAGATCGTTTTCAACGTAGCCGGCACGTTCGAGATCGCGCACCAACTTACCGGTGGCTTGCTGACTGATGCCGATGCGTTCGGCTAATTCGCCGAGACTGATTGCCATATCGTCGAGATTTTCGATGACCGCGCAATGCGCGCCGCGAATTTTTCGATGACCGCGCGTGTGGCATTTAGCCAGCATGCGTTGTTGAAAATTATCGGCCAGCTCGTGCAGCAATTGCCCGAGGTGAGGTGGGGCGGGTTTGTGCCATTCAGGTTTCGGGCTACGGCTCATAATACGGCGTCCAGATTATTGTTATGGCGGTGCGTATCTATCCGGTCGCCTCAAATTAGGCCGCACGCCAATCCATGTCTAGTGACGTTTACGTAACTCATTGCGGCTGGAGTGTTGTTGGCGCTAGGCGGCTCAAACCAAACCAGTTAAATTAGCCGGCCTTCGCTGGCGCAGCTGCGCCAGGGCTGCCTCATCCATTTTCAAACAGGATTTTTTCATGAGTTTTTTCATTGCAGACGCCTATGCCCAGGCCGCCACTCCAGCGCCCTCACAAAGCAGCGCGCTTTTCCAAATACTATTTCTTGGCGGTTTATTCGTGGTGTTTTATTTCCTCGCGATTCGTCCGCAACGCAAACGTCAAAAGGAACATAGCGACTTAGTGGCGGCACTAGCCAAGGGCGATGAAGTCATCACCAGCAGCGGCATTCTCGGCAAAGTGAACAAGGTTGATGACGATTATGTGACGTTGCAGGTTGCCGATAACGTCGAGCTGAAATTCCAAAAAAGCTCGGTGCATGCGGTGTTGCCGAAGGGCACGCTGAAATCGATCTGAGCGGCGATGACTATCCAGTACCCAGCCCGTTTAGCGCTTGCGCAAACACCGACACCGTTGCAATTGCTGCAGCGGCTGTCGCTGCAGGTCGGCGGTCCGCGCATCTGGATCAAGCGCGATGATCTGACCGGCTCGGTACTGACCGGCAACAAAATCCGCAAACTCGAATTCACGCTGGCGCAGGCGCAAAGCGAAGGCTGCGACGCCATCGTCACCTGCGGCGGTGTGCAATCGAATCATTGCCGCGCGACGGCATTGCTGTGCGCGCAACTCGGGTTGAAATGCCGTTTGATTCTGCGTGGTGAAATGCAGCCGCCGTATGACGGCAATCTATTGCTCGATTATCTCGCGGGTGCCGAGGTCAACGCATTCCGCCCGGCGTTCTATCAGCAACATCTCGCTACGTTGTTGAGTGATGCCGCTGCCGATTTACGCGCGAGTGGATATAAACCGTTTGTGATTCCGACCGGCGCCAGCGATGGCATCGGCGCCTGGGGTTATATCGCCGCGTGCGAAGAACTCCAGAACGATTTTGTGCGCGAAAATATTTTGCCGCGTCACATCGTTTGCGCCACCGGCTCTGGTGGCACGCAGGCGGGATTGACCGCAGGTGTTGCGCTGCATGCGATTGATGCGCGTGTCTGGGGCGTCGCGGTGTGCGACGACGAAGCCTATTTTCAGCACAAAGTACGCACCGATCTGCGCGATTGGCAGCAGCGTTATCACGCCACACTCGATGTCGAGCAATTGCCGATTCATGTCATCGATGGTTACGTCGAACCGGGTTACGCGAAAGCGACAGCGGCGGTATTCGCGACGATCCAGCGGCTGGCGAGTCTGGAGGGTATCGTGCTCGATCCGGTGTATACCGGCAAAGCCTTCCATGCCATGTTGTGCGAAATCGAAAAGGGCCGATTTAGTGACAGCGCCGATATCGTGTTTATTCACACCGGCGGCGTGTTCGGATTATTTCCGCAGCGCGATCAGCTGATCTTTTAAAACTACTCTTCGCTGATCACTGTTCATTTATAAAAAGGCGCGGCACGCGATGCCCGATCGCAGTGAATAATTCATAACTGATCGTTTCAGCGTACTCGGCCACTTGCGCGGCCGATAATTGCGGTCCCCACAAAATGGCGTCGTCGCCGACCTGCACTGGTTTTAAATCGGTGACATCGACCGTGATCGAATCCATCGATACGCGACCGGCGAGCGGCGCGATTTCGCCGTTGATCCAAATCGGTGTGCCATTGCGGGCATGGCGCGGATAACCATCGCCGTAACCGATACCGATCGTCGCGATGATGCTGGTGCGCGCGGCGGTCCAGGTGCGGTTGTAGCCAACGGCTTCGCCCGCCGCGATTTCACGCACGGCCAATACTTTGGCGCTGAGTGTCATTACCGGTTGCAGCGGCAATGATGTATGTGCAGCGACCGGATTGATGCCGTACAACATGATGCCGGGCCGTACCCATTGCGCTCGCGTGTGCGGGCGCGCAATCAATGCCGCCGAATTCGCAAGGCTGGCGCCGAGTTGCGAATCGGGATGGGCTGCGGCGAATTGCTGCAATTGCTGTTCGGTGGCGGTCGATGTGAAATCTTCGGCGCTACTGAAGTGGGTAAGATGTAGCAACTCAATGATGCCGGTGCGATTGCGCAACTGGGTATCGGCGGCGCGGAAATCATCGGGCTGCAGGCCGAGACGATGCATGCCCGAATCGAGCTTCAGCCACGCGCGCAGCGGATGCTGTGTTGCGATTTTCGCAACCAGTTTCGCAGTGAGGAGATCGTGCACGGTGATATCGATATTTTTTGCCGAGCACAAACGCAGATCGTCGGCATCGAGCAATGTACCGAGCAGCAGAATGCGTTGCGTAATACCGGCATCGCGTAACTGCAGCGCCTCTTCAAGACGCGCCACGGCAAAGCCATCGGCATCGTGCAGCGCGCGCGCGACCGGCAACATGCCGTGGCCGTAAGCATCGGCTTTCACCAGGGCGAGAATTTTGCTGTGCGGACTTTGTGCGCGCACCACGGCGAAATTGTTGCGCAGCGCGGCGAGATCGATGATGGCGCGAGTGGTGTTGAGCATCGTATTAGATCGAGTGAAAGCGGCAGGCCGCGATTGTACTCATTGGCGCCCGTGGACGCATTCGCTATAGTCCCGCCACACGCGCTATTGTCGCTACTCATTGACTAGTCCCACCACACGGATCGCCGGCCGCCGATACATGCAGAACAAACTCGTCATCGCCATTTCTTCGCGCGCACTGTTCAATCTCGACGACAGTCACCATGTCTATGAAGAGCAGGGGTTGGCAGCCTTTCAGCAATATCAGATCGAGCGCGAAGAACAACCGTTGGAGGCGGGCGAGGCCTTTCCGCTGGTGCGCAAATTGTTGCGGCTGAACGAGCGGCTCGGCGAGCAGCGGGTCGATGTGATTCTGCTGTCGCGCAACAGTGCGGATACCGGGCTGCGCGTATTCAACTCGATCCAACATTACGAATTGCCGATTCGACGCGCGGCATTTTGCGGCGGTCAGAGTCCGTATCGTTATGTCGCGGCCTTCGGTTGCCAGCTATTTCTATCGACTGATCCTGAAGATGTGCGCTCGGCGCTCGATCACGGTGTTGCGGCAGCGACGTTGATCGCGTCGCGTGGTGAGCGTGCGGAATCCGAGCAATTGCGAATCGCGTTCGATGGCGACGCGGTGGTTTTTTCCGACGAAGCCGAACGTGTCTACAAAACGTCGGGATTGCAGGCGTTCGCCGACAGTGAGCGCGCTGCGGCGCGCGAGCCGCTCAGTGGCGGCCCGTTTAAACCGTTTCTGCAGGCGCTGCATCAGTTGCAGAGCGAATTGCCAGCGGAGCAGGCACCGATTCGCACCGCGTTGGTCACCGCACGCTCGGCGCCGGCGCATGAGCGCGTCATTCGTACCTTGCGCGCGTGGAATATTCGCATCGATGAAGCGCTATTTTTGGGTGGGCTGCCGAAAGGCGAGTTCTTGCGCGCATTCGGTGCCGATGTCTTTTTCGATGATCAATTGGGGCATTGCGATTCGGCCAGTCAGCATGTCGCTACGGGACATGTGCCGCATGGCGTGGCCAATATTCGTTAGCCGTCCGCATATTCTTTTTATTCTTTCCAGAAGAATTTTTTGTACCGGAATTTCTTTTTGCGGTATGTTTGGCTATAAGGGATCACGGTGTGGTAACCAATCGCGGCAAAGCAATTGGTTTTACGCAATAGATCGCAGCCTTTAAATAAGATAATCATCTACCTGCGAGGAGAGCGCAATGAAGTTGCAACAGCTTCGTTATATCTGGGAAGTGGCACATCATGAACTCAACGTCTCCGCAACCGCGCAAAGTCTTTACACATCGCAACCGGGCATCAGCAAGCAAATTCGTTTGCTCGAGGACGAGCTAGGCGTCGAAATATTTTCCCGCTCCGGCAAACACCTGACCCGCGTCACACCCGCCGGCGAAGCGATCCTGAAAACGGCCGGAGAAATTCTGCGCAAGGTCGAAAGCATCAAGCAGGTCGCGCAGGAGTTCAGCAACGAGAAAAAAGGTTCGCTGTCGATTGCGACCACGCATACTCAAGCGCGCTATGCATTGCCGACGGTAATCAAATCGTTCATCAAGAAATACCCGGACGTATCGCTGCACATGCATCAGGGCACGCCGATGCAAATCTCCGAACTCGCGGCCGATGGCACCGTCGATTTCGCGATCGCGACCGAAGCGCTCGAATTATTCAGCGATCTGATCATGATGCCGTGCTACAAGTGGAATCGCTGCATTGTGGTGCCGAAAGGTCATCCGCTTGCGCAGAGCTCAAAACTGACGCTGGAAGAAATCGCTGCGCATCCAATCGTGACTTATGTATTCGGCTTCACCGGGCGTTCGAAACTCGATGAGGCATTCATGGAAAAAGGCTTGATGCCGAAGGTGGTATTCACCGCCGCCGATGCCGACGTTATCAAAACCTATGTGCGTCTCGGTCTCGGTATCGGCATCGTCGCGCATATGGCGGTCGATCCCGAACTCGATAGCGATCTTGTCGCACTCGATGCCAGCCATCTGTTCCAGCACAGCATCACCAAAATCGGTTTTCGCCGCGGCACTTTTTTACGCGGCTTCATGTACGACTTCATCCAAATGTTCGCGCCGCATTTGAAACGTGAATTGGTGGAAGAGGCGTACTCGCGTCATACCAAAGCCGATCTTGACGAATTGTTCGAACATATCGAATTACCGGTTTATTAATCGCCAGCTACTGTTATTAATCGATAGCATCCCAAAGGCGCTGCTTCCTGCGCCTCCGGTTTCCCCGCATTGCCTAACCACTGCAATCCCGGTAGGCTTGCCGCCGGTTTTTTCGCCCTCATTTTTTGTTCAGGAGCATTCCGTGGAAATCGCCTGCCTCGACCTTGAAGGGGTTCTCGTCCCCGAAATCTGGATCGCCTTTGCCGAGAAAACTGGCATCAAGGAACTGCGGGCGACGACGCGCGATATTCCGGATTACGACGTACTGATGAAGCAACGTCTGCGCATTCTCGATGAACACAATTTGGGGCTGCCCGATATTCAGGCCGTGATCGCGGAAATCAAACCGCTCGATGGCGCGCCGGAATTCGTCGATTGGCTGCGCGAGCGTTTTCAGGTCGTGATTCTGTCCGATACGTTCTATGAATTTTCGCAACCACTGATGCGTCAACTGGGTTTCCCCGCATTGCTCTGCCACAAGCTCGAAACGAATGAACAGGGCCGAGTGGTCGATTACAAATTACGCCAGGCGAATCCGAAACGCCAATCGGTGCTCGCATTCAAGAGCTTGTATTACCGCGTCATCGCCGCCGGCGATTCGTACAACGATACAACCATGCTCGCTGAAGCCGATGCCGGCATTTTATTTCACGCACCGGAAAACGTAATTCGCGAATTCCCGCAATTTCCAGCAGTGCATACATACGAAGATTTGAAAAAGGAATTTATCAAAGCGAGCGTGCGCGACCTTTCGCTGTAGTCGCTCACTTCTCGTGGATATTAATGATCCGTTCTGTAAATTACCCGACCTAATAGGTCGGGTATCTCAATCTAAATCCTTCTCTCTCTATTAGCTCGCGCCGCTCGGCGGTTACGCGTTGACTTTGCGCTGTCTTTGCCACTTAATTCAGCGCTGACTCGCTATTAAGCTGGCATCGATCCACATAACACCCCGTATGTCGACGAGCGGAAAAATTTCTGTTTCAACAACAGGCAGTTACGAAACGATGAAATGTAGCTCAAAAATTAAAAAGGCCGCCCTTTTAATAATTGTTATGAGGCCGTCGGCCTCCTTAACAGGCTGTTAGGTTTTCTTATGCGATACACGGATGGAAATGAAGCAATGGCTGGCGATGTGGTAGCAATAGATACGCAGTATCGAGGAGTTGTTGTTGCGTCCATTGATCGCGATGATTATTTACCTGGCTACGAGCATTGGGCTTACCTGTTACGCGGCATAATGGTGAATACAGACTTTGGCGGCTTGGTTCACTACACACCAGAAGCAACCGACGAAATCTCACTCATAACTCGTGAAAAAACCTAACAAGGTGTTCAAGTTCGTTCGCTTCGCTCACTGGGGCTGCCAAAACGCTGCGCGTTTCGTCAGCCCCTTAACAAGTCGTTAGGCCCACATGAATAAAGTCATCTCATATTTAATAAGACTTATAATTTTGAGCGAAGCTTTAGCTGGATGCTCACAGAGCACGGAAATTCCTTCGCGACAGTGGAAGGCAGTGCCGGAACACAAGGGTGTGTTTGTAGACATGTCGAGCATCCGACGCGTACTCGTCATCCCGGCGCGCGATGAATATCATCTGAAAGGACACGATACAGAAGCAGATATCAAGGTCGGAAAGTATATCGTGCGCGGCAACATGTTCTATTGCGATGATTCTGGGGTCATGTTGGGTGACGCAACATTTGGGACTATACCGCCATCCAATGAATCAGGGGTAATTCCCAATGAGGCTGCACGACCAATCGTATGCGGCAATTAATGAGTGGCCTACGGAACGCATTCAATGCCTAACAAAAACAACAAGGCGGACGGCTTTCAGCCGCCGCTTTTGTAAGCGTTATGCATCCTATGCGTGAAACAATTAACAAGTTGAGGAAAGAGACAGAGACGACTCTGAGAGTTTTCTACTCATTTAAACAATTCAGGATGTTTTTCACCAATCAGGATGATTTAGAAAAGCTTAATGAAAATGCAAATTTCTGGCAGGTATATGAAGCCAGTCT
>Ga0268265_10002386_pt1 | contig 14206 bp, 10 predicted proteins | sample KBSSwiS52_FD_190355 | JGI IMG/M metagenome (GOLD analysis project Ga0268265, IMG submission 190355) | Switchgrass rhizosphere microbial communities from Kellogg Biological Station, Michigan, USA - KBS Switchgrass S5-2 (SPAdes) (version 2) | ecosystem: Host-associated > Plants > Roots >... | reverse complement strand
GGACGAGGTGATACTGAAGGCTGCGTTTGTCGCAATAAAGGATCGCCGCCTCTTTGGTCGGGAAGGCGATTCGGACCTGCGGATTGGTATCGCTCGACCCGTTCCAGCCGGTCAGCGGGTCGGGTCGGACCGCGTCCTTGCGCTCGAATTCGAGCAGCCAGCGGCCGGTATTGGCCTTGCCCGACTGGGTGGTCCTGCGATCGAGCTCGGAAATGCGCGCAATGGTCATGCCCGACGCGTTGGCAAAGCAAGCGCGTCAAATCAAGGTAGTGCACTTGCTGGTTCCGGCGAAACGGAGCTAGGCCGAAGCGGGGGGCGCAGACAATGACCGACGAAGTTTCGCCTCATGCGCGAAGGGTCACGCTTGCCGGGATTATCGGCAGCACACTCGTCACGCTCGCCCTTTGGTACGCGTTGTATCATTGGCTGCCCGAGCCGGCCGGCGCCTCGCCAATGTCGACCGCTTTGGCCTGCGCAGCGATCGCTGCGCTGCTGGCCCTCGTCGCCGGAGTCGAGGCCGTCGCTCATGAGCGGCTGGTCACGGCGGCGATTGATCCGCTCGCCGGGGTCGAGACCAGGCGGCTGAGAGTCAATTACCGCTATTTGTCCAACACCGTCGAGCAATATATCGTGTTCGTGGCCGGTCTTCTGGCGCTGGCCGTTTACGCGTCCCCGCGGATGCTGATCGTCGTCACCATCGTCTGGCTGCTGTCCCGCTGGGCGTTCTGGATCGGCTATCACTTCAACCCGCTTCTGCGCGGGATCGGCGCCCCCGGCATGATGCAGAGCATGATCGTGCTCCTCTACGTCGCTTATCGCTTTGGAACCGAGTCCTACGGAGCCGCCGCAGGCATCGGCCTGCTGGCAATTTTCGCGCTGATCGAAGCGTTCCTGTTCAGGGTGGTGACGCGGCCGGCTCAGTAAGCTCGCGCCACCGCGAACTCGACCGCCTCGGTTAGTGCGGCCTTGGTCTTACTCGCCGGGAACGGCGCCAACGCATCGATCGCCCTGCGGCCGTAGTGGCGCGCCTGCTCGATTGTTTCCGCCAGGGCGCCGCTCGATCGCAGCAATTGGACAGCGTGGGCAAGGTCGTCATCGGTAACCCGCTCGCCGGTCATGGCCGCGCGCCAGAATTCGCGGTCGTCGGCGCTCCCGCGGGCATAGGCGAGGATCACCGGAAGGGTCATCTTGCCGTCGCGGAAATCGTCGCCGACGCCTTTGCCCATGGTGGCCGCGTCGGACGCGTAATCTATCACGTCGTCGGTCAGCTGGAATGCGATCCCCAAATGGCGGCCGAAGCTTTCGAGCGCGAGCTCGGCGTCCTCGTCGGCCTCTGCAACTACCGGCGACACGCGGCACGCAGCCGCGAACAAAGCGGCGGTCTTGGCGCTGATGATCGTCAAATATTGCTCTTCGTCGGTTTCGATCCGCCGCTGCGCGGTCAGTTGCTCGACCTCGCCTTCGGCGATCACCGCCGAGGCGTGGCTGAGGATTCGGAGCACTTTCAGGCTGCCGTCCTCGACCATCAGCTCGAACGCCCGGCTGAACAGGAAATCGCCGACCAGGACGCTCGCCGCATTGCCCCAGATGAGGTTGGCGGTGCGCCTGCCGCGGCGCATTCCAGAGCCGTCGACGACATCGTCGTGGAGCAGGGTCGCGGTGTGGATGAACTCCACTGCCGCGGCGAGCTTGTGGTGGCGCGTACCGGGGTAGCCGAGCAAATTGGCGCAGGCGAGCGTCAGCATCGGGCGCATGCGCTTGCCGCCGCCGGCGATGAGATGTCCGGCGAGCTCGGGGATCAGCGCGACCTTGCTCTGCATGCGCTCGAGGATGACCGCATTGACCCCGTTCATGTCCGCCGCGATCAGGGCCGACAACGGGTCGAGCGAAGGCTCTCGTTTTGCGCCTAAAGGATGGACGGTCGCGGTCACGCCGCGCGCTTAAGCGCTGCGGGGCTCCACGGCAATCGTCGCAACAGTCGAGCAGCTACCAGACATGGACGCGTTGATCGGGCGGCAGGTACATCTTGTCGCCAGGCTGGACATTGAACGCCTTATACCAAGCGTCGACGTTGCGGACGACGCCATTGACGCGATACTTCGCGGGGCTGTGCTCGTTGGTCAGCAGCTGCGCACGCAGGGCGCCTTCGCGCTGCTTGGTTTCCCAGCTGTAGCCGTAGGCGATGAAAAAGCGCTGGTCGCCGGTGAGCCCATCAATGACCGGCGGCTCGCCATGCCGCTCGACGTATTTGCGATAGGCCGCATAGGCGACTTCGAGGCCGCCAAGATCGCCGAGGTTCTCGCCGAGCGTCAGCTGTCCTTTGATATGGACCCCGGGGATCGGCTCATAGCCGTTGTACTGGGCCACCAGCTTGTCGGCATGCGCGGTGTACAGCTTCGCAGTGGCGGGACTCCACCAGTCGGCGAGCTTGCCGTGAGCGTCGAACTTTCGGCCCTGATCGTCGAACCCGTGCCCGATTTCATGTCCGATCGTCGCGCCGATGCTGCCGTAGTTGGATGCGGGATCGGCCTTGGGATCGAAATAAGGCGGCTGCAGGATCGCGGCCGGAAAGGTGATCTGGTTCTGCGTCGGGTCGTAATAGGCGTTGTTGGTCTGCGGCAGCATGTCCCATAGCGAGCGGTCGACCGGCTTGGAATAACGCGAGAGCAGCAGCTTCCACTGGAAGTCATCCGAGCGAATGGCGTTGCCCAACAGATCGTCGCGTTTCACCGCCAGTGACGAATAATCGATATATTTGACCGGGTGGCCGATCCGCGGATCGAACGTCGCGAGCTTCTCGATCGCGCGCGCTTTGGTTGGCGCATCCATCCACGTGTTGGTTTCGATCTTTTCCTTCAGCGCCGCGAGGATGTTGTCGATCAGCTCGTGCATCTGCCGGTCGCTCTCCGGCGGGTAATGACGCCTCACGTAAATCTGGCCGACGCCTTCGCCGAGCGCATCATTGACGATATCTACGCCGCGCTTCCAGCGGGCACGCTGCTCGGGAACGTCGCGCAGCGTCTTCGAATAGAAATTGAACTGGGCGTCGTCGAAAGCCTTTGGAAGATATTGGGCGTTGCCGCTGATGAAGTGGACAGCGGTCCAATCCTTCCAGGTTTCGAGCGGTACAGATGCGAAGAGCTTCGCTTCGTCCTGAATCGCGCTTTTCTGCAGCAAGACGAGTTTGGTGGCGTCGCCGAGCCCGGCTTTGGCAAGCGCGCGGTCCCACTCCAGCTGCGGGGTGAACGTGCGCAGCTCCGCGCGGGTCATGGGATTGTAGATCTTCTCGACGTCGCGGCTCTGTTCGGGGGTCCAGTGGATCTTCGCAATCTCGGTCTCAAGAGCGATAATCCGGTCAGCTTTCGCCTCCGCGTCCGCTATCCCCGCGAGGTTCTGAATTCGGACGAGGTAGTCACGGTACGCCTTGCGATACACATCATACTTCTCGCCCTTGAGCAGATAATAATCGCGGTTAGGCATGCCCAGGCCGCCCTGAGCGGCGTAGGCCGAATAATGGGTCGGATCCTTGAGGTCGGCAAAGATCGCAACGTTGACCGGAGAGCCGAAGCCAGGCTCCGCGAACAGGTCGATCAGGTCGCCGCGGGTCTTGGCCGCCGCAATGCGGTCGAGATAGGGTTTCAGCGGCGCCGTGCCGAGTCTCTCGACTGCCGCTTCGTCCATCCAGGTCGCATAGAGGTCGCCGATCTGCTGGCCGAGGCGGCCATTGCCGGTGGCGTCCTTCGCCTGGTCCTCAATGACCGAGCGAACATCCTTCTCGATCTGGTCGTTGAGGACGGAATCGATACCGGCGAAGGTGCGGTCGGCGGCGATCTCGGTGCGCTTGAACCAGCTGCCGTTGACGTAATCGAAGAAATCGTCGCCCGGCTTGACGGCCGAATCCATCGCGGTCGGTTCATAGCCCCACGTGCCGAAGGCCGGTTTGGCGCCTTGCGCGAACACAGGCACGGAAATGGCCAGGAGACTGGCGCTAGCGAGCGCCAAGAGCTTGTGATGCACGGATTTTAACCCCTCCGAATCGCGCGCTGAATGCCTGAGCTGACGGTCAGCGCGCAAAGCTTTTCGACCAACTGCTGGGCCGGTGCGAGCAATGAGCGGCATGCGGGACTGCCGAGGGCAGTCCCGACCCGCTCATCCAGCGGGAAGACTGAGCCGCGCCAACAGCCCGCCCAGGTCCTCGCTTTCCTCGAGCATGATGCGACCGCCGTAGATTTCCGCAACGTCACGCACGATCGCGAGGCCAAGGCCTGTTCCGGGCTTTCCCGTGTCTAGGCGTGCGCCACGGTCGAAAATCGCCTCGCGTTCCCCAATCGGTATTCCCGGACCATCGTCCTCGACCACGATATCGACGAAGCTCTGGCCTCGCTCCACCGTGACGAAAACCCGTCCGCCGCCGTATTTCGCTGCATTTTCGATTAAGTTGCCGACCATTTCATCGAGATCCTGACGCTCGACCCTGACCTCCGCTCCGTGATCGCCGGCGATGTCTACCGTCACATCCTCATACAATCGGTCGACCGCGCGTTCGACTGCCTCGAGGCTGTCCCACACTACGGTCCGGGCATGCGCCGAGGCGCGCCGGCCGATCGCGCGGGCGCGCGCCAGATGGTGATCGACCTGCCTGCGCATCAGCAGCGCCTCGCGGCACACCGTGCCGGCAAGGTCGGGATCGTGCGCGGTCGCGGCGTTGGTGATCACGGTGAGCGGCGTCTTAAGCGCGTGGGCGAGGTTGCCGGCGTGGCGCCGCGCTTCCTCTGCCTGCGCCTCGCTGTGCGCGAGAAGCTGGTTGATCTCCTCGGTCAGCGGCCGGATCTCGCTCGGAAATTCGGGTCCGATGCGGGTTTCGGCGCCCGATCGGATGGATGCGACGTCACGCCGCACGCGCCTCAGCGGCCACAGGCCGTAGAGCGTCTGCAGCGCGACCAGGATGATGAGGCCCACACCGAGCGCGGTGAAGCTCCAGAACAAGGTCGAGCGGAGCCTACGGATCTGATCGTTGAGCTCCTCGCGAGACTGCGCCACCTGAAAGCGCCAGCGAATCTGCGATCCGGGCAGTATGGCATCGCGTTCTGCGATCCGCAGCGGCTCCGAATTGTCGGACGCGGAGAATTCGCTGCTGTCGTAGAGGTGGGTTTTGACGTCCATGTGGGAATCATTGACCCTCAGCCGCCGGTCCCACAGCGAGCGCGACGGGAAAGTGTCGGCGCCCACTCCGCTGATCTGGAAATAGAGGCCCGAATAGGGCTCCACGAAGCGCTGGTCGGCGGGCGGACGGCTGAAGCGGACCTCGCCGTCGGGCCCGATTTCCGCGGCTCCGATCATGCCCTTGAGGATGGTTTCGAGCTGGCTGTCGAAATTGGCTTCGAGCGTCCGGGTCAGCACGCGATCCAGGGCGAAGCCGCCGGCGAGTAGCAGAACGATGATCCACAGCGCCGCGATGCCGATCATTCGCCGGGTGAGCGAGCCCGTGCGCCGGCGCCGAATCCTTACCGAGGCGGGGAGGGCTGGACGCTCTTCCGCCACCGTTGCCGGGGCGGGCTGGTCGTTCAACTAACGGGTTCCTCGAGGCTGTAGCCGAGCCCGCGGATGGTGGTGATCACGTCGGCCCCGAGCTTCTTGCGTATACGGGTCACGAACACTTCGATGGTGTTGGAATCGCGGTCGAAGTCCTGGTCGTAGATGTGCTCGATGAGCTCGGTGCGGCTGACCACCTTGCCCTTGTGGTGCATCAAATAGGACAGGAGCTTGTATTCCTGCGCGGTGAGCTTCACCGGCTCGCCGTCCTTGGTCACCTTGCCCGAGCGGGTGTCGAGGCGGATGTCGCCGGCATTGAGCTCCGAGCTGGCATTGCCGGAAGAACGGCGGATCAGCGCCCGCAGGCGGGCAATCAGCTCCTCGGTCTGGAAGGGTTTGGCGAGATAGTCATCGGCCCCGGCGTCGAGCCCCGCGACCTTGTCCGACCAGCTGTCGCGGGCGGTCAGCACGAGCACCGGCATCTTGCGACCTTCCTTGCGCCAGCGGTCGAGCACGGTGAGACCATCGACTTCCGGCAAGCCAAGGTCGAGGATTACGGCGTCATAGCTTTCGGTCGAGCCGAGATAATGACCGTCTTCGCCGTCGGTAGCGAGGTCGACCGCATAGCCCGCGCCCTCGAGCGTCGAGCGCAGCTGCCGCCCCAGATTGGGTTCGTCTTCAACGATCAGGACACGCATTGTTGGGCCTCTGGAGCCGTTCATGTTCGCGTCGTCAACCCGTGTTGCGTCAATCGGTTGCTTAGCCGGAACGAGTTGGTGCGAGTGGATCAGCGAGGCCTAGGGCCGCGAGCGGCGGATGATCCGGCCGCTCTGGCCGTCGACGTCGACCCAGATCACGCGGCCATTCTGCATGAATTTCAGGCGATAGCTGCCGCCGTTGATCTCCGGCCCGAGATAATCGGCGCCGCCCATGAACGGCATGACCCGGCGCTCGATCTGCGGGAGCGGCATCGAACGGCCCTGCTGGGTATCGCGGAATGCACGGTCGGCATCGCGGGTCGGCCGCTGCTGGTCTGACTGAACCTGGTGGCTCGAATCGGGGCGCGGCCGGGCGTCCGCGGGGGGCCCGGTCAATGAGACGGCGACAATAGCCGCCAAAAGGACGCGATACATGCTCATTAGCGACTCTTGTCGGCGGGCTTTCTAACACAAGGCATTGAATGCGTTATGAATGCGCATGATGGGCCGCGTTCAGGTGGGAGAGTGACGCGAATCCGCGCTTTGCGCTAGTGGCCGGCAATGGCCGCGCCAATCCTCTCCTATGAAGACCTCGGGTTGATCCAGGGCGAAGGCTGGCTGTTTCGCGGCCTGACCGTCCATATCGGAGCGCGTGACCGGCTGGCGCTGATCGGCCGCAACGGCGCCGGCAAGACCACTTTGTTCAAATGCCTCGCGGGGATGATCGAGACTGACGAAGGCAAGCGAACGATTGTCCCAAGGACGAGAGTCGTGCTGCTCGAGCAGGACCCGGCGATGACCGGGTTCGAGACGCTCGCCGAGTGGGTCGGGCATGGCACGGATGCACCCGAAGCGCATGAGGCCGCGGGGATCGCCGACCAGCTCGGTGTCGATCTGTCGCGGCCGGTCGCAACTGCCAGCGGCGGCGAGCGGAGGCGCGCCGCGATCACCCGCGCGCTTGCCCAGGCCCCTGATTTGCTGTTGCTCGACGAGCCGACCAATCATCTCGATCTGGCCGCGATCGAATGGCTCGAGGACTGGCTCAAGCGCTTCACCGGAGCGTTTATCGCGATCAGCCACGACCGCACGTTCCTGACCCGGCTCACCAGCAGCTGCTTGTGGCTGGACCGTGGGACGCTCAGGCGCGCCGAAATCGGCTTCGGCGGCTTCGATGCCTGGACCGAACGCGTTTACGAGGAAGAGGCGCGGGCGGCCGAGAAACTCGACGCCAAGCTGAAGCTCGAGCTGCACTGGCTGCAGCGCGGAGTGACAGCGCGGAGACGCCGCAACCAGGGGCGCCTGACCAAACTGCACGAGATGAGGGCGCAGCGCGCTGCGATGCTCGGCGCGGCAGGGACGGCGAAGCTCGCATTGGCCAAGGACGACGTACGTTCGAAAACCGTAATCGACGCCGAGCATGTGTCGAAAAGCTATGGCGAACGGCAGATCATCCGCGACTTCACGCTGCGTATCCAGCGCGGCGACCGGATCGGAATCGTTGGCCCCAACGGCGCCGGCAAAACCACTTTGCTGAGTCTGCTCACCGGAGAGATCGCTCCCGACAGCGGCACCGTGACGCGCGCGAAAACCCTCAGCGGGATCGTCATCGATCAGCAGCGCAAGCTGATGGAGCCGGGCAAGCGCGTCCGCGATGTGCTCGCCAATGGCGGCGAGTGGATCGACGTCCGCGGGTTCAGGAAGCACATCAAGGGCTATCTCAAGGAATTCCTGTTCGCGCCCGAGCTCGCCGACGCGCTGATCGGGTCGCTGTCGGGCGGTGAGCGTTCGCGGCTGTTGCTCGCGCGCGAGTTTGCGCGTGAAGCCAATCTGCTGGTGCTCGACGAGCCCACCAACGATCTCGATCTGGAGACGCTCGACCTGCTCCAGGAAGTGATCGCGGACTATGAGGGCACGGTGCTGATCGTCAGCCACGACCGCGATTTCCTCGACCGCACGGTAACGATTACGCTTGGCCTCGACGGTTCGGGACGGGTCGACATCGTCGCCGGCGGCTACGAAGATTGGGTGCGCAAGCGGTACACGATTGCACGTACTCCTGCGAAGGCAGGAGCCCAGACGCGCGAAGCGCAAAAAAAGAAAGAGACTGGGCCCCTGCCTTCGCAGGGGAACAAGCTCAGCTACAAGGACCGGCGCGATTACGATCGGCTTCCGGCGGAGATTGAACGGCTCGAAGCGGAGGTCGCGGCCGATGAAGCCGCGCTCCACGACCCCGACCTCTACGCGCGCGATGCCGACCGCTTCGGACTACTCACCGAGCGCATCGCCCGCAACCGCGCCGACATCGAATCCGCCGAGCTGCGCTGGCTCGAGGTCGCCGAGCTGGCAGAAGCGTTCGCCCGCTAGCGGATCGGTTCGTCCAAGGTCAGCGCGCGGATGAAGCGCACTGGCGGCGAGCCGTGGCTCAGGGCCGAATCATGGAATTTGCGGAGGTTGAAACCGGGGCGCTTCTCGGCGGCGGCGCGGAAATCGCGCCATTCCTGATAGCCCACGAAATACACCGGAAGCTGAGCCGAGCTGAGCTGCATCCGCACCCATTTGCCGGCCGCTTCACGTTCCTGCTGGAAGGCGGTCCTGGTCATCAGCTCCATCGCCTGGTCGCGGGTCATCCCGGCGACGTGGAAGCCCTGGTCGAGGATCGCGTTGACCGGCAAGCGCATCTGGAACTTGTAATGCGCGAGCAGGTAGCGCGGATCGCGGTCGAGGTAACCGGCGTCGGCCATCACGTCCTGACCGTAACAGGCCCAACCTTCGACCATCGGACCGGACTGGAAGAACGCGCGCAGCCGCGACTTGTATTGATTGGCGTGCGCGATCTGCAACAGGTGGCCGGGCATCGCTTCGTGCAGGGTCAGCTCCTGCATCACCCACTTGTTATATTCTCGCAGATAAGAGGCCGCCTGTTCGGGCGTCCAATCCGCCGGGATCGGCTCGACGACGTAGAAGCCGCGCTGATCGCTTTCGAGCGGCCCCGGCATGTCGGCATAGGCGCCGGCCGTGCCGCGCGCATATTCGGGCATCTCGATGACGCTGAAGCTCGCGTTGGGGATGCCGACGAGGTCGTGAGCCTTCACGAACGCCTCGGCCTCAGCGAGATCGGCACGCGCGTCGGGGATCATTTCGCGCGACGGGGCGTCGGCGTTGATGATCGCGAGGCCCGCCTCGATCACCGCCTGCTGCTCTTCGGAGGTCGGATTCGCGGGCGCGGCAGGAGCGCCGGCGCGGCCTTTGATCATTCCCGCAGCGACCGCGTACATTTGTGCGCGCAAACGCGTGATGTCGCGCTCGGCCCGCGATCGGATTTCTTCGCGGCCGAGCGGGGAGTTGAGCGCGAGGCGCAGCTTCTTGTCGTAGAGCGCCGCCCCGAGCCGTTCATTGCCCTTGGCATTGGGCACCAGCTGCGTGTCGAGCCACGACTGATAGTCTGCGACCGCGGCCTTCGCAGTCGACGCGGCGCGATCGAGCCGCGCCTGGTTGGCGGCGGGCAGCGCCGCCTTCTGCGCGACGAAGCCTTCGATCAGCGAAACGAGCCCGGCATTCTGCTTGGCGGCCGTCTGCGCATGGATCAGCGGCACTCGCGCCGGGACCAGCGCCGAGCGTGCCTGGCGGAGAAATAGCGGGAGCGCTTCCATGCGCCCGATCGCCGAGCGGAGCCGCTCGGGCAGCGGCGCGAACTCGCGCGACGACAAAGTAAAGAAACCGGTGCCCGCGCTGTACGCATAGGTGAGCGGATCCCACGCCCAGTCCTGCAGACGGTCGTTGCTGAACAGCAAATAATCGAGCTGATCCTTGAGCAGGATCGCATCGACCTGGTGTTCGCGACTAAGCTTGCCTGTGTCGAACTTCGCAAGCTCGGTAAGCGACTGCTCGGCGAAGGTGCGGCGCGCGGCGCGGCCGGCCGCAGATGCGTCCGGCAGAAGCGTGTCGTAGCGATGATCGCCAAGTTGGGTCGCACCGACCGGATCGCTCTTCAGGAACTGGTCGACTACGCGATCGCCGAATTCAGTGAAGCGGGCATCCTCGGTGGAAACCGAGGCCGCCGGTTGCGCGGCTATCGCGGGTGAAGAAACGGCGGCAACGCCGACCGCAAGCGCAAGCAGGATACGCATGGAAAGCCCCCTCGGTGATTAACCGGAGGCTGGGCGCGGCAGTGCCGATTGTCCAGCAACCGTCGACGAACGGTCAGGCGGACAACCGATACTGTTTGAGGAGGTCGTAGAGAGTCGGTCGGCTGATCCCCAGCAGCTTGGCGGCGCCGGAGATATTGTTCTCCGTCCGGGTCAGCGCCTGCCTTATCGCCTTGCGGTCGGCGACCTCCCGCGCGGCGCGAAGGTTGATCGGCGGAGGCTCGGCCTCGGCGCGGCCGGGCAGGTCCAGGTCGTCGACGCTGATGCTGCGGCAGTCGGTCATGATGACCGCCCGCTTGATGCGGTTTTCGAGCTCGCGGACGTTGCCCGGCCAGACATAATTGTCGATTGCAGCCAGCGCATCGGCGGAAAGGGACTGCACCTTGGGGTTGAGCTCGCGCCCGAAGCGGTTGACGAAGTGCCGCGCGAGCAGGACCGCATCGCCGCTGCGCTCAGCCAGCGAGGGGATTTTCACGACGATCTCGGCGAGGCGATAATAGAGGTCCTCGCGGAAGCGCCCGTCGGCGATCATGGCTTCGAGGTCCTGGTGGGTGGCGCACACGATCCGGGTGTCGACCGCGATCGGCTGGCGCCCGCCGATGCGCTCGATCACACGTTCCTGCAGGAAGCGTAGAAGCTTGACCTGGAGCGGCAGCGGAATGTCGCCGACTTCGTCGAGGAACAGGGTCCCGCCCTCGGCCAGCTCGATCTTGCCGACGTTCGACTTGACCGCGCCGGTAAACGCGCCGCGCTCATAACCGAACAGCTCGGCCTCGAGCAGGTTCTCGGGAATCGCCGCGCAATTGATGGCGATGAACTCGCCCTTGCGGCCGCTCTTCTCGTGGACAGCCCGGGCAAGCAACTCCTTGCCGGTGCCGCTGGCGCCGAGAAGCATCACCGAAACGTCGGCGCTGGCGACCCGCTCGATGGTCTTGGCGACCTTTTGCATTTCGGGCGCCGCGGTGATGATCGAGCCGATGGCGGCGGCCTCGGCGCCGGATTCGAGCCGGCGGTTCTCATCCTCGATCGCATGCAAGTGGAACGCCCGCGCGACGATCAGCCCGAGCTGGTCGATGTCGACCGGCTTCTTGTAAAAATCGTAGGCGCCGAGCGCGATCGCCTTCAATGGGGTTTCCTGCGCGCCGTGGCCGGTCGCGACGATGACCTTGGTGTCGGGCTTGAGCCGCAGGATATCCTCGAGTGCGGCGAATCCTTCCTGCGTGCCGTCGGGGTCGGGCGGAAGGCCGAGGTCGAGCGTGACGACTGCGGGCTCGTGCTGGCGAAGCGCCTGGATCGCCTGCGGGCGGTCGCTGGCGCAGACCACGCGATAGCCGTCATAGGCCCATTTGAGCTGACGCTGGAGGCCCTCGTCGTCCTCGACCACGAGCAGCACGGGAAGGTCGGTTGAGTCGGTCATGCGCGTTTCCGTACAGGTTCAGCGGCCGGCTCGGCGGCCGGCAGCACGAGGGTGAAGGTGGTGCCGCGTCCCGGGCCGCTGTCGACTCCGAGCCGTCCGCCCATCGCGCCGATCAGCGAGCGGGCCTCGAATGCGCCGATGCCGAAGCCGCCCGGCTTGCTCGAAGCGAACGGCTGGAACAGCCGGTTGCGGACGAAGTCGCTGTCCATGCCGACGCCTTTGTCGGAGATGCTGATCGCGACCGTCGTGTCCTTGCTCGACACGCGGACCGTCACCGGGACATCAGACGAGCAGGATTCGACCGCATTCTGGAGCAAGTGGCCCAACGCCTGTTCAAGCGCGACTGAGTCGGCCAACGCCCACAGGTTGGTGTCGCCGAGCAGCCGCACTTCGTGATCGCCGCGCTTGGCCGCGATCGCGGAGGTCAGGATCGGCCTGAGCGGCTGCGGCTCGACGCGCTGGACGCTGGCTCCGGCGTGTGGCGACAGGCGGGTGAGCAGGTCGTTCATCTTGCCGACCGACGCCTTTAGCGTGGCGATCATGTCCGACCGGAATTCGGGATTGTCGGCGTGCCGCTCGGCGTTTCGCGAGAGCAGGGACAATTGGCTGACCAAATTCTTGATGTCGTGGAGGATGAAGGCGAAGCGGCGATTGAATTCCTCGAACCGCTGCGCATTGGACAAGGCCTCCTGGCCGTGCGCTTCGGCAAGCGAGCTTGCGGCCTGGCGGCCCGCGGCGCGCAACAGGTCGTAGTCCTCCCAATCGAGCGGACGGCGGTAATCGGGCGCGGCGAGAAGCACGATCCCGACCAGCCGGTCGTGGTGGATCAGCGGGATCCCCGCCCACAAAGCGCGGTCGTCGAGCATCCACTCGAGCACCGGCAGCGCCTTGTCGGCGGAATCCGCCCAGCCGTGGCGCAAGCCCGCGAACTCGACGATCCGTCCGCTTTTTTCGAGCGCGTTCCAGAAGCTGGTCTCGCGCTCGATCTCGCTCGAGGGTGGGTTCGCGCCGGGCCAGTTCCACGCCGCCGCGGTGCCTATCGCACCTCCCGCGTCGCTGACCAGGAGCAGGCCGCCGGGCGAATCGACGATATCGGCAAAGGACTTGACGATGCGATCGCCGAGCGGCGGGGCATCGGGCCCCGATCGCCCCAGCGTGTCGGTGAAGCGAAGCCATTCGGTGCGGTAATCGTAGCGGTGCTCGAACAGGTGCTTGGCGAGTTTGACCTTGAGCCAGCCGCGCGCCCACGACGATATCGCCACGGCGCTGACACCGGTAATCATCGCGAAGAGGACGACCGCCGTGCTCGCCGACGCCCAGTCCCAATGACTGCGCCGGAATGCCGAAGCGAGACCGGCCATGGTCGCGAGGTAGATGCAGATGCCGAGCAGCGAGAGCGACTGAAACGTCGCCGCCCGCGACAGCTTGACCCGAAGCGAGCTCTTGAGTCCTCCGGTCGCGGCAAACAAAGGCGCTGTCAGCGCCATGAACGCCCCGCGGAGCTGGAACAGTAGGTCGACGCTCGGCGACGCCGATCCCTGCAGATAAGCGAGCGTCGCGAGGTTGAGGTCGTAGCCCCACATCAGGGTGAGGCCGAGCATCGGACCGCGGATTCGCAACCGGCTTTCGGGCGCCGCCTGGCCATAGACATTGTGAACCAGGACGAGAGCACCTGCCGACGTCGTCACCCGAAGCAGGCTGCCGGTCGTCAGGACGTCGTTGAACTGGGCGGCGGTGAGGGGCGAGATGAACACCAGCGCGCTCAGCGCAAAGTGCAGGCCGATCGACAGCGCCACCGCCGCGAACACCAGGCGAAGACCGCTAAGCGATGTCCCCCGGATGCCGCCCGACATGTCGTAGAGCAGCATCACCCACAGGAGGTTGCGCAGCGTCCCGAAGGTCATCGTCATCGGGTCGGTTCGGCCCCACACGGCCGCGACGAGCGCCCAGACCGCGGTTCCGGCACAGGCGGCCAGCAGCAGCTTTTCCGGGCGGTCTGCGCGCGAGCGCGAACGCCACACGACGATCGATGCGAACGCGCACGCCGCGAGCGCGTAGCTCCAGAAGGCGATCAGCCCGTTCACGGGCGGCCAGCTGTCAAATTCGCCGACATGCGCCCCTGTGTCGCTAAACTTTACAAACAAGTCGTGAACGCTTGCGCGATTGGCGCATTGAGAGCAGCAGCCCCACGCGCATCAGGGAGAGCCGGAATGATTGGCAAGCGGCCCATCGGCGACAGCGGGATCAGCGTCGCGCCCCTCGCGCTCGGCGGCAATGTGTTCGACTGGACCGCGGACGAGGCCGCGAGCTTCGCCGTGCTCGACGCGTTCGTCGACGACGGCGGAATGATGATCGATACCGCCGACGTCTATTCGGCGTGGGTTCCGGGCCACAAGGGCGGCGAGAGCGAGGCG
>Ga0268265_10002379_pt1 | contig 14226 bp, 12 predicted proteins | sample KBSSwiS52_FD_190355 | JGI IMG/M metagenome (GOLD analysis project Ga0268265, IMG submission 190355) | Switchgrass rhizosphere microbial communities from Kellogg Biological Station, Michigan, USA - KBS Switchgrass S5-2 (SPAdes) (version 2) | ecosystem: Host-associated > Plants > Roots >... | reverse complement strand
CCGTGCCCGCAGGGGGCATCGAGCTATTGGAGACGCGGGTTTTCGCAGCCGATCCTCGCCAGCCAGCCTCGGTTTTCAAAAAGCCATCGGACGCATGACAGCGCACGCAGCTCGTCTGGGTGATGGTCTGCACGTCGGCAAACGTGGTGCCTCCACCTGGATTGGGATTGGGGGTTTGCGTGGGGACGGGAACAGGGACCTTGGGCTCGATCTCTCGCTCGGACCCGCAGCCCCACAAAAAGATCAGGGATGTGATCAAAATTGACAAACGCCTCATACTATCGTCCCCCTTAGTTGACGTCACGGAATAGATTCAGATCGTTTATGATCGTTTGAATACTCGCCTGCAAACCGATGAAACCAATGGTCCCGCCACGGAGAAGGGCACCGACCTCCTGGCCAGCCTGTGGGGAGGCCTGCAGCCTTTGAATGAATTCCGCCTCGGGCAGATAAAGAAACGCCGCCAGCTCTTTCGCATCCATCCCGTCCCTGAGTTTATCGATGAGTCCAACGTTCAAAGGATCCTTGTTTCCGCCGCTCTGGATGCCCATGCGCAGGAGAGCCGACGCATGCTCGGAGTTGTCCTCGGCGATAATGCTATCGATCTGGGCCTGGGGTTTGAAGAACAGCTGGCCGAGGATCTTGTCGGATGCATCGAAGTTTCGGTCCTTGATGTTCTGGCCCATCTCGTCTCTTACGGGCAGCACAAATTGCGTATGACAACCCGTACAATCTCTGATGGCAATGGAAGGATCCAGGCCCAGCGCCGCCGTACGGGTGTTCACCACAACCGTGGTCGGTGCCACGTCAGCCCTTACCCCAGCGCCATTGTAGAGCGCCATAACGAATAGACCGTTTTGCTGTCTGCACAGGATTTCGCCAGCTGCGTGCTTCAAGGATCGCTTACTGCGCGCCTCTGGCACGAATGGAAACAGGAAATAGTTGTTCTCTGGAACGACGTTCAGCGCGTCCACATCATAGGTGTTCCAACAGGTCCCGTTGTTTCCATCCATACGCCGAACCATGCGGTTATGATCTGGCGCGATCAGCGAGTCCTGGAACCCGGCAAGGAAAATCTCCCGATCCCTCTGATCGAAGTCCCGCTGGCGATCGATCCCCTGGAGGGCCCAGAAGTCGTTCTCGTTCTGGGGAACATCTTTCAGGAGGTAATAGATCTTTGCCGTCATCGCCGTTTCCATGAAGATCTGGGCGTGCATGATCGGTATGCGCTTTTGGGTGATGAACTGGAGGTTTTTGAACCTGACCGTTTGCGAGACGATCTTGACCACGGCGTTGTCCTCGATCAGCCGCCAGTTGGTCAGCCCCTTGGAACCAAAGAAGTCGCGCAGGTCCACGGCCCAGATGCTCTTCGAAGGATCGACCGGACGCATCGATTCGATGAATGAGCGATTACTGAGCAGGTTCAGTCCAAGTGTGGTCCCTTTCATAGCAGACTGTACGTCATCGTTGAAATTGACGAAGTTGGCACCTGACAGATAGACTGTATTCAGTGCATCAGCAGAGTTGAGGGAGAGGGCGTCGTTCAGTGCGTACTGCTCGAGCTCGTCGTTCTCGATCGTGGCCCCGCCTGGGTTCTTCACGTCGGGGATTGGATCCTCCGGACGCGACTGTGGAGGCTCCGGCAGGGGCAGTGTCCCGTCTCTGATTACCGTTTCCGTTTTCCCGCACGCATCGAGCAGCATGAGCCCGAGCACAACGGTGTAGATCAATCTAAGCATGACAGTAGCTCCGCTGTGGTGATATGTATTGTGGCAGGATGATCATGATATAATAGCGCAGGGCATAGGCAAAATCAAACAAGCCTGTATGACGGTGCGCAATTTAATACGAGAGTAAAATTATGGGGATCGGTGCGGGCCGACCGAAAGGGTCACCCAACAAAGTGAACAGCGCTTTTCGTGAAAAGCTTGAGGAGCTGAACTTTAGCATCCCTGCAGAGGCGATGAAACTTTACCAGAGCTGCGAGCGTGAGGACATAAAGCAGAAGATCCTCGACATGATGGCCAAGTACAGCCATCCAACCTTTAAACCCGTTGACCAGAACGGGGATGCAAATGACCCAGGTCTCGCGCTGTTGGCTGGTGTGCCGAGCGATGTATTGGTTGAGGCGTTTCGAATAATCCAGGCAAGGAAAGCATTGGATGCTCCCGATAACGGATCTGAATCAGGCGGGACCACTACCTGAATTCCTGCAGGAACGCTGGATAACCGACATCCTCTGGATGCGCGGTGACCTTGAATTCCTCCTCTGGCCCCAGCAGATGCCCATCTGGAACCAGCTGCAGAACCTGCCGGTGTCTGCGGAACTCTTTGTTTGCTTATGCGCTCGTCAGTACGGCAAGAGTACGATGGGCGTGGTTTACGCCCTCTCTGAGGCGATCAAAAACAGAGACTGCTGCATCCTCATCATGGGCCCTGATACCAAGCAAACCCGTGACATCGTCAACTCAAAGATGCGGTTCCTCCTCAGGACGGCACCAGTAGGCCTGATTAAGCAAATGAAGGCGGAGAACCGCTGGCACGTCTACCATGATCTCAATCCCAAGTCGCTCGACTACACCGAGATCATCATTGGGGGTATGAACGAAAATTCGTCCTCCCAGCGGGGTAAAACAGTACACAAAATCCTGGTCGAGGAGATCGTTGACGTCAAAGAAGATGATTTTCTCACCAGTATGCGGAGTGATCTCGGGCCTGCCCTCACGCATAGTAAAGACGGGAAAATAATTTATCTTACGACTTTGCCGAAGTATCCAGCGCATCCCTTTATCACTGAGGTGATACCACTTGCCCGGCTCAAGAGTGCCATAGCGGTCTTCGATATTCATAGCAACAAAGCCCTTTCCCCCGAGCAGTTCCAGAAGTGCATGGACCTCGCAGGCGGCGAAGACAGCCAGGACTGGAAGCGAGAGTACCTGTGTGAAATCATACGTGACCGGCGGCTCGTGTGCCTGCCGGATTACAACCAAACTTCTATACAGCCTTTCACCTTGCCGATCGACAGCTATTTGCATGTAACGATTGACTGGGGAGGCGTTCGGGATAAGACCTGCGCGGTCCTACATACCTACGACTATAACCATGCGACTGATCTTTTCTGGGACGAAAGGGTGTTTGAGCCCAATACCCCGACATCAAAGATCGTGGCCCAGTGCCGTGACATGGAAGCCGCTCACCACATCACCTCGAGGTTCATCGATGGTCCGCATCAACTCGTCGGAGTCGACCTACTACAGGAACATCAATACCATGCCCGGCTCCCTCAGAAATCGGACTGGGAAGCCTCGCTCAACACGCTCAATTCGCGGTTCAAGCTTAACAAGGTGCTCATTCACCCACGCTGCAAGTTCCTTACGGTGTCCGCTGACTCGGGCATCCTGAACAAACAGCGCACCGACTTTGAGCGGACCGAGGCGCTTGGCCATATGGATGGCGTTGCCGCCATGATGTACGGCGTTCGAATGAGAGACACAACGTGCCCCTACGGCGCTCACACGGTACAGTCGGAAAACTATATAAATATCGGGCAAATTGCTGCAAAATCCCAACATTCAATTGCACCAGGAATAAACGCACCGAAACGCTTTGGGAGATTTGCATCATGATGAAATTCTTTTTATGGCTGTTCAAAGGGGAAAAACGTGTCACGAGCCTTTCACCCGCAGAGCGGACGATGTTCCTTGCGCTGAGGGGCTCACAGAAAGTGAGCGACTACGAATGGATGACGACAACACAGCGCCGGTAGCCCCGTTCAGGGCGATGCCGTACGGCGAAAGGAGAACCATTTATGAAGCTGACCGTATCACGGTTATTCGAAGCTGGAGCCGTACTCGAAGCCTTCGGGCGGGCGAAAGTGGAGGGGATAGAGCCTTTTGTCACCTTTCTATCCGACTTTTCCGAGAACGTAATCCGCGGGATGAGGGGTCAGCTGACGTTCAAAGACAACCATCTTTACGAGGAAAAGACGGTTCAACTCGTCTCAGGCGTCCCGCAGGAAATCCAGTTGAACAATGCCCGCAGCATGCCAGCCCGTCTGGTTTGGGTGGGCAAGACGACTCCCTACACGGCCTTCATTACGGGCTTCCAATGGCAGATGACCATTAATGGCACGCTCGAGGTTACTGCAGTCTTTTCCCCAGTCCCCACGTCTGGCAAGGTCGAGGTCCTGCTGACCGTATTCTATTGACTTGCCCGATACGCCACACACGCATTAGAATCCTTCCATAATCAAAAATACCTCTGCCCGCAATCCATGGAAGGATTTCCCCATGCCAGATCCAGTCGCGCCTATTGCCTCAACCGAGACTCAGACGATACTTCCAGACCCATCGATGAACGCACCTGACGTTGACACAGGAAAAGGGGGTGATGCTCCCGGTGAAGTTGAACCTTGGCGGAAGGTCAAACACAAGTTCAAAGCCATGGGCGAGGAACATGAGGTTGATTACGATGATCTGGTCAAGCGGGCAGAGAAATCCGTGGGAGCTGAAAAACGGCTGGCGGAGGCATCACGCAAGGAAAAGGAGATCCAGGCAAAGCTCGAGAAACTGAGAACTGTCGAGGATATTTCCGAGGTCGTTGAGCTCCTCGGTGGAAATGACCGCGCCAGACCCTTGCTGGAAAAATTTCTTTGGAATAAGATACAGGAAGAAGAGCACGAGGCCAAACTTTCTCCCACCGAACGCGACGCGAAACGCCGCGCGGACGATGCCGAGAAAAAAGCCCGTGAAGCCCAGCAAAAACTGGACGAGCTGAACAAGTCAGCCGAGTCTGAGAGCAAAGCTCAGACCAATAACAAGGCCAACGAGATCATCAATCGGGAGATCTCGGACGCCATCGCCGAAGCTGAAAAAGCGGGACTATCCCCTGAGGACGTCCCCTTCATGATTGAAGAACTGATCAGTAACATGATCGTTCACCTCGAGTATCTCGAGGACTGCGAGGAGGCAGGCATACCTCCCACCCAATCCCCACTATCCCCACGGGACGTGTTGCGGAAACTCCAGAGTAAAGATTCTGATCGTGCGAGAGGCTGGCTGAAAAAGCTGAGCCCCAAGGACTTGAGAGATTTGCTCAGCGCAGAGCAGCTCGATGGTCTTCGTAAATCGGACATCGAGGCCCTGACGCAGCCGTCCACCCAGAACCGGGCGACGACAAAGAAAAAGTCAGACTCCCCTGCGATTGATCCATTCACCGCCGATAAGAAAGAAACCAAGAAAAAGCCGAATACCAAGGATTGGTTTTCCGCCATGGATCAACGTTACCGCAACAATGGGAGATAAAAAATGTCCGCCACGGGCCTATTCTATACCAACGAAAAGCACCCAAAAACTCAGCCGCGAATCATGGATTTCACTTTCCAGATCACGGCCGCCAAGACAGTGGTCCAGTACCCAGTCGGTGCAGACTGCTTTTCCTTCTTCGATGCCATCACGCAGGCTCAGATCAACGCCTACCTCGGAACCACGAACGAATTCCCGGTCACCTATTTCGATGCGACTTCCATGGGAGCTGACACCTTCGGTGGACTCATTCGCATGTCTGGGGCACCAGCCACAGTCGGTCAGGCTGCGGTCGCTGTGCGCCTCGAGGCCAAGTACTATTCGGCCGCCGGTCTCACAACCGTCGTTGAACGTGCAGCGCTGGGCTCGGCTGGTATCACGGCTTCCACGCTCGAGACGGCTGTCGCTGTGTCGACTAACGGAAATCTCGCGTTCAAGGTCGACTTCGGGAACACACCTGACTTCGATGGTTTGACCTCAGGCTTGATCACGATCCGCGTGTACTGGATCGCCAGCTAACCTCTAATCCCAAGGAAGGGAAAAGCATATGTCTCAGGCGTCAACGGGTGATGTGCTCAATCTATTCAAGAAAGTTTACGGAAATCTCCAGCAAATTCTGCCGGAGGATTATCCTCTGCAGAAGGATATCCCCTTTAACGAGAAGCAAAAGGTCGGTGAGTCGTACTCCGAAGCCGTCGTCCTCACGTATGAGAACGGTTGGACTCTTCTCGGCAACTCGACATCCCTTGTCGAGATCAACCCAGCAATCGCTGGGAGCGTGCAGCAGGCTTTGGTTGTGCCCTACGCGACAGTACTGGCCAGCGTAATCCCTTGGCAGGTCGCATCGCGTGCCGCCGCTCAAGGGGAAGCCGCATTTTACAGTGCGACTAAATTCCTGGTACGTAACAACCTTCGCTCTCACGGCAAACTCCTCGAGACTCTGCGCATCTATGGCCAGAACTCAGCCAACGGTTACCTCGGTTATGTCTCGTATTACACGGGATCCTACCGCGGTCAATCCTTTACCAACGGCACGGGAACGCTGACCAGTAACGGCTCCTCGATCACGTTTACCAACGGGATCAACGTGGCTTCGCAGGCGATCCTTTTCCAAAAGGGTTACTTCGCAGCTGGCGTCTGGACCGGTTCCGAGCAGGCCCTCATCCAGGAGGTCAACGCCTCCAGTGTTGTGGTCAAACAAGGTAAAGTCACCGGCGTCGACATCGCCAACGGCATCCTCTATGTGGACTTCGTGCCTACAGCGGCGTCGAGCACCACATCGCACCGTATCTGCTACCAGGGCCAAACCACATCGGCCGACATGATCGGGATCATCAATATCCTGACCAACACCGGTACGCTGTTCGGTATCGCCACATCGTCCTACGATCTCTGGAAAGGGAACGTCTATGACGTGAACAACCAGAAACTGACGCTGAACGACATCCAGCTGGCCGCTGCTCAGGCAGTGAACCGCGGTGGACTCGACGGCGATCTGGTCATTTACGTCAACCCACGCAGCTGGGCACGCCTGTCTCAATCCGAGGCTGGCCTGCGCATGTACGATGAGAGCTATGAGCCCGGTGAAGCCGAGAACGGTTTCGAGACGCTCAAGTTCCACACCCAGACCGGTGTGCTCTTCGTCAAGGCCCACCGCTTCATCCAGGAGGGTATCGCCCTTGCGCTGCATCTGGACGACTGGAGCCGCTCGGGCTCGGCCGAGATCAGCTTCAAGGTCCCCGGTATGAACGACGATCAGCTGATGTTCCCGCTGCAAAACCAGAACGGTTACGCGTTCCGGTCCTACAGCGACCAGTACATCTTCTGCCATGGTCCTGCAAAATCGATCTACTTTTACAACATCGATGATGAAGCGGCATAGAGCGTAAGCGAGGCTGGAGCTTAGTTTCATTGACTCCAAGAACCCTCGGGGCAGTTCTGCCTCGGGGGTAATTTCCAAGAGGGAACGCATGGCAACAGCGATCACCTGGCCTCCAATCGGCGGCGTTGGATACTCCATCCCGGCAGCGGGCGAGGTGGGCTGGCCTGCCCTTTCCAATTTTCTTATCGCGCTATCCAGCGCTCAAGGTACGTCATCCCAAAAAGTCGGAACCCGCACTGCGACCAGCACACCGGTCAGTATAGTCTCGTCCACCGACTGTGTTGTGATCAGTAAAATGACTGTTCCCTCGGCCGTTGCCGTGAATCTTGCAACGGGTGTCGATGGCCAATATATCTGCCTCATCGATGGGACAGGGGATGCCTCAACCAATCCCATTACCATTACGGCAAGCGGCTCAGAGACGATCAACGGCATAGGCTCCATCGTTCTCGATGTCGATTACGGTTCTATCGTTCTTGTGTTCAAGTCCGGAGCCCCGAACGGGAACTGGTCCATCATGTCGTTCTTCTCGACCGAAGTGGGCGGAACCGTGGCACGCTCGGACATCGCACCGGGTACCGCTGATTACGTCGTTATCAACGATAACTCGGGACTCCTCTCAGAGGAGCAATACCTTAGCCAGGTTCGCGGCGGCTTCGGTGACAATGTCGGGGCCTTCACCGGCGTTGTCAAAGCGCTGGCAGGCATCTTCTCGGCCTCTGAGATCGTGAATGCCGACATCGATGCCAACGCTCAGATCGATGCATTCAAAATTTACGATGGTACGGTCGGAAACCTGCCGTTCAGTTATCTGGCCAACGTAACCTCAGACATCCAGGCTCAGCTGAATGCCATTTCGGGGGGGGCCATTACCTCGCTTACCGGCATGGTCACGGCCACAGGCCCGGGGGCAGCCCCTGCCACGATCGCGAACAACGTTATCACAAACGCAATGGTCAACGCGGCTGCAGCCATTGCCTACAGCAAGCTTGCCCTGAGCAATTCGATCGTTAATGCTGATATTGCTGCGGGGGCAGCAATTGCCTATACAAAGCTCGCCCTCACAGGATCCATCGTCAATACCGACATAAGTGCCTCAGCGGCCATCGCTTACTCCAAGCTGAACCTGGCTTTGAGCATCGTGAACGCGGACATTTCCGCCAGCGCAGCCATTGCATATAGCAAGTTGGCTCTCACCGGCTCGATCCTGAATGCTGACATTTCCGCATCGGCTGCAATTGCATTCAGCAAACTTGCGGCTCTTCCCTCAGCAAATATTCTGGTGGGCAGCGCTGGAAACGTTGCCACGGCCACAGCCGTGACCGGTGATGTAACGATCAGCAATGCGGGTGTGACCGCGATCGGCGCGGCCAAAGTAACGAACGCAATGCTGGCTGGATCGATTGACCTCACTACCAAGGTCACCGGCGCATTGCCGATTGCCAATGGCGGGACTGGCCAGACCACAAAAACAGACGCCTTTGATGCACTGGCCCCGACCACAACCAAGGGCGATCTGATCGTCCACAACGGAACCGATAATATTCGTGTCGCTGTTGGGGCCAATGGCACGGTGCTCACTGCGGATAGTGGTCAAACCAGTGGCTATACTTTCACTTCCCCTTTGATCAACCCTATGACCACTGCGGGCGACTTGATTTATGGCGGTGTCGCTGGGGCTGCCACGCGTCTCGCTGCAGGCACCACAGGTCAGATGCTAACGGGTGGTACAACTCCGGTCTGGGGTAATACCATTGTCAGCTGGACTCTTACGGGGGGGTCAGCAGCGGATCTTTCGGCCTGGGTCGCCTCTAACGTTTTGCGGTTAAGGGGGGGGTCCAGCGGGTTCGCTGTCGATAATACGAGTGCCACACCGATCCTGTCGGCATCCAACACGGGAGCATGGACACTAGGCCCTGCATCGTCTGCACTGACTCATACGTTCAATGCAGCCGCGATAAATCAATCCAGTACTGGTGCCGCTGTTTACAACATTCTCAGTGCATCCGGCTCCTCGGGCGTTGCCTTTGGAGTCAACGGCGGTGCAGTGTCTGGGTTTGCAGGTGTCGCTGGAAGTGCAAACACGCCGGTCAGCGGCGGCGCTGTCGGAGATTTTTACCACTACCTCTCAACCAAAGCCTTCATTTTCAGTATCGATAATGGTGCTTCCATTCATTTCAAAATTGATAGCGCCGGTGCAGTAGCCATTGGAAAGACGGGCAGCACGGCAGGTCATACGATGGTTGGGAACTCGATAGACATTGCTCTATCAGGCACGAGCGCATGGAGTAAGAGCAATCTGACTGGAGCCGGTTCCTCCACCTTCAACCAATATCGGGATGGCAGCGGAAACATTGTAGGGTCAATAGTTCTGACCTTCGCTACCAGCACGGCTTACAACACAACATCTGACGCACGTTTGAAGACCAATCCCAGCGATTTCGATGCCCTTGAGAAAATATCGTCGATGATTCCTCGGGAGTTTGAATTCACGAGGGATGAGACAAAAACCAGGCAATACGGCTTTTACGCTCAGGAACTTGACACTGTATTCCCGCAGGCTGTTTCACGCGGTTCGGATGAGATTGACGAGGACGGTAACCTTACCAACCCATGGGGCATTGATAGCAGCAAAATAGTGCCCGTTCTCGTTCGCGCCATGCAGCAGCAACAGCAAATGATTGAAACATTAAAAGCCCGTATCGAGGCTTTGGAAGTTTGACCCGTCGGCCCTCCGATGGGGGCCTTTTATTATTGAATGAAAGGATTTCAAGATGACAGGCAACGGCACACCAGGAAATTTTCAGGACGGCTACCTCATAGCTGGACAGGCTTTGGGGAACCTTCCGCAAAACATCGTGCTCAACGCGGATGATCTTGTCCTCAATCCAAGATTGACCCCGTTCCTTCGGATCGTCTCCGATAACGCGACAGCGACCAGTCGTTCGTTCTCTCTTTTCGCCGGTTCCTACATGGGCCAGATCATCTATCTGACCCTTGTGCCGACCACGGCAGGCGTGAGCACAGGCAAGGCTGAGCTGCTCTCGACCGGCAACGTTTCGCTGACCGGCGGAACCTGGACAGCATCGGTGGGCGATACCCTTCAGCTGATGTGGGACGGTACTTCAGGCCTCTGGCGTGAGATCGCTCGCGCATCGGCATCCGAGATCCTTCTGGCCGGAACCTATACCCCGACTTTCACCGCGGGAACGAACGTCGCGACCGCCACGGCAGGGCTGGCCCATTACCAGCGTATCGGCACTCAGATCTTTGTGTCCGGAACGGGCTCCATTGCCTCCACAGCGGCGACCAATACCGCCTCAGCGTTCACGGTCAGCCTTCCCGTTGCATCGGATCTGGCAGCCGCCGGGGACCTCACAGGCTCCGGAGCCATCCTATCCGCGACGAGCGTTGTGTCAGCCCCTGTGATCATCGTGGCAGAGACAACCGCCAACACGGCGACCTTTTCCTACAACGCGGCTCAGACGGCAGCTGGAACACTGGGCTACAGCTTCGCTTATACGGTGATCTAACCACGGTGTTTTGACGTTAAACCTCCTTTATGAGAAGATGTGTATGCAGGTTTCCGAAGCCCAAAAACTAAGCAAAGAATCACGTGCAGCCCTCCGGAACGCCCTCAAAGAGCAGCTTCAAACTGTTCGCAAGAAGGTCCGGCATCTGCGCGCGAAAAACCTGGCGGGTGAGAAAGAGACCTCTGCGCGGGAGGAGGTGAGTCAGGATGTCGATACCAAACTGGCTGACAGAAAAGCTGATCGAAGCTCTGGTGAGGATCGTGGAAAAGACGATCGACACGGTTCTCCTGCGTCAAAAACGGAAGAAACCGCCAACGGATCAGGAGGAGGGGGAGAACCCACCGAAGAGCTGAAGTCAGAGGCTGAGGCCTTCTTTTCCAAGGGTAACCAGGCAAAGCATGGCAAAACCAAATCCCTCTTTGCCCGGGTTATGACCTCCGAACAGCGATCCTTCAAGCGTGAGAACACAGCAGCCAAACCTCCCAAAGGAGGGCGCAAAAAATGACCGTGACGTCGACCCAGTTTCTGGCTTCGGTGCAGCGGCTCATCGTTGCGCCGTCCAACCAGGCTCTTTACACGGATGACGACTATTATGCGATCGGTGATCGAAAGACCATCGATACGGTTGTCCCGCTCATCGACAACATGAATGGCGATTACTTCGTGCGAACCACGGAGATCCCCATGGTTGTCGATCAGTCGGAGTATCGCCTGCCCACCAGGGCTTTGGCGCGCAAGCTCCGTGACGTCAAGATCAGAAACTCTGCGAACATCCGCTTTGATTTCCCAAAGATCTCGATCGAACGTGAGCAGATCTATCAGGTGAACGGCATCCCCTTTGGCTTTTATTTCAAGGGGGATCGCTTTACTGTTGTGCCAACGCCCACAACCACGGAATACTCGATTCAATATTGGTATTTTCTGCCGCCTTCCAACCTCATTCCATACACGGACGCGGCAGTGGTTACAGGGGTCGCGGGCGACGATGTTACTGTCAATTCTGTACCGACTGCTATCTCGGATATTTTTGCTGCTGGGGGTATGGTCGATTTTATCCAAGGCACTTCCGGGAATTCATGCCTTGAAATTGATAAGACCATCTCAAACATTGCAGGCAACACGATAACCTTCACAACCGGCGACGTGCCGACTGATCTGGCCTCCGGGGATTTCATCTCTGTGGCCGGAACAAGCCCCGTGGTTCAGCTGCCCGATGCAGCCGTGCCCTATCTCGTCACGCTCACATGTATGGACATCCTCCAGGCAATCTCGGATTTCGAGGGCTATGACCGCCTTGAGCGCATCGCCCAGAAACAGGAGAAGAGCCTCAAAGCCCTTATGGAGCCACGCATCGAGGGCGAGGCAACGAAGATCATCAATGACTTTGGGCTGATCAACCGTGGCTGGCGTGGCCGCTATTGGGGTTATTCAAACTTCTGAGGGCCCACCGTATGCCATTGACCAATACCGAGACGCGTAATTTCCAGGGGCTTTACCTGCAGCAAAACAGCTTCGATGTACCCGACGGTGCATTCGAGGAGGCGATGAACGTCCAAATCCAATCGGACGGGATCATCAGCAAAACCCGTGGTTTTTATACCTACTATACTCCCCCTGGTCCCAACGAAGAGATCAAGGGACTCTATGAATTTCAGGACACGCTCCTCTGCGCGTTCCCAACCGAGATGGCGTTTTTTTCCGATGATTCATCGCTCGATCCCCTTTCCCCTGTAGGGGTTCGCACCGATCTGACTGGTGATTTTTTCTCCATAAGTTTTTTGGGTCAGTCGCGTTCGGCCAAGCAAAATCTTAACCTTTACTTCACTACTGATTACAACGTAATGAAGCTCGAGAGTGCAACGGGGAAGGTGAGAAAGTCGGGTGTGCCCCCTGGGCTTGACCTGGCAGTCGAGGTTGGAACAGCGGCCACGGGCCCCCTTCCCTCTGATTCACAGAGCGGCTATCGCGCCGTCTTTGGGAGAAGAGATGAGAATGGCAATTTACTACTCGGGACCCCGAGCGATATTGCGACCCTTGGTATACCGGCAGATGGAACGGGTCTTACGTACTCGTCAACCGGAGTCGGTCCATACACCGTTACGGTTACAGTCCCAAGCAATACTGGTTTCCTGGTTGGACAGCAGATCATTGTCACCGCCGCCACAGATCCAGATGCTAATGGCACTCAGACGATTACGGCGCTCAGTGGGATCAATGGTATCAGATATTCTACTGCGGCAAACCCTGGATCCGGCACCTTGGACATCGCCTTTAGCCGCACTTCCCGGCTCACGGCCGCCATCCCCTCTGAGATCGACGACGTCACCGATGGCTGGTTCATCCGCTGGTATCGCACCACAGCTTCGGCAGGCCTGGCGGTTTCACCTACACCTGACTTCGCGCTCATAGGGGAAACGATCCTCACTCAGGAGGATATTGATAACGCCTACGTTTACTTTGATGATGATGTCGACCCGACATTGGTAGGGGCTCAGCTCTATACTAATCCAAACAGCCGCGAGGGAGAGACGCAGGGAAACGCCCGTCCCCCCGCGGCCTATGACATCACGCTCTACAACACGTACATGATTTACGCGAATGTGGAGTTGAGGCAGTTTATTGCCCTTCAGCTGATAGATCCAGTTTTGCCATCGGCCCCCTATGAATTCAAAATAAAGCTCGGCGCAACGACTGAGACCTTTCTCGGCGATGCGACAGGTGTACGCAATCGGACCACAGCAGCGACCTCTGTCGCCGGTGTTGGTACGGTCACTATTACATATAACGCGCATGGGGCATCAAACGGCTGGACCGTATACATCTCAGACGTTACAGGGACTGTTCCACGTGGAACGTATGTCGTCTCCGGTGTCACGGTAAACACTTTCAATATCACAGCCGGGCTCCTCGACACGGCCACAGCCCTCGATTTTGAATTCGTGACCAACGGCACGAGCGGGGTTTTCTATCAGAACAACTCGTCCTCGTCCGTGGCCCAGGAGATCGCTGACACAGCCTATTACCTTGTGAAGTCGATCAACCGGACCTCGAACCTTTTTTATGCGAATTATGTCTCGACCTTCGATGACGCGCCGGGGAAGATTCGCATCAGCACAAAGGATGTGGACCCCTTCCACAACATGTCGGTCGCCGATGATAACGCGGCCCCTGCCGTCAACAACTGGCTGCCGCCAATCCCGAACAGCTTTGCATCGGGCGTTCAGATCTATGCGGAAAACCATACGATCAACGATACGATCTATTTCAGCAAAACCGATGAACCCGAAGCTGTGCCTGTCGTCAATTTCATCCGCATAGGGTCGAAGAACAAGGCGATCAAACGCATCTTTGCCCTGAGGGATTGCCTCGTCATCCTGAAGGAGGATGGGGCCTTCGTGCTCACCGGGCAGACGATCGCCGACTTTAACGTCTCGACCCTCGACAGCACGGTGTACTTCACATCGGATCGAACGGCCGACAAGATCAATAACACCGTCATCGCGCTGAG
>Ga0268265_10002377_pt1 | contig 14227 bp, 16 predicted proteins | sample KBSSwiS52_FD_190355 | JGI IMG/M metagenome (GOLD analysis project Ga0268265, IMG submission 190355) | Switchgrass rhizosphere microbial communities from Kellogg Biological Station, Michigan, USA - KBS Switchgrass S5-2 (SPAdes) (version 2) | ecosystem: Host-associated > Plants > Roots >... | reverse complement strand
GTGCTCGCGCTTGGTGAGCCAGGCCTGAACCGCAGAAATCCTGTAGAACTTGCGGCCGCCGACCATCAGCCAGGGCAGGCCGTTCGGCTCGTTCTCGTAGCGCGCGATGGACCGTTCGGTGCAACGCAGTTGCTGGGCCAGCGTGGCCCGGTCGATGTAGTCGGCAAGGACACTGCCGGTGTTCGTTTCCATGAGGTGCTGTCCTTCAGCGGATTAGTGGACAGCCATCGACAGATACCGGACAGCGGGCCCGCGCTACATCGGAAGGGTCAGACCCAGCACCGGCGGGGAAGGGGCCAAGGGTTCAGCCCATTCGCTTTTGCCCGCCCCTCATCGCGCCGGCCGGCCGGCAGAACGTCGCGAGATACTCAACCTGCGTACCGGTTAGTGGCGTGCCGTCAGGCAGTGTTTTGTTGATAAAGTAAGCTTTCAGTGCGTCCTTCTTGGGGAATTTAAGGTCCGAGATAGAGAAATGCTCCACCGCCTCAAGCATCAGCGTAATAAACGGTGGAATATAATTGATCGTCCCTACACAAGTTGGATCCACTGGAGCTCCACCGAGTAGCTTGTCGAGCGACTCACTGGTCACGTAGATATCCCCAAGGTCCCCCGCCGCATCGCGCGATCCATAGCGGGCTTGTGCTGGTGGAAGACCTGCGAGGGCGCCCCAGCTACAAACGCAATGACCCAGGAGTATGTCTGCATACTCGCTGCTCCAGCGGCTGGCCTGAATTGCATCGGTGGTTCCGGAATGAGGGTCCAGCCTCACCGTCGCGAGCACACCTGATTGAAGTGCTTCCACGAACTCGGTGAACACTTCGCCGGAGCCCGAAATTTCTTGACCGGGCGTCTGAAGGTCTAACAGCGACGTCGCGCAGCGTAACTGCAATAGCTGATCGAACGCGCGACCGAGGAATATAAAGCCAAGCTTCCCTCTTCCGGGCCACATTGTAGGACTTAGCAACCGAGGGGGCGATTGAGGGGGCACTTGAGCATCGGAAATCACGCCCGACAGGGCCGCCGCTCCGCCGTCTGAAACAGCCATCACTGAGCCTCCAGGGCCGGTTCAGGTATCGCGTTTGCCCCTTCGACCGCCCCCCCAGGCTGCCCGCCATCATTGGCCGGAGACACGGTCGGCATCACCATTTCGCCAACCTGTTGCGTCGCCAGGCGCAGGGGATCATCCATCAAGTGCGAATAGCGCTGGGTCGTGCTGGCCTGGGTGTGGCCTAACAGGGCCCCGATGATCGGCAGCGACAGGCCGGACGATGCGAGCATTGATGCGTAGGTGTGCCGCAGGTCGTGCATCCGCGCCGTTGGCTTCAGGATCGTGATCGGCTCACCCTTGGCGTTCTTCGCCTCGTGCGCCTCGACCAACTTCGCCGCGGCGCAAAGGTCCGCCCAGGCGCCCTTCAACTCGGTGCGGTGCGGCTGGCCCTTGTTCCTGCCCGGGAATACATAGCCGTCGTTGGGGAGTTGCTCGTCTTTCGCCTTGGCGGCGGCCGTGACCGCATCACGGATCTCGACGAGCATCTGCCGCGCCGGTTCGGACAGCGGCACGCGATGCATGGTCTTCTGCTTCGTGGCGGCCGAAGGCTTGGTCCAGACGCCAGCGACGAGGTCGAACTGGCTCCATCGGGCGGACAGAAGCTCGCCCTTGCGACACCCGGTCAGCAGTAGCAGCCGGATGACGTTCGCAGCCTGTTTGTCTTCTAGGCCGCTGAGCGCCTTCATCAGCGCCACGACCTCGGCCTTGCTCAGATAGCGGTGCCGCTTGGTCTCCTGGTTGCGCTCCACCCCCTTCGCCGGGTTGTAGCCGTCCAGCCGCATCGGAACGGGCGGGTCTAGGTCATCCGAGGCCGCCGTCTTGGCCGCAAAGGCGAACATCTTCGACAACACGGCGACGACGCGGTTGGCTCTGGTTGGCGCCCGTTTCGAGACGGTCCTGTGCAGTTTCTCTACGTGGGCGTGGGTGACGTCCCGGACCTTCAGCTTGCCGAGCTCCGGCCGGATGTAGAGCTTGATGATGGACTTGTAGTCCCGCACCGACGCGCCGCGCAGCTTCGGCAAGTGCAGGGCCTCGAAGCGGTCGCAGAGGGTGTCCACGGTGGCGTGGGCGGCTTCCTCGCGCCGCGCCCGGCGCTCGCCCTCGAGGACGGCGAGGGGATCGAAGCCGGAGCGAATCTGGGCCCTGATGTCGCCGGCTTCCTTGCGCGCCGCCTTTACCTTCCATGCCGATGTCTCGCCGATCGTATAGCGGCGCTCGCGTCCGTCGCGGGTGCGGTAGTTGATGATGAAACTGCGAGCGCCTGCGGCGGTGACCCTGCAGCCGAACCCTTTGACCTCGGAATCATAGGTGATGGTGTTGCCGCGCGCGGGCGCGGGCAGGGCCTTCACCACGTCGTCGTCGAGTAGAACTGGCACCGCTGGCGCTCCCGTGTCCGTGCCGTGTCCGGCAACTAGGCGTCAGGCGATGGTGAGTCATTGTCCTCTATTGTCAATCCGTGTCCGCAGATTTCCTATGTGGTTTCAATCGCGTGAGCCTCGGGCCGCTGATTTCTCAACGCTGACAAAGGCTTCTCAGTTGGTAGAGCAGCTGACTCTTAATCAGCGGGTCGTAGGTTCGAATCCTACTGCACCCACCATCGTCCTTCGATGGTGCGCTCCGTCTTTCGACGTGCGGGGCTATCGATACGCCCGGACGAAGAACGCCGCGGTTATGGCGACGGCCACGACCAGCGTCCCCGTACGAACTGCGGTCGGGGGAAGCCGCCGCCCCAGCCAGGCCCCGCCGAAGCCGCCGGCCAGGGCGCCCAGGCCGACCAGCAGGGCCTGCGGCCAACGGACGGCTCCGGCCAGCACGAAACACAGCACGGCGATGGTGTTGGCGGCGGTCACCATCAGGGTGCGGGGCGCATTGAGCGCCTTGACGTTCGCGGCGCTGAGCAGGCTCCAGGCGGCGACCATCATCAGCCCCACGGCTCCGCCGAAGTAGCCGCCGTAGACGCCGAGCAGGAACTGGATCGAGAGAACCGTCCGCAGGCCGGCGCTGAACCGGGCGCGGACGAACGGGCCCGCCGTGCGGCCGAACGCCAGGGCCGCGGTCGCCGCCAGCAGCAGCCACGGTAACACCTGGTCGAAGAGTCGTGTCGGGGTCCAGAGGAGCAGCAGCGCGCCGATCAGGCCGCCGACGAGGGTGGCGACCAGCGCCGGGCGCACCGGGATCCCGCAGATCACGCCGAGGCTGTCCCGGTAGACCCAGGCGCTGGCCGCGCCGCCCGGATAGAGCGCGACGGTGCTGGAAGCGTTCGCGGCGACCGAGGGCACGCCCGCGGCGATCAGCGCCGGCAGGGTGACGAACGAGCCGCCGCCGGCGAGGGCGTTCATCGCCCCGGCCGCGAAGCCCGCCGCGACAAGCAGGAGCATGTGATCCATGCCGGTCCCCTGGCGCGGCCCGCCTGGCCGCCTAGATCCCCGCCCCGTTGTCGATATTGCGCAGCGCCTGCTCGTGCGCCTCGGCTTCGGCGGTGATCCAGTTCACGAAGGCCTTCACCTGCGGCAGGCGGCCCTTAGCCTTCGGGTGGACCAGGTAATAGGCGAAGTCCACGGCGGTGGCGATCTGCAGCGGGGCGATCAGCCGGCCGGCCTCCAGGTCGGCCTGGGCCAGGGTGCGCTTGGCGAGCGCCACGCCGCGGCCGTTGACGGCGGCCTCGATCACCAGGCTCGACTGGTTGAAGCGCGGCCCGCGCGCGCCGTCGACGCCCTTGACCCCCCGGGCCGCCAGCCACATGGCCCAGTCGGGGCAGGAATCGTCCGGCTCCGGCGATCCGTCGTGCAGCAGGATGTGGTGGGCGAGGTCGCCGGGCGCGGCCAGCGGCGTGGTGGCCAGCAGGCCTGGGCTGACCACAGGGATCACCGTCTCGCTCATCAGCCGGCGCACCTCGAGGCCAGGATAGCGCCCGGCGCCGTAGCGGATCGCCACGTCCACTTCGCCGGCGGTCAGGTCCACCAGCTCCAGCCCCGCGGAGAGCCAGATATCCACCTGCGGGAAGGCGGTCTCGAACTTGCCCAGCCGCGGCACCAGCCACTTGGCGGCGAACGAGGGCGCCGCCGTCAGCGTCAGCCGCCGGCCGTCCACGGCCGCCGTCAGCAGGGATGCGGCCTCCGCCAGCCGGTCGAACGCCTCGCGCAAGGCGGGCAGGGCGGTCTGGGCGGCGTCGGTGAGCAGCAGGCCCCGCGGCGTGCGCTTGAAAAGCGCGGCCCCTACATAGTCCTCCAGGTTCTGGATCTGCTGGCTCACCGCCCCGGGCGTCACCGACAGCTCGTCGGCCGCGCGGCTGAAGTTCAGGTGCCGAGCCGCGGCCTCGAACGCGCGCAGCGCGTTGAGGGGCGGCAGGCGGCGTCGCTCGGCGGTGCGTTCCATAAGTTTTCCTGGCGCCCCGGGCAGAAGTCCTTGGGTTGCGAATTGGCGCCCCCCGCCCCAGTTTGCAAGCGTCCGGCGATGTATCGGCCCTTTTCGTCGACGGGCGGCCGACGGGACGGGCGCAGGCCCGTCCCGTCTCGTTTCCGGGTCCTGAGGTTTTAGAGAAGCTAAAGCAATGTCGAACGGCGAGCCTCGCCAGTCCCGCGCTGAACGCCTGGTGGTCCTGGGCGGCGGACCTGCGCGGGCGCCGGGCGTGGTCTGGCTGGTGGGGGCGGGGCCCGGCGATCCGGAGCTGCTGACCATCAAGGCTCTGAAAGCGCTGCAGTCCGCCGACGTGCTGGTCCACGACGGCCTGGTGTCGGATGAGATCCTGGCCCTGGCGCCCTCCGTCGCGCGGCGCATCTCGGTGGCCAAGCGCAAGTCGCGCCATTCCTACGGCCAGGACGAGATCAATCGCATGCTGACCGCCTTCGCTCTCGATGGGCTGACGGTGGTGCGGCTGAAGGGCGGCGATCCGTTCATCTTCGGCCGTGGCGGCGAGGAGCTGGAGGCCTGCCGCGAGGCCGGAGTCGAATGCCGGGTCGTGCCCGGCGTCACCGCCGCCCTGGCCGCGTCGGCCTCGGCCGGCGCGCCGCTCACCCACCGCGGCGCGGCCCAGGCGGTCACCTTCGTCACCGGCCACGCGGCCCAAGGGCATGCGCCGGACCTCGACTGGGAGAGCCTGGCCAGGGCCAACCAGACCGTGGTGATCTACATGGGCCTGACCATGGCCGCGGCCATCGCCGAACGCCTGATCGCCGCGGGCCGCGCCCCGTCCACGCCGGCCCTGATCGTGGAGAACGCCTCGCGCGCCGACGAGCGGCGGATCGCCGCCCGCCTCGACGGCCTGGCCGAGGCCGCCGCGCAGCTGAACGGCCCCGCGCTGCTCATCGTAGGAGAGTCCATGGCGCTCGCCGACACGGGCCAGCGCGAAACCGGACTCGACGCCGCGCCAATCCCCGCTATGGGTGCGCGCCGCATCGACAACCCGCGGGGACGATCATGAGGGCGCTGACCGCCAACCGGCTGGCCGACGGCGAAGTGGTGTTCTGGAACCATGGCCGCTGGGTCGAGCGCTTCGCCGAAGCCCAGCTGTTCGGCGAGGGCGACGCGGCGGCGGCCGAGGCCGCCGAAGGCCACGCCAAGACCGAGACCACCCTGGTGGTCGAGCCTTACCTGATCGACCTGATCGAATCGGGCGAGGTCTGGGCGCCGCTCAGCTACCGCGAACGGCTGCGGGCGCTCGGCCCCACCAATCACCAGCACCATGGCAAGCAGGCCGAGGGCGGCGCGATCGTCGAGGCCCTGCAGCATGCGTCCGGCGCCGCCCGCTCGAAGGGCCGCGTCGACCTGATCAAGCGCAAGTGAGTCGCGATGTACCGCTACGACACCATCGATAAGGAATTCCTCGCCGACCGGGCGACCGAGTTCCGCGGCCAGGTCGCCCGCCGGCTGGCGGGGGAGATCACCGAGGACCAGTTCAAGCCGCTGCGGCTGATGAACGGGCTCTATCTGCAGCTGCACGCCTACATGCTGCGGATCGCCATCCCCTACGGCTCGCTGAACCCGACCCAGCTGCGCAAGCTGGCCTGGATCGCGCGCACCTACGACAAGGGCTACGGCCACTTCACCACTCGCACCAACCTGCAGTTCCACTGGATCAGGCTGGCCGACGCGCCCGACATCCTGGATCATCTGGCCAGCGTCGACATGCACGCCATCCAGACCAGCGGCAATTGCATCCGCAACACCACCGCCGACCCCTGGGCCGGCGCCACGCCCGAGGAGATCGACGACCCGCGCGTGTGGTCCGAGGCGATTCGCCAGTGGTCCAGCCTGCACCCGGAATTCTCGTTCCTGCCGCGCAAGTTCAAGATCGCCATCACCGCCTCGGCCAAGGACCGCACGGCCGCGCGGGTCCATGACATCGGCCTGGCCATCAAGCGCAACCGCCAGGGCGCCATGGGCTTCGAGGTGATGGTCGGCGGCGGCCTGGGCGCCACGCCCTACGTCGGCCCGACGATCCGCGAGTTCCTGCCCGCCGCGCGCCTGGTCTCGTACCTGGAGGCGATCCTGCGGGTCTACAACCGGCTCGGCCGGCGCGACAACCGCACCAAGGCGCGCATCAAGATCCTGGTCGCCAGCCTGGGCGCCGAGGAGTTCGGCCGTCAGGTGGAAGCCGAGTGGGAGGCGATGGGCCCCGGTTCCGACCTGCCCGACACCGAGCTGGCCCGAATCCGTGCGGCCTTCGCGCCCACCGCCTTCGAGACCCTTCCGGCCCGCTCGGCGGCGTTCGAGGCGGCCAAGGGGTCGGACCCGGCCTTCGCCCGGTTCGTGCGCAACAACGTCAAGCCGCACAAGGTCCCCGGCTACGGGATCGTCGAGGTTTCGCTGAAAGCGATCGGCGAAACCCCCGGCGACGCCACGGCCAAGCAGATGGAAGTGATCGCCGACCTGGGCGAGCGCTATGGCCAGGACGACATCCGCGTCACCCACGAGCAGAACCTCGTGCTGCCGCATGTGAAGCTGGACGACCTGCCCACCGTGCATGCGGCGCTGGCCGCTGCGGGCCTCGCGACCCCCAACATCAATCTGATCTCGGACATCATCGCCTGCCCCGGGCTGGACTACTGCGCCCTGGCCAACGCCCGGGCGATCCCGGTGGCCCAGCACATCGCCGAGCGCTTCCGCGACCAGGACCGCGCCGAATTGATCGGCGAGCTGAAGATCAAGATCAGCGGCTGCATCAACGCCTGCGGCCACCACCACGTGGGCCACATCGGCATCCTGGGCGTCGATAAGAAGGGCGAGGAGTTCTACCAGCTCACCCTGGGGGGCTCCGGCGCCGAGGACGCCTCGGTGGGCAAGGTGCTGGGCCCAGCCTTGCCGGCGAACCGGGTGGCCGAGGCCATCGACACCATGGTCGAGGTCTATCTCGCCCAGCGCCAGGACGGCGAGCGCTTCCTCGACACCCTGCGCCGCACGGGCGCGGCGCCGTTCAAGGAGGCGGTCTATGCCGACGTTCATTAAGTACGAGGCGGGTCGGTTCTCCCTGGTGGAAGACTGTTTCACCAAGGCGGCGGACGACGAGGACCTTCCCCGGGGCGACGTGATCATCTCGCTCAACCGGTTCTCCAACGACGGCGACCGGCTGCTGGGCGAAGGCCGGTCGGTGGGCGTGCGGCTGGAACCCCACGAGGACGCCGCCGCGCTCGCCTATGACCTGCCGCGGATCGCGGTGGTGGCCCTGGCCTTCCCAGGCTACCGCGACGGGCGGGCCTACACCTCGGCGCGGCTGCTGCGCGAGCGGTTCGGCTACAAGGGCGAGGTGAGGGCGGTGGGCGACGTCCTGCGCGAGCAGGCGCAGTTCATGGTCCGCTGCGGCTTCGACGCCTTCGAACCGGCCGACGGCTCGACGCCGCAGGACTGGCAGCAGGCCGCGCAGCGTTTCCGGCACGTCTACCAGCGCGCCGCCGATGGCCGGACGCCGGCGTTCGTGGAGCGCAAGGAGTGAGCATGGCTTACGATGACCTGGAGCGGCCGCGGCCGCTGGCGGCGCGCCTCGATGCGGAGCTGCGGCACGCCCATCCCTCCACCATCCTGACCGCCGCCGTGGAGACCTTCGGCGACAAACTTGCGCTGGTCTCGTCGTTCGGGGCGGAATCGGCGGTGCTGCTGCACCTGGTCGCCCAGATCAGGCCGGACATCCCGGTGTTGTTTCTCGACACCGGCATGCTGTTCGGCCAGACGCTGGACTACCGACGGACGCTGGCCGCGCGCCTGGGCCTCACCGACGTGCGCGACCTTCGCCCGCACTACCAGGATCTCGCCGTGACCGACCCCGAGGCCAAGCTGCACCAGACCGACACCGACGCCTGCTGCAACGTTCGCAAGGTGGTCCCGCTCGACCGCGCCCTGGCGGAGTTCGACGCCTGGATCACCGGCCGCAAACGCTTCCACGGCGGCGACCGGCTTAGCCTGCCGGTCGTCGAGCAGGCGGGCCATCAGTTGAAGTTCAACCCCCTGGCCAACTGGGGCAAGGCCGAGCTCGACGCCTATGCGGCCGAGCATCAGCTGCCCGCCCACCCGCTGGTGGCCCAGGGCTTCCCGTCGATCGGCTGCTGGCCCTGCACCGAGCCCGCGGACGACGGCGAGGACGCCCGCGCCGGCCGCTGGAAGGGATTGGATAAGACGGAGTGCGGCATACATCTGGCCCGCGCCCCCGGCGCCGTCACCAACGTCGGCGGCGACATCTGACCGCCAGCCATCTGTAAGAGACTGACGAACCCATGACCGACGTCACTGTCGCCAAGCCGGCCGCCAAGGCCAGCGGCGCTTTCTTTGTCGAGACCGTCACCTGGGTCCAGCATTGGACCGACAGCCTGTTCTCGTTCCGCACCACCCGCGATCCGGCGCTGCGGTTCGAATCCGGCCAGTTCGTGATGGTCGGTCTGACGACGGAGGAGGGCCGGCCGCTGGTGCGCGCCTATTCCATCGCCTCGCCCGCCTGGGCCGACCACCTGGAGTTCTATTCCATCAAGGTGCAGGACGGCCCGCTCACCTCCCGGCTGCAGAAGATCCAGGTCGGCGACCCCGTCCTGGTGGGTCGCAAACCTACCGGCACCCTGGTGCTGGACGGCCTGACCGCCGGCAAGCGCCTCTACATGCTGGGGACCGGCACGGGCCTGGCGCCCTGGCTGTCGCTGGCCCGCGATCCGGAGGTCTACGAGCGGTTCGACGAGGTGATCGTCACCCACACCGTGCGCCAGGTCGCCGACCTCAACTATCGCCAACTCTTCGAGCACGACCTGCCGAACGATCCGGATCTCGGGGAATTGGTGGCGCCGAAGCTGCGCTACTATCCAACTGTCACCCGGGAACCGTTCAAGACGCAGGGCCGCATCACCGCCCTGATCGCGTCCGGCAAGCTGTTCGAGGACCTCGGCGTGCCGCCGCTCAACCGCGAGACCGACCGGCTGATGATGTGCGGCGGCCCCTCGGTCCTGGCCGACCTCAAGGCCCTGATGGTGGAGCGCGGCTATCAGGAGGGCTCCATCGCCAAGCCCGGCGAATATGTGCTCGAGCGGGCCTTCGTCGAGACCTGAGGCGGCCCGCTAGGCCTCCAGCAGCGAGCGCAGCATCCAGGCTGTCTTCTCATGCACCGTCAGGCGCTGGGTGAGCAGGTCCGCCGTGGGCTCGTCGCCCGCCTTGTCGGCGATGGGGAAGACGCTGCGCGCGGTCCGCGCCACGGCCTCATGGCCCTCCACCAGGATGCGGATCATCTCCGTCGCCTGGGGCGGCGTCGCCGGCGCGTCCTTGATCGAGGCCAGGGCGCCGAACTGGGCGTAGGAACCGGGGGCGGGGTGGCCCAGCGAGCGGATCCGCTCGGCGACCGGGTCCACCGCGTTCCACAGCTCGGTGTACTGGGTCATGAACATCAGGTGCAGGGTGTTGAACATCGGCCCGGTGACGTTCCAGTGGAAATTGTGGGTCGTCAGATAGAGGGTGTAGGTGTCCGCCAGCAGCCTGGACAGGCCGCCGGCGATCGCCGCCCGGTCCGCCTCGCTGATCCCGATATTGATTCTCGGCCCCGGCGTGGCCGCACTCTTGTCCTTCGCCATCATGTCTCTCCCGCAAGGCCTCGGTCAGATGTCGTGCGGCCTCATGCGCCCCGCAACCGCGACGGTCGAAAATGCCGGTAAGGTTTTGGGGTTTGCCCCAGAGGCGGCGGGGCTACCTCGGCGGGCAGCCGTCGAACTTGCCCACCTTCACGGCGGAGAGCCTGGAGAGGTTGAGCGGCATCATCGGTTTCATCGAGGCGCCGCCCCTGCCGGTGAACAGGTCGATGCGTTCGCCCTTGATGGCGCCGCCGACGTCGGAGGCATACCAGTAGCCGTCATGCGCCGTGCCGTCCGGCATGGGCATGCCCACCGTCTCCTTGATGAACAGCACCGTACGGCGGGGTATCAGCCTGGAATCCACGGCCGCGGTGCGCATGGCGACGACCTTGCAGCCGAGCGAGTCGAGCGCGCCCACGCCCTTGGCGCCGGCGTGGTAAAGCGTGGCCTTGAGGGTGTACGCCGGCGTGCCCGGGATAGACCCGGTCAAGGCGGACATCAGCAGATCCCCGATCGGGTCTGCGGGCGCAGCTTGGGCGCCCAAACCCGTGACAAGGACACTCAAAGCGGCCAGTGCGGCGAGGCGGCGTCGAATGACGGCGTCCTCCTTCGTCGTTGATCTGGTAGCGTCGGGAACCTAACCAGAGTCTTTCGTGACCGCAACCCCGTCCGGACACAACATAGTTAACATCTCGTGCCAATTACGCGGGCTGCCTGATTCAGGTGCAGATCGCTGAACGCCTAGAGCAACGGAGGCTGATTTGCGGATTTATGGGGATTCGATCTCGGAAACTGCCTCAAGGTAAAGTGGACTGCGGACTATCTTGGGCGGGCCTATGAGTGGATTGAGACCGACGTTCTGAAATCCGAGACCCGGACGCCAGAATTCCTGGCGCTGAACCCGGCCGGACAGGCGCCGGTCGTGGTGTTGGACGACGGCCGGGCGCTTGCGCAATCCAACGCCATCATCCTTTTCCTGGCCGAGGGCAGTGATCTGATCCCCGTCGCCGCCTACGACCGGGCGCGAATGCTGGAGTGGATGTTCTGGGAGCAGTACAGCCACGAGCCCTACGTCGCCGTAGCCCGTTTTCATGTGAAGTACCTCGGCAAGCCGGTGGCCGAGCTTGACCCGAAGCTGGTGGAACGGGGAGCTGCGGCGCTTCGTCGCCTGGAGGAGGGGCTGGCGGATCGCCCGTTCCTGGTGGGCCCGCGGGTCAGTCTCGCCGATGTCGCGCTGGTGGCCTATACGCGCATGGCCCCCGACGGGGGCTTCGACCTGGGCGTCTATCCGCGCGTCACGGGCTGGATCGCCCGGGTCGAGGCCGCACTTCACATCGCCGCTTGAGGAGCCGCCGTGTCCCGCACCTTACGTCTCGCGCTTGCGGCCGTCCTCGCGCTCCTGGCTGCGCCGCGGGACGCCTTCGCCTGGGGCGGCGTGGGCCACCGGCTGATCGGAGTCGCCGCGGCCCGGGCCCTGCCGCCGGAAATCCCGGCCTTCCTGCATCGGCCGCAATTCGCCGCCGATTTGGGCGAGCTCGCCCGCGAGCCTGACCGTTCGAAGGACGCCGGCAAGGTTCACGATCACGACCGCAATGCCGGTCACTTCGTGGACGTGGAGGACGACGGGCGCATCCTGGGCGGGCCGGCGCTGCTCAACCTGCCGCCCACCCGCGCCGAGTATGAAGCCGCCCTGCGCGCCGCGGGGACCGACCAGTGGCAGGCCGGCTATCTCCCCTACTCAATCGTCGACCGCACCCAGCAGCTGGCCAAGGACTTCGCCTATTGGCGCGTGCTGACGATGGGCGAGCGGAACCCCCGGTGGCGGGCCCACCGCGCCTGGTTCGCCCAGGACCGCCGCCGTCGCGAGGCTCTGATGTTTTCGTCTCTGGGCGACCTCGCCCATTTCGTCGGCGATGGGAGCCAGCCGCTGCACGTCTCGGCGCACTACAACGGCTGGGGCGACTATCCCAACCCCAAGGGATACACCACCGCCAAAGTGCATAGCCCCTTCGAGGACGCCTTCGTCGGCGACAACCTCCGCCAGCCCATGGTGAGCGCCCGGATGGCGCCGCTGAAGGTCTCCGCCGAACCCCTGGAAGCTCGCGTGGCCGCCTATCTGAACGTGACATTCCACCAGGTGGAGCCGTTCTACGCGCTTGAAAAGGCCGGCAGATTCCAGCCGCGCGACCCGCGCGGAACCGCCTTCGCCGCCGAGCGGCTGGCCGCTGGGGCCTCCGAGTTGCGCGACCTCATCGTTCTGGCTTGGCGGATGAGCGGGTCCCTGAAGGTGGGTTGGAAACCGATTTCCGTGGCCGATGTGGAGGCCGGGCGCGTTGATCCGTACAACGCCCTCTATGGAGTCGACTGATGGCTTCTGTTCCACAGTTCGGCGATCCCGAACCGGGCCGCGACTATCCGGATCGCCTCGCGGCCTTCGGGATCGTCGAGCAGGCCGGCGGCATCGCCCTGGTTCGGATCGAAAGAGCGGATGCGGCGGCGTGGCATGATCTGCCCGGCGGCGCGGTCGATCCCGGGGAGACGGAAGCCCAGGCCCTGGTCCGCGAATTCGGCGAGGAGACGGGTCTCGTGGTCGAGGCGCGCTCCCGTTTCACGCGCGCCGACCAGTACGTCGTCAACACCGACGGCAAGGCGTTCAACAATCGCGCCGGCTTCTGGACGGCCAGCATGGTCGCCGAGGACGCCTCGCTGAAGACGGAGGATGACCACACGCTGGTGTGGCTGGACCCCTACGCCGCCATTGAGGCCCTTCGCCACGACGCCCATGCCTGGGCGGTGGCCGCGTGGCTGCGGCGGGTGAAGCGCTGAGCCTAGGTGTCGTGCGGTCGCGCCGGGAGACGACATGCGACGCCGGCCGCGTTGCCAGGCTCGCCGCGAACCGCTAGGTGCGGGCGCGCAATCCCTCCCGGAGCCCTCAATGCCCGAAGCCCAGATCATCGACGGCAAGGTCCTGGCCGAGCGCCTGCGTGCTGAGGTGGGCGCCGAGGTGGCGCACCTGCGCCAGGCCCACGGCCTGCAGCCGGGTCTGGCCGTCGTGCTGGTGGGCGCCGACCCCGCCAGCGAGATCTATGTGCGCTCGAAGGGCGAGCACTCGCGCGCCGCCGGCATGCACTCGGTCACCCACCGCCTGCCGGCCGACGCCAGCCAGCACGAGCTGCTGGCGCTGATCGCCGACCTCAACGCCGATGCGCTGATCCACGGCATCCTCGTCCAGCTCCCGCTGCCCAAGGGCCTGGACGAGAGGGCGGTGCTGGCGGCCATCGATCCGGACAAGGACGTGGATGGCCTGCACGTGGTCAACGCCGGCCGCCTGGCCAGCGGCCAGCCAGCGCTGATCCCCTGCACCCCGCTGGGCTGCATGATCATGCTGCGCGAGACCCTGGGTGACCTCACCGGCAAGCGCGCCGTGGTGGTGGGCCGCTCGGTGCTGGTGGGCCGGCCGATCGCCCAGCTGCTGCTGCAGGCGGACTGCACCGTCACCATCGCCCACTCTCGGACGAAGGACCTGCCCGCGGTGTGCCGCGAGGCCGACATCCTGGTGGCCGCCGTCGGGCGCCCGCGGATGATCCAGGCCGACTGGATCAAGCCGGGCGCCACGGTGATCGACGTCGGGATCAATCGGGTGCCGTTCGACGACCCGGAGAAGGCGGCCGCCGGCAAGACCAAGGTGGTGGGCGACGTGGCCTACAAGGCCGCCAGCCAGGTGGCCGGCCACATCACCCCGGTGCCCGGCGGCGTGGGCCTGATGACCGTCGCCTGTCTGCTGCAGAACACCGTCACCGCCGCCAAGCGCATCGCCGGCATCGGGTAGGGGGGAACGGTTAGGCGCTTTTGCCCGACGTGTTCGTCCAGGCGACCAGCTTGTTCATCACGTCGCCTACGGCCTTGTCGAACGCCGCGGCGATGGCCGAGACGCGGTTGTCGGCGGCCCTCACCTTGGTCTCGAAGGTCTGCTCGGCCACCAGCGACCGGTCGCCCTGTCGCGTCAGGCTGGCGCGCACCCGGATCAGCACCGCAGGCGCAGCCTTCGGCCCATTCTCGTACACCGCCGCGAAGTCGCGTACGTCGAGTTGCAGCACATATTGCGAGCGGCCGGCCTGGCCGCGGCTCACCAGCCGCTCAGGCCCCA
>Ga0268265_10002368_pt1 | contig 14262 bp, 13 predicted proteins | sample KBSSwiS52_FD_190355 | JGI IMG/M metagenome (GOLD analysis project Ga0268265, IMG submission 190355) | Switchgrass rhizosphere microbial communities from Kellogg Biological Station, Michigan, USA - KBS Switchgrass S5-2 (SPAdes) (version 2) | ecosystem: Host-associated > Plants > Roots >... | reverse complement strand
GCTCGAGCTCGCCGCCTGGCTGGCCACCCGGGCCAAGGGCTGACGGCCGGGGGCCGCGCATGATCCTGAGCCGCCGTCCCGACGTCGAGCGGTTCCTGGCCAAGCCCGACCCGGCGATCCGCTGCGTGCTGCTCTACGGCCGTGACGCCGGCGTGGTGCGCGACCGCGCCAACCAGCTGGCCGGCAAGGTCACCGCCCGGCCGGACGATCCCTTCGACGTGGCGCTGCTCACCGAGCGCGACCTGGATTCCGACGGGGCGCGCCTGGAGGGGGAGCTTTCGGCCCAATCGATGATGGGCGGGCGCCGGCTGGTGCGGCTGCGGCTAAGCGTCGACAAGGCGGCCCTGGACAAGGCCGTGGCCGAGGCGGTCACGGCTCACGCCGCCGGGGCCTTCAACCCCGAGGCCTTCCTGCTGATCGAGGCCGGCGAGCTGACGCCGCGCGGCTCGGCCCTGCGCAAGGCGGCGGAAGCCGCGTCCGGCGCCGCGGCCATCCCCTGTTACGAGGACGAGGCCGGCGACGTGGCCCGGCTGGTGCGCGAGACGCTGGCCAAGGACAATGTCGGCCTGACCGCCGAGGCCCTGCAGCTATTCGTCGCCCGCCTGCCGCGGGAGCGCGGGGTGGCGCGCCAGGAGATCGAGCGGCTGGCGCTGTTCCTCGGCCCGGGCTCCGGCGCGAACGCCGGCCCGCGGGACCTGGAGGGCTTCCTGGGCGTCGAGCCGGAGGCCTCGCTCGCCGACGCCGCCAGCGACGCCTTCGGCGGCCGGCTGGCCGAGGCCCAGGCCAGCCTTCGCCGCGCCGCGGCGGAGGGCGAAGGCGGCCCGGGCGCCGTGCGCGCCATCGGCCTGCACCTGGGCCGGCTGCGCCGCACCCTGACCCTGACCAAGAGCGGCGCGGGCCTGCAGGAGGCGGCCAAGGCCTCCGGCGTGTTCTGGAAGAACGAGCGCGAATTCCTGCGCCAGGCGCGCACCTGGAATCTGGAGGAGCTCGACCGACTGCAGCCGCAGGTGCTGGCCGCCGACCGGGCGTGCAAGCAGACCGGCTCGCCCGATCAGCTCATCGCCGAACGCCTCGCCCTGACGGTCGCCGGCCGCGCCAAGCGCCTCGGACTCTGAGCGGCCTACCAGGCGACCGGCAGCTTCTTGCGGCCCCAGAAGCCGAAATTGGCCACCCGCTCCGTCTCGCCGTCGAGCCGCAGGTCCGGCAGGCCGCGGATCAGCGCCCGGAGGGCCACAGCCATGTCCATGCGGGCCAGGTGCTGGCCCACGCACATGTGCGGCCCGGCCCCGAAAGTCAGGTGCCGGCGCGCCTGGGCCACCGTCCGGTCCAGCCGGAAGCTGTCGCCATCCTCGAACATCGCCGGATCCCGGTTGGCCGAGCCGTAGGACATCTGGACCTTGTAGTGCTCGGGGATGACCTCGCCGTGCTTGGCCACCGGACAAGCCGTGGTGCGCCACAGTCCCAGGCCGGGCGGATCGAACCGCAGCGATTCTTCGATGGCGATCGGGATCAGCCGGTCGGGGTCGGCCTTGACCGCCTCCCAACGCGAGCGGTCCTCAAGCAGCCGCCAAATGCAGTTGGTGATCATGAAGGTGGAGGTCTCGTAGCCGCCCACGAGCAACACCTGCAGCAGGGCCAGCATTTCCGGGCGCGTCAGGCGGCGGTCCATCACCTTGCCGCAGATCAGGTCCGAAATGATGTCGTCGGGCAGCAGGGCTCCCAGGTGCTCGCGGCCGGGCTCCGAGACGCCGGCGGCCTCCAACGTGGCCAGGCGGGCGTCGATGTAGCCGTTGAAGAAGTCCTCGACCTCGGCGAGGTAGTCCCGGTACTTGTCCGGGTCGGCCGCCATCCATGCCGAATTCAGCAGCCGTTCGGCATGGCGGCCGAGGATCCGGTAGTCGGCGTCGGCGACGCCGATGATCACGGCGGCCACCTTGACAGGCAGCGGCACGGCGAAGTCGTCGTGCAGATCGGCGTGGCCCTTGGCCTTCATCGCCGCCACCAGTTCCTCGGCGAACCGCTCGGCGTCGGGCTCGTAGGCCTTCACGCCGCGCGGCATCAGCCGCTCCTGGAACACGTTGCGGAACGCCAGGTGCGACGGACCATCGTCGGTCATCGTGAAGGTGTCGCGGAAGGTGGGCGAGGCGCCGAACTTGGCCGTGTACTGGCTGGTGTCGGTGGAGGCTTCGCGCACGTCCTCATAGCGGAACAGGATGTGGTAGGGCACGTCCAGCCCGTCGAAATGCGCCACCGGGCACTCCGCGCGCATTCGCGCGTAGGTCGGGAACGGGTCGGCCATGACCTCAGGGTCGAGCGGGTTGTAGTCGATCTTGCTCACGGCGGGACCTCACGAAACCTGCGACGGCGACGCCGGCTGATCTCACCCGCCCGGATGAGGGCGTGTCAAGCGGCGCGGACGATGACCTGAAGGCGGCGATGTCGCCTGGCGAAGCGTGGGAAAGATCCTTAGCCGCGCGTGAGCCGGCGGCAAAGATCGTCGAGCTGTTCCAGGGTTTCGTAACGGATCTTCAGCTCGCCCGAGCCGCCGCGGTCGGCGATCTCCACCCACATGCCCAACACCTCGGCGAGGTCGTTCTCCAACGCCAGGGTGTCGGTGTCCTTGCCGGGCGGGCGCGCGGCCCGGGGCGGCTTGCCCTTGCCCTGCCGCGCCAGGGTCTCGGTTTCCCGGACGTTGAGGCCCCCGGCCAGGATCTGCTCGGCCAGCGCCGCGGGGTCGTCCGCCGCGGCGATCGCCCGGGCGTGGCCGGCGGTGAGCCGCCCGCTCTGCAGATGCTCCTGCACCGACGCGGGCAGCTGCAGCAGGCGCATGCAATTGGCGATGTGGCTGCGGCTCTTGCCGACGGCGCCGGCCACGGCGACCTGGGTATGGCCGAACCGGTCGATCAGGGTGCGATAGGCTTGGGCCTCGTCCAGCGGATTGAGGTCCTCGCGCTGGACATTTTCGACGATGCCGACCTCCAGCACCTCACGGTCGTCCAGTTCGCGCACCAGGGTGGGCGCGGCGGTGAGCCCGGCCATGCGCGCGGCCCGCCAGCGGCGCTCGCCGGCGACGATCTCGAACCGCCCCGGCGCGCCGGGCGCCGGGCGCACCAGGATCGGCTGCAGGACGCCCTGGATCTTGATGGATTCCGCCAGCGAGGTGAGCTCCTCCTCGGCGAAGCTGCGGCGCGGCTGGTCGGGATTGGGTTGCAGCAGGTCGAGCGGCGTCTCCTGCAGTCCGCCCCCCGGGACCGCCGCGGCCAGCGCCGGATCCACCTCATCCATCAGCGCCGACAGGCCCCGACCCAGTCCCCTGCGAGCTTCCGCCATCGTCGCCTCCCCTAGATCACGATGATTTCGGATTGAACCAATCCGAAATCATAAAACGTGATCGATTCTAATAGTTTAGGGCGGGATTGATGCGAAAAACCGGTATCCACTTTTCGCATCCCGCCCTACGCCGCCTGCGCGCGACGCTCGCGCTCGCGCGCCACCAGTTCCCGCGCCAGCATCAGATACGCCTGGCTGCCCGCGCATTTCAGGTCGTAGACCAGCACCGGCTTGCCGAACGACGGCGCCTCCGACACGCGGACGTTGCGCGGTATGACCGTGTTGTAGACCGTCGGGCCGAAATGCTCGCGCACGTCGCGGGCCACCTGTTCCGACAGGGTGTTGCGGCGGTCGTACATGGTCAGCACCACCCCCTGGATCTCCAGCTGCGGATTGAGGCTGCCGCGCACCAGGTCAATGGTGCGCATGAGCTGCGTCAGGCCCTCGAGGGCGAAGAATTCGCACTGCAGCGGCACCAGCACCGCGTCGGCCGCGGCCATGGCGTTGACGGTCAGCAGGTTCAGCGACGGCGGGCAGTCCACCAGCACATAGGTGTAGGCCGCCGTCTCGCGCACCGGCTGCAGCGCGTCGCGCAGCTTGAACGAACGGCGGGGGGCGTGGCCGAGCTCCAGCTCGACGCCGGAAAGGTCGGCGTCGCCGGGGATCAGGTCGAGGCCCGGAAGGCCCGTCTTCACAACGGCTTGCAGCACCGAATGGCCGCCCATGAGCACGTCGTAGAGGGTCGTGGTCCGCTTGGCGCGACCGACGCCCAGGCCGGTGGAGGCGTTGCCCTGCGGGTCGGAATCAATCAGCAGCACGCGCTCGCCGACCGCGGCCAGGGCGGTGCCCAGGTTGATGGCGGTGGTGGTCTTGCCCACCCCGCCCTTCTGATTGGCGACCACCAGGACGCGCAGGGCCGTCTCAGGCTTTGCGACCACGCCGCAACCTCCTCACGCGCACGATGCGCCCCCGCTCGTCACTCAGACTCGGCAGGATGTCCGCCTCGAAGTCCCAATATCTTGTAGCTTCTTCAAGCTCTAACGCAACATCTTGTCCCTTCAGGAACAGGCCTGTGGCGCCGCGCCGCAGGTAGGGCTCGGCGAAGCCCAGCAGCCGGCGCAGCGGCGCGCAGGCGCGGGCGGTCGCCACCTCGACATTCAGGGCCAGGTCCTCGGCGCGCGCATTGCGCACGGTCGCGGGCAGTTGGAACTCGTCCACCACCGCCTGCAGGAAACGGCAGCGCTTGGCGACGCTCTCGATCAGGTCGACGTGGAAGCCCGGACGATGCTTGCCGAGGATCGCGAGGACGACGCCGGGCAGGCCGGCGCCGCTGCCGAGGTCGGCCCAGGCCAGCGCCTCCGGCTCCAGCGCCGCCAGCTGCGCGCTGTCCCAGGCGTGGCGGGACCAGAACACCTCCAGGGTCGCGGGACCGACCAGGTTCATCACCGCATTGCCCTCGGTCAGGCGGCGCAGGTAGAGGTCGAGGTCGGCCATCTGCGCCGCGGTGGCCCCGCTGGCGGCGGCGAACGTCTCCCGATCGACGACCGCCGGCGCGGCCTCAGGCGGCGCGGCGACGGACATGGGCCAGGAGGGCGGTGAGCGCGCCGGGGGTCACGCCTTCGATGCGGGCGGCCTGGCCCAGGGTCAGCGGCCGCACGGCCAGGAGCTTCTCGCGCACCTCGTTGGAAAGGCCGCCCACGGCGCCATAGTCGAGGTCCGGGTCCAGCTGCAGGTCCTCGTCGCGGCGGAAGGCGGCGGCGTCCGCGGCCTGGCGGTCGAGGTAGCCGGCATAGGCGGCGTCGATCTCGAGCTGTTCGCGCACCATCGCCGGCCAGTCTCCCACCTCCGGCCAGACGCGGGCCAGGTCATCGAAGCCGATGGTCGGATAGGCGAGGAGCTGCACCAGGTCCCGGCGCTGGCCGTCCGCCTTCACGGGCAGGCCTTCCCGGGCCGCCTGGGCCGGGGTCAGGATGAGCTCGGCGGCGCGGGCGCGCGCCTGGGCCAGCAGCGCCGCCTTGGCGCCGAAGCGCGCCGCCCGTTCAGGGCCGACGCAGCCCAGGGCGAGGCCGCGGGCCGTCAGCCGCTGGTCGGCGTTGTCGGCGCGCAGGGTGAGGCGGAACTCGGCCCGGCTGGTGAACATCCGATAGGGCTCAGTGACGCCGCGGGTCACCAGGTCGTCGATCAGCACCCCGATGTAGGCCTCGTCGCGGCCGAACGCGGCCGCCTCGGCGCCGGAAGCGGCCCGCGCGGCGTTCAGGCCGGCGACCAGCCCCTGCGCGCCCGCTTCCTCGTAGCCGGTGGTGCCGTTGATCTGGCCGGCCAGGTAGAGGCCGGGCAGGCGCTTGGCCTCCAGGCTCGGATAGAGCTCGCGGGGGTCCACGTAGTCGTATTCGATGGCGTAGCCGAAGCGCCGCACCTCCACCTGCTCCAGGCCGGGGATGGTGCGCAGGAACAGGCCTTGCGTCTCCTCCGAGACCGAGGTCGAGACCCCGTTGGGATAGACGGTGTCGTCGTCCAGCCCCTCCGGTTCGAGGAAGATCTGGTGGCTGGTCTTGTCGGCGAACCGCACCACCTTGTCCTCGATGGACGGGCAATAGCGCGGTCCGCGCCCGGTCGCCCGTCCGCCATAGACGGCCGACTCGGTCAGGCGTTCGGCGATGATTCGGTGCGTCTCGGCCGTGGTGTAGGTGACGCCGCAGGCGATCTGCGGGCCGGTGATCGCCTCGGTGAGGAAAGAGAACGGCGTCGGGTCCGCATCGCCCGCCTGCATCTCCAGCCGGTTCCAGGCGATGGTGCGCCCGTCGAGGCGCGCCGGCGTGCCGGTCTTCAGCCGGCCCATCTTCAGGCCCAGGGCGTACAGACGGTCGGCGAGTCCGATGGCGGGCTGGTCCCCTACCCGGCCGGCCGGGATGCGCTTCTCGCCCTGATGGATCATGCCTTTCAGGAAGGTGCCGGTGGTGAGCACCACCCGGCCGGCGGCGAACCGTTGGCCGTCGGCGCCCTCGACGCCCACCACCCGGCCGTCGTCCAGCAGGAGATCCTCGACCGCGCCCGCCTGGACGGTGAGGTTCGGGGTGGCGGCCAGCTCGGCCTGCATGGCTTCACGATAGAGGCGCCGGTCGATCTGCGCCCGCGGGCCGCGGACGGCCGCGCCCTTCGACCGGTTCAGCAGCCGGAACTGGATCCCGGCCCGGTCGGCCAGGCGGCCCATGACCCCGTCGAGCGCATCGATCTCCCGCACCAGATGACCTTTGCCCAGGCCGCCGATGGCCGGGTTGCAGGACATCTCGCCGATGGTTTCCAGCTTATGGGTGAGCAGCAGGGTGCGTGCGCCGAACCTGGCCGAGGCCGCCGCCGCTTCGCACCCGGCGTGACCGCCGCCGATGATGATGACGTCCCAATGCGCCACGTGAAGAACCCTGTCGACCGAGCGCAACTGGCGCCGGCCGGCGGTCTATAGCGGATCGCGGGGGAACGGTCACCGGGCCGCTTGGTCACAATCCCCGCATACGGAGTGTTTCACGTGAAACACTCATTTGCCGATGCAGAAGGTGGCGAAGATCCGTTCCAGCACCTGCTCGGGATCGATCCGGCCGGTGATCCGGTCGAGGGCGCGGGCTGCGAGGCGCACATCCTCCGCCGCCAGCTCCACCTCCGGAGCGTCCAGCACCCGGCGCAGGCGGGCGGCGGCTTCCGTCAGCAGCTCTCGGTGGCGCAGGCGCGTGGCGGCCGGAACCTCGCCGCCGGACAGGGCCTCGGCCACGACGTGTTCCAGCCGCTTGCGAAGGTCGGTGATATTGTCGGAGTCCCGGGCCGACAGCGCCATCGCGTCGGCGCCTCGCGCGGCCGCGGCGGCTACGGCCAGGTCGGTGGCGATCCCCTCCCCCAGGTCCTGCTTGCTGATCACGCAGATGTCGCCCGCCCGCAGCTCCGCCGGCGCCTCCGGCTCGGAAGCGCCGGAGCCGTCGACCACCCACAGGCGAAGGTCGGCGCTCGACGCCCACGCCCTGGCGCGGCGGACGCCCTCGGCCTCGATCTCGTCCGCCGTCTCGCGCAGGCCCGCCATGTCCGCCAGCAGCGCCTTGTAGCCGGCGATCACCAGCGGAACCTCGATGACATCCCGCGTCGTCCCGGGCGTCGCCGTGACGATCGCCGCGTCGCGGCCGGCCAGCGCGTTGAGCAGCGTGCTCTTGCCGGCGTTCGGCGCGCCCATCAGCGCGATCCGATAGCCCTCGCGGATCCGCTCGCCCCGCTCGGCCTCGGCGCTCGCGGCGTCCAGGTCGCAGATCAGCCCCTCGAGGACCGGCCGGGCCCGGGCGGCGACGTCCGCCGGCACTTCCTCGTCCGGGAAATCCACAGCCGCTTCGAAGACCGCCAGGCATTCGGTGAGCGCGGCGCGCCATCTCGCCTGCGCCTGGCTCAGCGCGCCTTCGACCTGCGCCAGCGCCTGGCGGCGCTGGGCCTCGGTCTCGGAGTCGATCAGGTCGGCGATCCCCTCCGCCTGCGCGAGGTCCAGCTTGCCGTTCTCGAACGCGCGGCGGGTGAACTCCCCTGGCTCCGCCAGCCGCAGGCCCAGGCCTTGGAGGGCGTCGATGACCCCGGCCACGACGGCGGGGCCCCCGTGCACGTGAAGCTCGGCGCAGTCCTCGCCGCTGTAGCTGCCGGGGGCGGGAAACCACAGCACCAGGGCGCGGTCGAGGGCGGCGCCCCCGGCGTTGCGGATCGCGCGCAGGCTCGCCTGCCGGGCTGCGGGAAGTCGGCCAGCCAGGGCTCGCAGCGCCTCGCCGGCGCGCGGCCCGGAAATCCTCACGACGCTCACAGCCGCCCGGCCCGCCGCCGTGGCGGGCGCGAAGATCGTGTCGCTCATTCCGATGTTTTGACGCCCTTCATGCTCACGTCCATCAGCTTGCGGAACTGCTCCTGCGCGCCCTGCCCGAACGCCATCCAGGACTTCATCATCTCGTCGGCCGAGAGCAGCGACATGTTCTGCGAGATCTTCGACTGCAGCTCACGCACCATGTGGTCGTTCAGGGACGACACGTCCGGCAGGCCCATGAAGCGGCGCGCCTCTTCCGGAGTGCAGTCGACCTCAATGGTCATCTTCATGGCGAATCTCCAAGCCTGTGGGGCGCGATTAGTTATGGCCGCGGGACCGGCCGTTGCGCTAGTAGGCCCATGCAACATGGGAGCGCGTTATGGGCGAGACGGTCACCATAAAAACCGACGACGGCAGCTTTTCGGCCTATCTGGCGCGGCCTGCGGCGCCGAAGGCCCCGGCGGTCGTCGTGATCCAGGAGATCTTCGGGGTCAATGCGGTGATGCGGCAGATCACCGACGGCCTGGCGGCCCAGGGCTATCTCGCCATCTGTCCGGATCTGTTCTGGCGGATCGAGCCCGGGATCGACATCACCGACCAGAGCGAGGCCGAGTGGAAGCGGGCGTTCGAGCTCTTCAACGCCTTCGACGTGGACGCGGGCGTCAAGGATATCGCGGCCACCATCGCCCAGATCCGCAACGATCCGAGCTGCAACGGCAAGGTGGGTGACGTCGGCTTCTGCCTCGGCGGCTTGCTGGCGTTCCTGACCGCCGCCCGGACCGACGCCGACGCCAGCGTCGCCTACTACGGGGTCGGCATCGAGGCCCGCACCGCCGAGGCCGAGAAGCTGGCCCGGCCGCTGCTGATGCACATCGCCGAGGAGGACCAGTTCGTTCCGAAGCCGGCGCAGGCGCTGATCCTGCAGGCGCTCAAGGACCATCCGCTGGTCACCATCCACACCTATCCCGGCCGCGACCACGCCTTCGCCCGCCCCGGCGGCGAGCATTATGACGCCGCCGACGCCAGGACCGCCGGGGAGCGGACGCTGGCCTTCTTCAAGGCGAACCTCGGCTGAACCGAGCCGGCGGCCGTGTTTCACGTGAAACACGGCCAGGCCGGAGTCAGGTGTTCATCGACTGGAAGAATTCGTCGTTGTTCTTCGACTGGCGCAGCTTGTCGAGCAGGAACTCGATGGCGTCCTGCGCCCCCATGGGGTTGAGAATCCGCCGCAGCACATAGGTCTTCTGCAGCTGGTCCTTCGGGGTGATCAGCTCTTCCTTGCGCGTGCCGGACTTCAGGATGTCGATAGCCGGGAAGATCCGCTTGTCGGCGACCTTGCGGTCCAGGATGATTTCCGAGTTGCCGGTGCCCTTGAACTCTTCGAAGATCACTTCGTCCATCCGGCTGCCGGTGTCGATCAGCGCCGTGGCGATGATGGTCAGCGAGCCACCCTCCTCCACGTTCCGCGCCGCGCCGAAGAAGCGCTTCGGCCGCTGCAGGGCGTTGGCGTCGACGCCGCCGGTCAGCACCTTGCCGGACGACGGCACCACGGTGTTGTAGGCGCGGCCCAGGCGGGTCACCGAGTCCAGCAGGATGATCACGTCGCGCTTGTGCTCGACCAGGCGCTTGGCCTTCTCGATCACCATCTCGGCCACCTGCACGTGGCGGGTCGCGGGCTCGTCGAAGGTGGAGGAGATCACCTCGCCGCGCACGGTGCGCTGCATGTCGGTGACTTCCTCCGGCCTCTCATCGATCAGGAGCACGATCAGGTAGCATTCCGGCTGGTTGGCGGCGACCGACTTGGCGATGTTCTGCAGCATCACCGTCTTGCCGACCCGCGGCGGGGCCACGATCAGGCAGCGCTGGCCTTTGCCGAGCGGCGCCACGATGTCGATGATCCGGCCGGAACGGTCCTTCAGCGTCGGGTCCTCGATCTCCATCCGCAGCCGCTCTTCCGGATAGAGCGGCGTCAGGTTGTCGAAGTGCACCTTGTGGCGGACGTTCTCGGGGTTCTCGAAATTGATCTGGTCGACCTTGACCAGGGCGAAGTACCGCTCGCCCTCGCGGGGCGCGCGGATGGCGCCGTCGACGGTGTCGCCGGTTCGCAGGCCGAACTTCCGGATCTGCGAGGGGCTGACATAGATGTCGTCCGGTCCGGGCAGGTAGTTGGCCTCCGGGCTGCGCAGGAAGCCGAACCCGTCCTGCAGCACCTCCATGGTGCCGGAGCCGGAGATCTCCACCCCCTCTTCCGCCAGCACCTTGAGGATCGCGAACATCATGTCCTGCTTGCGCATGGAGTTGGCGTTCTCGATCTCCAGCGTCTCGGCGAAGGAGAGGAGGTCGGCGGGGGACTTGTCCTTCAGCTCCTGCAGCGACATGCGCGTCAGGCCAAGGGCCGCGATGGAGGCGCTGAGCTCGGAGGACTCGTCGGCGCCTTCGGCGCCGGCCTCGTTCTCGTCGACCTGGGGTTCGAGGGTGTCGGTGGGGGATTCGTCAGGCATAACTGTGCTCATGGGGACGCGCCCGGGCGTCATGCAGACGGTCCCCGGGCGTCGTGGAAAAGTTCAAAAGGCGGCGCTTGGTGCGCCGGGTGGTCTGGGGACCGGTGGCTGCGGCTTGAAGCGCGCGGCTCCGGTTAAGAGGCGGGACGCAGGCCTTGACCTACGCGGCCCTAGCGGAAACACATGCGGGCGACGCGGTCAAGCGCCGCCGACGGCGGGCCTCAGCTGCCGAACTCCGTGGTGACCGCCAGGACCATGACGATCGCCGCCAGGAACGGCAGCTCGTTGACCATCCGCCAATAGCGTTCGCTACGGGTGTTGCGGCCCTGGACGAACCGCTTGCGGGCCACCCCCAGATAGTGATGCCAGGCGGTCAGGAAAAGGATGCCGGCGATCTTGGTCAGCATCCAGGGCTGCGTCAGGAAGCCCCAGCCCAGGCGATGGGCGCCGTCATAATAGATCAGCGCCGCGCCAAAGACCCAGGCCGCGACCATGCCCGCGTTCATGATGATCCGATAGAGGCCCAGCTCCATTTTCTGGAACGTCAGGTCCATCTCCGAGCCCACCGCCGCCTTGGTGTGGTAAGCGAACAGCCGCGGCAGGTACATCAGCCCGATCATCCAGGCGATCACCGACAGGATGTGCAGCGCCCTCAGGACATCGTAGGTCATGCCGCCCTCCCCTTCAGCGCGCACTTGCCGAACTCGCCCGGGCAGCGCCAGCCGCCGTGCGGCGCGACCGGCTCCCCGCGCTGCAACGCCTGCGTCACCGCCCCGGCGAGGGCGTCGATGAACAGCGCGCTGACGCCCAGCGCCGGCACGCGCAGATAGGGCGCGCAGCCCACCTCGGCGGCGAGCCGCGCATAGTCGTGGTCGAGCTCCACCAGCGTCTCCACATGCTCCGAGACAAAGGCGATCGGGGCGATCAGCACGCCCCGGCCCTCCGCGCCCGCCCGGCGGATCTCCGCGTCGGTGGCCGGCCCGATCCACTGCAGCGGCCCGACGCGGCTCTGGTAGCAGACCTGCCAGTCGAGCCCGCTGTCCAGCCGCGCCGCGATCGCCGCCGCCGTCGCCTCGACCTGCGCGCGGTAGGGATCGCCCGCCGCGACCACCTTCTCCGGCAGGCCGTGGGCGGAAAACAGCAGCCGCACCTTCTCCGGCCGGCCCGCCTTTTCGAAGACCTGCAGGATCGCCTCGGCATGGGCGGCAACCAGGCCCTCGTCCGTCGGATAGCAGCAGATTGTCCGTACACGCCCTTTACCGCCATAGGCCTTTCGCCAGGCGGCGACGGACGAGGCCGTCGTGGTGGTCGAATATTGCGGATAGAGCGGCAGCAGCACGATGTCGTCCGGCGCGAAGGCCGCCACCGCCCGGGCCGTCTCCTCCGCCTGCGGTCGCCAGTAGCGCATGGCGATGAACACCTTGGCCTCCAGCTCCGGCCCGGCCGCCGCAAGCGCCGATTCCAGCGCCGCCGCCTGGGCCCGGGTCTCCGGCAGCAGGGGCGAGGCGCCGCCCATCAGGTCGTAGTTGGCCCGCGCGGCCTTGGCGCGGGACGTGGAGATCAGCGCCGCCAGCGGATAGCGCAGCAGGGCCGGCGCATCGATGATCGCCGGATCCCGGAACAGGTTGAACAGGAACGGCCGCACGGCGTCCGGGCCGTCCGGGCCGCCCAGGTTGAACAGCACGACCGCCAGCCGGGTCATTGCGGCCCTTGCGTCACCCGGCGCACGACCTGCTCGATATGGGCGATCGGGGTCTGCGGCAGCACGCCATGGCCGAGGTTGAAGATGTAGGGCCCGTGCCCCCAGGCTTCCAGCAGGGCGTCCACCCGCGCATCGAGCGCCGGCCCGCCGGAGAGCAGCAGCAGGTTGTCGAGCGCCCCCTGGATGGTCTTGCCCTGCGCCTGCAGCCGCCGCCCCAGAGCCGCCGGCGCCTGGGTGTCGAGCGCCACCGCCTCGACGGGCGACGCGGCGGCGTAGTTCTCGACCAGGGCGCCGGCCCCGCGCGGAAAGCCGATGAACGGCGCCGTCACCCCGGCGGCCCGCACCTTTTCGACGATCGCGGCGTGCGGTTGGATGACCACGCGCTCGAATACGTCCTCCGCCAGCCCCTCGGCCCAGGACTCGAACAGCTTCAGCGCCTGGGCGCCGGCCCGCGCCTGCATCACCAGGTAGCGGGCCGTGGAGTCCACCAGCACCTCCAGCAGGCGGTCGAGCGTCTCGGGCTGCTGGTAGGCGAAGGCCCGGGCGGCTGAGCGGTCGCTTCCGCGGCCCTCGATCATGTAGGTGGCGACGGTCCAGGGCGCGCCTGCAAAGCCGATCAGGGCCCGCTCCGGCTCGAGCGCGGCGCGGACCCGGGCGAGCGTCTCGCCGATCGACGCCAGGCGGCCGGTGGAGGCTTCGACCTCGTCCGCCAACCGTTCGACCGGAGGCAAGGGCCCGAGCCTGGGTCCCTCGCCGGTCTCGAACCACACCTCCTGGCCCAGGGCCCGGGGCAAGAGCAGGATGTCCGCGAAGACGATCGCCGCATCGAAGGCGAAGCGGCGCATGGGCTGCAGCGTGGCCTCGGCCGCCATTTCCGGGTCGTGACAGAAGGCGATGAAGTCCTTGGCCCGCTCCCGCAGCGCCCGGTACTCCGGCAGCGAGCGTCCCGCCTGCCGCATGAACCACACTGGCGGCCGGGGCAGGGTCTCCCCAGCCAGGGCGCGCAGAAGGAGCGGGGAAGGGCTTTCGGTCATGGGCCGGTTAAATCGGCTAACCGGCCAAGGCTCAACCCCGTCCGGCCTCTTCCTTTGTTTAAGAAAGATTTAGATCTGGAATGAAGGAGTAGTAGGGCCGGTCAGACCCGGGGATGACTCGGTCGGGCCGTGGGAACTACCCAGGCTGTCCCCAGGCGGCGCCCATTGCGGTCAGGATCGAAACTCGGCGTGTGAGTCCCGGGGATGATCCTTGAACGCCATGGAACACCTTAACGAATCATTAAGCCTGTCCTGGACCGCAGGGACGCCTGCGGACGCGTCGGCCGACTAATCCCTAACGAAAGATTAAAGCTGTCCCCATACCGCCGGGAGTGGACAGACGCCGGCCAATGGGCCCCGTTCGCCCCCGCAATCCCACGACCCGCCGGCCAGGCGCCGATTTCGCCTGGACTATCCCCAAGGGCGCAGACCTTCGCTAAGAGGGTTTCGACTCATCCATCCCCAGATTTATTCGGCCGATGACCCAGCGCCTCGCCACCTACTTTCATATCCACCTGGTGTCCGACTCCACCGGGGAGACGCTGAACGCCCTGGCGCGGGCTGTCTGCGCGCGGTTCGAGAACGTGCTGCCGATCGAGCACATCTACGCCCTGGTGCGCTCCCAGCGGCAGCTGGAGCGCGCGCTGGCCGACATCGCCGAGGCGCCCGGCGTCGTCATCCACACCATCGTCGACGACAAGCTGCGGGCGGCGCTGGAGGAAGGCTGCCGCCAGCTCGACATGGCCTGCTTCCCGGCCCTGGATCCGCTGGTCTCGGCGCTCTCGCGCTACCTCGGCGCGGCGATCACCAGCCGGGTCGGCGTGCAGCACGCCCTCGACACCGACTATTTCAACCGCATGGACGCCCTCAACTACGCCA
>Ga0268265_10002366_pt1 | contig 14272 bp, 11 predicted proteins | sample KBSSwiS52_FD_190355 | JGI IMG/M metagenome (GOLD analysis project Ga0268265, IMG submission 190355) | Switchgrass rhizosphere microbial communities from Kellogg Biological Station, Michigan, USA - KBS Switchgrass S5-2 (SPAdes) (version 2) | ecosystem: Host-associated > Plants > Roots >... | reverse complement strand
GGGAATGAGTTTCGGGCGCGGCTTGTAAAGCTAAGCGTGCTTGCGCGCCTGCCAGACGCAGAGGCCGATCACCAAGGCCACGATGGCGATATCCGGCGACACCGTCTCGCCGAGCACCAAAGCGGCGAGGGCCAGGCCGAGGAAGGGCTGGAACAGCTGGATCTGGCTGACCCGGGCGATGCCGCCGAGCAGCAGGCCGCGGTACCAGAAGAAGAAGCCGATGAACATGCTGAAGAGAGTCACATAACCGAAGCCGATCCAGGCCGGCAGGGCCACGGTGGCGAGATTCTGGGGGAATGTGACCCAGGTCGCCGGCAGACTGACCGGAAGCGAGAGAACCAGCGCCCAGCAAATCACCTGCCAGCTGCCGATGCGCTTGGAAAGCCGGCTGCCTTCGGCATAGCCGAGGCCGCAGACCACGATCGCGCCCAGCATCAGCAGATCGGGTGCCGCGAATCCGCCGGTGGAGTGCCAGAGCGCGTAGGCGCAGACCGAGGCACTGCCCGCCATGGCCCAGAGCCAGAACGGGATGCGCGGCTTCTCGGCGGCGCGCATCACGGCAAAGAGCGCCGTGACCAAGGGCAGCAGGCCGACGAAGACGATCGCATGCGCCGACGGCACGGATTTGAGGGCGAGCGCGGTCAGCAGCGGGAAGCCCAGCACCACACCGCCGGCGACCACCAGCAGCGGGACGAGGTCGCTGCGCGCCGGCAGCTTCTGACGGGTCGCGGCCAGCAGCAGCACGGCGAGGATTCCGGCCCCGGCGGCGCGGCCTGACGTGAGGAAGATGGCATCGAGGCCCTGCACGGCGACGCGGGTGGCGGGCAGCGATCCGGCGAAGATCGCCATGCCGATCGCGCCATGGATCATGCCCATCAGGCGGTGGTTGTCGGCGCGCGGCGCGGTGAGCTGCATCGTCATGGGGCGAAGATGGCGGCGGGGCGCTGGCCCAACCAGCCACAGATACGGTATAGTTGTCATTTCTGTACTGCTACAGAGGCCCATACAGATGGATCTTGGGTTGAAGTCAGCCGCGGGCACGCCGCTGCAGGAGCAGGTGGTGGCGGCGCTGCGCGCGGCGATCGCCGCGAAGACGCTGCTGCCGGGCGAGAAGCTGCCCTCGATCCGCAAGCTGGCCGCGGCCAACCGCATCTCGCCCTTCACCGTGGTCGAAGCTTATGACCGGCTGATCGCCCAGGGTCTGATCACCGCCAAACCGAAATCCGGATTCTTCGTCGCCGGGCGCGAGGCGCCGCTCATCTTGACCCAGAGCGCGCCGACCGATCGCGCGGCGGTGCCGGAAGCCGTCGATCCGGTCTGGATGATGCGGCAGTCGCTTTCGCTCGACGACCGGGTGGTGCATTCGGCCTGCGGCTGGCTGCCGGATTCCTGGCTGCCGGAAGACGGCATCCGCCGCGCACTGCGTGGCATCGCCGCAATGCCGGGGGCGCAGCTGCTGCAATACGGGCATCCGCTCGGCTATCTGCCGCTGCGCCGGCAGATCCGGCTGCGGCTGGCGGAATTGGACATCGCCGCAAGCACCGAAGCGATCCTGCTGACCGACGGCGCCTCGCAGGCGGTCGACCTGGTCTGCCGGCATCTGCTGCAGCCGGGCGATGCGGTGCTGGTCGATGACCCTGGATATTTCAATTACCACGCCGTGCTGCGCGCACACCGCGCCCGGGCCCTGCCGGTGCCGATGACGCGCGAAGGGATCGATCTCGCGGCGTTGGAAAGACTCGCGGCCTCCGAACATCCGAAGCTCTATCTCGCCAACCAGGCGATGCAGAATCCGACGGGCTTGAGCCTGACACCGGGTCAGGCGTACCAGCTGCTCAATCTGGCGCAGCGTTACGACTTCCGGATTGTCGAAGACGATGTGTTCCGCGACTTCCAGGCGGTGCCGACGCCGCGGCTGGCGGCCCTGGATGGAATGACCCGCGTGCTGCATCTCGGCGGTTTCTCGAAGACCATCTCGGCGGCGCTGCGGGTCGGCTTCATCGCCGGGCCGGAGGAGACGATCCGGCATCTGGCCGACCTCAAGCTCGCCACCACCTTCGGCAATAATCAGGGCGCGGCGCAGGTCGTGCACCGGCTGCTGGAGGACGGCAGCTATCGCAAACACGTGGCGGCCTTGCGCGAGAAGCTCCGCAAGGCGACGCCGCCCTTGCGCCGAAAGTTGGAGGGGCTGGGCTTGAAGCTCTGGACCGAGACGGAGCAAGGCATGTTCCTCTGGATGGAATTGCCGAAGCATGCGCCGGATGCCGAAACATTGGCGGCGCGAGCGATCGGCCGCGGTGTCGTGCTCGCGCCGGGCAGCGTGTTCAGCCCATCGCGGCAATGGACTCGCTTTCTCAGGATCAACATCGCGCAGAGCATGGCACCGCGCCTGACCGAGGTGCTGGCATCCGAGATGAAATCGAAATCGTGACCGACCACGCCGGCAGGGTGACCCCGGGTTGCAATTCCCGCACAGTTTGGGTACATTTCGCGCCTCTTCATTCAACCGCGTGGCCGGAGGATCAGGATGAGTATCGCTATCATGTCCGAGACTTTCGGCCGGACCCCGTATGCCTTGTCGATCCATACCGCTGAAATGGGTCGCCTGAAGGTCAAGCCGGGGTCGCGATACGCCGCGGAATCTCGAATGCCTTCTCGAGACTAACTCCTCGAGAGAAGGCCCCGACCGGAGCGGTCGGGTGTCGCGGGGCCAAGATCGCCGCCCCGCAGCAAATCCCTGAGATTCAGGCCGACCCTGCGCCGATGCGTGGTTGATCCCGCATCCGCGTCTTGTCGAACCCATTTGAGTGGAGCGGCTGCCGGCCTCCCGGCTAACCAAGGGGCGAGGCGGCGCCGGATCAAGACCATGAAGACCAACTTTTCCAACTTGCTGCCGGAACTCCGGCGTCGCGCGGCGCCGTTCCGGAACGTGCTCGGCTTCAGCTTCGGCCATTGGCGGCGCCAGCCGCTGCTGGTTTCCGCCATCGGCACCTGCCTCCTGCTCTCGACCATGGCCGAACTGCTGGTGCCGGTCTATGCCGGCAAGCTGATCGACGCGGTGACGCCGGCAGCGGGCAGCCTGACGCTCGACCGCGACGCGGCCCTCGATGCCGCACTCGGCGCGCTGATCGGGATGATCGTGCTCGGCGGGCTTTCCGTGCTGTTCCGGCAGCTTGGTTTCCACGGCGTCGTGAAGATGACCCTGCACATGATGTCCGAGGCGGCGCGCGAGGCCTTCGCCCGGGTGCAGCGCTTCGCCACCGATTGGCATGCCAACACCTTCTCCGGCTCGACCGTGCGCAAGGTCACCCGCGGCATGTGGGCGCTCGATCTCTTGAATGACACGCTGCTGGTGGCACTGCTGCCGTCGCTGGTCGTTCTGATCGGGACCACGGTCCTGCTCGGGTATCGTTGGCCGTTGATGGGCGCCGTGGTGCTGGTCGGCGCTTTCAGCTTCGTGCTGCTCGCGGTGATGGGCTCGATCGGTTATGTCGGGCCGTCGGCGCGGCTCTCCAACCTCTGGGACACGCGCGTCGGTGGCGCGTTGGCCGATGCGGTCTCCTGCAACCCGGTGGTGAAGGCATTCGGCGCCGAGAGCCGCGAGGACGCCCGCCTCGCCAAGGTGGTGGCCAAGTGGCAGCGCCGCACCCGCCGCACCTGGATGCGGAGCAACAACAACGGCTCGGCCCAGTTGACCGCGCTGCTGATGCTGCGGGCGGCGATCATCGGCATGGCGCTCTGGCTGTGGTGGAACGGCGAGGCGACGCCGGGCGACCTGGTCTATGTGCTGACCGCTTATCTCGTGATCCACGGCTACTTGCGGGATGTGGGCTGGTACATCCGCGACCTGCAGCATGCGGTGAATGAGATGGAGGAGATGGTGGCGATCGGCGTCGAGCCGTATGGGATTGCCGATCGCGCGAACGCACGGCCGATCGCCATCACCGACGGACGGATCGAGTTCCAGAACGTGCGCTTCCACTATGCGGGCCACGACCAGCCGCTCTATGTCGGCCTGGACGTGACCATCAAGGCGGGCGAGAAGGTCGGCCTGGTCGGGCTGTCGGGTTCCGGTAAGACCACCTTCGTGAAGCTGATCCAGCGGCTGCATGACGTGAACGGCGGGCGGATTCTGATCGACGGGCAGGACATCGCCCTCTCGACCCAGTCCGAGCTCCGCTCGCAGATCGCGATCGTGCAACAGGAGCCGATCCTGTTTCACCGCTCACTGGCGGAGAACATCGCCTATGGGCGGCCGGAGAGCACGATGGCGGAGATCGAGGAAGCGGCACGCCTTGCGAACGCGCATGTCTTCATCGAACGCCTGCCGAAGGGCTACGGCACGCTGGTCGGCGAGCGCGGCGTGAAGCTTTCGGGCGGCGAGCGTCAGCGCGTGGCGTTGGCGCGGGCCTTCCTGGCCGATGCGCCGATCCTGATTCTGGACGAGGCGACTTCGAGCCTGGATTCGGAATCCGAGGCGCTGATCCACGAGGCGACCGAGCGGCTGATGGAAGGCCGCACGGCGATCGTGATCGCGCACCGGCTTTCGACCGTGCGGGCACTGAAGCGCATCCTGGTGTTCGACCGCGGCCGGATCATCGAGGAAGGCGATCACCGTGCGCTCACCAAGCGTGCGGACGGCGTCTATCGGATGCTGTTCGACCGCCAGGTGCTGGGTCTGGTGGAGGCTTAGGTGTGGGGATGAGGGAGGTCGGCGAGGGTCATCGACCCCTCACCCCAACCCTCTCCCGCAAGGGGAGAGGGGGATGGTTCACAACCTTCCTCCACTCGGATAGGTCGGCGCGGCAGCGCCCAAAAGAATCCCCTCTCCCCTTGCGGGAGAGGGCCAGGGTGAGGGGTCGACGGGTTTCTCCGTCTAACCCCTCACCAGTTGAACGCATCCGTCGCCACGCGCTTGCCGACGAAGAAGGCGTCGGCGACCAGCTGGAGCGGGGCGTAGTGCATGTCGCTTTCGCCCTTGTCCAGCAAGTCGGCGAAGTGCTCGTAGATGCGCTCGTATTCTTCCATCGGCTCGGCGACGGTTTGCTTTCCGTCCACCGAGAGCTTGGTGCCGCCTTCCCGCAGCTCCAATTTGGTACCGGACTCGGTTTCGATGTCGATGTTCCAGCTCTGCGGTCCGGTCTGGCGCCAATCGACCTCGGCCGTCAGCGATGCACCTGCACCGGCCGCCGGGCTGCGGAAGGTCACCTTGCCGGCGATCGGCGTCTCGCGGTTGGCCGGCGTGATGAGCTCGGCCGATGTCACGAACAGCGGCGCGGGTAGAATCTTGGTCAGGATCGAGAGCGCGTTGATGGTGGGATCGAACACGCCGAAACCGCCCGGCGCCCAGATCCATTCCTGGCCCGGATGCCAGCGCATCACATCCTCTTTCCATTCGACATGCAGGCGCTTCAGGCGCTGGCCGGTCAGCAGGCGCTTCGCCGCATCGACCGCGGCGTTGTGCTGCGAATGCCAGGTGGCATAGGCGACGCGCTTGGTCTTCGCCGCATGGGCGACCAGGTCGGCGGTCTCCAGCGTGGTGGCGGTGGTCGGCTTCTCCAGCAACACGTGCTTGCCCGCATCCATCGCCTCGACCGCGATCGCATGGCGGACATTCGGCGGGGTGCAGATCGCGACCGCATCGACCGGCGTGCCCGACTTCAGCAACTCGCCCAGGGTCTTGAAGCTCGGCACGCCGTCGCGCGACACGCCGCGCTGGCTGACCAGGCCGGTCAGCTTGAAGCGCGGATTCTTGGCGATGCAGGGGAGATGCTGGTCCTCGGTGATCTTGCCGACGCCGACGATGGCGATCGCGTAGGTCTTGGCCATGGGGAGAGATCCGTAAGTCTGATGAATCGGAGGGCAAAAGTGGCCGCAGTCTAAGCAAATGGCCTGCAACCGCAAGGGCGGAGACCATCTCTGTAACAGGGATATGGAGTTCACAAAGCCGCGACTTGCGCCGACGTGATCCGGTACCCAGTATTAAGGCGGGCATGGCGGCACGATTCTTCCGGAGACGACCATGAGACGTCTTTTCGCTTCTTTGCTTTTTTCTTTCCTGTTTCTCAGTGCGGCCGCAGCGGATTCGCCGCCGGTGCACCTCAAGGGCGCGATCCAATCGGTGAGCGGCCCCGGTGAACCTCTGACTTTCACCATGTCCGGCAGTTCCGCGCCGGTTGCGGTCAAGCTGACCGATCAGACGCGGATCGCATCGCTGGAGACGGCGCAGCTTGCCGATATCACCCAGGGCATGTTCGTCGGCACCGCGGCGTTGCCGCAGCCGGACGGCACCCTGAAGGCCCTGGAGGTGCATATCTTCCCCGAGGCGATGCGCGGCACCGGCGAAGGCTATCGCCCCTTCCCGCAGGTGCAGGGCGGATCGATGACCAACGCCACCATCACCGACATCGTCGGCACACAGGGTGCGGTCACCGATAACGGGCTCACGCTGACGCTCCGATACAAGGATGGCGAGAAGACGGTGGTGGTGCCGAAAGGCACGCCGATCGTGCTGCTGGGCAAGGGCGATGCGTCGATGCTGAAGCAGGGTGCCAAGGTCAGCGTCACCGGAACGAGGGAAACGGACGGCGTGACCGCGACCCGTATCCTGGTTGGTCTCGACGGCGCCACACCGCCGATCTAGTTAAAACGTCATCCCGCATGACGGCAATCTCATCGAGCGCCACTGGCCCTTTGAATTGGGCCAGGGTGGCGCGCAGCATCGGCGCTTCGCAGTGGTCGCCGCTTGCGCGCAACTGAGCCGGCAATCCCCACCATGGGATGGACGGGCGCCCGTGATGGACGCGGTGCAGGTTGATGTTCAGGAACAGGGTCTGCAACACGCGCGGCAGTGCGAGGTTGCGGGCATAGTCCGGGCGGTCGATCGGCGTCGCGAAGTGATAGACGTTGTCGAAGACCGAGATCAGAAATCCGCGCCCGAAGAAGAAGGCGAGCAGCAACGGCCAGTTCTCGCCGAAGGCCAAGGCGGCGGCGAGCAGCAATGACATTGAGAGCAGCGCATCGGTCCGGATGCCGCGCAGCTGCGCTGGATTGAGGAACATCCGCTGCGCCGCCTTGCGGATCTCGGTCACCGACGGATCGTCGCCGCGATAGATCCGGTCCAGGATGCGGCGGATGGCCGGCCGCGGCAGCAGGCAGAGCAGCGGCGAAACCAGCTCGGAGAGATAGAGGCCGATCAGCAGATTGCCGAGGAAGCCCAGCCGCGCCGCCGCCTTGGATGTGACCGCGGGGTCATAGACATCCGGGCGGTCGCCGGGATTGCGGTTGAAGCGGTGGTGCATCAGATGCGCGAAACGCAGCACCTGAAACGAGGAGCCGAGCAGGATCGCCATGAACCGCCCGGCCAGCAGATTGACGCGCCGGTCCGGATGAAAGCTGCCATGGATCGCCTCATGGTGCAGCGCCCAGAAGGCGTTGGTCAGCAGCCCGACCGGCAGCAGCAGCCAGGCGAGATGCGCGTTGATCCGCAACAGAAATGGCAGGCCGAGGAGGGCGCCGATCGTCGCCACGGCCATGAATGCCAACAGTCCGAAATTGATCCGTTGATGGCGCGCGGACAGACGCTCTGAATGCACCGATCGTCCCCAGCAAATCCCCTGGTCCTTGAATGTCCGATCGGACCGGGGATTGCAAGGGGCTAAAGCCGTGTCACCCGCAGCCGCAGCGCGTTGCCGATCACGCTGACCGACGAGAGCGCCATGGCGGCGGCGGCGATGATCGGCGAGAGGAGCAGGCCGAAGGCCGGGTAGAGCACGCCCGCCGCTACCGGCACGCCGATCACGTTGTAGGCGAAGGCGAAGAACAGATTCTGCCGGATATTCGCCATCACCGCGCGCGAGAGCTTGCGTGCCCGCACGATGCCGCCGAGATCGCCGCCCAAGAGGGTCATGCCGGCGCTTTCGATCGCGACATCGGTGCCGGTGCCCATGGCGATGCCGATCTCCGCGGCGGCCAAAGCGGGGGCGTCGTTCACGCCGTCGCCGGCCATGGCGACCACGCGGCCTTCGCGTTGCAGCTTCTCGACCGCGTCGCGCTTGTGCTCCGGCAGGACCTCGGCCTCGACCGCGTCGATGCCGAGCTTGCGCGCCACCGCTTCCGCCGTCACGCGGTTGTCGCCGGTCAGCATCACGATGCGGATGCCCGCGGCTTTCAGTGCTTGCAAGGCGTCCGGTGTCGTTGCCTTCACCGCGTCGGCGATGGCAATCGCGCCCCCGAGCTGGTTGCCGATCGCCGCGAAGATCACACTGGCGCCGTCCTGGCGCAGGCGGTCGGCAGCCGCGGCGAGCGGGGCGGTGTCGATCTTGCGCTCGGCCATGAAGGCGGCGCTGCCGAGGGCGACGACCTTGCCGTCGACCAGGCCGGTGGCGCCGCGGCCCGCGGGGGAGTCGAAGCCGCGCACTTTCGGAATCTCGATCTTGCGGTCTTCCGCGGCGGCGACAATGGCGCGGGCGAGCGGATGCTCGCTGGCGCGTTCTACCGCGGCGGCGAGGCGCAGGAGTTCGGCCTCGTCCACGCCTTCGGCGGCGACGATCTCGATCACGCGCGGCTTGCCTTCGGTGAGGGTGCCGGTCTTGTCCACGACCAGGGTGTCGACGCGCTCCATCCGTTCCAGGGATTCGGCATTCTTGATGAGAATGCCGGCCTGGGCGCCGCGCCCGACGCCGACCATGATCGACATCGGCGTCGCGAGGCCGAGCGCGCAGGGGCAGGCGATGATCAGCACCGCCACGGCCGCGACGATGCCGTAGGTGAAGGCCGGCTCCGGTCCCCAGAGGGTCCAGGCGGCGAAAGCGAGCACCGCGACCGCGAGCACCATCGGCACGAACCAGCCGGCGACCTTGTCGGCGAGGCGCTGGATCGGCGCGCGGCTGCGCTGCGCTTCCGCCACCATCTGCACGATGCGGGCGAGCATGGTGTCGCTGCCGACCTTGTCGGCGCGCAGGACCAGGCTTCCGGTGGTGTTGAGCGTGCCGCCGATCAGTTTGTCGCCGGGACCTTTGGTCACCGGCATGGATTCGCCGGTCACCATCGATTCATCGATCGTACTCTTGCCCTCCAGCACTTCGCCATCGACCGGTACCTTCTCGCCGGGACGGACGCGCAGCGTGTCGCCGGCTTCAATCTCGCTGAGCGGGACCTCATGCTCGCCATGGCCTTCAATGCGGCGGGCGGTCTTCGGCGCGAGATCGAGCAAGGCGCGGATCGCACCGCCGGTCTGCTCGCGGGCGCGCAGCTCCAGGACCTGGCCGAGCAGGACCAGGACGGTGATCACCGCGGCGGCCTCGAAATAGACCGCGACCGAGCCGTCCATCATGCGATAGGCGGCGGGGAAGAGTTGCGGCGCGGCGGTGGCAACCACGCTGTAGATCCAGGCGATGCCGGTGCCGATCGCGATCAGGGTGAACATGTTGAGGTTGCGCGAGACCACCGAGGCCCAGCCGCGCTGAAAGAACGGCCATCCCGCCCAGAGCACGACCGGTGTCGCGAGGACGAGCTGGATCCAGTTCGAAATCGCTTGCGGCACGACATGGGCGAGATCGAAGACATGTCCGCCCATTTCCAGTGCGACCACCGGCACGCTGAGCGCGAGGCCGATCCAGAACCGCCGCGTCATGTCGATCAGTTCGTGGTTCGGGCCGGTATCGGCGGTGGCGTCGAGCGGCTCCAGCGCCATGCCGCAGATCGGGCAGGAACCGGGGCCGACCTGGCGGATCTCCGGATGCATCGGGCAGGTGTAGATCGCGTCTTTTGAAACTGGTTTCGCGGCTGCGGGTTTTGGCGCGAGGTATTTCGCTGGATCGGCGGCGAACTTGGTGCGGCAGCCGTTGCAGCAGAAGTAGTAGGTGACCCCTTGGTGAGCGAAGCTGGGCTTGGCGCCTGCGATCGTGACGCTCATCCCGCAGACCGGATCCTTGGCCTGGCCGTCGGCCGGCATCGCGGCTTTCTTGGATCCGCAGCCGCAACCGCCATGGCTGTGCTGATGGGCCTGCGCGTGGTCTGTCATGATGCTCCGTCCTAACTCCAGCTGATAACCCCTGGGGGGTATGTTTCGGCTTGTCAAATATACCCGGTGGGGGTATATGTCAAGACATGCAGAAAGAAACCAAGACCGACTGCCTGAAACGCCTCAACCGCGTCGAAGGCCAGGTGCGCGGCCTCGCCAAGATGGTCGAGGAGGATCGCTATTGCATCGACGTGGTGACGCAGATCGCCGCGGTGCGCGCCGCCCTGCGCCGCATCGAGGAACTGGTGCTGAAGGACCATGTCGGACACTGCGTGGAGCACGCGATCGCCAGCGGCGATCCCAAGGAGCAGCGCGCGAAGATCGCCGAGTTGATCGAAGTTCTCGGCCGCACCGACCGCTAGTCGACAGCCGCCCAGAGAAACGCGATCGTCGCCAGAATGCCCAGCAAGTCGCGCACGGCGTGGAGCCGGCCCCAGCGGATGAGGAGGCTGCGGCTCTCGCCACCGGCCTGGGCGACCTCGATCGCCTGGAGCTTGCGGTTGACCGGCAGGATCACGAGCACGGTATAGGGCCAGTTGCCGAGCAGGATGAACGCACCGGCCAGCAGCCGCCCATCGCGCTGTTCCAGAAAGAACGCGGCGATTCCGCAGGCACCGCCCACCACGGCCAGCGTCGCCTGCATGACAAAGCCGCGGCTATAGCTGGGTTTCCACTGCTGGAGCGCCGGTCCGTCGGCCAGCTGCAACCGTGCCGGCTGCTCGGCGAAGACGATGTAATGCGCCGCACCGGTAAAGACCGCGGCGATGACCAAAGCCAGCAAGCTCAGCACGGCAATCTCCTGGATCTTCGGACCGCGAAAGCGCGGCATGGATGGTACCGCGGCCGGGGTCTGCGGGACAGAATGCCAGAATCTGGGTAGTGCCCTAGAACGCCACGCCTGCGGCGCGATACGCCTGTAGGGCCTTCTCCGTTGGCAGGCAGCAATCCGCGTTGCAAACAGGAGGCTGAGGCATCTGCTTTGGCGGCATCAGCAGCACGACGACAATCCCGATTGCCAGCCAAATGAGCGATGCCCTGACCATCTCTCGATAATGATAGGGCATCGGCAACCGGTCAACTCAGCCGCATACCCCCTCTTTTTCTCCCATGCCAACCGACCTCCCCCTCAGTTCAAACTGAGACACTACCAGATTCTGTCAGCAGCATGGCAGCCGGGCCTCGGTCCGTCTTTTCGCTGCAACCGGCAGGTACTATATAGAGCGCATGAAGTCCCAGCAGTCCGAACCCGTCATCGTCGAGCAGCGCGTGCCGGTTGGCCCGTCTTCGGGCCGGCCGTTCCAGCTCATGTCCGACTTTCAGCCGGCCGGCGACCAGCCGCAGGCGATCGCCGATATCGTCGCGGGGATTCGGGCCGGCGAGCGCGACCAGGTGCTGCTCGGCGTTACCGGTTCGGGCAAGACCTTCACCATGGCGCATGCGATCCAGCAGGTGCAAAGGCCGGCGCTGATCCTGGCGCCGAACAAGACACTCGCGGCGCAGCTCTACGGCGAGATGAAGAGCTTCTTTCCGGAAAACGCAGTCGAGTATTTCGTCTCCTACTACGACTACTACCAGCCGGAAGCCTATGTCCCGCGCACCGACACCTATATCGAGAAGGAAAGCTCGCTGAACGAGCAGATCGACCGGATGCGCCACTCCGCGACCCGGTCGCTGTTCGAGCGCCGTGACGTCGTCATCGTGGGTTCGGTCTCCTGCATCTATGGCATCGGTTCGGCCGAGACCTATTCGGCGATGACCATCACCCTGAAGCGCGGCGATCAGATCGACCAGAAGGAGTTGCTCCGCGCCCTGGTCGAGATCCAGTACAAGCGCAACGAGGCCGCCTTCTTCCGCGGCACCTTCCGGGTGAAGGGCGACAGCCTCGAGATCTTCCCGGCCCATTTGGAGGACCGCGCCTGGCGCCTGTCCATGTTCGGCGACGAAATCGAGGCGATCTACGAGTTCGACCCGCTGACCGGCGAGCGCACCGACGACCTCGCCGAGATCAAGATCTACGCCAACAGCCACTATGTGACGCCCAAGCCGACCCTGCATCAGGCGGTGAAGCATATCAAAGAGGATCTGAAGCTCCGCCTGGCCGAGCTCAATGTCGAGAACAAGCTGCTGGAAGCCCAACGCCTGGAGCAGCGCGTCACCTTCGACATGGAGATGATGGAGGCGACCGGCTCCTGCGCGGGCATCGAGAACTACTCGCGTTATCTGACCGGCCGCAAGGCGGGCGAGCCGCCGCCGACCTTGTTTGAATACCTGCCGGAAGACGCGCTGATCTTCGTCGATGAGAGCCATGTGACCGTGCCGCAGATCGGCGGCATGTACAAAGGCGACTTCGCGCGGAAATCGACCTTGGCGGAATACGGCTTCCGCCTGCCGTCCTGCATCGACAATCGCCCGCTCAAATTCGAGGAATGGGAGCGGATGCGGCCGCAGACCATCTGCGTGTCCGCGACTCCCGGCTCCTGGGAGATGAAGCAGACTTCCGGCGTTTTCGCCGAACAGGTGATCCGCCCGACCGGGCTCATCGATCCGGTCTGCATCATCCGGCCGACCGAGACGCAGGTCGACGATGTCGTGGCCGAATGCCAGGAGGTGGCGAAGAAGGGCCAGCGGGTCCTGATCACCACCTTGACCAAGCGCATGGCCGAAGACCTCACCGAATACCTGCACGATGCGGGCGTGCGGGTGCGCTACATCCATTCCGACGTCGAGACCCTGGAGCGGATCGAAATCATCCGCGACCTGCGGCTGGGCGCCTTCGACGTGCTGGTCGGGATCAACCTGCTGCGCGAAGGCCTGGACATTCCGGAATGCGCCCTGGTCTGCATTCTGGACGCGGACAAGGAAGGCTTCCTGCGCTCGCGCACCTCGCTGGTGCAGACGATCGGCCGCGCCGCGCGGAACGTCGACGGCCGGGTGATCCTCTATGCCGACAACATGACCGATAGCTTGAACTACGCGCTGGGCGAGACCAGCCGGCGGCGCGAGAAGCAGCAGGCCTATAACGCCGCCCATGGCATCACGCCGGAATCGATCAAGAACAAGATCTCCGACATCATGAGCTCGGTCTATGAGAGCGACCATGTGACCGTCGATACCGGCGTCATCGGCGATATGCACCGGGTCGGCGCCAACTTGAAGACGACGGTTGCGGATCTCGAGAAGAAGATGCGCGATGCCGCGGCCAACCTCGAGTTCGAGACGGCGGCGCGCTACCGCGACGAGATCAAGCGGCTGGAATCGATCGATCTCGAGCTTCCGAACACGGCGGCCGGCCGCGCCGGCATGGGGCTCGACGGCAAGCCGTTGCCGCCCTCCGCGCGCTCGACCGCGGGCAAGGCGGGGATGAAGCCGAAGTTCCGGCAACGCAAGGGGAAGTATTAGAGTGCCCTTCGATCACATCGGTTTCACCGTCGCCGACTTCCCGAAAAGCAAAGCCTTCTATCTCGCCGTCCTGGCGCCGCTCGGCATGGGCATCGTCGAGGAGGGCGAGGGCTGGGCGTTGCTGGGGACGGATGGACGGCCGGAATTCTGGCTCGGGGCCGGCGATGCGCCCGGCACGATCCATTTCGCCTTCGTCGCCAAGACCCGGGAAGCGGTGCGCGCCTTCCATGCCGCGGCGCTCGCCGCCGGCGGGCGCGACAATGGCGGACCGGGCATCCGCGGGCATTATCACCCGAACTATTACGGCGCCTTCGTCTTCGACCCCGACGGCCACAACATCGAAGCCGTCTGCCACGAGGTCACTTAAGTCGGCAGCCAAGCGCTAGGGGCGTATCGGCGTTGGGGCAGCCGGAGTCACGATCGGCCGCTCCCGGGTGATCGATTTCCAGTAGCCGAGCAGGATTGCCGCCGTGAGCGGCATGGCACCGAAGAGGATGAACACCAGATCGCCCGGCAGTCGGAGCCATTCGAGCACTCGCGGCAGCGCGCCGCCGGTATAGGCAAGGCTGCGGGCGTGCCAATAGCCGTTCTGCGTCACGTCCCAGACTTGCAGGAGTCCACCCGGAAACAGGCTGAGTGCGACCATCAGCAGCAGTCCGCCGTTCAAACCCCAGAACGCGCAGGCGACCAGCTTCTCGAGGCGCGGCCAGATCGCATCGCCGGCGACCTCGCGCAGCACGAAGACCATCAGCCCCGCGCCCAGCATGCCGAACACGCCCATCATGGCGGCGTGGCCGTGATTGACGGTCAGGATCGTGCCGACCTCGAAATAGCTGACGATCGGCGTAT
>Ga0268265_10002364_pt1 | contig 14276 bp, 15 predicted proteins | sample KBSSwiS52_FD_190355 | JGI IMG/M metagenome (GOLD analysis project Ga0268265, IMG submission 190355) | Switchgrass rhizosphere microbial communities from Kellogg Biological Station, Michigan, USA - KBS Switchgrass S5-2 (SPAdes) (version 2) | ecosystem: Host-associated > Plants > Roots >... | reverse complement strand
CGCAGCTTAGCTTGGGGCGTTAGGCCGCACGCACGACTCATCGCATGGCCGGATATCCGATCGACAGCATTCTCAAAGTGGTCCGCACGGCTCCTAATGCTGCGGCGGGTTGGAAGCGGCTCCGCGCGCTTTGCCAACGCCACTGGCCAAGCCCCTTGTGGACCAGCTTCCACGGAATCCAGCCGACCGACGACGCGGTCGCGGCGGCGACCTGGCTCCGTGCCCAACTTGGGGTTGCGGGACGGCAGCAGGCGGTCTGCGGCGTCTACTTGGGCCTTGATACGCTCAACATGGAGGGTCCAGCCGGTACGAACGTAGAGATCGGGACCACAGCCGCGTCGCGGCCAGCGGCGCTCGACATCGACTGGGTGTACGAACTTCCGTGGTACGGGTCGTCTCATCTGATCGCCGGGCTGCGTGCTATGCACAACGAATACGCGCGACCGGAGTGGGCGAAGCTGTTCGAGATCGCTGGCTACGTCCTATTCCTCGGCTACTCGGGCGTGGTGCTGGCTGAAGCGGCGGCTGCCGTGCGGTGGCCGCGTCGCTCGCTTCTCGTGTGGGGCTTTCATGACGGCGATCTGTTCATCCTCCGGCGCGGCCAGCGCGTGGGCTTCGAGAGACTAGCCGCAATCTCGGGATGAGTCCGCAACGCCCGCTCGCCTGGTATACCCGTGCGGCCTAACGTACGTTGGAGCTGACAAGCGATCTTCGGTGCTACTTCGCTTGCAGCTCAACTTCTGGCGTTAGGCCGCGCGCAAGACCGTGAGCGGGAGCGTTTGTTTTTGGGGGAACAGCGGTGCCGCACCGCCAGGCGGCGCGCGGTCGGTCGGTGCGCTCGGCGCGTGGCAGGTCTCGCAGGAGCGGCCGTCCGACATTCGGCGTGGCGCGCCGTCCTCGATGGTTCGGCGGTGGCGTGGCGACGTAGGCAGGTAGTCGCTGGCGCGAGAGTCCCGACTTGCCCGGGACGCTGGTGGCTCCACGCTACCGCGGAGGACCAGCGACCGCTTCATACCAACTAACGCGCGCGTTCCCAAGAGCGTATAGTTGCTCAGGATTCAGACCAAGAAAAGCTCAATGAAAGGGGGACGTTTCATGCCGACGGAAACGGACTGGATGCGTGGGATCAATGACGACGCACGGCTTTCGAGCATAATCATGCCCGGTAGTCACGACGCCGGAGTCGCCAAGACCAATGTGGATCTGAACTGGGGCGTCAAGGAAAAATGGGCGGTCTGCCAGCATGGTGCAATTTATGACCAGGCGCTCTGGGGCAGCAGGTTCTTCGATTGCCGCGTGTTCTACCAAGCCCAATCGCTCGATGCGGATCGCGCTTACGCTTTCCAAAAATTTCTGCAAAAGAACAACGCCAATGCCTTCGAAGGTGTTGATAAAGTTGAGAAACAGGCGGAGTACTTGGCACTGGAAATCAAGAAGAAAAGCTTGAAGTTTGGCCACTTTTCAGGTGAGCGGCAGGACACAACCGGGAAGGGGGGCATTGGGGGTGCATATGGCGGTGGGCTGAAAGCATCGATCTTTGAAGCGATCAGATTCTTGCGTGAGCACCCGACGGAGTTCCTCATTCTAAGATTCTCTCACTCAGGATGGCCTGAGAAATTGTCTCAGGTCATGAAATACTGGTATGGAAAGTACGCGGCCTCCGAGGGCTGGCAGGATCGCATCTATCGATCACCCACAAACATCGCATCCGAGTTCGTTCGCAATCTGAGAGGGAAGCTGGTCATGATCTTCGACGGCAAGCACACTAGCCTGGATCCGGCGATAGGACTTCATCGATTCTCGAAATTCGAGGACACGAATGCAGCCGCTGATATGGGCCTGACTACGTGCGGAACGTACGCGGGCTCGTCGAAGGTGAACGTCGTCGTCGAAGAGGCCAAGAAAGCCGCTGAGAGGCACTTCAACGGACACGGTTTCGATCATCTGCACTTTGTTTATTATCAACAAACAATGACGCTGAAATCGATCGAAAGTGCCACGCACAAGCTGAACGAGAAGAGTTCTAAGATCGCCGGGGGAAAGCCATACACCGGCGGCGCGCGTACGAATTTGCCTGGATTTCTTGGCGAGCTGACAACGATGGCCAACCAATACAATCTCGGAGTCTCGCGCTTCGCGAACGTCATCTCGCACGATTTTGTGGATGTGACCACCAGCCGCCAGATCATCGGGCTCAATTCGGGATTTCAATGGTAGCTGATCGTGATCAGTAGCGAATTCGGCGCACTGACCATACAGAAGGTAACGCCGTCGCGGCGTCATTACATGCCTGAAGCCACCGACCACTCGCGCACCGTGAAGCTACCCCCGTCGCAAGCAGAGCGTGACGCCGAGTCGGCTGGACGGTCGTTGTACTTGGCGATGCTGACGGGTTCGTCACGGACGCTGAACATCATTCATTGGCTGTCCGGCGCGCTGAAGTAAATCCACGGATTGTACGAGACTTCTTGCATCGAACTGGCGTGCGACCGTTTGTCCGCGATCTCGTGGCGCGCGGCCTAACGATTGTTGAAGCCGACGACCGAAGCACTTCCAGGCCATACTCCGAATCGACACACGCGACCCGCCCGGCAACGAGCGTCGCGCCGCGGAGTACATCAAGAGCGTGTTCGATCGCGAAGGCATCTCCGCGCAGCTCATAGCGCTCGACTCCAATCGCGCGAACGTCGTCGCTCGCCTCAAAGGGAACGGCCGCAAGCGACCGCTCCTCATCATGGGCCACACCGACGTCGTCACGGTGGATACCACGAAGTGGACGCACCTATCGTTCGCCGCCACGCGTGACGGCGGGTACGTCTACGGACGCGGCGCCGTCGATGACAAGGACAACGTCACGGCGTCTCAAACTGGCGCACCTCGCCAGTGATCAGTATCGTCGTAAACAACCGCTACTTCGACAGACCGCTATGAAACGCTACCTGCTCGTAGTTCCGTTCCTCTTCGCATGTGCCAAGACTGAAGAGGCTCCCGCCGATTCCGCCGCGACGGCTGCGCCGGCCGCCGCCGCCCCCGCCGCACTCGCTGACGCCGATATGTCCGGCACCTGGACCGGAACCGCCAAGATGGAAGGCACTGACTCGACGTTTGCGCACTTCAGCATCACCTGCGGCGGCGGCACGTGCCGGATCACCACCACGGAGAGTCCGAAGGACACCGTCCCGTCCACCTACGTGCTCGCGGCCGACAGCTCGACAGGAACGTCACAACCATACGCCGAGCCTGCCGCGAAGGGCGCGAAGGTGGTGGATCATTGGGTCGCCAAACCCAGCGGCAATCAGGTCACGGGACATGGTTGGGTGACGATCGCCGACAAACCTGACTCGGTGCTCATGCGCTACACCTTCACCGGTACGAAAACGCCCTGAGGTAGTCGCTGAGCAGGACGAGCGCCGAGTCCATCGCACGGACTCGGCGCTTTTTTGTGCCGCGGCGCTCGTGCGCGGGCACGTTCGCGCGCCCACGACACGGCGGTTTGATCAGCAGTTCATCACCGACTCCAGCTCGGCGTCGTGTCATCCACCCGGCTCGTCACCACTGGCGTCGTGGCGCCGTTCGCGAGATCGACGACCCAGATATCGTGGTGGTAGGCGCCCGCGTAGCGTTCGTACGCCAGCTGGTCGCCCTTCGGGGACCAACTCGGATAATGCGGCTGCGGATCCGCGGCGCTGGTCACCGTCTTGATGTTGCCACCGTTGGCCGCCATCGTCGCGACCTGACCGCCGTAAATGAATGCGATCTGCGTCCCGTCCGGCGAGAAGTGCCCGTCGTTGCAGTACACCTTGATGCACTTGGTGAGCTGCTTCAGACCGGTTCCGTCCGGCGCGATCGTGAACAGGTTCCCAATGCCAGCGTCCTCCTTGGTGAACAGCAGCTTCTTTCCGTCCACTGACCACGAGATGCGAAGTCCGATTCCCGGCAGCTTCGTCAGCTGCTTGACCACACCAGTCGCCAGCTCGACGGTGTGCACCTGCGCGTCCGGGACATTCGCGATGAATGCGATGTACTTGCCGTCGGGCGAGAAGACGGACGAGCGCACGAGAGGCATCGCCAACACCTGCGTTTCGTTAGTGCCATCCGCGTCCATCATCCACAAACCGCCCCAGAGTCCCTTCGAGAACGTGATCTTGTCGTAATTCGCCGACCAGCTGCCGATGGAGTGGTCGTCGGGCCCGCTTGTCAGCTGAACGACGTTCGTCGTGACGGGGTCCGCTACGAAAAGCTGGCTTACCGAAGAGCTGGACGTGACCAGAATCTGCCCCTTGGCGAGGGGAGCGGTCAGCGCGAATGTCGGGCGTGGATGCGACCGGATTGGCTCGGTCGGGTTATCGCACGCGGCGGAGGCCATGACCAGCGTCGGTAAGAGCAGCTGGCGAACGGCGCTGGCAAGGCGAGAGAAGATAGGTGTAGGAAACGTGCGGAGCATGGTGATGTCCTCTGGCTTTATGTGATGGCTGTGGGCCCTTTTCGCGGGCGTCAGGTTTTTCGGTCGGCTCGCCAGGCCCAAGTCGCAGCCGGCGCACTCGACGCCGCGGAGTGTATGACCCGCCATCATCACGGGGACTTCTCAAAGTCACTGAAAAATCACCGCACCATGCTACCTGGAGGGCGCCACCGAAGGCGAAACCCACCCGGAATTCAGCCATGCGGCTGCTCGATCGCATCGATCGCCAGCTCGTCCACAACTCGCTCCCTCGCATCGCGCCGCGCGCCCCCGCTGCTATGGCGCTGGCGATGGGCCTCCTTCACGCGCCCGCCGGCGCGAAGGCCCAGGGTGTCGCCCCGCCGCCGGCCGCTGCCAGCGCCCCCGATCCGTCCTGGGTGCACGAGTCGTGGACGGTGAAGGACGGCCTCCCCGTCAACTCGATCAACGCCGTGATCCAGGACCGCACGGGCTACATCTGGGCGACGACCTTCGACGGTTGGTGCGCTTCGACGGGGTTCGATTCACGGTCTTCAATACCGCCAACTCGGAAGATCTCCCGAGCGACCGGATCATCACGCTGAGCGAGGGGCGGGACGGATCCCTCTGGCTCGCCACCGAGCAGCTCGAGCTCGTTAGGTCCCGCGCCGGCCGATTTACGAAGCTCGCTTTCGAGCAGGGAACGCCGCGCGAGCTCGTCGCCACGCTCCTGGTGGATTCCGCCGGCACCGTCTGGGTCGGGACGACGCAGGGGGTCTGGGCCCTCCGCGGCGATCGCCTCGTCCCGGTGGCGCGGGAAACGGTGCAAGGGCACGTCTGGTCCATGGTCCAGCGTCGGGACGGGACCCTCTGGGTTGGTACCATGGGCACGGGGATCTTCCGGGTCACGAGCGATGGTCGGGCGACGAAGCTCGCCGTCGATCCCGCCCTGCAAGCGGACTCCATCTCACGGATCTACGAGGACGCCGACGGCGTGCTGCCCAGGTCAGTCTGGTAGTTTCGACAGTCCGGAGAGCCGCGCCGTGTTCAGTTCACTCTGCGGGTCGCCGAGGCTGAAGTACACTCGCTCACCGTCTGCGTCCATTTCGATCCGCGTAGACCGGCGAATCGCGTCATCGAAGCGTACGATCTGACGCGGTACTGGATTCGACGGTTCGATAAGCCAGATGCTTTGCCAGTCGCGGAAAAAAATGGTGCCGGTTCGCGGTTCGACTCGCACCCAGATTGGCTGCGGGCCACCGCCAGGATCCCAGCGATAAAGCACACGCAGCGCACCGCCGGAGTGAGGCATGAGCGCGATCATCGAGCGTTCCGGGTCCTGTACGACGAGATGTCGTCCATCGGGCAGCCACCCAGCGCAACCCAGGAGGCGGTTGGGCGCTCCGTTCGCGTCTGGGAGGATCATCGGGACGCTCCAGCCTTCTCCGTTCCGTCGGATCATTCGTATGGAATACTGGCTCGCGCGGCCGCTCTCCTGGCTGTAACAGAGACTCTTCCCGTCCGGTGCCCAGTGCGGTTGGTGCTCCTCTTCCGCAGCGGTCGTTAGGCGAATTGGCTCTCCCGGGTCCGTGGGCCTGATCCATATGTCACGCGTGCCGCTCTGGAGCGAGTAGTAAACAAGCCACTGAGCGTCCGGCGACTGCTCGGGTGCAAACTCGTCGGCGGGATCACTGGTCACCTGAACCGGCTCGCCTCCGGTACGCGCCACTCGCCAGATGTCGGAGTTCCCCGCTCGATCCGAGGTGAAGTATATCCACCGCCGGTCGGGCGACACCGAGATACTCTCGATCAGCTGATTGCCGGTCGTCAGGGCGACGGCGTCGCTGACGTTCGCCGCTGCGTCGCGTTGAACAGGAAGTGACCAGATGTTGACGCGACCACGGTACATCGCATACACGATGCGATCGCCACCTGGCGACAATGCCATGGTGTGCGCATCGAGTCCGGTCGTTAGGCGGTTCGGCTGGCCAATCGGCCGACCATCGGCGGCTAGACGCAGTTGGTAAATGTCTCGTGCGCCGGCTCGATTGGAGACGAAGAGCAACTGCCGGCTATCGGGCGTCCACGTTGGCGCGACGTTCATGGAAGTCCGATCAGTCACGCTCAGGATGCGTCCGTCATCAGCGCCTATCAGAAGGATTCGACTTGGCGCGATGTTGCCGATGTGTATCAAACCATCCCATACATCGTTTCCGGCCGTGAGCGCGATCCAGCGTCCATCGGGCGACCAGGTTAGCTCGGAAGGCTCGATCACGACCGCAAGCGGCGTCGGACGTCCGCCGCGGACGTCGATCGTGAAGATCGTGTCGTCGAGCGCATACGCAATCCGCTGTCCGTCCGGAGCCCATGTCGGGCTCCAGCCGGCGCCGACAACTTGCTGTGCGTGTCCACCGAGCGATGGGATGACAAAGATCTTGCGGCCAGCGTCGAAGGCGATCCGAGTGCCATCCGGCGACCATCGCGGACGGTGCTGCGGCGGACCAGTGTCTGGCGTAACGAGAGGGACCGGTCTGCTACCCTGCTGCCGGAGATAAAGACGAGAAGGCGTGCCACCAGCATATGCGACGTACCCTCCGTCCGGGGAAACTGAGGGCTCGATCTCGATTCCCGGCTCAAAGGTGAACGCTCTGATGTCCTCAACGACGGGAAGCGACTCGGAGCGCCATAATTGCATCGCCAGGAAGGCGGCGAGCGCTAACACGCCCAGGCCAGTAATTACTGTAACAGACCTGCGGTTTCGCTTTGCTGAGCCGAGGCTCAGGGCAAGCTCCTTGCTCCAGCTCTGGACGTCCGTCGGCCGTTCTTCGGGCCGATAGGTAAGCGCGGCCTCCAACGCAGCGCGCGCTCTGGACGGAGTCGAACGCGGGAGTGAGCGGATATCGGGGCGACCGCTCAGCATCTCGCAGACAATTAGTGCCATGGCATAGATGTCCGACGCTGTCGAGTGTTTCCCCTCGAACTGTTCCGGCGCCATGTAGCGCACCGTGCCGGCAACAATGATCGTTGTTGTGCTCGGGCTCACGTCGTCCCGGTCGATCTTGGCGATGCCAAAGTCGATGAGCTTCACGGTCTCGTCGCTGCCGTCACGCGAGTGTAGCATGACGTTCTCAGGCTTCAAGTCGCGATGCGCAATGCCTGCCGCATGTGCCGCGTGAAGGGCACTCGCCATCTGGCGAACGACTTCCGCAACGCGCACGGGCGTCATCGAGCCGTGCGATAACGCTTCGCGCAGGCTCAGCCCCGGGATGTACTGAATCACCAGGAACGGTGACGTGTCCTCCAATTCTCCGACGTCGATGATGCCCACAACGCCCGGATGGTCGATGCTGGCGAGCGCCTTCATTTCCCGCTCGAATCGCGACTTCAGCCACTGGTTCCGGCGTCCCTCGGCGCGCATCACCTTTATGACGACGGAGCGTCTTAACAACTCGTCCGTGGCCCGATAGACCATAGCCTGGCCACCCTCACCAAGCTCCGCGTCGACGCGGTACCGGTTCTTAAGCAGCTGTCCGTCCTGCAGTGTCACCATCGGGGGCCTAACGACATCAGCCCACGGCGGATGCTGGAGGAAGGAGTCGTCGGGGACGTCAGCAGCGAGTAGCGCTTCGATGTCGGCGCGAAGACTTTCGTCGCCCGAACATGCGATGGCCAGGAAGGAGTCACGGTGCGCAGCCTCGAGCGCACGGACGGCGGCGAACAGCGACGTTACCTGATCCCAGCGCTCCTTCATGCGTGCAACCTGTTGCGTAGCCATGCCCGCGCCGTTGCCCAATCCCTGTCCACGGATCGTGGATTCAACCCCAGCGCACTCGCTATCTCAGGAACGCTGAGCCCGGAGAAGTACCGCAGTTCGACGACCCGTGCCTGACGAGGCGATAGCTGCTCGAGCTCCGTGAGCGCTTGATCCAGATCGAGCAGGTCCGCCGACTGCTCGCGAGTCAGCGTGAGCGTGTCGTCGAGCGGAATCCGCGTGCTTGCCCCGTCGCGTTTCTGTGCACTTCGAGCACGAGCGTGCTCGATCAGAATCCGGCGCATGACGTTGGCGGCGGCGGCAAAGAAGCGCCCGCGGTTTTCCCACGTATGGTGTTCGTGCGCGACCAGCCGCAGAAAGGCTTCGTGAACGAGCGCCGTCGGTTGGAGGTCGTGATCCTCTCGCTCTCGGCGGAATTGGACTTGGGCGATCTTCCGTAACTCGGGATAGATCAGCGCCATCAACCGCGACGCAGCATCGGCGTCGCCTCCCCGGAACATGCGGAGGAGAAGCGTTACCTCGCCGGGCTGAGTGGTTTGTGGGCGCTCCATTCGTCCGCCAACAGCTCCGGAATGCACGAACGAGTTGTCGCGCGCCCCGCTACGACGCGTGGGCTTACGCAAAACTGCGCCAGCGAAAATGTCGTGGTTTGGCCCGGTTTGGCGCCATAGGGAGCGGGCCTGATTTCGCGGGCACGCGCCCCGAGGCGTTCAGCAGAGCAATCGGTGATGCTCTCTGGCGGCCGTTACCCAATGGCTTTCAAGGACCTGGACCATCCGAGGCCAGCGCGGCCGTCTGATGTTAGCCGACACAACCCAGCACACCGTGGACGGCCCAATGTGTCGGCCCCTAGAACTCCGACATCGGCGTCGAAATAGCGTTCTCGGATTACACCAGATGGCGCGCCACGGTTCTACTTCGACCGCTTGAAAGGAGGCAGAGATGAAAAAGGCGATGGTGCTAGGCCCGCTGGTGCTGCTCGGAGTGGTCGGTTGTAACGAGACGCCGCTGGCCCCGACCGAAATCGCTACACTTGCGCCGCAGGCGCATCTCGGCTCGCCTGCGTCCTCCTGCACGCTCGCGCCGCTGCCGGCAACGGCGCATGTGATTGCCTGTTTCCCGGCGACGTTGCAGCCAGGTGTGTGGCACGGTTTCGTGTTGGAGGTAGCGACCGCACAGCCGCCCGGCACCGATGACAATTTCAGCCGCACGCGGCTCAATCATCAATACTTGCTGGCGTCGCCACAGGGCTTCACGCAGTGGGGGCCGTCCGATCCAATCGCGCCGTCTGTACTGGTCCAGAGCATTTACGCCTTCCAGACGGAGTTCAACGGCACGATCTGGTTGGACGTGCTTCGTCTGGCCGCGGTGAACGGCGCGTCCCAGACCGTTCCGGTGGTCGTATACTGGTTGGACGCCACCGGTGCGGCCGGCGAGCTCACGGCGGCCGTGAACGCGCTGCTCGCCGCCGGCGTCGTAAACGGGGGCCAGCGGAACGCGCTCACGCGCAAGATCGATCGTGCGCTCGAGCTGGTTGCAAAAGGGAAGACCGCCGAAGCGATTCTTGTGCTGCAGGGCTTCATCCAGCAGGTGAACGATCTCACGTACATCGACGGCGTGCTGTCGCCGGCGCAGGCGCAGCCGCTGATTGCGTGGGCGCAGTACATCATCACGGGTGTCGGAGGCGATGATCCACCGGCAGCCCCTTTCACCGGCGCGTGGTCGGGCACTTACAGCTTTGGTCCGATGTCCGGAGTCCTGCAGCAGAACGGGAGCTCAGTCACAGGTACTATCACTGACGCCCTGGGTTGCATCTGGGGAGTCAGTGGAGCCGCGAGCGCCAACTCACTGTCACTTCCGAATTGGGTGCTGCAATTGGGAGACGGCGTCTGCGTTGGTGGTTCGGCTAGCATGTCAGGCTCTCTTGACGCAAGCGGGAACACTTGGAGCGGCACGGGTTCGACGACACTCGCGGGTGGTGGAGTGTTCCCGTGGACTTTCTCACTGTCTCGAGTTTCACCGTAGAAGGGCCCTTAGCGGCACCTACGTTCTTCAAACCACTCCGATCTTGTACGGCGGCGGCGGCGACAACTTCGGGAATTGTCGCACGGAGTCGGCGGATGGCGCGCTCCTCACCGATGGACAGCCATTATGCTGGGCTGGAATCTTCATGCAGCTCCTGTGCTTTCGACGACGTCGGCAACGCTTACTGGGGCCAACGATAGCGGGCAGCTCGGTGCCCAGCTATCGCTCACGTGCACCAGCGGAAACCCATTTCCCTGTAGTACTCTGCCGCTGCAGGTGAGCGGTCGAGGGCCGGCCCATCATCGTCGTGTCCCGCTCACCGACGCGATTGGGGCAGTGACCGAGATGCACCGATTCTGTGCGGACTTTGCCCGGAGCAAGCCGCGCGCTACCGGGCGCGGTGGGAGGAGGAGCGCCGCCGCCAGAGCGATGCGTTCCTCCGCGGCCGTGCGCCGGCAGCGGAAGCCGGGCCGGGCATTACGTTCCAGGCGGCGACGTGGCACGGGATCCTTGACCTGGTTCGCGAGATCGAGCGGACGATGGTCGCCCCTTGCCCCCCGCGATGGACGATCTGGCCCGGCTCGCTGCGCAGATCCGCGACCAAGCGCCCGAGCTCCAGGGCGAGATGCCGCTGGAGGTCGAAGCGTTTCTCCGGCGTTACGGCACCCCCGTCCTTTGATGCCGGACCGGCCGCGTTCGCGGTGATGGCCGGATGTCTCGAACGACATCCCGTCCGAGGCGACCGCGACGCTCGACGTCCGCATGCTGCCTGACGAGGACCAGGATCGTCTGTCACGGTAAGGGCGAACTGGTCGAGCAGCTCAAGGATATCGCGGCGAACTTTCAATTCAACGCGTATCGCCCAACGAACATCTTGGTGGATGGAGATAGAGCCGCAGCGGAGCTTCAGCTCGACCTGACATCTGTAAGTACCGGTCGCCGGTTCTCCGCAAGGATCGCTCACTTCTGGTCGTTCAAGGGTGGTGTTCCCACTCTCCTTGTCGAGTACATGGATACTGCATTGATCGCGAGTGAAAGCGGCGCCCCGTCGAAAGTTCACGGCGACGCATAGACATGCGGAAATGGGCAAGATCGCACTACGAGAGCCCCGCACCGCATTCGGCCGGGCAAGCAGACGATCGTGCTCACGGTGCCGCGCCTGCCCACGCGCGCCGGGCAGCGCGATCCTTGAAGCTTGCCCGTGCGGCCTAACGAATCGCTCCAGGGAGACTGGTCTGATGCTCGACTATGACGCGCGCGTATTTCGCTCGGTCGCGAACTCCGATGGCGGCGATGTCGATGATGAAACGACGTTTCACTATCATCAGCACGACGACATTGTGTGGGCGACCTACGCAGGGGGCTCTGTAGTCTTCGGCACCCTCCTGGCCAAAGCCGACACCTTCGGGAACCTGGACATGAGGTACCAGCACCTTTCCGTCGACGGCAACTTCAAGTCGGGTCGCTGCCAATCCCGCCCCGAGAGTCTTCCGGACGGCCGTTTCCGCCTTCACGAACGGTGGCAGTGGACCGATGGTGCCGAAGGCCAGGGAGCGTCCATCGTCGAGGAGGTTTCGCGGCGCTGAGGGCGTGGCCGGGAACCGCGGTGGATGGCGCCTGGCCTGGCGGTTATAATGAGCCCGCCCCAACGACCGCGACCTCCAGGAGTGAGCGTCGTAGCTCACTCCAACTCGAGTCAGAGTGCAACCGACCTCGATGCAGGACGACCTCCGCGAAACAGCTGCGCGCAGAGCGATCGATGCCGGCGACTGGCAGACGGCTCGTGACCTGTTTGAGGCACTCGCGCGGGAAACAAACACCCCCGAGGCGTGGGCAGGCCTCGCCGAAGCAGCGTGGCTGCAGCAAGACTCGCGGCTCATGATCGACGCGCGGCTGACCGCGTATCGTCTCCATCGCGAGCGCGGCAATGACGTCGCCGCCGCGCGCATGGCCATCGCGGTCGGCAACGACTTTCTCGACTTCCGCGGCGATGCCGCCGTCGCCAATGGCTGGTTCAAGTATGCGCGGCGCTTGCTCAAGCCGTTGCCACCGTCGGCGGAGCATGCGCGTCTCAGCGTCTGGGAGGCGCGTCTCGCGTTGATCGGCCGACAGGACGCGGCCGAAGGCGCACGCCTCGCCGAGGAAGCGTTAGGCCTCGCGCGCGAGAGCAATTGTCCGGATGCCGAGGTGCTCGCGACGGCGATGAGCGGGCTCGCGCTCGTCATGAACGCAGAGCCGGATCGAGGGCTCGCTCTTCTCGACGAGGCGGCCGCCGCGGCGCTGGGCGGCGATATCTCCGATCCGTACGCGGCGGGGTTGACGTGCTGTTATCTGATCAGCGCCTGCGACCGTGTGCGTGACTACGACCGCGCCGCTCAGTGGTGCGCGCGACTGCGGGAATTCTTCACGCGGCAGCGCTTTGCCATCCTGGTGACCACCTGCCGCTTGCAATACGGGAGCGTGCTGATCTCGCGCGGTGAGTGGGCTGAAGCCGAAGCGGAGCTGCAGGCGGCGATCGCGGATCTCCGCGAAGCCCGACCCGTCGTCTTGCCGGCGGCGTATGCGAGACTTGGCGAGCTGCGTCGTCGCCAGGGGCGGACGGACGAAGCGGTTCAACTGTTCGAGCAGGCGGGCAGCCATCCGCTTGCGTTGCTCGGCGGCGCCTGGGTCGACATCGAGCAGGACAATCTGACTCGCGCGCTCGAGCGCGCCCGCGGGTACTTGCGGCGCTTTCCCGAAGACGCGCTGCTGGAGCGCGCGCCCGCGAACGAGCTCCTGGTCCGGGTCGCGGCGGCATCAGGAAAACCGGCGGACGCCCAGCAGCCCCTCGCCGAATTGGAGAAGGCGGTCAGCAGGTACGAGCTCCCGTTGCTGCGCGCGGCGGTCCTGTCCGCCAGAGCCATCCTCGCGGCCGCCGATGGCGACGACGCGCGCGCGGCAGAACTGATGGCGGACGCGGCCGTGTTGTACGACAACGCCGGCTTCGTTCATGAAGCAGCGACGGCGCGCCGCGAGCTGGAGAAATCCAGGGGCAGCGGTTCAGTGGCGCCTAACGCGCCGCTCACGCAGCGCGAGATGGAAGTGCTCCGTCTGGTCGCGAAAGGCCTGAGTGAGCGCGAGGTCGCGGACAAGCTGTTCATCAGCCATCACACCGCGCATCGCCATCTCTCGAACATTCGGCTCAAGCTCAACGCCACCACGCAGGCGGCGGCCGTGGCGCACGCCGTTCGAGTCGGTCTGATCTAGCGACTGGCCTGATCGAGCAGCATGGCCCGATGGGGCCATGCGAGCGCGTCCCGAAAAAATGGCATGTCCGGGCGACGCTGCAGCGCTTCGCCTCGCGGTACCTTCGGCCCACGAATTTCACCTCAGCCGGAGATACCTATGAACAAATACGTGATCGAGCGGCCGATGCCAGGAATCGGATCGCTCACCCGAGACGAGCTGCACGCCGGGGCGACGAGGTCCTGCGTCGCCCTCGATGAGCTCGGACCCGACATTCAGTGGGTCCATAGCTACGTGACGGACGACAAGATCTACTGCGTTTACCTCGCGGCAAACGAGCAGCTCATCCGCCAGCACGCAGAGCGCAGCGCATTTCCCGCAGCGACCATTTCCACCGTGCGCGCGATGATCGATCCCACCATGCGGACGGACGTACTCGCCGCCGTCGCGTAAGTGGCCGCGACCTGCATTCACCCGACACTCGAACACTCGACACCGGAGACGACATATGACCCGCCTCTCTTCATCCATCGCCCTCGCGCTCGTCCTTTCCGCCCTGCTGACTGCCTGTCAGGACGGCGCGGGCTCGCCCGAGCCTGTCATGGCACCCACGTTCGCGCGATCCGCCGGCGACGCCGCCCCAATCACCGATGAGGCACAGCTCTCGGATCTGCGGAGGGTGACCGCCAGGTTTCACTCGATCGAAGCGGCAAAGCTGGCTGGATACTCGACGCAGATCACGCCGTGCTGGGCGCACCATTCCGCCGGCGGCATGGGTTACCACTTCGGCAACACGAACCTGTTCGACGCGACCGTCGATCTCCTGCAGCCGGA
>Ga0268265_10002360_pt1 | contig 14297 bp, 7 predicted proteins | sample KBSSwiS52_FD_190355 | JGI IMG/M metagenome (GOLD analysis project Ga0268265, IMG submission 190355) | Switchgrass rhizosphere microbial communities from Kellogg Biological Station, Michigan, USA - KBS Switchgrass S5-2 (SPAdes) (version 2) | ecosystem: Host-associated > Plants > Roots >... | reverse complement strand
CTTCGAGTTCTACGCAAACCGCGTCGACCTTGGACAACGTGGATCCTTCACGATTTCGGGGTTTGCTGAAGCTGCCCGCTCGTATTTCAACAAGGATCTGAAAGACATCAATCTGCCCGAAGCCGCGCTTCTTGCCGGGCTCATTCAGGCACCAAGTTACCTTTCGCCTTACCGCCACCCTGAGCGCGCGCTTGAGCGGCGCAATCTAGTGCTCGACTCGATGGCTGATACCGAAGCCATCACAAAAGAGCAGGCCGAGAAGGCCAAGGCCGCGCCCCTGAAGCTGGCACCTCCGAACGTCGAAGCCAGCGACGCTCCTTACTTCGTAGATTTGGTTCGCGATCAACTGTTTAACAAGGTGAGCGAGCGCGAGCTTAACGACCAGTCTTATCGAATTTACACAACGCTTGATCCAGACTTGCAGAAAGCCGCTGCTGCAGCGGTCGATACCGGCATGAAGCTGGTGGACGATCAGGTGACGAAGATGCGTACGAAGCGCATCAAGATCGCCAAAAACAAGTTCGAAACAAAGGTCACACCGGGCCCGCAGGCACAGGTGGCGCTGGTGGCGATCGACCCACACACCGGCCGGGTCGTGGCCCTCGTCGGCGGACGCAACTATGGCACAAGTCAGCTTAATCACGCCATCGCCAAACGTCCCACCGGTTCGATCTTCAAACCATTCGTCTACGCTGCCGCGCTCAACACCGCGCTCGACGGCGCGACCAGCGTGTTTACGCCAGCTTCGACCGTCCCCGACGTGGCCGCTACGTTCACATACGGCGATCAGATTTACGAACCGCGAAATTACAAAGAGGAATACCACGGCGACGTAACTCTTCGTTATGCGCTCGCCATGTCTTTGAACAACGCCACAGTGAAGCTTGCGGAAGAAGTTGGGTACGATAAGGTTGCGGAAATCGCAAGATCTGCCGGTGTGATGAGCGTCAAAGCCACCCCCGCCATGGCGCTTGGCGCCTACGATGCTACCCCCCTCGATATGGCTGGCGCTTACACGGTGTTTGCCAATGGTGGAACCCGTCTGTCTCCAATCATGCTTAGCTCCGTGCGCAATGCGAAGGGCGACATGGTTCTGGATTTCAACAGCGACAAACGCACCGTTCTCGATCCTCGCATTGCCTACGTCATGACAAACATGATGGAGGGCGTGATCAACTCCGGAACGGCTTTCCCCGTGCGCGCGCGTGGGTTCAACGCACCGGCTGCCGGCAAAACCGGCAGTTCTCACGATGGATGGTTCGCGGGATACACGTCGAACCTCCTGTGTATTGTCTGGGTTGGTTACGATGACTACAGCGACATTCGGCTCAGCGGAGCGCAGACAGCGCTACCCATATGGGCCGAGTTCATGAAGAAAGCAGTTACGCTTCCGCAGTACTCCGATGTCCAGGGCTTTTCGCAGCCTTCCGGAGTCGTCGACGTGCAACTCGATCGGGCCACCAACCGGCTTGCAACGCCTTCATGCCCGGAAACTTACACCACAGCGTTCGTGGCCGGGACTGAACCGCACGACACTTGCGACCAAGCGGCTGGCATCAAGGGATTCTTTTCGCACATTTTTGGCTCCAATTCCGAAACAGTAGCGCCACCTGACGGGAACCAGGCGACCGCCGCTGGTGTCCAAGCAGGACAGGAACCTGCTCAGCATAAGAAAAAGGGTTTCTTCGGAAAGATTGCTGACGTTTTTAAAGACGACAAAACACCTGCACAACCGTCCAAGCCAGAGGAGAAGGGCGGAACCGAGCCTCACTGAGTTGGTGTTTTGCCCTTTGACCAAACCGGGGGTGAAGTCATGCTTCGCTTGGGAACGGTTCGCGCAGTAACCCTAACTGTCGTTGTTCTCATTGCTGTCTTCGGGACGGCGCAGTCCTCACCCGACCAACTCCAGGTTGGTCCGCCGCCAATGCGGCGTGCGGAACCGCCATCATCCGGGGCTTCCGCCGAAGAACTGGAAAAACAAGCGGATCAGCTGCGATCGGACAAGGCCTATCTCGACGCGCTCGATTACTATCGCGCCGCGGTTCAGAAGAAATCCGATAGTGCCCTGCTCTTCAACAAAATTGGCATCACTGAGTTGATGATCCATCGCCTCAAGGACGCTCGCAAGGATTTTGAGCGGGCCATCAAGCTGGATAAGCGCTACGCAGATGCATACAACAATCTCGGCGTCGTTTACTACGCCGATAAAAATGCCGGAAAGGCCATCAAGCAATACAAAAAAGCGATCGAACTGCATGCGGATGTAGCGCCGTTCCACAACAATCTCGGCGCAGCCTATTTTCAGAAAAAAGATTTTGACAAAGCAGTTCAGAGCTATAGCGAAGCGTTGCGTCTGGACCCCAGTATTTTCGAGCGCACTTCCCGCGCGGGTGTACTTGCGCAGCTTCCTTCTCCGGATGATCGCGCCCATTACGACTACGTGCTCGCGAAACTTTTCGCCAAAATGGGTGTGGCGGATCGGTCCCTCGAGTACCTTCGCAAGGCCATGGAAGAGGGATACAAAGAGATTGGGAATGTTTACAAGGACGCCGAGTTCGCAGAGCTGAGGAAGGATCCGCGTTTTACAGAGCTGATGTCGAGCAAGCCCACAGCGATCTCAGACTGAAGTTCGCGTGCTTGTAAACGCCAACCCATTATTTCTTGATGTCTGCCGTCCAGTTGGTCACGAGAACAAGCGGCGTAGAGGGGCTTTCCGGCAGGGTCGTGAACACGAAGCGCTCGCCGTCCGCGGCCGCGTCATACGGGTTTCCAACCGGAGCGATGTAGCCCGCCCGGAACAACGGTCGCACCTGGCCTGACTCGAACTCTCCGCCGCCCGTGCTGACGCTAACCACATTAAGAGCGCCATCAGGTCCCAGGAAATAAATCTCTTTCGAATCTCGACGCCACGCGGGGAACGTGCCACCCGTCTGCGATACCTGCCAGCGTCCTTCCCCGCTCGGAAAGTGAGTGACATAGACTTCCTCTCGTCCGGATTCCGTCGCGCTATAGGCCAACCAGCGTCCATCGGGCGAGATTCGCGATTGAACAACCCGCGCTTGCGAACTTTGGGGCTGCACGACGGAGATCGGTTTCTTGTCGCCACCGATCGGTAACGCCCAGACACCTGCGCCATTCGGACCACTTTGTTCGAGATGCACCAGGTATTGCCCGTCAGGCGACCACTGCGGCGAAAGCAAGGTTCGACCCATCCCGGAAGGTTGACTATCCATCAGTACTTCTTCCTGCCCTCCTCCATTCGCGAGACGGGCTCGCAGTGAGGTACCCGAAACCACGGTCGATCCACTCTGGCGCACGTAAACAATGCGTTGACCATCGGGGGACCACGACGGCATCAAATGGGTCGCACCCCCGAAAGTCAGCCTCGTTCTCGCGCCGTGCACAAGATCAAACACCCAAATATCCGCTTCCGGGTCTCCCATGGCAACGGCGAGCCTTTTTCCGTCTGGTGAAATCTGCCCGCTGCCCTTGTAGGGAGCACGCTCACCGAGCGTGCCAACAGATTTTCCGGCTCGATCAACCCATCCCAGGTCGATTCCCATCAATTTCGTTCCGGGCTCGTAAACGAGCAGTCCGTTCTGACTTGCCGAAAATGTGGTATGCCAGGTGCCCGCGTCGAATTCCACAACGTTCGCTACCGTCATGGCATCGCCGGATAGCTTTCCATTCGACGGGTCGAACTTTTGCGCCAACAACTGCGATTGCAGGTGATACAGAAGGTATCCCGAAGCGTATTGAGCGCCGGAATCAGAATCAAGAATGTGCTTGTATGCACCGTCTCCGATTGAGCCGAAATAAACTCCCTGCTCAGAGTTTCCAGAATGATTCGTCCCGAAGAACAAGAAGTGTTTCCCGTCAGGGAGAAACGAGGGCCACCGGTGCGTCGTGTGTTTGCCGTTATCAAACTTCGTTAAACGAGATGGAGAGCCGCCCGAAGCGCTGATTTTCCACAGAGTGTCGCGATAGTCCGGTTCGTACACAATGATATTGTCCGCGCTCCAAGTGCCCCCTCGCGGATTTGGCGTGTCTGCGAGAACAGTAACGGGGCCTCCGGTTGCCGGAATCTTCTTCAGGTGTCCGTCGCTGAAGAAGCCAATGAATTTCCCGTCGGCCGACCAGAAAGGAAATGCTGCACCCTCGGTTCCCTCAAGCTTCTTTGCAGACAACTCAGCAAGCGACTGGACCCAGATGGAATTGCGCTCCTTCGAAGCGCGAGCGCAAAAAGCGACTGCTGTTCCGTCAGGGGCTAAGGCCGGGGGACCTGAAAAATCACCAGTGAAATCGAAGCCTTGCTCGGCTGGCGGCGGAAGAAATGATCGTAAAGTTTGAACCGGTTCCGAAGGCCGGAAGTACGACCAAAGTAAAGCAGCCAGCAACGCACCCACCACCACTCCCCATATCCACGGACTAAGCGAGCGAGGGCGCGGTTGGGCAACGGGAATAGGGCTGACCCCAGAAGCACCGCTTGCGATCCAGCGCATCTCTCGCGCGACATCAGCGGCACTCTGCCAACGAGCCTCCGGATCTTTCGCGATGCACTCCTGTACAACGTGATCGACCGCTGCGGGAGCCATCGGGTGAATCTTCGTTATCGGCTCAGGTTCCTTGTCAAGAATGGCAGAAGCGACGGAGATCTGGCTCTTGCCTTCAAACGCACGCTTGCCTGTGATCATTTCGTACAGAACGCAGCCGAAACTGAAAATGTCGCTGCGAGCATCCGCTTCCTGACCTTGCAATACTTCCGGTGCCATGAACTGGAAAGTTCCGACGATCGATCCCCGTTGAGTTAGGGTCCCAACGGGGGCGCCTAGCGCCGAGAGATTCATGGTCGGGGTCGATGGGGTGAGGTGGCCCTTTTCACTCGAAAACTGTTTTCCGAGAATTCCTGACACTGGTTTGGCGAGGCCGAAGTCCAGAAGCTTGGCGCCCGACGGCGTCAGCATGATGTTCCCCGGCTTCAGATCGCGATGCACGATGCCCGCGCGGTGAGCCTTTTCGAGCGCGTCGCAGATCTCAATCCCGCATTCAAGCGCTTGCTTGAGCGGCAAGGGGCCTCTTTGAAGCCGCGCTTCCAGACTCTCGCCTTGCACGAATTCCATAACGAGGTAGGCGGTGCCATCCTCGTTCCCCACATCGTGCAAAATGCAGATATTCGGATGATTTAGCGAAGAAATGGTGCGCGCTTCCCGCTCAAAACGTTGGCGGGCTTCGATGTCATCAGCAAGGTGGGTCGGGAGGATCTTGATGGCAACGGTTCGATCGAGGCGCGTGTCGCGGGCACGGTACACCTCGCCCATGCCGCCCGCTCCGAGCGGCGATTGGATTTCGTATGGGCCAAGTTTAGTCCCTGCAGTGACGGCCATCAGTGCGCGCAATTATATGCCAATCACTTTGCGCGCATTGACGAGGCCTAATCCCGCCCCCCGGCACTTACGATGGCCAACTGCGTCCGAATTTTCAACCGAACGTCGAACAAGTCATTCAAAAAATTAAGTTTATCGATGAAAATAAAAAAAATTAGAAAAGAGCAACTTTTAGGAGTAATTTTCCAATGTGTCAATTGCTCCTGAAAACAACAGGGTGAGTAAGGAGAAACGGTGCCCATCGGTCGCTGACCCGAGCACGCCCCAAGCAAGGCGACCGGTGGGTTTAAAGAAAGTCCCGCCAGCATTCCACGACTCCCGGAACATCAAATTTTTAATGTAGATCGATGTAGAAGTCGCAGTGCTCTAAAGTCGACCGCTGACCGCTAAGTGCTCCTCATAGGGCTTCTCTCGCAGATGTAATCGCTGACGACCTTCTTCCATTTCCCTTGCGCTTTTAGGATGAATTCGACCGCATCGCGGGCCGCGCCGTCCCCTCCGCCATGGAGTGTTACGTAATGCGCTTCTCTCTTGACTTCCGGGCGCGCATTGGCAACCGCAATTGCCAGGCCGCAATTGCGCATGACAGGAAGGTCGATTACGTCGTCGCCCACAAACGCCGTCTCCGCCGAGGTAATCCCCTCGGTGCGCAAAATGCCGTCAAAACATGTGCGTTTGTCTTGAATGCCCTGATGCACATGATCGATTTTCAAGTCACGCGCACGTAGTGCGACAGTTTCGGAAATTCTTTTGGTAATGATTCCAGTTTTTAGTCCGGCAAGCCGCGCCAAAGAGATGGCCGTGCCGTCATGCGCGTGAAAGCCCTTGGCTTCAATCAGCGACGTGCTGTGCAGGCCGAATCCGCCCATGCCGCCGTGCTTTGCGGATTGTTCGAGAACACTCTGCTGCGAGCCTTCGGGAGCGGGAAAAATCCAGATCTTTCCGTCAGTCAGCACGCCATCAACATCGAAAAGAATCAGTTTTATTTTGCGCGCGCGCACCTTGGACATGCTGTCGAATATAGCATCGCCTCACTCGGTGGCTTGGCCGGGAGACGTTTCTTCCAGAGTATCCAAAGCGTACTGGAAGCTTGTGGGACTGACATGCACGATGCCATCGAAGGGATGGTCAATATCGGCGATTGCCACCAGCACAATGGCAATCGTGAGGCTCAACGCGCCGACCTGAAACGCATGGATCTTGAAATCCTCGACGCCGAATAAACACGATGCGCCGATTGTGATTCCAGCGCCACATAAGAGCACGACCCAAAGAATATTTGGCAACTCCGTGCGGCTTTCCAGGACGCGAATGCGCCGATGCTGCGACATATCGCTCAACTCCGAAAGGGCTTGCTGAAGAGCTGCCGCTTGCTGAGGCGTCGTAGTTCGAGTGGTGGGAAGGAGGGTCCAAAGCTGCATCATGATTTCGTGACCATGCGGAGATAGCTGTTTTCGCGCCATCGCCGGCCATTCCCGAACGATCATGTCCTTGGCATATTCCCGTGTGAGACTCGCAATTTCTTCTCGTTCTGGAGACGGAAATGACCTGCCGAGACGTCCGAGACTCACGAGCGAATTCGCTTCAAATTCGGAATTGCGCAGGGCCGCCTGAAAATTGCTCCAGACACCTGAAAGCATGAACGCGACAATGACCGCATAAGTAGTGCCGATCACACCAACGCTCGGCCCAATGACATCGTTGTGCGACCGCCGGCGTCCAGGTTCCCACAGCCACTGGATTACCCACAATGCACCGATCGCGAGCGTAACGCTTGCGACCACGGCACCGATGCTTGCACTTAAACTCAGCATGTGGACACGACTCCAGATGCAGACGTTGTTAGGGTTGGCCAGTGATTGTACAGGAAATGTCTCAAGTCATTGATTCATCAGGGGAACTAGGTTTGCGATTTCTGGCTGTCTTCTTTAAACCTCCAAAAGTAGGGTGCTTCAAAAATCCGAACTGCTCATTGGAGTTTGCAAAGGTCACCTATTTTTAGGCGAACAATTTACGAAAGCTCCGATCGCGGCTACAATGGCGTGCGTGTCCCTCCTGGCTGCACCCCTAACGGTTCCGGACTCACTGCAGTGGGCGCATTCGCTCGTCCAGGAATGGTTCATCGAACGCTTCGGAACCCCGACGGAACCACAAGAGCAAGGCTGGCCGCACATCCTTGCCGGCCGGACGACGTTGATCTCTGCGCCGACCGGATCTGGCAAAACGCTTGCCGCATTTTTGGCTTGTATCGACAAACTCGTTCGCAAGGCGCTTGCTGGCGACCTGCTGGATCGAACCGAAGTCTTGTACGTATCGCCGTTGAAGGCGCTCGGCAACGACATCCAGAAGAACCTCGAGTGTCCGCTTGGAGAAATTCTTCAGATGGCTCGCGAGCGGGGGTTGATGATGCCGGAAATCCGCACGGCTGTGCGAACCGGCGACACGTTGATGCCAGAGCGGCGAGCGATGCTGAAGCGGCCGCCCCACATTCTGGTCACGACTCCCGAATCGCTCTACATCCTCCTGACGGCCGAAAGGAGTCGCGGCATCCTGCGAGATGTTGAGACGGTCATTGTCGATGAAATTCATGCGGTGGCGGATGACAAGCGTGGCGTTCATCTCGCCTTGTCCCTGGAGCGGCTCGCGATTCTCACGGAGCGCACACCGGTTCGGATCGGACTGTCGGCGACGCAGAAGCCGATCGAGGAAGTTGCACATTTCCTGACGGGCGCGGGTCGAGCGGAGCCGGTAGTCGTAAATATCGGCCATAAACGACTGCTCGATCTCGGCATCGAGGTTCCAGCAAGCGCTCTTGGCGCTGTCGCCTCCAACGAAATGTGGGGCGAAATCTACGACCGGCTCGTGCAGCTGGTCGCAGAACATCGATCAACCCTGGTGTTTGTGAACACCCGGCGCATGGCAGAACGCGTTGCACATCAGCTCGGCGAAAGACTTGGCGAAGAAAATGTCGCTGCGCATCACGGCAGTCTGTCTCGCAAAATGCGTTTTGCCGCCGAGAAAAAACTGAAAGAAGGCCAGGTAAAAGTTCTGGTCGCAACTGCCTCGCTCGAACTTGGAATCGATGTTGGAACGGTCGACCTGGTCGTACAGATCAATTCACCGCGTTCGATTGCCGTCGCATTGCAGCGTGTGGGACGTTCGGGTCACTGGCGTGGCGCCGTTCCCAAGGGACGATTCTTCGTGACAACCCGCGACGACTTGCTTGAAACGGCCGCGCTGGTTCAGGCGATTAAGCAGGGCGACTTGGATCGGCTGATTATTCCGCAATGTTCGCTGGACATCCTGGCCCAACAGATCGTCGCGACGTGTGCAGCTGGAACTGCCGGCCACTCGCAAGCCAGCCATCAACAGGGCAATGGACGAGTTGATGGCAGCGCCGGAGAAGGTGACGGATGGAACGACGACGAACTGTTTGAGTTGATGCGGCGCGCACAGCCGTACCGCGAATTAACGCGGGAGATGTTTGAACAGGTCCTCGAAATGCTCAGCGAGGGAATCGCCTCGCAGCGTGGCCGGTATGGCGCATACCTGCATCGTGATCGTGTGAACCACATGTTGAGGCCGCGGCGCGGCAGCCGCCTGGCAGCCATCACAAGTGGCGGAGCGATTCCTGAAACAGCGTTGTTCAATGTCGTATTGGAACCTGAGGGAATCAACGTCGGAACGCTCGACGAAGATTTCGCGGTAGAGAGCAGCGCCGGCGACATCATGCTGCTGGGGAATACATCTTGGCGCATCCGTCGAGTTGAAGGGAAAAGCGGGCGGGTGCTGGTCGAGGATGCTCACGGTGCGCCGCCGACCGTCCCTTTTTGGCGGGGAGAAGCGCCCGCGCGCACCAACGAACTTTCCGATTATGTCGGGAAGCTGCGGCAGAAGATCAGCGATCTTTTGCCCAGCACTTCGCCGGTCGGTCTTTCGCAGAACAATCCGGACGTGGCCGCGGCGGTTGTCTGGCTCAAGGACAACTGCGGGCTCGATGACGCAGGTGCGGAGCAGGCTGTCGAGTACATTCTCGAAGGACGAGCCGTCCTTGGCGCAGTACCGACGCAGACAACGATCATCGCGGAACGGTTCTTCGATGAAGCGGGCGGCATGCAGCTGATTATCCACGCACCTTTCGGTGGACGAATCAACAAAGCTTGGGGACTCGCGTTGCGAAAACGCTTCTGCCGCGGATTCAACTTCGAACTGCAGGCAGCGGCCACCGACAATGGATTGAATATTGCGCTGGCCGAGCAGCATAGTTTTCCGCTCGCAGATGTTTTCCAGTTCTTAACCGAGCACACAGTGCCGGAACTACTGGAACAGGCATCTCTCGCGTCGCCGATTTTTGGGACGCGCTGGCGGTGGGACGCGAATCGCTCACTCGCACTCTTACGTTTTCAAGGCGGGAAGAAGGTCCCCCCACAGATACAACGCATGCGCTCTGACGATCTGCTGGCATCGGTGTTTCCTGATGTGGCGGCCTGCCAGGAGAATATCGAGGGAGATATCAAGATCCCGGACCATCCGCTGATTCGGGAAGTGATGAAGGACGTTTTGACAGAGGCGATGGATCTAGAGGGCCTGAAGGAAGTGCTTCGTGGGATGGAAAGCGAAAAGATTCGCTGCATCGCGGTGGATACGCCAGTTCCCTCGCAATTTTCTCATGAGATCTTGAACGCGAATCCGTACGCGTACCTCGATGATGCGCCGCTCGAAGAGCGCCGCGCGAGAGCGGTTGAAATGCGCAGGATGTTGCCAGAGTCAGTGCTCGAGGAAGTTGGTAAGCTCGACCCCGCAGCGATCGCGCAGGTACAGGACGAGGCGTGGCCGGATGTGCGCGACGCGGATGAGTTACACGACGTGCTTCATACGCTGGTGTGGATGCCGGATATTCGGCATCAAGAACCTCGGATCGAGGCGTCAGGCTTAGGAACGCAGCAAGCGTTAAGCACACACGTGTCGGGGGGAAATCTGTCGGGAATTGGGCGCGTTGGTCAGGCTACTTACGAGTGGGAACGGTGGTTTGAGCAGCTTGTACAGCAGGGACGGGCTATGGTCGGCTTGATCAACGGACGGCGGTACTGGATCGCCGCCGAGCGGGCTGAGCTGTTTGAAATCCTGTTTCCTGACGTTCGGTATGAACCCGCACTGGCAACGGGTGTTGGGACGTCTGCGCGGGATGAAGTTGTATTGAAGACAGTGACGGGATGGATGTCGCACCTGGGCCCGACCACAGCGTCGGACCTCGGTCAGTTGCTGGGATTAGCCGCCACCGAAATTGAGCAGGCACTGCTGCGGATTGAGATGAGCGGCGCGATCTTGCGCGGAAAGTTTGTCGGCGCAGGTCGAATTGGGCCTGCGGAGCTTGTGCCCTCCGCTAGTGATAGGACCGGGAATTATGCGGGAATCAATACCGAGTGGTGTGATCGGAGGTTGTTGGCTCGGATTCATCGGCTTACCGTAGCGACGCTGCGCAAGCAGATAGAACCCGTGACGGCTGCGCAGTTTATGCGCTGGCTGATGAGGTGGCAGCACGTCACGCCAGGAACGCAGGTGGCTGGTGAACGTGGGACGCTCGAAATCCTCACCCAATTACAGGGATTTGAAATTCCAGCAAATGCGTGGGAGCGACAGGTGCTGGCAAGACGAGTCGGTAACTACGACCCGAAGAATCTGGATCAGCTCTGTCTGATGGGAAGCGTTGGCTGGGGCAGGCTATCACCGCACCCGGCTACCCTCGAGGACACCGCCGCGGGCAAGCGGCGCGTGATCCCAACGAGCGTCGCGCCAATTACGTTCTTCGTGCGAGCGGAGGCGGAGTGGATGTTGCCGCATGAATCGATGGCGGAGCCTGGAACGGCTAGAAACTTAAGCGATAGCGCACAGGACGTATTGCGATTCTTGAAGGAGCGAGGCGCATCTTTTTTCCCTGACATTGTTCGCGAGACAGGCAAGTTGAAATCCGAAGTTGAAACCGGCCTGTGGGAACTGGTCGCGGCGGGGGTAGTCACGGCCGACGGATTCGACAACCTGCGGTCGCTGATTGATCCGAAGCGACGGATGGGAATGGGCAACGGCAAGATTGCGCGGCCGCGCCACAGCGCAGGCAGGTGGGCCCTGTTACACACGAGTCAACTTACAGACCGTGCGCGCGCGGTAGAAGCTACTTGCTGGATGTTGTTGAAGCGGTACGGAGTAGTGTTCAGGGATTTGATGGCTCGTGAGACGAACCTCCCCAAGTGGCGCGAATTGCAAATCGCGTTTCGGCGCTTGGAAGATCGAGGGGAGATCCGGGGCGGAAGGTTTGTCAGTGGATTTCTAGGCGAACAGTTCGCACTGCCAGCCGCGGTGGAATCGTTGCGAGCAACCCGGCGGATGCCGCCGACCGGCGAGACAGTAGTTCTTTCGGCAGCGGATCCGTTAAACCTGGTCGGCATTCTGGTGCCGGGCGAAAGAGTGCCAGCAATATCCGGTCGTACCGTCGCATTCCGCGACGGCGTGGCCGAGGTCGCAGATGTCGCCGCTGTTAGCTAGTCGCGTCGTTCTGTGAGAACTCCAACCACCAAGACAACAGGAATATGCAGGGACAGAATCTGGCACGGTTTATTGTACCCGCGCAGATTGTGTGACTTTGAACGGTCGTCGGATGCCCGAAGTAGTTTAGATCAGAAAAGTTTCGGCGGAAGACCGGTGAGGGGGTCCCACGACCTTCCGCCGAACTGTCCGGCTTAAAGTCAGCGCTTCCCCCGTCGCTTCTTGCAGGACAGTCGCGCGTGAGAATAATCACGAGCGAGCGGAAATGCAACAGTTTTCTTACGATGTTGCGGGAATGTTAATTTTTCTGCTTGCCAGGTTCATCCGCGGAGGCGGTTTCGGGAAGGCGCAGAGTCAGCAAGGTCGCCGGATCCAAATACTCGCCCCGCCAGCGAACTGCCAAGTGAAGATGTGCACCGGTAGCACGTCCGGTGGCGCCACTGACTCCAATTTCTTGTCCACGTTCGATGCGATCTCCTTCTTTCACCAAGAGTCTCGAGAGATGCAAGTAAAGAGTTAATAACCCTTGCCCATGATCGATAACAACACAATTGCCTTCGAAAAAAAGGGGTTGCGCCAGCAAGACGGTACCTGCGTTAACGGCGGAGACTGGCGTGCCCGTCGGCACACGGTAATCAAGCCCTTGATGAATGCTGAGCACGGCGCCGTTGAATTTGCGCTGCGTTCCAAAAACATCGGAATACGAGGCATCAACGGGAGCCTTAAAGGCGCCTGCCCACTCCTGGCCCGGAGTGGTTTTCTTGAAGGCCTCGTCCTTCAAAGATTTGTCGTGATTAATCTGATCGACCTGTTTGGGATCCGGATCAGTAAATTTTTTCGGGACCGAAAGTGCGACGACAACTTTGTAGTCTCCCCGCGATACGTGAATGTCGCGACGAAATTCAATAGGGTGGCCGGCTTTGGTTAAACCGTTCAAATGCAGGGTGTAATGCCCCGGGGCTGTCTTGAGGGCGATACCGCCGAGCGCGTACCAAGAGCGTGAGGGCGGGTCATACGAGAAGGACAGATCCTTGTCGAGCCAAGTGCCGCTCAGTGTTTTCAGCGGCGTCGGCGAGTTGACCTGGAAAAAGACCGGTGCACCATTGACAAGCCTCACTGGCTGCCATCGGACCGTCATGTTGGAAACAGCCAAAGCTGGAATTGCACACAGAAAAACGACAAAGCAAATCTTTCTGATGCGCGAGAACATGACATCCCCATGATGGCATGGATTCGATTGTGCGATCACGGTTAGCGACAAGAAAGAGCATGACGGATACGGTTGGTAAATCCGTTTTGCAGCGTGCTTCCAAACGCTGTCTAGGCGAGCAATATAAGATGTTTGTTTGTTCCCTGGACCTTCTTGGCGTGATTTAGTCATATGAGTCTTGCGGTTTTATTCCGACTTGCCACCATTGTTTTGCTGGTACAAATTGCGTGTTTTGCACAGGCAAACGAGCGTGCTAAGACCCCTTGCGCTGCCTGCCACGTGCAAGGGCAGACGCAACCGTCTACCTCTATGGCGCAAGCAGCGGAAACTCCACAGGAATCGAAAATCCTATCTTCTTTGCCACTCCTCACGTTCAAGGACGGTCCGTTCTCCTATCGTATTGAGCGACGCGACAATCGAAGTATCTACTCGGTCTCGGACGGGAAGCAATCAGTGGAGATACCAGTTGGATGGGCCGTTGGGGCCGGCCGCGTGGGGCAAACCTATGTTCTCGAAAAAGATGGCGAATTCTATGAAAGCCGAGTGAGTTATTTCAGCAAGATCAATGGGTTGGATATCACGATCGGTCATCAAGATACACAGCCAACAACCCTGATGCAGGCCGTCGGAAAACGAATCGGAGCGTCGGGCGTAGCCAACTGCTTTGCATGCCACGCGTCCAATGCCGTCGACGACGGCAAACTCGCGCGCGATGCGATGCAACCCGGTGTGCGCTGCGTGCGCTGCCACACAGCAGCCACGAAACACCTTGCGGGGCTGGCAGAAGGTGAGTTGCATCTCAATGAAATGAAAAAGTTATCCGCGATGCCCCCGGAAGATGTCTTGACGTTTTGCGGACAGTGTCATCGAACGGCGAACGATGTAACAACTAACGCCAATGACGTAAACACGGTGCGGTTTGCGCCCTACCGACTCTCTCTGAGTAAGTGTTACGACCTCGAGGACCGCAGGATTACCTGTGTCGCTTGTCACGATCCACACGAAGAAGTCGCAACCGACCAATCGCATTACGACTCCAAATGCCTAGCCTGCCATGCAGGCGGGAAGGCTAACGCAAAAACATGCCCAGTCGCGGCGAAGAATTGCGCGAGTTGTCATATGCCCCAGGTCGAGGTGCCGGGAAGCCATCACCTTTTCGCCGA
>Ga0268265_10002355_pt1 | contig 14305 bp, 12 predicted proteins | sample KBSSwiS52_FD_190355 | JGI IMG/M metagenome (GOLD analysis project Ga0268265, IMG submission 190355) | Switchgrass rhizosphere microbial communities from Kellogg Biological Station, Michigan, USA - KBS Switchgrass S5-2 (SPAdes) (version 2) | ecosystem: Host-associated > Plants > Roots >... | reverse complement strand
TGGTCGACGCAGGTGCTCGGCGGCGGCACGGTCGCAACGATTGCCGCGCTCGGCGTGGGCGCGGGAGTGTACGGAGGGATCGCGCTGGCCATCCGGGCGCCCGAGATGCGGGATCTGCTCGGGATGCTCCGCCGGCGCCGTCGGGGAGTGGATTGAGTTGGTGTCTGGCACCGGGTAAGTTGCGAGCCGGATGAGGCGCGAGCGCCCAGGCAGCCCGATCGGAGCGAGCGGATACGGAAAGTGCAGGCGAGCGCGGCGAGGCGAGTGCCGAGTGGATCCGGCGAAGCACATTGCCCCGGTGCCCTCCGCCGCAGGACCTTGCCCTGGCGCGTGGGGCGGTGCTAGACTCCGGCATGCGCCTGAGGTTCTTGGCGATCGCCCCGGGCAGGGCCTCCGGATCTCGGAGGGGCCGGTCCCGGGGCGTCGGCGTTTCCAGCCCTCGTTCCCACAGGCAGTGATGGATCCGGTGACAGAGTACCTCGAGACCCTCCAGATGGAGCGGGGGGCCTCCCGAAACACGCTCGCCGCGTATCGCCAGGACCTCGCGCGGTACGCCGCGTTCGTCGCGCGCGCGGCGGGCCGGATCGAGACGGCCGATCTTCCTCTGCTCGTGAAATATCTGGGCGCCCTCCGGCGGCAAGGCCTCGGCGGCCGAAGCGTGGCCCGGCACCTGTCGGCCGTGCGCGGCCTCTACCGTTTTCTTCTCGCGAACGGGGTGATCCGCCGCGATCCCACCGAGCACCTCGACAGCCCCCGGTCCGCCCGTCGCTTGCCCCGGACCTTGTCGGAGCGTGACGTCGCGGCCATCGTGGAGACCCCCGACACGACGCGGCCCGACGGACTGCGGGACCGCGCGCTGCTCGAGCTCATGTACGCCTGCGGGCTGCGCGCCTCCGAGGCGATCGCGGTGCGGGTCGATGACGTGAATCTGGAGGGCGGCTACGTCCTGGCCACCGGCAAGGGCAGCCGGCAGCGCCTGGTGCCCATGGGTGCGCAGGCGGTCGCCTGGATCCGGCGCTACCTCGACGCGGGGCGTGAGCGCCTCGTGAAGCGCGGCAACCCCGCCGCGCTCTTTCTCAACCGGTCCGGCGGAGCCCTCTCGCGCCAGGCGGTGTGGCAGGTCCTGAAGAAGTCGGCACGCCGGGCCGGGGTGCGGGCCGCCGCCGTGTCCCCTCACACCCTGCGCCACTGCTTCGCGAGCCACTTGCTCGAAGGCGGGGCCGACCTGCGCTCGGTGCAGGCCATGCTGGGACATGCCGATATCTCGACCACGCAGATCTACACGCACCTGTCGTCGAGCGCGGTCCGGGACATGTACCGGGCGTTTCACCCGCGCGCGCGGAAGGCGGGCTGATCGATGGCGAAGACGGGCGCCGCCTATCCTCAGGTGGAGCCGCGCGCGGCCGCCCTGGCCGACCGGCGCATCGCCGCGGGCCGGCCGCGCGCCCGGGTCGAGCGCGCGCTCGCGGCGTGCCGGCGCGTGGGCGCCCGCGCCCTGGTGCTGGGGCCGCGCCGCGTGACGCGCGCGGCCGATCTCGCGCGCGCCGTGTCCCTGGGGCTCGGCGCCCTGCCCGTCGACGCCTTGGCGTGGTCCGCTCTGCCGCTCGTCGGCGCGGCGGCGTCCGAGATCGAAGCGCGGCGGCACCTCGCGTCGGGCACGCCGATGGTCCTCGTGCGCGAGGGCCGGCGCGTCGTGGGCGTGATCGAGCGAGATCGCGCCGGCGTTGACGGAGCGGGAATGTCGCTCGCCGCCCGGCTCGATCGCCTGCAGTCCCGAGAGGACGAGGCGCGACTCTGGCTGCTCCGCGTCGCCGGGAAGATCGGCGAGAGCATGGGCCTGCCGGTCTACGCCGTCGGGGGCTTCGTGCGTGATCTCATGCTCGGCCGCGTCGCGCTCGACATCGACCTGGTCGTGGAGGGCGATGGGATCGCCTTCGCCCGGCGGCTCTCCGAGGAGACCGGGGGCGTGCTGACCGTGCACGAGGGATTCGGGACGGCGTCGATTGCGGGCGCGGCGACCGCGGGGAACGCGACGTTGCCGCCGGTGGACGTGGCATCATCCCGCCGGGAGCGCTATGAGCGCCCGGGAGCCCTGCCGGTCGTGAGCCCGGGTGACCTGGGCGAAGATCTCATGCGGCGGGACTTCACGATCAATGCGATGGCGCTGGTCCTGGGGCCGTCGGGTTTCGGCCGTCTGGTGGACCCCTTCGGCGGACGCCACGACTTGCGCCGGCGGGTCCTGCGTCCCCTTCATCCCTTGTCGTTCGTGGAAGACCCGACGCGCCTCTTCCGCGCGGCGCGCTACGCCGCGCGCCTCGGCGCCCGCTTCGGACCCGACGGTCGGGCGGCGCTCGCGCTGGCCCTCCGGATCGGCGACTTTCCCGCGCTGTCCGGCCAGCGGCTCCGCGCGGAGATCGATCTCGTGGCGGCGGAGTCGCCGGCGAGCGGCGCCTTCGATCGAGTGTTCAGGTGGCAGCTCCTCCGGCTGTGGGATCCGCGCTTCCGGGCAGGGGGAGGGGTGCGGGCGCACCTCCGCGCGGTCAGGCGCTTTGAGAAGCGTGCGCGCGCCGCGGGAGCGGCGGTCGACGAGCGTGACCTCACACTGGTCGCGCTGCTCGCCGGCCAGGCGGCCCGCGTGGTCGGCGCCTGTCTCGATCGGCTGGCGGTCACGGGCGAGCCGAGGCGCGCCCTGGCGGCGGCCGTGGCGGACCGGGGCCTCGGCGAGCGGCTCGCGCGGACCACTCGCCCGAGCGCGATCGCCGACATGCTCGACCATCTCTCCGCCACCGAGCTCGCCGGTGCCTGGCTTCTTGCGCCCGCGGCGACTCGCCGTCGCATCGAGTGGTTTCTTCGGCACGGGCGCGCCGCGCGGCCGATCCTGTCCGGGGAGGATCTCGTCGCCTTCGGCGTCCCGCGCGGTCCCGCGGTCGGGCTGTATCTCAGGCGCCTCCGCCGCCAGCGGCTCGACGGCGGCGTGAAGACCGTGGGCGAAGAGTACGAGAACCTGAGGCTGTGGCTCGGGCATTCGGATCCGGCAACCGTCCCTGCTCGAAAGGAGGCGTTAAGGTGAGCGCGAAATTCATCTTCGTGACCGGTGGCGTGGTGTCCTCCCTCGGCAAGGGATTGGCGGCGGCCTCGATCGGCTCGCTCCTCGAATCGCGGGGCCTGCGTGTGACCCTGCAGAAGATGGACCCGTACATCAACGTGGACGCCGGGACGATGAGCCCCTATCAGCACGGCGAGGTCTACGTCACCGACGACGGCGGCGAGACGGACCTCGACCTCGGGCACTACGAGCGCTTCACCTCGGCGAGGATGAGCCGCGACAACAACGTGACCACGGGCAAGGTGTACGGGACGGTGATCGAGAAGGAGCGCCGGGGGGACTATCTCGGGCGGACCGTGCAGGTGATTCCCCACATCACGGACGAGATCAAGGCCTCGATCCGCCGCGTCGCCAAGGACGTGGACGTGGTGATCGTGGAGATCGGGGGCACCGTGGGCGACATCGAGGGCCTGCCGTTCCTCGAGGCCGTGCGCCAGCTCAAGAAGGACGTCGGCAAGGACAACGTCATCTACGTCCACCTGACGCTCGTGCCGTTCATCCAGGCGGCGGCGGAGCTCAAGACGAAGGCCACCCAGCATTCCGTGAAGGAGCTGCGCGCCATCGGTATCCAGCCCGACGTGCTCCTGTGCCGGACGGCCAAGGATCACCCGCTCACACCGTCGATCAAGTCCAAGATCGCGCTGTTCTGCGACGTCGAGGAGGAGGCGGTCATCGCCGCGCGCGACGTCGACACGATCTACGAGGTCCCGCTCGCCTTCCACGACCAGGGATTGGACGAGAGCATCGTGAAGATGCTCGGGCTGCCGTCCGAGCCCGCCGACGTCGGGCGCTGGGAGGAGATCGTCCGCCGGATCAAGGCGCCCCGGCGCCGCTGCCGCATCGGGGTGGTCGGCAAGTACATCGAGGTGAAGGACGCGTACAAGAGCCTCTACGAGGCTCTCGCCCACGGGGGCATCGCCAATGAGGCGGCGGTGGAGGTGGTGTGGGTGGACGCCGAGCGCATCGAGCGCGAGGGCCTGGCCGGCCACGTCGTGGGGCTCGACGGGATCCTCGTCCCGGGTGGCTTCGGGGACCGCGGAATCGAGGGGAAGATCCAGGCGATCCGCTACGCGCGCGAGCAGCAGGTGCCGTACTTCGGGATCTGCCTCGGGATGCAGTGCGCGGTGATCGAGTACGCGCGCCACGTCTGCGGGCTCGCGGGCGCCAACTCGACGGAGTTCGAGCCCATGCCCGCCCACAACGTGATCGACCTCCTGCCCGAGCAGCGCAATATCCGGGACAAGGGGGGCACGATGCGCCTCGGCCTCTACCCCATCGTGGTCCACGAGGGCAGCGTGGCCTCGCGCGCGTATGGCGAGGGCATCATCCGCGAGCGCCACCGCCACCGCTACGAGGTCAACAACGACTATCTCGCCGACCTCGAGAAGAGCGGGCTCCGCATCTCCGGGATCTGGGCGGAGAAGCAGCTCGTCGAGATCATCGAGCTGCCCGATCATCCGTGGTTCGTGGCCGGGCAATTCCATCCGGAGTTCCGCTCTCGGCCGTGGGAGCCGCACCCGCTCTTCGCGGCGTTCGTGAAGGCGGCGCTCGACCAGCAAGGTCAACGGTAGCCCGAGGGATGGCGACCCGCGCCGTCCGGATCGGAGGCGTCACCATCGGGGGCGGGGCGCCACTCGCGCTCATCGGGGGACCGTGCGCCATCGAGAGCGAGCCGCATGCCCTGATGATTGCCGAGCGGCTGCAGGCGATCACCGCCGCCGCGGGCGTCCCGTTCGTCTACAAGTCGTCCTATGACAAGGCCAACCGGCTCTCGGTGCATTCCTACCGGGGCCCCGGTCTCAAGGAAGGCCTGCGCATTCTGGGCCGCGTGAAGAAGGTCACCGGCCTCGCCGTGCTCTCCGACGTCCACGACGTCTCGCAGGTCGGGCCCGCGGCGGAGATCCTCGACGTGCTCCAGGTACCGGCCTTCCTGTGCCGGCAGACGGACTTGCTCGTCGCGTGCGCGCGAAGCGGCCGGCCCGTGAACGTGAAGAAGGGACAGTTCCTCGCCCCGCGCGACATGGGCAACGTCGTCGAGAAGATTCGCTCCGCGGGGAGCGAGGATCTCTTGTTGACGGAGCGCGGGACGACCTTCGGCTACAACAACCTCGTGGTGGACTTCAGGGGCCTGCCGATCATGCGCGCATTCGGCTATCCCGTGATCTTCGACGCCACGCACTCGGTGCAGCTCCCGGGGGGGCAGGGTGATCGCTCCGGCGGCGAGCGCCAGTACGTCCAGGCCCTCGCCCGCGCCGCCGTCGCGGTGGGCGTGGACGCGCTGTTCATGGAGATCCACGAGGATCCCGACCGCACGCTGCCGGACGGCCGCCCGCTGTCCGACGGCCCGAACATGCTGCGTCTCCACGACCTGCCGCGCCTGCTCGCCGAGATCGCGGCGATCGGCGCGGGCGCGGGTCCGTCTTGATGGACGACGCGCGGCTCCTGGCGCTCGCCGCGCGCGTGCTGCGCATCGAGGCCGAGGCCGTGCTCGGGCTGATCCCGCGGCTCGACGCGCGCTTCGCCGAGGCGGTCGCCCTCCTGCACGGGTGCGCGGGGCGCGTGATCGTGACGGGTATCGGGAAGTCGGGCCTCGTCGGGCGGAAGATCGCCGCGACGCTCGCGAGCACCGGTACGCCGGCCTACTTCCTCCATCCCGCCGAGGGCGTTCACGGGGACATCGGCCTCCTGGCGCGAGGCGACGTCGTGCTCGCCCTGTCGAATTCGGGAGAGACGGACGAGGTGCTCGCGGTGCTGCCGGCGATCAAGCGCCTGGGAATCGCCCTCGTCCTCCTCACCGGAACGCCCGGCGCCACGCTCGGGCGGCTGGCGGACGTGGTGCTGGACGTGGGTGTCAGCGAGGAGGCCTGCCCCATGAATCTGGCGCCGACGTCGAGCACGACCGCGGCGGTGGCCATGGGCGATGCCCTCGCGATGGCACTGCTCGACCTGCGCGGCCTCCGTCCGGAGGACTATGCCGAGCGGCATCCGCGGGGCGCGCTCGGCTGGAAGTCGCTGGTGCGGGTCCGCGACCTGATGCACACGGGGGAGAATCTGCCCATCGTCTCCGAGCACGCGACCATGAAGGAGGCCATCGAGGAGATGAGCGCCAAGCGCCTCGGCATGACGACGGTGGTGGACGACGCGGGCCGGCTGGTGGGCCTCCTCACGGATGGAGATCTCCGCCGCCAGCAACTGGCCCTCGGATCGCTGCTCGACCGGAGGGCCGGGGACTGCATGACGGCGGCTCCGATGCGCATTGCCGCCGAAGCCCTCGCCGCCCAGGCGCTCGACCTCATGGAGACCCACACGATCGATGGGCAATCGCGCCCGATCACGAGCCTGGTGATCGCCGATGGCGGGGATCGGCCCGTGGGCGTCATCCATCTCCACGACATCCTGCGCGCCAAGATCGTCTGAACGTACACCCACGTACGCCTCGGGCTGCCAGCGCGCTCGCGCCTCGTCTGGCTCGCAACCGGCCCCAGTGCCGGAGGCCAAGTTACTGGATCTACGTTGAGTCACTAACTCGGTCCGTTCTTGTTTGCCTCTGCGCGGTTGGTGTGTTAGCGTGGCGTGGTATCGAAATTGCATTCATGCGAAAACTACCAATCGCGATCCTAGCTTGTGTAGTTGTTTTCCTCGCCGTGGTCGTGGGCGTGCTGCTGACCAGGAGCCGAGGCCCGCGGACGATGACGCCGGAAGCCGCGCAGACCAAGGCGGACTACCGCATCAAAGAGGTGCATCTCCAGGAGGAGGGCCGTGGCTCGACGCGCTGGCAGCTCGACGCCGAGTACGGGGAGATCTTCGAGGACCAGGGTCGGACGACGATGAAGAAAGTGGTGGTGCGGGTGGAGGAGCCCGCCCGGGTGTGGACGGTCAGCGCCGACGAAGGCGATATGTTGCGCGACAGCAAGGATGTCGAATTGCGAGGCAATGTGATCCTCGAGACCAGCGATGGGTTGCGGCTCGAAACGAGCCGCCTCGCCTGGACGGCCAAGGACCAGCGGGCCTGGACCGACCGCCCCGTGACGATCTACCGGAGCGGCATCACGGTGAAGGGGCAGGGCTTCGAGTCTCGCGTCAACGAGGAGGCGACGACCGTGAAGGGGCGGGTGCGAGCGGTCGTCTCGCCGGGCGCGCTCGCGGGCGGCCCGATCGTGCTCCAAGGGCAACGACCGTGACCCGGAGATTGGCTGCCGGGCTCTCGATCGCCTGTGCGCTGGCCGTGACGGTCTCCTCGGGCGCATGGGCACAATTGGCCCCCAAGCCTCGGCCGGCCGCTCCCGCGCCGGGCGCCGCCGCGACAAAGCCGAAGGCGCCCGAGCCCAAGGGCGAGCCGGGGGGCCGAACTGCGCCGGGCGGGGTGGGGATCGACCGCAACTCGCCGGTCACCATCGACGCCGACCTGCTCGAGAACCTCCAGAAGGAAGGCCTCGTGGTGTTCACGGGGAACGTCGTCGCCAACCAGAACAGCTCCACCCACTACTCGGACCGGATGGAGGTCTACCTCGACGCCAAGGGCGACGGCATCGTGCGCACGGTGTCGAGCGGCAACGTGAAGATCATCACCAAGGACTGCAAGATCGGCACGGCGAAGCGGGCGGAATACTACGACGCGGAACAGCGCGTCGTGCTCGTCGGCAATGCGCGCGTCTGGCAGGAGGACAACGTGGTCACCGGTGAGCGCATCACGATCTTCCTCGCCGAGGATCGGAGCGTGGTCGAGGGTGGCAAGCAGGAGCGGGTGAAGGCGGTTTTCTACCCGCGCGGTCAGGAGCAGCCGGCGGCGGCGAGCAAGCCGCCGGGAGCGGCGCCGTGCGGGTGAGGCGGGGGGCGACGTGGAAGGCTTGATAGCGCAGGGACTCCGGAAGCGCTTCCGGAGCCGCGTGGTCGTGAACCGCGTGACCCTGGACATCCATCCGGGCGAGGTGGTGGGCCTGTTGGGGCCCAACGGCGCGGGCAAGACGACGTCGTTCTACATGATCGTCGGGCTCCTGAGGCCGGACGAGGGCCAGATCTTCCTCGAGGGACGTGAGGTCACAAGCCTGCCGATGTACAAGCGGTGCCGGCTCGGCATGGGCTATCTGCCCCAGGAGTCGTCGGTGTTCCGCAAGATGACGGTCGAGGAGAATCTCCTCGCCATTCTCGAGACCCTCGACCTCTCCCATGCCGAGCGCATGGCGCGCCTCGAGGAGCTCCTCGCCGAGCTCGAGCTGACGCCGCTGGCGCGCCACAGGGCGTATACGCTGTCCGGAGGCGAGCGGCGGCGCCTCGAGATCACGCGCGCCCTCGTCACCAATCCCCGCTACCTCCTGCTCGATGAGCCCTTCACGGGCATCGACCCCATCGCCATCGGGGACATCCAGGAGATCGTGGGGCAGCTCAAGGAGCGCGGCATCGGCGTCCTGATCACCGACCACAATGTGCGGGAGACCTTGGCCATCACCGATCGCGCGTACATCCTCCACGACGGGCGGATCCTCGCCTCCGGCACGGCGACGGAGCTCGCCAACAACCCCAAAGCCCGAGAGATCTACCTCGGCGAGAAGTTCTCGCTCTAGGCGGGCGTTCAAACCATGAAACTGGCGCTACGGCAGACACAGCGCGTCGTCATGACGCCGCTGCTCCAGCAGGCCATCCAGCTCTTGCAGCTCTCCACGCTCGAGCTCGAGCAGGTCGTCAGGAAGGAGCTCGAGGAAAACCCGCTGCTCGAGGAGCTTCCCGTCGAGGGGGCCGAAGGGCCGGCTCCCGCTTCCGCGGACGGGGCCGCCGACCCGCCACCGACGCCGCCCCCCGCCGAGCCCGTGTCCGCCGAGACATCCACGGTCGACGGCGAGCGCGCGGACGACCTGCCCTTCGACCTGAGCTCGGTGATCTTCGACCAGGCGGACGAGCGCACGCCCGTCTCCACGGAGTCGCGCGAGGACCTGCCCTTCGAGAATCTCGGAGGGAACGAGGTCACGTCGCTCGCCGACCACCTGAGCGAGCAGCTGCGCCTGGCCACCGACGACCCCGACACCCTGTCCATCGGGATGGCCATCATCGGCAATCTCGACGAGAACGGCTACCTGCGCGCGGATGTCGGGGAGGTCGCCGCGGGCACGGGCCGGCCCGTCGACGAGGTGGAGCGGGTGCTGACGCTCGTGCAGGGCTTCGATCCGCGGGGCGTGGCGGCGCGCGGCATCCAGGAGTGCCTCCTGCTCCAGCTCACCGCCGACCCCGACCCCGACCCGGTGTCCGTCGAGATCGTCGAGCGCTACTTCGACGAGCTCGGCCGCCGGCGCTACGCGGACATCGCGCGTGCGATGAAGCTCAGCCTGGACCGTATCATGGAGTCGATCGACGAGATCCAGGCGCTCGAGCCCAAGCCGGGCCGGCAGTTCGCCGTCGTCGACTCGCGGTACATCGTTCCCGACGTGACCATTCAGAAAGTCGGCTCGGACTACGTGGTCGTCCTGAACGAGGAGGGGATCCCGCGGCTCCGCGTCAACGCGCTGTACCGGTCTCTCTTGCGCCGCTCGGGGGACGAGGCGAAGCAATACGTGGAGCAGAAGATCCGCTCGGCGGTGTGGTTGATCAAGAGCGTGGAGCAGCGCCAGCGGACGCTGCGGCGCGTGGCCCAGAGCCTCGTGAACTTCCAGCGCGAGTTCCTCGACAAGGGCCTGCCCTTCCTGCGCCCGCTCGCGCTGCGGGACGTCGGCGACGACATCAACATGCACGAGTCGACCATCAGCCGCGTCACCACGAACAAGTACGTGCAGACCCCGCAGGGCCTGTTCGAGCTCAAGTACTTCTTCCACAGTGGGATCGTGTCCGTCAACGGGTCGATGGTGTCCTCGGTGTCCGTGAAGCAGATGATCAAGGACATGGTCGAGGCGGAGGATGTGGCCGCCGCGCTCTCCGACCAGGAGATCGCCCAGGCGCTGCACGGACAGGGACTGACCATCGCCCGGCGGACCGTCGCGAAGTATCGCGAGGAGCTCGCCATCCTGCCCTCGCATCAGCGCCGGCTGCAAGCCAAGAAGCGCTAGCCGGAGCGAACGGCTCGGAGGGCCGGGGGCGGCATGCAGGCGATCATCAGCGCGCGCGGACTCAGCATCTCGAAGACCTACAAGGACACCCTCACGCAGCGTCTCGCCAAGCTCGAGCCGATGTTCCCCGGGATCGTCGAGGCCAAGATCGTCCTCTCCAAGGAGAAGCATCGACGCACCGCCGCCCTCACGCTGGTGGCGAAGCGCCACACCTTCCGCAGCGAGGAGACGGCGAGCGACCTGGAGACGGCCGTCGACGTGGCGGTGGATGCCCTCGCGCGGCAGGTGCGAGAGATGAAGGACCGCGTGAAGAATCGCAAGGCGCGCAGTGCGCCGCGGCGCGCGCCCGCACCCACCGGCGCGGGCGCGTCCCCGACGGCGGAGGTGACCGTCGTGCGCGTGCGCCTCGAGCAAATGCCACTCGCGGCGGCCGTCGAGCAGCTCCGTGCCAGCCGCGACGAGTTCCTCGTCTTCGCCAACGCCACCACCGACGTCGTCAGCGTCCTCTATCGGCGAGGGGACGGCGGCTTCGGATTGATCGAGCCCGTCGCGTGATCACGCCCGACGCGGTCGAGGGGAGCTTGGCGGCGGCGCACCCCATCCGCTTCGTCATCATCACCGGGCTCTCGGGGGCGGGCAAGAGCTATGCGATCAAGTGTTTCGAGGATCTGGGCTACTTCTGCGTCGACAATCTCCCCACCACGCTGATCCCGACGTTCGCGGAGCTCTGCGCCCAGTCGAGCCGGGGCATCCGGAAGATCGCCCTCGGGGTGGACGTCCGCGAAGGGGAGTATCTCGCGCACCTGATGGACGCGCTCGAAGAGCTGCGGACGCGGGGGCATCGACCGGAAGTGCTCTTCCTCGAGGCGGCCGACGAGACGCTGGTGCGGCGGTACCACGAGACGCGCCGTCGTCACCCGCTCGCCGGAGAAGGCAATGTCGTCGACGGGATCCAGGCGGAGCGGCGCTTCCTCGCCCACCTGCGCGAGGAAGCCGATCGCATCATCGACACGACCGGGCTCACGGTGCACCAGCTGAAGGATCGCCTCATCGAGTCGTACGGCGGCCGGGAAACGCGGGGCGCCCTCACGGTGTCCCTCGTCTCGTTCGGCTTCAAGCACGGCATTCCCTACGACGCCGACCTCGTCTTCGACGTGCGGTTTCTGCCCAATCCGCACTTCGTGGAGGATCTCCGGCAGATGGATGGTCGCGACCCCGCGGTGGCGAAGTTCGTCTTCTCCCACGACGAGAGCCGCGAGCTCCTCGGGCGCCTCGAGGACCTCGTGCGCTTCCTCTTGCCGCTCTACCAGCGGGAGGGCAAGGCCTATTTGACCGTGGCCATCGGCTGCACGGGCGGGCGCCACCGCTCGGTGGCTCTCGTGGAGTCGCTGCGCACATTCATCGACTCCCTGGGCTTCGAGCCCATCGTGCGCCACCGGGACCTCGATCGCGTGTGACGCTCCCAGAGCGACGATAAGGGCCCATCTGCGGAGGTACGGCGCCCTCGACCGCCGTGCCACGTAACGCGCGAGACGATCGGGCCGACGAACTTTCGTCTGCGGGGCCTAGACATGGCCCCGCACTCCCCCTCATGGGAGTACGCCACGCGTTGCCTGCCATCGGGCGCCGCCTCGCAGCTGGACCCTTCTCATCGCTCTGGCCGGGTTTCTCCGACAGGCTTCCTAGTGCCGCGATCGTGGCAGGGCAGTGACCGTGACGGACGCCCTCGAACGGGGATTTAAGTTGAGGGCGTGCGAGGTTACATGCTACAGTCACGTCATCTCGGTGTTCTCCGAGACGCTGTTCGAGTGCGTCCAAATGTAGTGCCCGAACTGAAGCGGTAGAGTCCAATTCAAGAAGCGGGAACCGAAGGAGGAATACCGGATGGCGCGCGACGAGTACTTGTTCACGTCTGAATCGGTGACGGAAGGGCACCCCGACAAGATCGCCGACCAGATCTCCGATGCGGTGCTGGATTCGATCCTGGCGCAGGACCCCGTCGGGCGAGTGGCCTGCGAGACGCTCCTGACCACGGGGCTCGTGGTCGTGGCGGGCGAGATCACGACGTCCTGCTACGTGGACATCCCCAAGATCGTGCGCGAGACGATCAAGAACGTGGGCTATACCCGGGCCAAGTTCGGCTTCGACTACGAGACCTGCGGGGTCATCGCCGCCATCGACTCGCAGTCGCCCGACATCGCCATGGGCGTGGACAACCTCGGCGCGGGTGATCAGGGCTTGATGTTCGGCTATGCCTGCACGGAGACGGAAGAGCTGATGCCGTTGCCGATCATGCTCGCCCACAAGCTCGTGCAGCGCCTCTCGGACGTCCGCAAGAAGGGCGAGCTCGACTATCTGCGGCCCGACGGCAAGAGCCAGGTGACGGTTCGCTACGTGGACAGAAAGCCGGTGAGCGTCGAGACGGTCGTCATCTCCACGCAGCACGGCCCCGACGTGCCGCACGACAAGATCCGGGCGGACATGATCGAGCGCGTCATCCTGCCCACGATCCCCGCTCACCTCCTCAACAAGGACAAGATCACCTATCACGTCAACCCGACAGGGCGCTTCGTCACCGGCGGTCCGATGGGCGACACGGGCCTGACCGGACGCAAGATCATCGTGGATACCTACGGCGGCTCCTGCCCGCACGGCGGGGGAGCGTTCTCCGGCAAGGATCCGACGAAGGTGGATCGCTCGGCGTGCTACATGGCGCGCCACGTCGCCAAGAACATCGTCGGGGCCGGCCTCGCGGAGCGGGCGCAGGTGCAGGTGGCCTACGCCATCGGCGTCGCCGAGCCCGTCTCGATCATGGTGGAAACGTTCGGCACCGGCAAGGTCCCCGACGCGAAGATGGAACAGCTCGTCCGCCGGCACTTCGACTTCACGCCCGCGGGCATCATCAAGTACTTGAACCTCCGGCGTCCGTTCTATCGCAAGACCGCCGCGTATGGACATTTCGGGCGCAATGAGCCGGAGTTCACCTGGGAGCGTCTGGACCGAGTCAAGGATCTCCGCGACGACGCGGGGCTCTGATCGCGAATCGCCTTCGCACACTCCACCTCACGCCGGTCGGCTCTCAGGGGTCGGCCGGCTTGACGCGCGGGCAGGAGAGCCCTCGAGCGATGCATGGCGCGTAGTATCCCCAGGGAGATCGGTCCACGCCGACGGCCCCGCTTCGGTCTCTGGCTCCTCGTCCTGTTCATGGCCGTGGGCGCTCTGGGGCAGGCGGTGCCCCTGTACACCGATTGGCTCTGGTTCAAGGAAGTCGGCTTCACGCAGGTATTCACCACCCGCCTGACCCTGAACGGCTGGCTCTTCCTCGGGCTCGGGGGCGTCGTGTTCGCGTTCCTGTTCCTCAATCTCTCCGTGGCCGCGCGAACGGCACCCCCGGACGTGCTGTGGGAGCTCGAAGATCAGCTCGGTCTGCCCAACCGCGCCATTCTCGAGCCCGTGGTTCGGAGGCTGCTCCTGCCCGTCATCGCGGTGATTGCCCTCTTCGCCGGCGCCCGCGGGAGCGGAGCGTGGGACACGGTGCTGTCGTACGCGAACGCGACGCCGTTCGGCCGCACGGACCCACTCTTCGGCCGGGACATCGGGTTCTTCGTCTTCGAGCTGCCGATGTGGCGCCTGATCTACGGATGGGCCACCGCCCTCGTCGCAGGCACCCTGGTCCTGACGGCCGCCGTGTACGTGTTGCAGCGAAGCCTCGTCCTCACTGCCCATGGCCCGAGGCTGGCGGCGAGCGCCCGCACCCACCTCCTGGGACTGGGCGCATTCCTGCTCGTGCTGCGCGGAGTAGGGTTCTGGCTCGACCGCTTCGATCTGCTCTACTCGCCGCGGGGCCTCGTCTTCGGCGCGTCCTACACCGACGTGCACGCGTCGCTGCCCGTCCTCGGTTGGCTCGCCGTCCTCGCCCTGCTCTGCGCCGGCGCCTGCGTCTTCCAGATCTTCCGGCCGGGGTGGCGCTTCCTCGTCGCCGGGCTCGTCACGCTGGCGCTGTTCTGGATCGGCGGCCTGGGCGTGTATCCGTCGCTGCTCCAGCGCTTCCGGGTCACGCCCAATGAGCTCGTCGCCGAGCGCCCCTTCATCCAGCACAATATCCGGCTGACGCGGCTGGCGTACGGGCTCGATCGCGTCGTCGAGAAGGAGTTCGCGGCCGCCGACA
>Ga0268265_10002352_pt1 | contig 14325 bp, 11 predicted proteins | sample KBSSwiS52_FD_190355 | JGI IMG/M metagenome (GOLD analysis project Ga0268265, IMG submission 190355) | Switchgrass rhizosphere microbial communities from Kellogg Biological Station, Michigan, USA - KBS Switchgrass S5-2 (SPAdes) (version 2) | ecosystem: Host-associated > Plants > Roots >... | reverse complement strand
GAAGCGGTGGCTGATGATGATTTCCATGACCATTTATTGTTGGCAAGAGAGTCAAACGGCACCGTGGCTTTCAACACAGGGGAATCCACCATGAGGGGTGAATAGGACGACGGTCGAGACAAGGAATCTTCATCTTTTTTTTGTTGGTTTTTTTCAACGAAATTGCGCATAGCAAACAATTTTTCATGTTTGATGGGCTGTTGAATCCAAGCACTTTGATGTGGAGACAAATCACGTGTAGTCACCGAACATTGCGGGCAAACTAAATTAGCTTCTCGTTTCATGACCAAGAGAGGACGAACACATGTGTTGCAAAAATCCTTGGCCAAAGGCTGAGCATAACAGGCACGCGTATCGAAAACGGCATTCCATAACTGCGCGGCTTTTGTGTCAGTCATCAAATGCGGGGGAGTAGCTTCGTAATCGCGTGTAAATTGCTCGTACAACATCTCGTAGGCTTGGGAATCAATATTGTGGAGGATACGGGAACAAGCCACCAAATAATAATTTCGCATCATTTCGAGTTGACGTCGCTCGTACAAAAAACTGCGATCTTCCTTTGCACACGCCATCATCCATTCGATTCGGGCAATGTGAAAACGATATTCCTTGATTTTATCATGTTGATCTCGGGTTTCTTGATGTGAAATGAAATCGGACAAGATCCAAAATCGTTCTTGGCATTTCTCGACGGGATTCTTGGGCCGGTAATCCGCCGGAAAAACAGGCACTTCTTTTTTGCGCACATTGTTTTTTTTCAATGGGGCGGGTTTACTCTCGCTTCCCTCTTTTTTGATCACCACTCGGTTAATTTCTGCGCTGTGATTTCCCACCAATATGGGTTTAGCTTGGGTGTCGACCATTTTGAAAAAGAGATGGATATGTGCGTATATGTGTTTGTTGTGCTCGTTCTCATTCCACAACAAAAAAAAATCTTGGATGGAAAAGTTGGTGAGTTTTCTGTTGGAAGAGGCCATTGCCTTGGCGTGTGAAGGATTTATTATGGAATCCATCTGGCTTGAGCGATTATCCATCCAATTTTATATTACACAACACAGACGACTACAGGGGCCGTGATGAGAAAGGACCACTAAATCAGATTGATACTACTCCGTTTTGATCAATATAATTGAAAATCGGATCCATAGTCTGAGAGTTGAAAATCTAATTTAGTGGTCATCTCTCATCTTGGCCCCTATAAGAGACTATTTTTCTCATTTCTCTCCCGTTAATCATTAGATGTTGCAAAAATTAATGACGTGGGCGATTGAAGAAGCCATTGCTTATGTCGCCGAAAGGATCCACCATGTTTGGTCTCGCACACGAAACATTCGACCGAATCCGACCCTTGTACTGGCCGATTTTCTCTTCATGTCACCATCAATTCCACACGACGACCCAATTGGTGAGGAAAAAAAAATAACGCCGCAACTGGATTCCACAAATAATACTTTTAACCCATCATGGATGAAACGCTTGGCCTTGTGGCATAACCATTTTTGCCTCCGCGATTCTGAACCATTGTCTTTTTCGAAATTCGATTCCCAGAGCCCACACCAAATTGAGCACAAATTAGAATTTAATGATAGTGTAAAAAAATGGCTATCCCATCCACTGCCGATCCATCAATATGGATGCGCACTTTTCTCGGCCAATTGGATGGATCGTTTGTTTCATCAAAGAATCATGAAACTTGTCTTTGCTCATTATGACCAATTTTACATTTTTCTCAAACGCGTGTCCAGCATACCTTTGCAAGATTTTTTGCAACTGTTCTATACTTTTTACACCCAAGGAGTTCAAAAACTTTCACCTCTCATTTATGGAGATTGCAAAATCCTGCAGGCCCACCTCTCGGATTACAATTGTTGCGAACAATGTGGTCAAATGTTGAACAATAAAAAAACTAAATTTTGTAATCCATACAACACCCCCGATGCTACGGATTACATGTATATTTCTATTCGACCGCTCTTGGATACTCGATTGTTTATATATCATGCCTATTCATTTCTCGACATTGCGTCATTGGATACAATACGTGTGGTGGATTGTCTAGTGGTATGTGGATTTTCATGTATACAAAAAGTGCAACAGTGGGTGGAAAGAATAAATGCCATGGTGCTTTATCCCTGGCTGAGTTCAGGCCGAGAACATGATGTCCTTTCTATGTTTGAGACGTTTGCAGCAAAGAACACAGATCACCTCAGGAACCAAAGAAGAATTTTAAGATTGCGGACGTTCAAAGAATGGCAAAAAACACAAAACAACGACAAAGTGATGGACCCTCAGGTGATGTCACAATTACACAAACAACTTTCATCATTTGTAAATCTGATGCCGCTACAACGAATTGTAATTGAATATTTACTCTGGAATCCATATGGATTAAATTTTGCTTTTGGAGACTATGAATCCAACATGCTCCTTTCGTAAAAAAAAACAACCCTATGTTTTTTTTTCTTTTTATTCTGATTAAGCGGTGCAAACTGTACGACAAAGAAAAAAACAAACAAAAATGAACAAGTGGTTTTTTGCTGCTATTTTTGTAGGAAATGTGGCCGGGAAGACGCTACAAAATGTTTGTTTACCCCTGGTGTTAAGCACGAGCCATGTGAGTATGGCGGCGATGATCACTTATACGGGATTCGTATATTTTGTGTTTTTTGCATTGTTGGATGTGATTTTGGACATTGTTGTAGGCCCCGTCGAAGCTATCCTCCAAGGAGGTGATCGAGTGTTGATGGGTGTGGCATTACAAAACTCCTTGAATGCAGTTGGCACTGTTTTTGGTGGTAATAGTGCGCGTACGCCTTTGACCATGCAAATGAGTTTTGCATTACTCGTGAATTTACTTGCACCGTTCTTCAAATTTGCGATTTTTGGCGTGGCGTGTATTGCAGGACTCAAAAAGTGTGGCAAATGGTTTGTTGTGGCCGCCACACTTTACCTTGTAGCGTTTGTTTTGACGTTAATGGACACGTCCGGCTCCATCAATGGTTTTTGTGCGCTGTTCGTCATGGGTGCACTGTTCGGCGTCACCTACAACATTTACCAGGAACGTGCCGTGGAGTGTGTCGATTATGGTTTTGATGTGGGTTGGCTCGTTTCCTTGAAACTGGCGACCAGCGTGTTACGCAAACAAGTGGTCTGGCTCTTTTTGTTTTCGTGGATGTCGGTGGCGCTCGCCGCGGTTCCTCATCTGGACCAAGCCGGTGGGATCATGGAATTTCAAATTACATGGATTGAGTTTTTGTTTTTTGAAAATTTCTACATGAATTTGTTCATTCTCGGCGCTTTGGTTTCGTTCATGACTGGAGTGTTTATGAACAAGTACGATTCGTCCTTCAATATGTTGATTTCCAACGTCAGCGCCGTGTTTTCCTTGTGGCCGGGCTGGCTGCCAGACATTTCTCAACAAACCGTGGGATTCACTCCTTCGGTGAAATGGATTGTGCCCGCCATGATTTTGTCGGCGCTGGCCATTTACCCTTCGTACTTGTACAGTTTGGAATCGCGCGCTCTCATCATGGAATACCGTTCCAATGGCTTTTCGGCCGCTGTTGCTGCTGCTTCCGTTGTTAAACGGCGCTCCCTGGTTGAAGAAAAAGACACCAGCATTCTCAAAGGAGCTGAACATTCGAATCAAGAATCTTTGTTGCCATAACATTCTTTTTTCTTCCGCCTTTTCATCCTCTCCGCTTTGTCCTCTTCCTCTTCCCGTGATTACCAATTTTCTCCGTCATTGTTTCTCTTCTTTTTCCCGGTATCCGTTTCTCCTTCGTTTTTTTCATCTATGCCTGTATTTTTTTTTCCTTTCCAAAACTAAAGCAATATTTTCCATAGATGCGTGAGTTTTTGGAGACTATGAATCCAACATAAGAAATCCTATTTGGGAACAGAAGAAGGAGGAGGAGCCGAACTAGCGCTAGAAGAAACAGATGGGCCTGGAAGAGCACCGTCAATTTGCTTGAGTCGCGCAATTTCACGTGCGGTTAATGGCGTACTCGATTTTGTGTTGACACTCTTTTGACCGGCGGCAGTTCCCGCTGCCATCGCGGCGGAAGAAGATGACGCCGTAGAGCCTGATGTGGTGGGGGTGGTCGTAGTTTTCTTTTCATCGGTTTTTTTGGTCGTGGCAGAGGCAGCCGCAGCTTTGGATTCCTCGTCCGATGAAGTGAGATCGTCGTAATCCTCCTCGCCTTCGCTTTCACTCTGGGAATCATTTCCAGTGGTGGTTGTCGTTGATGGGGTCGTAGAACCAGCGGTAGTAGAAGCCGCATTCTTGTGTTTGAGTCGATTCCGACGATGGAACGAGTCTTGATTGATAATGAGATCAAATACTCGCAAAATTCGTCTAAATTGTTTCGGATTATTACGAATATCGTCTCGTTGTACCAATGCCTTGATCTGATTAATTCGGTGATCGTTTGCGAAATTTTGTTGAATTTGACTAAACAGATGCTTTTTTGAAGCGCCTTGTTGTTTGAACGCGGCCACAATCACATCGTTCAATACATCGCTGATTTGCAAGAGCGCGGAGTCGCTGCACAGGAAATGCCAAATAATGCAAATTTTGATGGGGACGTGCAAGGCCTGCCAAATAATCTCTTGCGCGGTAATGGGTTGATCATTGCGATCTTTCTTGACCATTTTGCCCAATAACCGCCAGAATTTGCCGATCTTGAGTTTAACGGCTTGTGGATGTTCATTGAAATTGCACGAAATCCACTCGGAAAAGGCCGCTTGATCAAAGATCTTTCGTCGATTTTTCTTGGCAAATTTGGAAATTTCTTTCAAGAGAACCGTGGTGTTTCTCTTTTCAACCAAACACTTTTCGTAGGCGGCAATGGCCGCATTCAACTCGGGAAATAAAGATTTTTGCGGCGCCGTTTTTTTGGTCACTGTCGATACCTTTTTGATCTCAATCAAGACTTGGTTGACAAACTTATAGTTGAATAAAAATGCGATATCTTGTAAATCTGTTTTTTCTGAATTGGATTGACGTTGCTCTTCCACCTCTTTTTCAATTTTAGCCACTGCCGGACTCGGCTCCGCCAATGGACGACCAATAAAACGATCCCAAATACGGGCATTCACTTCCGTCGACGTGCGATTTTCTTCATTTCGAACCGCCTCGAGTTTTTCGCGAAGGGAAGGATCCATATTCGGGTCAGAGTCTTTTTCGTCATCGCTATCCTCTTCATCCTCCCCTTTCAAGAGATCACGCATTGTCTGGTCCAGCGCACCCGTGAGGGCTTGCAAATCTTGCAAATTGAAAAAATCCCCCTCGCTTTTATTATTCGTGTTGGTGGTAGTCGACCCAGTGTTCTTTTTGTTCTCCTCATCCGTTTTCATGCTATTGGTAATTTTCGTGACAACGGATTGAACAACTGGATTCTCTTCTCCCATGGTGGATTTCATAAATTTGAGCATGTCTTGAAGCAAATCTTGATCTCCCATCTTTGCTTTTTTAGGGGCAGCACCAGCAGCACCGCCACCCGTGGTCGATGATTTTGTAGCAGCCGCAGCAGGAGCAGGAGGAGTCGCAGGAGTAGGTGTTGTCTTTTGATTGGGTGTGGGCGGTGCGCTTTGGTCGGCCGATGGCCCACCGGGTGCAATAATCGGTTGCTGCGGCGCGACCTTGGCCGGTGCAACCACGGATGGTTTGCTGAGTGAAGAAGTCGTAGCCAAAGAAGGGGAAGAAACAGAAGGAGGTTTCTGTTCGGCTACCCATTTTTGGACCACGGCTTCACTTTGTTGAATGAAATATTCGCGCAAAATGTCAAACAATTTCGCATCATTGGCCGCAACTTTACCCTGCAAAACAATAAACTCGGTGGATTTTTCCTTGCTGGTCATATACAGATTAGGATCCAACAAGACGAGGTGATACATGGCGTCGATTTGGTCCGACACACATTGCCAGAAAAACACTTTCTGGTTGATCGGAATCGTTTTCCACAGGGTGGTAATATCCATTTTCACATCGGTATTGGATGATCCGAGCAATTGACCAATTTGTGATTCCACAAACATTAAAATTCGCTCATCTTTTGCTTTCAAAAATGGTGCCAAAGGCAAACTCCAAGGCAAGAGCAAAGGCACAATTGTACGTAGCATCGTACGAGAGGCAATGGGTGTGAGGGCGGTGATTTTGAGAGTTCGGGCTTTGGATCCAAATATTTTGCGAATTTGTTTCAAATTCGGGTCGGTGGTTTTGTCAGAAATAGAATGTTTCAACAATTTCAAAAAGCCATAGATGCTTTCGTACAAGAACCCTGTGAGTTTGGATTGACGTGCATCTTTTGATAATTTTGCATCCGACAGAATGGCTGCCAATTTCGAATTGCTGCTTTGGCTGCTCATTTTTTTTTTAGACCGGAGTAGGGTCGCTGGCGGAAATGGATCGCTTATTCTCCACATTAGCAGAAGCGCATGAACATTCACATTCCAGTTTATGGCAAGAGAGGATGTTTTTTGCCACACACCCAGGAAAGCGAGAGATTTTTTTCTGAAACGGCACCTTCCCAGTTTTTTTTTTCTAAAATTTTCAACTAAAAGGGAAAAAATAAGCGATTGCATCGTCGTCATTCACATCAAAACATGTCGACTGTGGCTGATGAAGTCAAGCTCGTTGGCGAGGTCGCCATTGCCGCTGCTAAAAAAGAAGCAGAAAACACACAAGGAATGTCACGTGTCGAAGATTTGTTGAGTCGAGGTGACTTGGATGGAGCACGCGCGGTTTTAGCTAAAATAAACGAGCGCAGCAGTGCAGATTGTTTAGTCGCTAAAGAACAAGCCAAAACCATTTTGGTACTTCAAGATGTTGCCTACTTTCGAAATCAACAAGGAACAACGGGTTGGGAAGATATGGTGCCACAACTGAGTTCATGGCTTTCACAATCAGTTGTGTTTCCGGATCTCAATCCACGGGTGACTCACGTCATGCTGTCATCTTTTCCTTCATCGGGAGAAATGGTTTTTGCCAAATTGGTTGCAAAACAATTCAATACGACTTTATACCAATCGCTCAAAAGTGCAAAATTGGGGTCGAATGTTGAGGCCGGTGAATACAGAAATACCGCAATTAATGGATCGAGTATGTGTGTCGATTTTAGTGCATTGAAACGTTCATCCACCGAGGAAATTCGTCAAGTCATAACTCGGCAATTCGATTGCGCACAACGCACGGCGTATTGGCTTTCAATTAATGATTCTTGGTACAGTGTGGTGATTTTGAAAAATGTGGATTCTCTATTTTCAAACGAAAATGATATCGGACCATTGACGGATATCAATGCTGATGAGCAAACATTAAACGGTGTCAGTACAGGAGCCACTTCTCAGGTTTTGACTTCAAAAGTGACCAAACAAGCCGCCACCCCCGAAGCAAAGTTAGCCTTGTCATGGAATCAAAGCGTTAAAAATCGTCAAGGCGAAACCCAAGCAACGAGCGACGCCGCTACCGGAGTCAGAACTGTGGCGGTTGAATCGGCAGCGACTAAACAAGACAATAAAATCAACATCCAAACAGAGACAACGACGGCCACACCTTCGTCGCGAATCCCGCTACGACCGGCCGCCACTCCCTTTCTTCGGAACGTCATCGATGCTGTTTCTGCAACGGCATCTAACGCGGTAAACATTCTCTTGAGCCTGGGAGGAGGAGGCAGAACATCGCGGGTCGCAGGAAACAGTGCTGCCTTGATTAGCATGTTGGAAGAAATATTTGCTCCGGCAAGCATTGAAGCGCGGTGGCCCAATTTGAAATTTTTATGGACCAGCCATGTGCCATGGGCTTTACCGGAACAAATCCGCAAGATCATGGATTTGAATTACTTTTTGGGATTGCCGAATTCCGCGTTTCGCGAAACTATCGTGCACAAACAAATTGGTGGCAATCTCTTCAAAATTAACCGACTGTTGGGTACAACCAAAGAAAGTGGGGAGTTGATTACTAAATTTGCGGGTCGCATCGCAGAATTGACAGGCCCAACGCATAAAGCCAAATGTCGATTGGAAATCCAACATTGCATGACGAAACAAGACATCGTTGATATTGTGAAAAAATTGCATTTGGATGAATTTCGTCATAGCAGTCGGACGCATATTTGGGGTGCCACCGTCCAAGAAGTTGCGACAATTGTGCAAAAATGTTTCACGTACAAACTCAATCAAATTTTAACCAAATTGGTTGATCAAAATCAAATTAGCATCGATCATCCCTCTGGAAAATACAAATGTAAACTACCCGGAGGGTGTGGCAAAGCCGCAACCGTTACCACTCCGGAAGCTGCCTACGATATCATGTTTCCCGCAACAGACCCACAGAACCTCAAGAATTTATTGGAGTGGGATTCTGACGAAGACAAGGAAAAACTCATTCAAATTGTTTTGGAAACAACATCCATCCAACAATCCCTGAAAGATCGTGATTATCCATTATTGCTTGGTTGGGCATTTACCGGCGGCGATATGCACAAGTTCAACTCATGGAAATCAGCCAATTGTCCCAAATCGAACCTTAAATGTGACGATTTGTTTACACATCGGTCGTCGGATCCCACAGGGATCCCCCTAAAACCTGCTGTTTCACACCTGCCTACTTATCCACAAAATTATGCCGAATTCCAAGCAAAGGCTGATTCAGGCAATCCATCTGCTTCTGGACCACGAACATGGGTGGATCCCGCTCTTTTGGATAATAAAAAAGATGATGGCTTGACAGAATACACGGAAGAGTATGGGCCTCCTCGGCGTCGTTCCTCTCGAAAAAGTGGACCCAAATTTCCCAGGAAAATGATTTTTGCCGATGTAGGCGGCGGTCATGCGACGTCGTCGTTGAAACCCCGCTTTTCCAAACGGAAAACACTTACACCCCGCGTCAAGAAATAATTTTTTTTCCCCTCGTTTTGTGTTTTTTTCGTCTTTTGCAAAGAAATTCAAATTGTTTCTTGACTGGGATCTGATTTTTTTGCTCTAACTGACTTTAATGTCTGGCAAGTGGTGCTTGATTCATGTGCAAGTGACTCAACGGTGTCATTCTGATTATGGTTGGTTCCGAGAGGAAATTCCTCTGATTTATCTTTTCTGTTTCGAAATCCCTAGATGGCATCATCATCATCATCCCAAAAGAAAAATAAAATTCACAATATTCATCCGAGTTTGCTTTCTCAAGTGCAATGGCGAGTTCGAGTGCAAGCGAGTGATCCAGATTGGAAAGAGTTCAAACATACCATGCGAGTCAGTTGTCGCATTCCAGGGCGTGATTTACCCGACGATGCATGGTTGATTCGTTACTATTTCAAAAACAAAGAGAGTAAACAAAAAGGCTTTCCTGGATATCGATTTATTCGCAAAAACACCACATCAAAAAAACTCGCCAAATCGGTAGTTTCTTCGGCTTGTGATGACAAGCAATGCAAATGTAACTTTTGTCATCTCGATTCCAAATTAACGATTCAAGTCACAAAAGAAGAAAATGGAGAGATTGTTCCTTTAAAAGATGCCGAGATCCAAGATGGTTGGATTTATTACTATCGAATCATGAACCGCGAAACCAAGAAAGAAGAAATTTTAACCTGTAATTGTTCCAAATGCACGTTTCGATCAAGTTTGGAAAAAGATTCCATTCCTGAAATGGAATGGCTCAACTCTGCTAAGGTCGAAAAAGATGAAAAAGAATGGATAACCGGCAAAACGGCATTCTGTCAAATGGTGTTGAAATCTTTTAAAAATGTTGAAGATTTGGGTAAAAACGCACCGAAAACACAAGATCTTTTGGTGCGTATCGTAACACCTGAACTCAAAGGTGGCTATAATTTTGAAGGCATCTTTATTCCTATCCAACATACCCAAAAACTCGAGCTTTTGGCAGCATATCTCTCGACCTTTTGGAATCAAACCATCACAAAAGATCAATTACGAATCCATCAGAAACCGGCAACAGAATTGGACATTGTAGATGGAGTTTCCATAGCTTGGCAAGAAAAGTAATTTTATTTTTTTATTTCTTAGATGTCTCTGGATGCATATATCAAGAAAATCAAATCTGAAATCAAGAATCCGCCTTTATAGATGTTGACAGAAAGGATCACCATTCCAGAATACATAAAAAGAATCAAAGACATCATCAAACATTTATTATTATTGCCACCTCTCATTGAGATGATTCTTGATTATGTTCGCCCGGGATTTACAGTGAGCCCAGAAACCTTGTCAGACTTGTGTCACATAGCTCCGGTTTTGATTTGCAATCATCAGCTGCTTTCTTTACAAGATGCACATTGTCGATGTTTGCGTATTTTCTCGGTTCAACCCGAGCATTTCCTACGATCCCGCTACAAAACTCTAGAATTTCAACAGTATGTTGCGCCCAACGATAATTGGTATAACATCGGCAACCAATGCGGAAAAATATGGAATGCCCATCCTTTGATTTCAGACTCTCCCTTTATGCTCTACGAAAAAGATGAAATTACAAAAATCACGGAATGGAAACTATTGTGATGGACAATCTGTAAAATTTCTATTTTCGAATGTACCGTCATTCAACATGAACATTGAATATGTCCATCTCACGAAAAACCAAGTGTTTATCGAGGTCACTCGACTCCCAAGACGCAAAGGTGTGTTTTGGAATGGACCTCCTGATGTCACTTGGTGTTTTATTTGTGACAAGAAATATCCAATTTCGAAAAAATGGCTTTATTGTTTGGAATGCCAAAGCGGACCCTTTTGTTCGGAACCTTGTCGTTTGAAATGTGTGACCCACCGCGGATTCGTGTCTCGTCAAGAACGAGGCGCGCTTGGACCTCCTGGTGGTCCTTGGGGGATCCACTGACCAGCAAAAGGTATATAGCTATTTTTTTTGTTTTTGTGATTTCTTTTTCTTTTTCGTAATAATCACAAAAGGTCGTTTTGCACCACCTTCAAGAGGTTTAAAAAGAGGAGGCGTGGGAAATTCTTGTAAAATTTTAGTGGCGGACCAATTTGCATTCCATTTGGCTCCGCTTGTTGTACTTTTACGTTCCAGAAATTTTCTAGCCATCAAAGCATCAGTTTTCAATTCCTTGTCGTTGGATTGACATTTCATACATTGCAAGGCAGCTTGTTCCATTTTGGGGCTTTTCATTGAATAATCACTATAGAGTTTGAGCTGTTTTCGGGCAGGCCGAATGTATTGCACACATGGATGGCACGACATTTTTTCTTTTTCTTTTTCTTGTCGCTTACTTTTTCCCGCCTTTTTTCTTTTTGGGAGCAGGAGGAGCCGGTTTCTTTTTGCTCTTGGGGGTTGTTTTCTTGGAAGCTGCGATTTTCAGTGACTTTTTTCTTTTTTCTTCTTCTCTCACTTTGTTTTCCATATCGATTGCACCTTGTTCATCATCAATTGCCAATTTCCGAGGATCCAAAGCAATTTGAGCTAACCAACGAAAAATCGGATCGCCCAATTTTCCGGCCAAATGGTCTGGAAGTTTCTCAGGCACATAATACATGGAAAAAGAATCATGTAATTTATGTATATTTTGACCATATCCGAAAGATATTATATATCGTCCATACATGAGACGTTTATTCAGTGCTCCAACATAATTGAAAATCTCGCGCAAGGCCCCGGGTCCTTTTCCAGTGGGGAAAAAACGAGCAAGTCCAAATTCTTGGCACGCATCACCGGACTTATCCTCGAGCAAGAATACACGATCGAAATTGCTGCGACTTTTTCTCTCCACTTGTGTGTGATCCTGTGCACCGACACATTGAAATAACATATCATGCCTTCCCGCCGACATAAAAGCTTTGAATAACACCGATTTAGAAGCATCGGTGCTGTTTCCAATATCATCCCACACAATAGATAATCCAAACTTTTTACGTTCAAATGCTATCCATCTCTCCTGCAAAATCATGAGCATTTTTTTTCTCATGTTTCGATCTGGAATCTCATTTTCTGTCAATTTTTTCAATTCCTTGCGATATTTTTCTTCTGTCCATTGATTGGTTTCACGTAATTTTTGAACTTCGTCTTGAATTTGTCCATCACGTATTTTTTCGTGTCTTTCGGTGTGCTCAGTAAAGAAAGCACGTATTGCATTTTCAATAATTACCAAGCGTTTACGAAACAAAGACTGTTGGATTTTGATTTTTTGGATTGCGAATGGATCCCAATAATGCCACATCATGGCTCGTTCATAGAGTTGGCCAAATCCGCTATCGTAAAGGGCAGAAGAAAAACAAAAGACAATGTTGCGTGGAAATTTTTTCTCAGCTACAAGGTACCGGATGACAGTGGATTTGCCGCATCCGCTTCCACCCATAAACAAAACACGAGATATATCATTCACGTCAGAAGCTTTCAATATTTTTGGTTCTTGACCTTCAAAACATTCTGGCAGATTTTTAGGAAGCAAATCTTTTTGTTCGGGCAACGATTGTAACCGAGCCGCCTTTTCGGCTTTTTTGTCCTTGTACTTTTTTTTCTTTTCTGCTTCTTGTTGTTTCTCTTCTTGGTCGTGTTTAAGCCAATCTTGCAATTCATGCTGCAAGGACCAATCTTTAACAGTTTCAAAAAAACTAGGATCAAACGTCTTTTCAAACTTTTCCCGTAAATCTTCTTCGTCATTGTTTTCACTTTTGTCTTTTTCTCGTTTTTGTTTATGTGTGTCGGCTGGGGATATTGTGTTTTCTGCTGGTAATAATAACGATGAAAATCCAAATGAGGACAATGGAGCCACCAATGACGATTGTATCGGTTCAATCGATGCCCCTCTTGGTGCCATTTTAGGCCAATCCATGTTGTTTCCCACCGATTCTGTGCCCGTGCCTCCCATTTCCACATCCTCTTTGGATTGAAACATTTTTTTTTTACGCACAAGTGAAACAGAAAAAAAGCTTATATAAATCTCTGTATAGAAAACTACTTGCGACCGGCGCTTTCAAAAGAATTTACCGCAGGGGCAGAAGAAGCCGCCGCAGCACTGGAAGAAGAAGAGGAGGAAGGTTCTTGTTTGGCAGCAGCATGGACCATCTTCTTGGCAAATTGTTGTTGCTGTTGCTGCTGCTGTTGCGAGCGTTTTTGTTGAGGTGCAAAGACATGTTGTCCAGGATAGTGTCCAGCTTGCTCTGCCATCGCCATTAAATACTCCTCTTTTTTCAAGTACTCCTCTTTTTCCTGTTTGCGTAGACGTTTCAACACCAAAACAACAAGCGACCACACGCTTTTCACCATGTGATTCGAAGTGGGATTGACCGTGGCAACATTATCGATTTCATTTTGTTGTTGAGCGATAATCATGGCTTTCTCGAGATCCAAAACCCTCAAACCCATCAAGGATCCAGTCTTGAACGCATTTTGGAGTTGAATGCATGCCTTGTCATACATTTCCATATGCACTTCATGTCGCAACTTATCAACCAAAAGCTTTCGTTTGACCTGTGCGACATGATACTCTGGAGTGGTCTCGTCCACTTCTTCTTCTTCTTCCTCGTCCTCACCTTCGCCTTCACCTTCACCTTCATCCTCTTCGCCTTCCCCTTCTCCGCCTTCATCTTCTTGATCTTCAAGGGGTTCTTCAGGCTCCTTTTGCTTATTGCTCGGTTTGATTTTTTCCTTGTGTTTTTTTTCATTTTGTTTTGTTTCCGTCGGTTGTTGTTGTGGCGGTTTTTTGATGCTGCTTCCGACAATGCTTGCCGCCCCCAAAGTGGCTAGCGGTGCGGGTGCGGGTGCGGCCGTGGTCGTGGACTCCATTTTAAAAAAACAGGTGGGAGAGACTTAATTTGAAAGCAAGCAGAAAAAGAACAAAGAGCCAGTTTCGAAAAAAAACTACAGTTCGGCTAAATCTCCAGCACATAAATCCCGATCCATAATGTTGGGATCAATGATCACAAATTGGTTGTTGGGTAATTGTCGTTGGATATGCAGAGGACAAACGCCATAGGCCAATTCCAATGCTGGGATAAAGTCTCGCCTGTGTAAGTTTTGTCGTTGTTCTTCTGGTAAATCAGCAAAATTCAAAACGGAATCTTGATCAAACAGCATGTTCATCCGATTTCCGAGATAAGCAGCTTCTTCGACTCGTGTTAAAATATTGACTGTTTTGAAAGCGTTGGGTGGTGGCGGTGATGGCTTGATTTCATGTTTGTTTTCTTTCAACACACTACCGCCACCACCACTACCCATTTTAACATCTTCTGTGGGGGCGCCTCCACTCACCGAGGCAGGAAACACAGGGTTTGATTTTGGTTTGGATGTTGATGCCGAGGAAGACGAGGAGGTTTTTGTGTGCTTGAAGTCCATGGGTGGGTTGTTGATTTTTCAAATTT
>Ga0268265_10002348_pt1 | contig 14344 bp, 13 predicted proteins | sample KBSSwiS52_FD_190355 | JGI IMG/M metagenome (GOLD analysis project Ga0268265, IMG submission 190355) | Switchgrass rhizosphere microbial communities from Kellogg Biological Station, Michigan, USA - KBS Switchgrass S5-2 (SPAdes) (version 2) | ecosystem: Host-associated > Plants > Roots >... | reverse complement strand
CGAACTTTCCGTACACGTAAAAATCGCGCAGGTAGGCGTAGTCGGCGAATTGCGACTTCGAATGCTCCCCCAGCTCGTCCTTGTTGTTCTGCGCCACGTCGTAGAGATAGTCGCCGCGGGCGAACAGCCCGAAGTCCCCGTACCTGAGCAGGAAGTCGAGCTTCACCTGAAGAGGCAGCGCAGCCAGCTCGCCCTTGCGGTAATTGAGGTTGCCGTCGTCCGAGTTGATGTCGCGCGACGTACCGCCGTTGGCGATTGCAATGAGCCCGGGGCTTCGGCCCTGCGTTCGCCAGAGAGCGCCGATGGCGACCGTGGTATCGAGATACCCGGTCAGCGCGCCGCTCTCTGTTGCAAATTCGAACGCACGGAGCGGCGTCGATGCGGCGAACAGGAGGATCGCAACGATCGCGACAACGCGATCGAACGCGACTTCTGCGGGAGGGTCTTGGGAATCGAGGGGCATGCGGGTGCGCGGGGCGGACCCGCATTCTAGCCTCAAGCGAAGGACACGAGCCACGTTCCCCATTCGTCGGCGATCGCGCTGCTACAATCGCCGCGATGCAATTCACGCTTGAGGCCACGTGCGGCCGCGCGCGCGCCGGGCGGCTCGAGACCGCGCACGGCGCGATCGAAACGCCCGTGTTCATGCCCGTCGGCACCTACGGCACCGTCAAGGCCATCACGCCTCAAGAGCTCGAGCGATTGGGCGCGCAGATCGTGCTCGGCAACACGTTCCACCTCTGGCTGCGCCCCGGCGCCGAGGTCATCGCGGCGCACGGCGGCTTGCATCGCTTCATGGGCTGGCCACGACCGCTGCTCACCGACTCCGGCGGCTTTCAGGTCTGGAGCCTCGGCGCGTTGCGCAAGGTGCACGAGGACGGCGTCACCTTCGCGTCGCCGGTCAACGGCGACCGCCTGCTGCTGACGCCCGAGGTCTCGATGCAGATCCAGCGCGCGCTCGACTCCGACATCGTCATGGTGTTCGACGAATGCACGCCCTACCCGGCGACGCACGACGAGGCGGCGCGGTCGATGGAGCTCTCGTTGCGCTGGGCTAAGCGCTCGCGGACCGAATTCGACCGGCTGGAGAACCGGAATGCGCTCTTCGGCATCGTCCAGGGCGGCATGCACAACGACCTGCGGGACGCATCCTTGGCCGGGCTCGACGCGATTCGGTTCGACGGCTACGCCATCGGCGGAATGTCGGTCGGCGAGCCGAAGGAAGAGATGCTTTCGGTGCTCGATCACACCGCGCAGCGCCTGCCCGCCGACCGGCCGCGCTACCTGATGGGCGTCGGCACGCCCGAGGACATCGTCGCCGGCGTCGCATCGGGCGTCGACATGTTCGATTGCGTGCTCCCGACACGCAACGCGCGCAACGGACACCTGTTCACGCGCTTCGGCGACGTCCGCATCCGGAATGCGAAGCACCGCGCGGACACGCGCCCACTCGACGAGACCTGCGCCTGCTACACGTGCTCCCATTTCACCCGCGCCTATCTGCATCATTTGCAAAAGGTGAACGAGATCCTCGGCGCCTGCCTCAACACGATCCACAACCTGCATTACTACCTTCGCCTCGGGGCCGGGCTGCGTGAAGCCATCCGGACCCGGACGCTCGACGCCTGGACGCTGCAGTTCAGGCGCGAGCGGTCATGCGTGTTAGAATAGACGGTTAACCCTACTTTCCCCGGCTCCCGGCCGGGCGGTCCGGTGCCGGCTCGACGCTATCCACGCCAACTGGGGATGGCAAGTGTGGATGCCGGACAAGGACGCCGGAAGAGCCCCCAGTTTCGGAGGACACGAACGTGCTGATCGACTTTCTGATCGCCCCTGCTTACGCCCAAAGCGCGCCTGCGGCCGCTCCCTTCGGCAGCGATTTCATGGCCTTCCTGCCGATGATCGCCATCTTCGTGGTGTTCTACTTCCTGCTCATTCGCCCGCAGCAGAAGAAGGCGAAGGAGTCGCGGGCCATGCTCGATGCGCTGCAAAAAGGCGATGAGATCGTCACTGCGGGCGGCCTGCTCGGCAAGATCTCGAAGCTCGGCGACCAGTACCTGACCGTCGAGATCGCGAACGGCACCGAGATCATGATCCAGCGCGGCGCGGTCGCGCAGCTGCTGCCCAAGGGCACGATCAAGGCGCTCTAGGTCCGCCGGCATGAATCGCTATCCGCTCTGGAAGTACGCCATCATCGCCGTCGCGCTCCTCGCCGGCATCCTCTTCACGATCCCGAATTTCTTCCCCGAGGTTCCCGCCGTCCAGGTGTCGTCGTCGAAGGCGACGGTCAAGGTCGACAGCGCGCTCCTGGCGACGGTCGAGGACTCGCTCAAGGCCGCCGGCATTCCGTACCGCGGCGCGACCCTCGACACGACCGGCGTGAAGCTTCGCTTCGACGACCCGGACACGCAGCTCAAGGCAAAGGACGCGCTGCAGGCGAAGCTCGGCGAGAACTACATCGTCGCGCTCAACCTCCTGTCCGCGACGCCGCGCTGGCTGACGGCGATCGGCGCGCTGCCGATGTATCTTGGTCTGGACCTTCGCGGCGGCGTGCACTTCCTGCTGCAAGTCGACATGAAGGCCGCGCTCGACAAGGCCGCCGACCGTTACACGACCGACATCCGCTCGCTGATGCGGGAGAAGAAAGTCCAGTACGCCGGCGTCGCGCGCGAAGGCAACAACGTCGTCGTCCGCTTCCGCGACGAGCCGGAGCGCAACAAGGCGCGAGTCGAGATCGAGAAAGCGTTCCCCGACCTGCTCGTGCGGGAGACCGAGGCGCCGGGTGAATTCCGGCTGGTCGGCGGCCTGAAGCCGGAGGCGCAGAAGAAGATCCAGGACGGCGCCGTCCAGCAGAACATCACGATCCTGCGCAACCGCGTGAACGAGCTGGGCGTCGCAGAGCCGATCGTCCAGCAGCAGGGCGTCGACCGCGTCGTCGTGCAGCTTCCCGGCGTGCAGGACACCGCCCGCGCGAAGGACATCCTGGGACGCACCGCTTCGCTCGAGATCCGCATGGTCAACGACGAACCCGGCGCGCTCGAGTCGGCCATTGCCGGCAGCCCCGCGATCGGCAGCGATCTCTTCGTCGAGCGCTCCGGCGGGCCGGTCCTCGTGCGGCGGCAGGTCGTGTTGACGGGCGATCGGATCAACGATGCGCAGCCCGGATTCGACCAGCGCAGCAACGAGCCGGCCGTCCACGTGAGCCTCGACGGCACCGGCGCGCGCATCTTCAAGGAAGTCACGCGCGAGAACGTCGGCAAGCGGATGGCGATCGTGCTGGTCGAGAAGGGCAAGGCCGAGGTCATCACCGCGCCGGTGATCCGCGAGGAGATCGGCGGCGGGCGCGTGCAGATCAGCGGCCGCATGAACACCCGCGAAGCGAACGACGTCGCGCTGCTGATGCGCGCCGGCGCGCTGGCGGCACCGATGGAGATCGTCGAGGAGCGCACCGTCGGCCCCTCGCTAGGCAAGGAGAACATCGACAAGGGCTTCAACTCGGTGTTCTACGGCTTCATCGTGCTGTCCATCTTCATGTGCGTTTACTACCTGCTGATGGGCCTCATTTCGACCATCGCGCTGTCGGTCAACCTTATGCTGCTCGTGGCGCTTCTCTCCATGCTGCAGGCGACGCTGACCCTGCCCGGCATCGCGGCCATCGCTCTCACGCTCGGCATGGCGATCGACTCCAACGTGCTGATCAACGAGCGAATCCGCGAGGAGCTGCGCTGGGGCGCGACGCCGCACGCAGCGCTGAACGCCGGCTACGAGCGCGCGTTCGGCACGATCCTCGACTCGAACGTGACGACGTTGATCGCCGGCATTGCGCTGCTCGCCTTCGGCACGGGACCGGTGCGCGGCTTCGCCGTCGTCCACTGCCTCGGCATCCTCACGTCGATGTTCTCGGCGGTCTTCGTCTCGCGGGGAATCGTCAACCTGATCTACGGCAGCCGCAAGCACCTGACGGGGATTTCCATCGGGCAGGTATGGAAACCCACGCCGACCGCTTCCGTTCCCGCCAAGTAACTCGCCACTCATCTGCCAAGCAAGCGCCGCGCTCGCGCAACCCTAAAGACCCGACATGGAATTCTTCCGCATCCAGCGCGACATCCCGTTCATGCGGTTCGCGCTCACGTTCAACGTGATCTCCCTCGTCACGTTCGTTCTGGCCGTCATCTTCCTCGCAGTCCGCGGCTTGAACATGGGCGTCGACTTCCGCGGCGGCACGCTGATCGAAGTCACCTACGGCCATGCGGTGGACTTCAATCGGGTGCGCGCGGCGATCGACACGTTGAACCTCGGCGAATACGCGGCGCAAAGCTTCGGCCGCTCCGACACCGCCCTCATTCGGCTTCCGCTCAAGGCGGGTGTGTCCACCGCGGCATTGTCCGAGCGCGTGATGGGCGCGCTGCGCGCCGACGACCCGAGCGCGCAGCAGCAGCGCGTCGAATTCGTCGGTCCGCAGGTCGGCAAGGAGCTCTACGAGCACGGCGCGCTCGCGCTGCTGCTGGTCTCGATCGGCATCGTCATCTATCTTGCGCTGCGCTTCGAGTGGCGCTTCGCGGTCGCGGCGATCATCGCCAACCTGCACGACGTCATCATCATCCTGGGCTTCTTCGCGCTGTTCCAGTGGGAATTCTCGCTGCCGGTCCTGGCTGCGGTGCTCGCCGTGCTGGGCTATTCGGTCAACGAGTCCGTCGTCATCGCCGACCGGATTCGCGAGAACTTCCGCAAGATGCGCAAGGCGACGGTCACGCACGTGATCGACAACGCCATCACGAGCACGATCTCGCGGACCATCATCACCCACGGCCTCACCCTGATGATGGTGCTGTCGATCCTCTTCTTCGGCGGCGAGACGCTGCACTACTTCGCGCTGGCGCTCACGATCGGCATCTGCTTCGGCATCTACTCGTCGGTGCTGGTGATGGCGCCGCTCGTGATGTGGATGGGCGTGTCGCGCGAAGACCTCATCAAGGAGAAGAAGCGCGAGGGTCCGGAGGGCGAGAAGATCCTTCCGTAAAGTAGGGTCAGAGACGACTTTTTCGGACCGGGCGGCGTGAAATCCCCGGCGCACAGGAAAAGTCGTCTCTGACCCTACTTCGCACGACCCATGCTGACGACACTCATCCACTCGGTTCTGGCGCTCGACCAGACCCTTGCCCACCTTGCCGCGGAATACGGCCACTGGCTGTACGGGCTCCTGTTCCTGGTGATCTTCGCCGAGACAGGACTCGTCGTATTCCCGCTCCTTCCCGGCGACTCGCTGCTGTTCATCGCCGGCACCGTGACCGCGACTGCCCACCTCAACGTCCATGCGCTCGTGGTCGTGCTGATCGCCGCGGCAATCCTGGGCGATACCGTCAACTACTCGATCGGCAACTACATCGGCCCGCGCGTCTTCGATAAGCCGGATTCGCGGTGGTTCAAGCAGGCGCACCTGCGCCGGACGCAGGCGTTCTACGACCGCTACGGCGGCATCACCATCATCATCGCCCGCTTTGTGCCGATAGTCCGCACGTTCGCGCCGTTCCTTGCGGGCGTTGCCGGAATGAGCTATCGCCGCTTCATTTCGTACAACGTCATCGGTGGCGTGGCGTGGATCTCGTCGCTCGTCTACGCGGGGTACCTGTTCGGCAACATTCCCTGGGTCAAGGAACACCTGGAGAAAATCGTGCTCGGAATCATCGCCGTCTCGCTGCTCCCCGTGGTGATCACGTACTGGAAGGAGCGGCGCGCGCAGCAGCCACCCGCGCGCTGATCTTGCGCCGTCAGACGCGCTTCGCGAGGTCGGCCGCCTTGCCGACGTACGTCGCAGGCGTGAGGGCGAGCAAGCGGGCCTTGGCCTCGGCGGGAATCGCGAGCCCGTCGATGAACGCATGCAGGCTCTCGCGCGTGATGCCTGTCACGCCGCGCGTCAGCGCTTTGAGCTGCTCATAGGGATTCGGCACACCGTAGCGCCGCATGACCGTCTGGATGGGCTCCGCCAGCACCTCCCAGTTGCTGTCGAGGTCTTCCGCGAGCCGCGCCTCGTCGACGCCGAGGCGTGCAAGCCCCTGCGACAGCGCAAGGAAGCCGAGGAGCGTGTGGCCGAGCGCAACGCCGATGTTGCGCAACACCGTCGAATCGGTAAGGTCGCGCTGCCAGCGCGAGACCGGGAGCTTTTCCGCCATGTGGCGCAGGAGCGCGTTGGCTAACCCGAGATTCCCCTCCGAATTCTCGAAGTCGATCGGGTTGACCTTGTGCGGCATCGTCGACGAGCCCACCTCGCCTTCCTTCATGCGCTGGCGGAAATAGCCGAGCGCGATGTAACCCCAGACGTCGCGATCGAGATCGATCAGCACGGTGTTGGCGCGCGCGATCGCGTCGAACAGCTCGGCCATGTAGTCGTGCGGCTCGATCTGCGTCGTGTACGGGCTGAATTCGAGCCCGAGTCCCGTGACGACCTTCGCCGCCAACCGCTCCCACTCGACACCGGGGTACGCGACGACGTGCGCGTTGTAGTTGCCGACGGCGCCGTTGGCCTTGCCTTTGAGCGGGACACGCTCGATGGCGGCGATCTGGCGCTCGAGCCGCGCGTAGACATTGGCCATCTCCTTGCCGAGCGTGGTCGGCGTCGCCGGCTGGCCGTGCGTGCGCGAAAGCATCGGCAAGGCGGCATGCGCGTGCGCCAGCGAGCGCAAAGCGGCCGCGATATCGCGCAGCGCGGGAAGCAGCACGTCGCGGCGGGCCTCGCCCAGCATGACGCCGTAGGACAGGTTGTTGATGTCTTCGGACGTGCAGGCGAAGTGGATGAACTCGCCGACCTTCGCGACCTCCGGCAGGCTCGCGCACCGCTCCTTCAGCCAGTACTCGACCGCCTTGACGTCGTGGTTGGTCGTGCGCTCGATCGCCTTGACGCGCTCGGCGTCGTCGACGGAGAAGCCATCGCAGAGAGCGGACAGCGCGGCGCGGGTGTCACGGCTGAACGGTGCGACCTCGGGAACGCCGGGCTCGTCGGACAGCGCGATGAGCCACGCGACTTCGACCCGCACGCGCGCGCGGACGAGGCCGAACTCGCTGAAATGCTCGGCCAGCGGGGCCGCCTTCGCGGCATAGCGGCCGTCGAGCGGCGATAAAGCCGTGAGCGCAGTTCGAGGTTGGGCCATTGCGGCGGGACGCGGCCGAAAGAAGCGGCCGAAGCGCAATGGAATTCTAGCATGGGGCCGGAGCAAGCTCGCGCCGATGCGTGCCGGCGGAACGTCAAGCCAGGAGCTCGGTCGCGCGCTGGACCAGGAGCTTCGTCTCGGCCTCGCCGCGAAACTTCCGGATCGCCTTCTCGTAGTCGGGCAGGAGCGCGGCGAGATCCTGCCGCGTCGAGCACCGCTCGAGCTTCAACGTGAACAGGAAGGCGCGCACCCCAAGGGCATCGACGATGGTTTCGTTGATGAACGCCTTGGCGGCACGAAAGCGGGCGAGCTCGTCGCGCGTGACCACGCGAGGCGACTCCTCGATCGTGCTTTCGGTTCCACTGATCGGCGCGACATAGCCGTCGCGAAGCAGGGTGTCGAGGAATTCGGGCTCGACGCCGATCTGGGCGGCGCTCGCGCGCAATTCGTCGTCGGTCTTCGACGGGTCGATCAGGATCAGCATCGTGCGCAGGCGCCCGCGCAGATTCTTGCCTCGCGAGCGGATCTCTTCCATCCCCTTGTCCGTCTTCGCGTAACGTGTCGTACCGGCCATATGCCTGCGATTGTAGCCAATTAGCCGTCCGCAAGGCGTGCGCGTCGCCCGCCCCTTTGCTAAACTGAAACGCAGGTTCGCTGGTTCAGGCGCTCACGACAACGATTGAGGCCGAACGGAGGACGCGCCGGATGCGCATTCTGATTGCCGAGGATGACCCGATCCTGGCCGAAGGTCTTTCCGCGAGCCTGCGCGAATGCGGGCATTCGGTCGACCGCGTGGCGAACGGCGGCGAAGCATTGAGCGCGATCGCCGGCTTCCAGTTCGATCTGCTCATTCTCGACCTCGGCCTCCCGAAAATGAACGGCCTCGAGGTGCTGCAACGGCTGCGCGCGAAGAGCACCGACTTGCCCGTGCTGATCCTCACCGCGCAGGACGGAGTCGAAGCGCGCGTTCGCGGTCTCGACCTCGGCGCGGACGACTATCTCGCGAAGCCGTTCGCGCTCGAAGAGTTGAAGGCGCGGGTGCGGGCGCTCACCCGCCGCGGCGCCGGCGGCGCGTCGTCGCTCGTGGAGTGCGGCGGTCTCACTTTCGACCGCGTAGGCAGGGTCGCGAAGGTGCGCGGCGAGCCGCTCGATCTGTCGGCGCGGGAGCTCGTGTTGCTGGAAGTGCTGCTGCAGCGCGCCCATCGCACCGTGAGCAAGGCGCAACTCCTCGACCGCATGTGCGAATGGGGCGACGAGGTCAGCACCAATGCCATCGAGGTCTACGTGCACCGGTTGCGCCGGAAGCTGGAATCCGCGGACGTCGAGATCGTCACGGCGCGCGGCCTGGGCTATCGCATTCAGAAAACGAGCTCCGCCTGAAGATAGCCCTGTTCGCCGACATCCACAGCAATCTCGAAGCACTCACCGCGTGTCTCGCGCATGCGGAGGCCTTGGGAGCTGAACGCCATGCGTTTCTCGGCGACCTCGTCGGCTATGGCGCCGATCCCGTCGCGGTGCTCGAGCTGATCGCGACCCATGCTTCGAACGGTGCCGTCGTCGTGCTGGGCAACCATGACGCAGCGGCGATGGGGCGTCCTGACGACGCTTTGAGCCGCAATGCCCTCGCGGCCGTCGACTGGACCCGGGCGCAGCTCGGTCCGAGGCAGCTTGCATTCCTCGCGTCGCTGCCGCTGACCGTCGGGGCCGACGACATCCGGTACGTGCACGCGAGCGCGGCGGCGCCCGAACAGTGGATCTACATCAGCGGACCGCGCGAGGCTGCGGAGAGCCTCGAAGCCGGCAACGCGAGCTACATCTTCAGCGGCCACGTGCACGAGCAGAAGCTCTACTACACCGGCGCGAGCGGAAGGCCGATGGCCTTCCGTCCCGTTCCCGGCACGCCCATCCCCACGTCCAAGCAGCACCGCTGGCTCGCGATTGTCGGGTCTGCGGGCCAGCCGAGGGACGGCAACAATGCCGCCTGCTACACGCTGTTCGACACGGACAGAGAGCGGCTGACGTTCTTTCGCGTGCCCTACGATTATGGTTCCGCGATGCGCAAGATCCGCGCGGCCGGACTTCCGGAGCGCCTGGCATTGCGACTGGAACGGGGAACGTGATGGAGCCGCCGGAAAGCGGCAGCGTCATCGATGGCTTCGTTCTGGGCGAGAGGATCCACGCCGGCAGCATGGCGACGATCTATCGCCTCACGGGAAGCGAAGGACCGCTTCCGCTCGTCATGAAGATCCCTCGCCTTGGACCGGGCGAGCGCGCGGTCAACGTCATCGGCTTCGAGGTCTGCCGCACGGTGCTGGGCGCGATGGCGCAGAGCCATCATCATCCGACGCTCGTCGCGTACGGCGACGTCGAGACCACGCCGTACCTTGTCATGGAGCACATCGAAGGGGTCCGGCTCGACGACTGGCTCGCCCGCGCGCCGGTGGCACCGGAGGAAGTCGCCCGGCTGGGCAGCGCGATCGCGCTTGCGTTGCACGACTTGCACCGGCAGGACGTCGTCCACCTCGATCTGAAGCCGACCAACGTGCTGTTCCGGCAGAGCGGCGAAGCGGTGCTGATCGATTTCGGGCTCGCCCATCACGGGCACTTTCCGGACCTCCTCGCCGAGGAGCTGCGCATTCCGCTCGGCAACTGGGTGTACATGGCGCCCGAGCAGGCGCTGGGCGTGCGCTGCGACCCGCGCTCCGATATCTATGCGCTCGGCGGCATCCTCTACGAGCTGGCGACGGGGCGCCTGCCGTTCGGACATCCCAGCACCGTGGGCGAGCTTCGCCGGCGGCTCTATCGCGACCCCGTCCCGCCGCGCGCGCTCGTCCCGGCGACACCGGAGTGGCTGCAGGAGATCGTGCTGCGCTGCCTCGAAGTCGACGCTCGCGAACGCTATGCCTCCGCCCCGGAGGTCGCGCTCGCGCTCTCGTCGCCGGGACAGGTGCAGCTCACCGAACGCGGCTCGCGACGGCGCCGGGCGAGCCTTCCCACGCTGGCCCGCCGCCGCATCCGCGCGGCACGGTTCGAGCCCGCGCCATGCCCGCCGCCCTCGAAGCAGCCGCACGTGATCCGCGTGGTCGCCGTGGCGATCGCGCCGCAGGAAGGCAACGAAGCGTTACGGAGGGCGCTGCGCGACGCCGCGCGCGAGGCCGTCGCCGCCGACCCGGCGTGCCGCATCGCCTGCATCACGGTCGTGCCTCCGGCGGCGGCGCTGTCGGGCGTCGGCGAGGAGAATTCCGCCACGGGTCGTCACATCAGGCGGCTCATTGAGTTGCGGGGCTGGGCCAAGCCGCTCGATCTGCCCGACGAGCGCGTCACGTATCACGTGCTGGAATCGGACAAGCCGGCAGCGGCACTCGTCGACTACGTCGCCATGAACGACGTCGCACACTTGCTGATCGGCGCGCCCGGCGCGGGCACCCTTCCCTGGCGGTTCGCCGGTGTCGGACCGCAGGTCGTCGGCAGCGTCCCCTGCACCGTCACGGTGGTCCGCCCGCGAGCGGAAGGCTAAACTTCCTCGCGGCTGGCATGGAGGAGATGAGATGAGCGATTTCGAGAGCAAAGGACAGCGCTTCGTCGCGCTGTGCCTGCTCGGCATGCTGCTCTTCAACTACCCGATCCTCGCCCTCTTCAACGTGTCGGGCATGGTGTTCGGCGTTCCCGTGCTCTACGTCTACATGTTCTGCGCCTGGGCGGCGCTGATCGCGCTGATGGCCTGGATAGCGGAGTCCGGACGCTAGGCGGCGTTCGGCGGCCGACGCGCCATGCTCCACGGCACGACCATCATCCTGATCTCGTTCGCCTATCTCGGGCTCCTGTTCGCCATCGCCTACTTCGCCGACGAGCGCGCCGACGCCGGCCGTTCCGTCATCGCGAGTCCGTATGTCTACAGCCTGTCGCTTGCCGTCTATGCGACGGCGTGGACGTTCTACGGCAGCGTCGGCCGCGCGGCGAGCGACGGCGTGGGCTTCCTGCCGATCTACATCGGTCCGACGCTGATGATCGCGCTGTGGTGGGTCGTGCTGCGCAAGATCCTGCGCATCTCGAAACAGAACCGCATCACCTCGCTCGCCGACTTCATCGCGTCGCGCTACGGCAAGAGCGCGCTCCTGGGCGGGCTCGTCACGGTCATCGCCGTCATCGGCATCCTGCCGTACATCTCGCTGCAGCTCAAAGCCGTGTCGAACAGCTTCGCGATCCTCGTCCAGTACCCCGAGATCATCATGCCGTCGAAGGCAGGGGCGGCGTCGATCCGCGAGGATGCCGCGCTGTGGATGGCGCTGATCCTGGCCGCCTTCACGATCGCGTTCGGCACCCGCCATCTCGACGCCGCCGAGCATCACCAGGGGATGGTGGCGGCCATCGCGTTCGAATCGCTCGTGAAACTCCTCGCCTTCCTCGCCGTCGGGGTGTTCGTCACGTTCGGCATCTACGACGGGTTCGGCGACATCTTCGCGCGCGCAACGTCGCAACCGAAGCTGCGGGCGATGATGACGCCCCTCGAAGGCGTTGCCGGCGGCTACACCAACTGGGCCTGGCTCACGATCCTGTCGATGATGGCGATCATGTTCCTGCCGCGGCAGTTCCAGGTCGCCGTGGTCGAGAACGTCGACGAGAAGCACTTGAGCAAGGCGATCTGGCTGTTTCCCGTCTACATGCTCGCGATCAATGTCTTCGTCCTCCCGATCGCCTTCGGCGGCCTGCTGCGCTTTCCCGACGGCAGCGTGGACGCCGATACGTTCGTGCTGACGCTGCCGATGGCGGAGAAGCGCGAGCTCCTGGCGCTCCTCGTGTTCATCGGCGGACTGTCCGCCGCCACCGGGATGATCATCGTCGAGACGATCGCGTTGTCGACGATGGTCTGCAACGACCTCGTCATGCCCGTGCTGCTGCGGCTGCGCGGACTGAGGCTGAACGAGCGCCCGGACCTCACGCGGCTCCTCCTCGGCATCCGGCGCGGCGCGATCGTGCTGATCCTGATCCTGGGCTACCTGTACTTCAGGCTCGCGGGCGAAGCCTATGCGCTGGTCTCCATCGGACTCATCTCGTTCGCTGCCGTCGCCCAGTTCGCGCCGGCGATTCTCGGGGGGATCTTCTGGAAAGGCGGCACCCGCGCCGGCGCGTTCTGGGGGCTCACTGCCGGCTTCGCCATCTGGCTTTACACGCTGCTGCTGCCGGCCCTGGCCCGGTCGGGGTGGCTGCCGATCAGCTTGCTCGACGAGGGCCCCTTCGGCATCGCGCTCCTGAAGCCGTTGCAGCTCTTCGGCCTCGCCGGCCTCGACTCGATCAGCCACGCGATGATCTGGAGCATGATCGCGAACGTCGGGGCGTACGTCGGCGTGTCGCTGTCGGCATCGCCGAACGCCGACGAGCACCGGCAGGCGAGCGTGTTCGTCGACGTCTTCCGGCAAACGGGCGAAGCCGGCGGCGCGCGCTTCTGGCGGGGCACCGCCTCGGTCCCGGATCTTCATAGCCTCCTCGCGAGGTTTCTCGGCACGTCCACCGCCGAGGGCGCATTCGCCGACTACGCGCGAGCCAAGGGGCTGGAGTGGCCGGATCCCGCGTTCGTCGCCGATGCGGAGCTCGTCCACCACGTCGAAATGCAGCTCGCGGGGGCGATCGGCGGCGCATCGGCGCGGATCATGGTCGCCTCCGTGGTAAAGGAGGAGACGCTCACGATCGGGGAGGTGCGCGACATCCTGGACGAGGCCTCGCAGGTGGTCGTCTACAGCCACCGCCTCGAGCAGAAATCGCACGAGCTCGAGGCGGCGACCGCCGAGTTGCGCGAAGCCAACGAGAGGTTGAAGGAGCTCGATCGCCTGAAGGACGACTTCGTCTCGACGGTCACGCACGAGCTGCGCACGCCGCTCACGTCGATACGCGCGTTCACCGAGATCCTGCTCGACGATCCCGAGGTCGAGCTCGGGCAGCGCAAGAAGTTTCTCGGCATCATCACGAAGGAGACCGAGCGGCTGACGCGGCTCATCAACCAGGTCCTCGATCTCGCCAAGATGGAGTCGGGCAAGGCGGAGTGGGTCGAGACCGAGGTCGACCTGAGGGACGTCATTTCCGATACGCTTGGCGCGATGGGCCAGGTGTTCAAGGACAAGAACATCGAGGTCACGGCGCGGTTGCCCGACAAGGTGCCACCGGTGACGGCCGACCTCGACCGGATGATCCAGGTGATGCTCAACCTGCTGTCGAACGCGGTAAAGTTCTGCGACCCGGTGAACGGTCGGGTCGAGGTTTCGCTTTTCGAGCGCGAATCCGAGCTGCAGGTCGACGTCCGCGACAACGGCGGCGGGATCAGTCCGGAACACCAGGACGAGATCTTCAGCAAGTTCCATCAGGTGGGCGACAAGCTCACCGACAAGCCCCACGGCAGCGGGTTGGGACTGCACATAAGCCGCCAGATCATCGAGCACTTCGGCGGCAGACTCTGGGTCGAGAGCGATCTCGGCCGGGGCGCGTGCTTTTCCTTCACCGTCCCGATCGGCGCGGCGGCGGCGGCCGCGGGCGCCGCCCACATGAGCGTCCTGTCCGCCGCGGGCGCATCGCCATGAGCAGGAAGATCCTGATCGCCGACGACGAGCCCAACATCGTCGCCGCCATCGAGTTCCTGCTGAAGCAGCGCGGCCACGAGGTGCACGTGGCGGGAGACGGCGCCGAGGCGCTGCGCATCGTCGAACGCGTCGTTCCGGATCTCGTCCTGCTCGACGTGATGATGCCGCAGGCAAGCGGGTACGAGGTCTGCCAGAGCATCAGGAAACGGCCCGAGTGGCGCCAGATGAAGATCATCATGCTCTCCGCGAAGGGACGCGATGCGGAGGTCATGAAAGGGCTCGCGACGGGCGCGGGGACGTGGACACGGGGGGTCTCCTCGACGCAGCGACTGGCCCGGGCATCGGCTTGGGACGAGCCAATGCTGCCAGCGAGCGCCCTTCTCGACCCCTAGGGAAGGTTTCCTATGAGCGGCGTTCGGACGGTCGCGTCAGCGCTCCGCGTCGAGCATCGGGATCCGAACCCCACGCTCGCGGGCGACGTCGATCGCCCGTTCGTAACCGGCGTCGACGTGCCGCACGACGCCCATCCCCGGGTCGGTCGTGAGGACGCGCTCCAGCTTCTCCGCCGCGAGCGGCGTCCCATCGGCCAGCGCGACCATCCCCGCGTGCTGGCTGTACCCGATGCCCACG
>Ga0268265_10002344_pt1 | contig 14359 bp, 11 predicted proteins | sample KBSSwiS52_FD_190355 | JGI IMG/M metagenome (GOLD analysis project Ga0268265, IMG submission 190355) | Switchgrass rhizosphere microbial communities from Kellogg Biological Station, Michigan, USA - KBS Switchgrass S5-2 (SPAdes) (version 2) | ecosystem: Host-associated > Plants > Roots >... | reverse complement strand
ACCATTGCACCATATTCCGACGCTGGCGCTGTTGATCGCGTCGCCGTTCTTCCTCAGGCGCTACCCGCTGTCGACACCCGCGGTCGCGTGCGTCGTGGCCTTCTTCGCGCTGCATACGATCGGCGGGCGCTACACTTACTCCAACGTGCCCTACGACGCTTGGTCGGAGGCGCTGTTCGGCCAATCGATCACCGCGTGCTTCGGCTTCACCCGCAACAATTACGACCGGCTTGTGCACCTGAGCTATGGATTGCTCGCTGTCCTTCCCATCCGCGAGTTCCTGCAGCGGCACGTCGGGGCGAGCCCGCGCCTCGCGCTGTACATCGCCGTCGAAAGCGTGATCGCCGTCAGCGCGCTCTACGAATTGCTCGAATGGTCCCTGTCGCTCGTCCTCGCCGGGCCGATGGCTAACGATTACAACGGGCAGCAAGGCGACATGTGGGACGCGCAGAAGGACATGGCGCTGGCGACGCTCGGCGCCTTGATCAGTGCCGTCTTCCTCATGCTCAGGGCATATCGCTCCAATGGCGCAGCAAATTCTGCTGGACCAGCTGCAGCCGGCCGAAATTCTCCTCGCTCATCTTGAGCCCCTCGAGCGCGGCGACCTCGTTCAGCTCGAACAGCAGGTTGCGGCGGAACGGATCCTGGACGCGGCTCTGGATGAAGGTGATCGCCACCAGGCGCTCACCGCGGGTGACCGGGACAACCTGGTGGAGCGAGTCCGATGGATAGACGATCGCCTCGCCGGGCTGGAGCTTGAACTTCAAGTCGGCATCGCCGAGCCGGACGTGGAGCTCCCCACCATCGTAGTCCGCGGGGTCGTTGAGGAAGATGGTGCAGCTCAAGTCGCTGCGGATGGTCGCGCCGGGCAGCTGGATGAACGCGGCGTCGGCATGCGCGCCATATTTCATGCCGGGCTTGTAGCGGGTCATCATCGGGGGCGCCAAGGCGATCGGGAAGGCGAACTCGATGAATTCGGGCGAACGCTGGAGCGCCTGCTTCAACAGATCCGAGCTGCGCTGATAGGCTTGCGGGTCGTGCAGCTGCTCGTTCTGCTTGGCCTTGTTGTGCGGGTTGCTGACGCGGCCGTCGAGGAACGGCGCCGCGGCCGCGATCTCGCGGCACTGGGCCACTTCTTGCGGCGTCAGGATTTGCAGGACCCGGTACATCAAGCCTCCCCGGCTCGCCCCAGCGCCCGGGCGAGCATCGGCGACTTTTCGGCTGCCCGCGCGAGCATGGCAAGAGCATCGTCGATGGCCGCGCGGTGGGCCGCGGTGGCCTCGGCAATGAGGTCGCGGCGGAGGCTCGAGCTGTAATCAAACTCCATCGCCTTGGAGTAGCGGGTCATGAGCGGCCCGGTGGCGATCGCTTCGAGCCGGGCATCGTCGGCCGCGCAGCCGAAGAAACTGGCCACGCGCTGGAGCTCGGCGGGCATGTTGGCGAGCATCGCGTCGAAATCGGCCCAGGCGACCTGGCGATCCGCCATCGCCTGCGCGGCGGCTTCGAGCGCGGTCATCTCGCAAGCCCAGGCAAGGCCGGCCAGCTCGGCGTCGTTCTGCGCGGGCCCCAAGTCGATGTTCCGCTGGCGCAGCCGCGCCGTTCGCGACGGAGCGAGGGCGTGGAGCTCCTTCACACTATTCTCGCCGGCGAGGATGCTGGCGACGTAATTGCGGGGGGTCGCATACATGAACAGCGCCCGCTCGCCCGGCGGGACAAGCGCGGGCGCGATCTCGCTGACGAAGCTCGTCGCCTTGACGCACGCGACCTCATTCGGCGCGAACGTCCGCGACATCAGCTTCGCCACCGACCCGAGGTAGCGCGCGCGGACCTCCGGGGGGCTTAGCGCGAGGTCGCGCAGCAGGCGCGGTTCGCGCACCGAGAGCACACCATCGATCTCGCCGAGCAGTCGGGACACCAGGGTCGATCCGACATGCCCGATGTGGAAGATCCACCGTGCATCCCCGCGCAGATCGCCGGCCATCGCTTGTTCGATCGGCGGCCATGGCACGATCTGCGCATCGACCGGCTGCTGCAGGATGCGGTCGTCGAGGAAGCTCGCCGCGCGATAGGCGTCGTAGTTCATCGCGATCAGCCGCGCCACGTCCGCCGCCGGGTCGAGCGCCTGCGCCAGCCAGGTCGCGTCGCGGGCAATTTCGTCAGCTGTTGGCGGGCTGGACATGCGACCCCTTTGCCTTGCAAACATTCCGCAACCAAGGGGAGTTGAGCGATGGCCGAGCAAATGACTAGTGGCCGTGCTTGCGACCGGATCAGCTAGTCGCGCATCCGTGACGCCGGTGAATCGCAACTGGGCAGCAAGCGCGGCACGGCGCTTCGCGTGGGTTTATTGCGCGGCCACTCTTGCGCTCACGTTGATGATACCGCTCATTTTGGACGGTTCCGTTAGGTACCCTCGTCGCTACATCGTGGGTGCCGCGTTCGTGATCTCAATGATTGCCTGGCCGCTGATCTGCAAATGGCCCGCGCGCGAAGGTCCGGCCTATTTGCGCGGTGCCGCCATCGTGTTCATGCTGGTCGGTGCAGCGGGCCTCTATCATCTGGCCATTCCGCCGCTTCCCGACGGCCTTGCAAACGCAATGTTCAATTCCCCTTGGTCGAGGACGGAAGCGGGGATTTACCTCGGTCTCGGGGGTGTCGGCCTGGTCGCCTCATTTGTTTATGCGCGACTAGCGGCTTCTTCGGGAAGGTTGGGAACGTTCGCGGGAGACTGAAGCGTCGGTTCATCGCTGGGGGCGAGTTTCCGGGGTAAACGGGGGACGGTCAGTCGACGTCGTACAGGATCGTGGCCTTTCCGGTCAGCACCCAGGCGACTTTGCCCGCTGAGGCGAAACCCATCGAGAAATTGCCGTAAGGGCGCGGCAGCGTCTGGACAATCCGGCCATCGCTCATCGAAACCATTGCAACCAACATCTTGTTGGGGTCCGTTCGAGCGGGAAGGGTGAAAAGCGCGAAGCGGCCATCGGGGCTCAACGCGAAGTTTTGCAGCATGTCGTGGCGATCGAAGCGCCACGGCATCGACCACAGCAGCCGCCCGGTTTCGACGTCGTGGAACGACGCCCAGCTTCCCTCACGCCGATGGGGTACGAAACACGGGCTGTCATCCCCGTCGCCGCTATCCTCACAGAAGACCCGAATTTCGCTATTCTCCTGGCCAGGGAGGTCAGGACGCAACATCAGGACCGTCTTGCCGTCCGCTGACAGCGCCGCTCCCGACGCTCGCGGCAGATCCGATACGACCCGCGGATTTTCACTTTGGGTCCACAGCACCCACCGGCCCAGGTCCATAAGGACCCGCGGTTTCCCGTTCGCCAGCTCCGCGCCGACGACTCTGTCCGCGTAGAAGAACTTCTTCAGGTCCGGATTGGACTGTCGAAGCCCTTGGAATTCGTCATTCTGGAAATCATCGAGCACCACGCCGTGGACCGCGTCGATCATGCCGTACGAGATGGGCAGCACCTCGTGGGTGGCCTTGTCGGTCACCTCGGGATTTCTGAAGCTGGCAATCGCGTGTCCGCGAGCGCCAACCCATTGCAAGCCATCCATCAAGCCTGGCGGATGCCGGACGTCCGGCAAGGTCGTGATGGTGCCATCGAGGCCGATGAACGCCGGCCTCAGCGGGCTTCTGCCGGCGTCGGCATCGGACACCGGCTTCGCTGCCCAGATTCCCGTCGAATCTGCGTTCCAATGATAGGTCGGCGGCGAACCCGGCCACTGCCACAGCGTTAAATTTCCGTAGCGCGAACTGGTGAATGCATAATCGCGGAGCGGGGTGATCGACGCGATGTCCCAGACCTGCAAGGGCAAGCGTTTGTCCGAGTTCGGGAAAAGCGTCATGTACCTGGCATCGGGAGACACCATAGGGACGGAGTCGCCGCGGACCGGCTGCGAAATCAGGCAGTGTATGGTGCGCAGCTTGAGCGGACCAGGGGCATGAGGCCGGGCCGCCGCGTCAAAGGCAGCGAGCCCGCAATCTGGATCAACGATGTACCAGGAGGGCGCCAGGATGTGTCCGTCTTCCTGCAATATCTCGGCATGACACGGATCACCCTTCAGATAGTCCGCCGATGGAACCAGGAAGTTCACACTGAGCGCACCGCACAGCCCAGCGGGCACCTGGATGGGCCGCGTGACCCGATAAAAGGGTCCGTCCGTGCCGATCTTGACCTGATCGATCAGCCGCACCCCGTGGTGAATCTTGGCTTTCGCCGTCCATGCGGCCATTTCAGCCGGCGTAGCTTCGACCAAGGCTCCGCTTTCTTCGAGCTGGAGCGCACCGGCGAGAGCGGGGAGCGTCGCGTATCGGACGACGGCGGCTGGGGACGCGACCTTACTCGGCTCGATTTCGACGACGCCGCCAGGATACATCCAGTCCATTTCCTCGGCGAGCCTAGTCTTCGCGTGCCCGTATTCCCCATGAATGTCCTGATGGCGAAAGTGCCGGCCATCGGTCCACGCCTTGTACAGGTCGCTGATCTGCTCTGACCGCGCGGGCGTCTTCCCTAGGCTTACCGTTGGATCAACCGGCACGCTGCATCGGCGACCGATGCTGAAATGAACTTTCGACCCTGGGATTCCGACAACTCCTGCGCCGGAGCGATTGATCATCACGACGTCGCTTAGTCTTGCAACCTCACCGGCAAACCTCACCACAACGGGTTCGGAGGATTCGATGGCGAGCTGCAACTTGCCACGGCCCGGGCCGATTCGAACCTCACCGGTTGTGGTGATCTCGTTCTGGCCGGCGACGGTGACGGTCGAAATCGCCGCGCCTCGTGACATTCGTAGAACAACGAGCTGGCCGTTGCTCCGTAGCTTCGGGAGCTGGCAGGGGAGAACTGCTTGAGGCTGAATCGGCTGAGACGCGGCAGCCGAACCGATGACAAACCCCAGAGCGACAGGTCCAAACGCCATCACCGAACCCCTACAAACGCCAACAATGCGCGGCCTAGATCGCCGCACTATCATTAACATTCTGTCGCGTTGCCGTCCGCTTCCGCTCTGGTCAGACGTTGCAATGTAGGAATTGCGCTGACATGCGCGGCGGCGATGCGGCGCGCGGTCCGGCAATCCGATAGATTTGGCCCAATCCGAGGTCGTGCGCTCCCGCGCGCGCAGGAGTGTCAACTTTGGCAACATTCGCGCTTCGCGAGCCACTGTGGCGCACGCGTGTTAGTGCGAACATTCGCGAACATTCGGCCGTGACTCAGGTGGCCACGCATCATTGGACCGCCTCCGACGGCGTCGAGCTGGCGTATCATGAGCTGGGCGAGGGGCGGCCCGTCATCCTGCTCCACGGCCTGTTCTCCGACGCCAACATGAACTGGATCAAGTTCGGCACGGCGAACCGCATCGCGCGCGAGGGCTTCCGGGTGATCATGCCCGACCACCGCGCGCATGGGTTCAGCGGCAAGCCGCATGGCGCCGAATTTTATCCCAAGGGCATTCTCGCCCGTGACGTGCGCGAACTCATCGCACGGCTCGAGCTGGCGGAATTCGACCTCGGTGGTTTTTCGCTCGGGGCTCGGACCACGGTCGAGGCGGTGGGCGAGGGGATGCGGCCGCGCCGCGCCATCCTGGGCGGTGCAGGACTCGAAGGGCTGCGTAACTGGAAGCGGCGCAAGGACTTCTTCGTCGAGGCGATCGCGATGTTCGACACCGTTCAGCGCGGCGACCCGCATTGGCTGTCGATCCAGTTCATGAAGAGCCAGAAGGTCGACCGCGTCGCGGCCACCTGCCTGCTCGACAGTTTCGAGGATGCGTTCATGGATTGGCTTAAGGCCTTCACCATGCCGACCCTCGTCGTGTGCGGCGACCAGGACGACGACAATGGGTCGGCCGAAGAACTGGCCAGCGTCCTGCCCAACGCCACCTTCCGAGAAATTCCGGGCACGCACATGAGCAGCGTCACCAAGCCGGAGCTTGGTGACGCCATTGCAGAGTTCCTAGCTAATTAGGGCTCGGGGTCAGGCCGTGGCCTTGCCCGTTTCCTTGAGGGTCAGGGCTTCTTCCGAAATTTCCGCCTGGGTGCGGCGGTTGCCGCGCTGACGGGTTGCCGACCCGCGCGCCTTGCTATCGGTCGACCCGATGTCGTCCGCGCCGAACTCACTGGTCGACATATTGTCCCGCCATTCGCCGAACTGCTCCGACAGGCTGTTCATCTGCTCGCTGATTTGAGCGCGCTTCGACCACAGGAACAGGCCCGCCGCCGCTGCGCCAACTGCTGTCGCGGCGGCCGTGAACGGACGCTCGCGCGCCATCTCCATCACGCCCCAGTCGCTGTACTGGTTGCGGCCACTGGGGTTGTTGTTCCGGCCACCGCGACTGTTACTCTTTGCCATTATTATTTCCTCCTCGGGGAAGTTACGCTTCCAATCCGATCAAACGATTGAAAGCGCTCGCTGTTCGGCGGGCGAGGCCGAACAGCGGCGAGGGGAGGCGGGGCAGCGACGGGGCGCTAGGCAGTCGCCAGCTGGTCGAGCAGATATTCGGCCGACGAGGCGCGATATTCGCCGGGAGCCTCGACGTTCAGCTGCTCGACGACGCCGTCGTTGACGATCATCGAATAACGCTGCGAGCGTTTTCCAAGGCCGAACTTGCTGCCGTCCATCTCGAGTCCCACGGCTTCGGCGAAGGCGCCATTGCCGTCGGCGAGCATGGTGATGTCGTCCGAGCCGTCGGCCTTGCCCCAGGCGCCCATGACGAACGGGTCGTTGACCGAGATGCAGGCGATCTCGTCGACGCCAGCGGCCCTCAGTTCACCGGCCTTCTCGACATAGGAGGGTAGGTGGCGAGCTGAGCAGGTTGGGGTGAAGGCACCGGGGACGGCGAACAGCGCGACCTTCTTGCCTTTGAAATATTCGCCGCTGGTGGTCGGCTGGGGGCCTTCGGCTCCGCCAATTGCCAGCGGAACGTCGGGCAGGCGGTCGCCAACTTGGATGGTCATGGTCTTATCTCCTTGGGAAGGTCGCGTTGAAGCGGCAGATAGGCCCGCCGTATGCCGGCCTCAAGGCTTGCCCGCCGTCCGCCGCCGCCGCATGGTCGCAGCAATGGCTCAGCCGACCTTTCTTTCAGGCAAGCTGCTGCTGGCGATGCCGGGCATGGCCGACCCGCGCTTCGAGCGCGCAGTCATCGCCATGTGCGTCCATGATGAGAATGGCGCGATCGGCGTCGGCATCGGGCACAAGCGCGCCGGCATCAGCTTTCGCGGGTTGCTGAAGCAACTCGAGATCGATCCGGGCGACGCGCCGGATGTCGCGGTCCACCATGGCGGCCCGGTCGAGCCGGGGCGCGGCTTCGTTCTCCATTCGACCGACTGGGGCGGGCAGGACACGTTGCACGTCGCTGGGCCGAAGGGCGAGATTTTCGCCATGACCGGGACGATCGACGTCCTCAAGGCGATCGCGGAAGGGAAGGGGCCGACGAAGTGGATCGTGGCCTTGGGCTACGCCGGCTGGGGCGAGGGCCAGCTCGACGAGGAAATGACCCGCCATGGCTGGTTCGTCGCCGGCGGCGACGCGAAGATCCTGTTCGGCACGCCGACCGACGAGCGCTGGGGCGCGGCGTTCAAGGCCGAAGGGATCGATCCGCGCCTGCTGGCGAGCGAGACCGGCGCGGCCTGAAAGCATCATATAAAGCTTTCTTTATATGTCTGGCTGGGTTAGGGGCTGCCGCGACGGCGCCCGTGATGGCGCGACCATTCATCATTCGGAGAATTTCGACGTGGCGACGCAGGCTGAAACTCGTTTTGACGACTATGTCGTGAAGGACCTCGGCCTCGCCGATTTCGGCCGCAAGGAGATCGAGATCGCCGAGACCGAAATGCCGGGCCTGATGGCCCTGCGCGAGGAATTCGGCGCGTCGAAGCCGCTCACGGGCGCGCGGATCACCGGCTCGCTCCACATGACCATTCAGACCGCGGTGCTGATCGAGACCCTGCTCGAGTTGGGCGCCGAAGTCCGCTGGGCGAGCTGCAACATCTTCTCGACCCAGGACCATGCCGCCGCAGCGATCGCCGCGCGCAACATTCCGGTGTTCGCGATCAAGGGCGAAACCCTCGAGGATTATTGGGATTATGTCGTCCGCATCTTCGACTGGGGCCAGGACACCACCTGCAACATGATCCTCGACGATGGCGGCGACGCGACCATGTTCGCGCTGTGGGGCAATCGCGTCGAGCAGGGCGAAGAACTGTTCACGCCGTCGAACGAGGAAGAAGAAATCTTCGCCGCGACGCTGAAGCGTTTCCTCGCCGAGCGCCCCGGCTACCTGACCAAGACGGTCGAGGCCATCAAGGGCGTTTCGGAAGAGACCACCACCGGCGTCCACCGGCTCTACGAGCTCGCCAAGAAGGGCAAGCTCCCGTTCCCGGCGATCAACGTCAATGACAGCGTGACCAAATCGAAGTTCGACAACCTCTACGGTTGCAAGGAAAGCCTGGTCGACGCGATCCGTCGCGGCACCGACGTCATGCTCGCCGGCAAGGTCGCCTGCGTCGCCGGTTACGGCGACGTCGGCAAGGGCTCGGCGGCGTCGCTGCGCAACGGCGGCGCGCGCGTGCTGGTGACCGAAATCGACCCGATCTGCGCGCTGCAGGCGGCGATGGAGGGCTATGAGGTCGTGACGATGGAAGAGGCGACCAAGCGCGCCGACATCTTCGTCACCGCGACCGGCAACATGGACGTCATCACGCTCGACCACATGCGGGCGATGAAGAACATGGCGATCGTCTGCAACATCGGCCACTTCGACAGCGAGATCCAGATTGGCGCGCTCAGCAACATGAAGTGGACCGAGATCAAGCCGCAGGTCGACGAGGTCGAATTCCCGGACGGCAAGAAGATCATCGTCCTGTCGAAGGGCCGCCTGGTCAACCTCGGCAACGCCACCGGCCACCCGAGCTTCGTCATGTCGTCGTCGTTCACCAACCAGGTGCTGGCGCAGATCGAGCTGTGGACCGGCGCGGACAAGTATAAGAACGACGTCTACGTCCTGCCCAAGCACCTCGACGAGAAGGTCGCCCGGCTGCACCTCGCCAAGCTCGGCGTGCACCTGACCGAGCTGTCGGACAAGCAGGCGAGCTACATCGGCGTCTCGCAGCAGGGCCCGTTCAAGCCGGACCACTACCGCTACTAAGCGGACCTACTCGACGATCAGCGGGGTTGCGCGAATCCAGCGCGAGGCGACGTGCTTGACCCCGCGCGTCACTGGCAGGCCGGCGTGGATCGCGAGCGGATCCACGGCGCCGTCGGCCGTCGCGTTGCGGAACAGCAGGCCATCGCCCGTGCATCCTTTGACCGATAGGCCGAGCCTGGGGAAGGCGGTTTCGCCGCCGTCATAATCGTCGTCGAGATAGACGAGGAAGGTGAGCACCCTCTGCTGAGCCGGCGCGACGCCCGGCAGCGCGTCGTTATGCTCGTGATAGCGTTCGCCCGGTGCATAATGGAGCACCTGCAACGGCTCGCCCGACTTGACGTCGGTACCGCTGGCGGCGGCGATCCGCCGGTTGAGCGCATGGATCGCCGGGTTTTCGTCCGTGAACGGGAAACCCGTACCACTCGACGTGCGGACCGGGTTGGGGACCAGGCTGCCTGACTGCGGATCAACGACGACGCTGGGGCGGAGCGAATCCTTGGCCAAGGTGATCAGGTAGGCGCATTCGTCCGGCGTGAAGAACTTCGGGAAACGGCGGACTTGTGGAGTCTCGCTGAGCACCTCGGAGGCAAATTCGACTGCCGGCGCACCACTGGCGTCGAGGTCCATGGCTTCAATCAACTGCAATTGGTCGACGCACGCCGGGTCCGCTCTCGAACCTTCGCGGAGCAAATGAACGGCGCGGGCCCAGTCGGAAGGTCCGCCGACGCCGCCTGCGACAAACGCCCGCGTCACCGACGCTGAATGCGCATCACCAAGCGCCGCGGCTCGTTCAAACATCGCGCGCGATCCGGCGAGGTTGCGCCGGACGACCTGCCCGGTGAGCTGCCAGATCCCGAGTTCCCGCGCGGCCAGCGCATCGCCCGTTTGCTCGGCGCGCTGCAAGACTTCCGCGGCTCCTTGCACGTCGCCTCGCTGAAGCAGGAGATTGGCCTGGCTGACGGCGTTGCTCATGACGTCGTCTTGGCAGTCTGCGGCGGACAAAAAAAGAGCCGGGGGTTTCCCCCCGGCTCCGGTATCGTAGCTGATCGGCGCTTAGAAACGAGCTTTGATACCTGCGTAATAGTTCCGACCGCGGATGTCGTAGATCGAGCTTCCGGCACCCGTCCCGGTCGAACCGAGCGGCGGGTGGCGATCGAAGATATTATCCACGCCCGCGTAGACCTGGACGTTCTTGACCATGCCCATCGGTCCGGTGTCGAACTGGAGGCGAAGGTCGTTGTAGAACACCGCCGGATACTGGCGGATATCGGCATAGTCGGCGTCGTTCGGCGGACAGCCGGCGGGCGAACAAGCCGTGTCGAGTGAATTGAAGTCCTCGAACAGGTTCACATACATCGGGCCGATGTAGTGGAGCCGGTGACCGATGGTGAACTTGCCGATGCGGACATCCGTATCGAGCCGGAATTCATCCTTCGGGTTACCGAGTTCCTCGAGCAGCCGGTTCTCGAACGTCGGATCAGCCGGGTTCTGGAAGTCGCTGTTCTTCATCGTGTGAACGTAGATCAGGTTGGTATCGAGCACCCAGTTGCGGAAGAACTTCGTCCGGTAGCTGGCGTTGATGTCGATACCGTGGCGCTCACGGCTGGCGAAGTTCAGCGGACCGCTGACCAAAGCATCCGACGGATCGCCGGAAACCTGGCCGGGCAAGTCGCCCACGCCGTTTCCGCCGGCCCCGACACGATGGAAGAAGGTGCAGAGAACGTTGGTGGTGCCCACCGGACGGTCATAGCAGCCGTTGACGATCGCTTGCGCGGCCAACGAAACGATGACGTTCTTCACCTCGATGTTGTAATAATCGACGCTGAGTGACGCGCCCGGGAGGAACTTCGGAGTCAGCACTGCGCCAAGAGTGAGCGAGTGGGAGACTTCGGGATCCAGGTCCGGGTTGCTGCCGCTGTAGATTGGCAGCGACCGGGTGATCGCCGGCGTCAGGCCAGTGGCCGGCAGCCCTGGAATATCAGCCTGGCAATTCTGGACGCGGTTCGGGTTGTTGGCGATCTGGCCGCTCTGACAGGGATCGAGGAACCCGGGCGCAAAGTTAAAGACTTGCGGGAAGCCGGTTTCCGACAGGTTCGGGACGCGCACCGACTTACCATAATTGCCGCGGAAGCGGAGCCCGTTCACCGGCGCCCATTCGCCGCCGTAATTCCACGTCCAGACGGTGCCAACGGCGCCCTTATAGTCGGAAACGCGCCCGGCGCCGTTCAAGGTCAAGTCATAGAAGAATGGCCGGTCCTTGAAGATCGGAACGTTGATTTCGCCGAAGGCCTCCTTGACGATGAAGGCGGACGGCTTGAACTCACCGATGATGACACCGTTGGTCAGACCAGTCTGCGCAAAATCGTCGTCGTCGTAGCGAGCCCGCTCACGCCGGTACTCGCCGCCCAGCGCGAAGCTGACCGGGCCGCCCGGCAGCTCGAACAGCTGGCTCGAGTCGCCGTTGATGAAACCAAGGAAGTCGAGCTGGCTGAGATAGGCCGTCTTGTGCGCATTGTAGGTGAAATAATCGACTGCGGCCGCGTTCCCCGCCGGATTAAATCCGAACGGATTGTAGGGCACGCACGCTGCGATGTCGGCGGCGAGCCGGGCTGCAGTCAGCGCTGGGTCTACGCCGCGAGTAAGTTGGTTTTGTGCAGCAGTGCCGACAAACTGCGACCGGCACTTGATCGTATTGGTCGCCGGATCGAGACCGGAGTCCATCGACAGCAAGAAGCGCTGCTTGTCGAGGAACCCTGCGACGTCGATCGTCTCGTCAAACCGGCCGTAGTTGCCCGAGATTTCGTAGCTCCAGTCGGTGTTGAAAGTGCCGCGGGCGCCGACGACAAAGCGCTTCGTGTCACGCCGGAATTTCTCGTCGCGGATACCGACATCGAGCAGGTTCCTCGCGAGGACGAAGCGGTAGGTCCCGGCGTTGATCGCCGCGATATCAGCGGCGTTGAGCGGTCCGCCAATGCCCTGGGCAGGCGAACTACCGATGTTGATGCTTCCGGTTGACCCCGTCCGGGTGAACGAGCCCGCATTGCCGGGTACATCGCAAGCCGCCGTCAAGCTGGTATTGCAGCCCGATGCGAGAATCGCATTGGCGATCGCCGTACGCTGGCTGGGCGTCAGGAACGGGTTGTCGAGGCGGACGCGTTCGCGAATATCGAAGGTGCCGAACGTTCCCTGGATGAACGATGGGCCGGCATTGTTGCCGAGCGCGTCGACGCGGTTCCACTTCGCCTCGATAAACGGCTCAAACGCATCGCTGACGGTAAAATGTGCCACCAGGTTGAGGTTGATCCGATCCAGTTTCGGCAACATCGACAGCGTATTATATTCGCGCCCTGTGGTGCCGTTACCGCCGGCGATGCCGCCGATGATGCCGGTGCTGAACCGGGTGCCGGTCAGCGGATTGAGGGCCGCGTCCTCATTGAAGATGAAGTCGCAGTTGTAAGGCAGGCCGCCCACGCTCGTCGGCGGGCCATTGTTCGCGCCAAGGCCAACACCGCAGCCGGAAAGGGCGTCAGCGCCTGGGGTGGCAGGATTATCGATAAGTCCTTGCGTAATCGGGACAAGGCCGGTGTAGGCGATGCTGGCCGACCGGATATCGCGGATGAAGGTACGATCCGCGAACCCATCGCTGCCGTTGGGCAGGCCAGACGAATCTTGGTCGACTACGCCGAGTCCGTCATTCTGGCGCAGCCACGGAATGTCGGAAGCGAAGATGCGATCCTGATGGGCATATTCGGCGTTCACCGTGACATTGCCCCGGCCATCAGCGAAATTGTGACCGGCGAGGATCGAGCCGAACCAGTTCTTACCGTAATTATGCTCGGTGGTGGCGCCCTGTGCGCGGACCTGGATCCCGTTGAAGTCGCGCTTCAGGATGAAGTTGACGACGCCCGCGATGGCGTCCGAACCGTAGACCGACGAGTTGGCGCCGGTGACGATGTCGACGCGCTCGATGAGGTCGGCCGGGATCGAGCTGATGTCGACAGACACGGCATTGTTGAGGATGTCCGCCGCGACGTGGCGCCGGCCGTTGACCAGCACCAGGGTGCGGACGGTGCCGAGACCGCGAAGGTCGAGCAGGTTGAGGCCGGCGATGCCGATGCCGAGGCCCGGGTTCTGCTGAGCGAAGGTGCTGCGCAGCTGCGGCAGGTCGTTCAGCGCGTCGCCGATGTTGGTCTGGCCGCGCTGGAAGAACTGCTCACCCTGGAGCGAGGTGACCGGAACGGTCGATTCTAGGTTCGGGCGCTTGATGCGCGAGCCGGTGATCGTGATCGCCGACTTGTCGGCGGGGGTCGCGGCATTGTTGGCTTCGGTCGTCGCGATCACTTGCGACGGCTGAGTCGAATTGGTGGTCGCTTCTTCGGTCGGGGGCGCCGGCGGTGCCGCCGGTTGATTCGCCACGTCGGCGAGAGCCGGGCTGGCCGAAGCAAAAAGAATGAATGCGCCAGTTTGGAGCGCGGTCGCGCTCAGTAGAGTCCGAGTCTTCACTTTGATCCCCCGTAAGTCACATACGTGTGGTTGCTGCGTTCCCCATTTCCACGCGTGCTGCAACAGCTTGATTGTCACCAAAAGTTCTTTTGCCGTTCATGTAGCTTTAATGTCACGCAACCGCCCGGCGAGTCGGGTTGTTACGGATGCGTCTCGATATTTCCGCGTGAATCGACGGTTTGCGTGCGACCCGCAAATTCGCTTGAATTAGGGCGCAACAGTCGGGAGCACGACGTTAAATGTTGCTTGAATGCGACAGTTGCGACGCGATTTACCGGTTAACCCTCCGCATTCATTGCCTCAAGATGTCGGTCGGTTAGGAGTTTGGGCGATTCCTTTGGAGGGGAACCCCAAATGCTTAATTCCGCATCGCGATTTACGTTGTCTGTCTCGGCTGTGGCGCTTGGCGCTGCCTGGGCCGCTCCCGCCGCCGCGCAGACCGAATCGGCGACGACGGGCGCACAGCCCACGCCGGCTCCGGAGACGACGGACTGCGCCACCGTTCCAGAAGGCTCGCAGCGCGATGCCTGCCTCGCAACGCAAACGCCGGCCCAGCGTGGCGGCATCGTCGTCACCGGCACGCGCATCAAGCGGCCGAACCTCGAGTCGCCGGTGCCGATTACCTCGATCGGCCAGAACGAACTGACGAACCAGGGCCAGGTCAGCGTCGGTGACGCGCTGAACGACCTGCCGGCGCTGCGCTCGA
>Ga0268265_10002335_pt1 | contig 14402 bp, 10 predicted proteins | sample KBSSwiS52_FD_190355 | JGI IMG/M metagenome (GOLD analysis project Ga0268265, IMG submission 190355) | Switchgrass rhizosphere microbial communities from Kellogg Biological Station, Michigan, USA - KBS Switchgrass S5-2 (SPAdes) (version 2) | ecosystem: Host-associated > Plants > Roots >... | reverse complement strand
CGATCCCCTTCTCGTGCGCGGCGGCCAGGCCGCGGGCGATCTGGACCGCGATCTCGACCGCCTTGCGTACCGGCAGCGCGCCGCCGGACAGGCGCTCGCGCAGGGTCTCTCCCTCCAGAAGCTCGGTTACGAGGTAGACCGTGCCGTCCTGGGAGCCGGTATCGAAAACGGTCAGGATGTTGGGATGGTTGAGCGCCGAGGCCGCGCGCGCCTCCTGCTCGAAGCGGCGGAGGCGGTCGGCGTCTCCTTGGATGTCGGCCGGCAGCACCTTGACCGCCACCTCGCGCCCCAGCCGCGGATCGCGGGCCCGGTAGACCTCCCCCATCCCTCCGGCTCCGAGCGGGGCCAGGATCGTGTATGGGCCGAGGCGGGAGCCGGCGGCGGGCATTCGCTACCGCAGCCCCTCGGCCAGATAGAGCGCGGAGAGCGTGTTCCAGGAGTTGTAGGCATAGGCCTCGCCGTTCGGGGTCATTCTGATGTAGTCGATCCAGGCACCGGCGGGGTCGGCCGTGCGCAGCTCCTTCCATGGCGCGCGCCTGCCCGTCGCGAGGTCGACCTCGTCGATCTGGAATCGACCTCCGCGGGTCTGCCGGCCCAGGTAGAGGGCGCGCCCATCCGCGCGCCACTGGATCGGCAGCTCCAGCGGAGACGCGCCTGGAACGGCGCGGGGCTCGCCGCCGCCGAGCGGGTAGATCCTCACCCCCATGTTGCCGAGCCACGTGGCGACCCTGGAGCCGTCCGGGGAGGGCGGGTGCAGCCAGGCCCCTCCGGCCATCAGAGGCAACGGGCGCGCCGCCTTCGCCCCGATGTCCATGACGTGGATCGCCAGGCCCTTGCCCAGCTCGAAACCGTTGATCAGGATCTGCTTGCCTCCGGGCAGCCAACACGCTCTTGATACGACAATGGGGGTCTGCGGCAATGCCCGCGGCTCGCCGGCTCCCGTCGGCAGGAGGAACAGGCGCCTGGATTCGGTGGCGCTGCGCGCCAGGGCCCAGCGCCCGTCGGGCGAAAGCGCCAGGGCCATCCCGTCACCCAGCCGCACCGCGGGCGAGCCGTCGGTGCTGCGGAGATAGACGGACGCCCGCTCGCCGCCGCCTTGGCCAACTTCGGTGAAGAGAATCCAGCGCCCGTCCGCCGAGAGGTCGCTCAGCAAGGAGGACTCGAGCCACGAGAGATCCCGCTCCTCGGTCTCGCCCGGGGCCCGCGCCATGAGAGACTTCCGCTCATTCCCTTGCGCTACGAGCGCACGGCCATCGCGGGCGACGTCGAGCAGCAGCAGCGCTCCCGGGACGCGCAGGAGCGGCCGGACCGCGCCGTTGCGGTCGAGGGCGTAGAGGCCGGATTCCCTTCCCTGGCGGATGCCGGCGAACCAGACTTCCTTGCCGTCCGGCGCCCACGCAACGCACCCGCGAGGGCTCTGCATCCAGGGTACCGAGGGCCGGCCCCAGCCGCCGGACTGCGCCACGACCTTGCCGGCGCGATCCAGAATGACGACGGCCTGGAGGTTGTCCCCGAATTTGCAGAAAGCCAGCGCATCCCCGTTCGGGGCCATCTTGAGGTCCCAGGAGTAGTCCGCCGCGCGCCAGATCACCTTGCCGTGCGGGTACTCGATCCGAAAACCGCGCTCGTCGGCGAGCAGGACCGCGAAAGTCTGGCCGTCCGGCGCCCAGTCGACCCAGCGCAGGTGGTGCTCCTCCAGCATCGGGCGCGGCGCGCCACCGGCCAGCGACACCCGCGCCACCGTCCTCCCGACCGTAACGCGCGCGCCGTCCTTCTCCGGAAGCAGGTCGATCAGCATCTCGCCCCGTGGCGAGATCGTCTGCAGAGTGGCGTTGGGGAGGTCCAGAGAACGCGACTCGGGGCTGTCGGTGCGGGTGGTGAAGAGCTCGTACGGCTTCCCGTCCCAGGCCGCGCTGTAGACGATCGTCTGGCCGTCGGGCGCGAACCGCGCGTGGAAGACAAAGCCGCGGTGGAAGGTCAGGCGCTGGAAGCCCGGCGGCTCGCTCTCTCTCCACGGCCAGGCGACCAGGAGGCCCGCGAGGACCCCGGCGGCCAGGAGCAGAACGGCACCCCAGCGGCGCCTCCGGAGGACAGGCGGCGCCGGCACACCCGAGCCCGAGGGGGCCGAAAGGCTCTCCAGGCCGAAGGCGAGGTCGCTCGCGGACTGGAAGCGGTGGCGAGGCTCCTTCTCCAGGCAGTGGCGGACCACCCGGTCGAGCCCCGGCGGGACCGCCAGCTCCGGCGGCTCCTCGCGCAGGATCGCCGTCATCGTTTCGGCGGCCGAGTCCTTCTGAAAAGCCCGGCGGCCGGCTAGCATCTCGTAGAGGACCGCTCCAAGGGCGAAGAGGTCCGCCCGATGGTCGGCCGGCTGGCCCCGTACCTGCTCGGGCGCCATGTAGCCCACGGTCCCCAGCACCACGCCCGGCTCGGTGCCGGTCAGGATCGTGGGCGCCTCGGCAAGGTTCGACGGCTGGAGCCTGGCCAGGCCGAAGTCGAGGATCTTCACCCGGCCATCGCGGGTCAGAAACAGGTTCTCCGGCTTGATGTCCCGGTGGACGATCCCGCGCTCGTGCGCGGCGGCGAGGCCGCGGGCCACCTGGATCGCGATCTCAGTTGATTTCCGCGCGGGGAGCGCGCCGCCTGCCAGCCGCTCGCGCAGGGTCTCTCCCTCCAGGAGCTCGGTGACGAGGTAGACCGTGCCGTCCTGGGAGCCGGTGTCGAAGACGGTGAGGATGTTGGGGTGGTTGAGCGCCGAGGCCGCCCGCGCCTCCTGCTCGAAGCGCCGGAGGCGGTCGCCGTCGCCCTGGATGTCGGCCGGCAGCACCTTGACCGCGACCTCGCGGCCCAGCCGCGGATCGCGCGCCCGGTAGACCTCTCCCATCCCGCCGGCCCCGATGGGTGCCAGGATCGCGTACGGGCCGAGGCGGGAGCCGGCGGCGAGCATGGGGATGGCCACATTCTACAGCGTGAGATGAGAAGCGAAGGAATTGCGCTCCCCGCTCTCAGACCCGTTGTAAGGTCTTTACGTCGATCGGATCGAGCCGAACCGTAGAGACGTCCCCAGTCGGATGGCACGAACCTGCCGGGTGAACACGGCCGGGGCGTCTCATGGCCCCAGCCACCACCAATGCAGGCAGCACGCCGTGAACCACCCGTTCCCCTGCGGGGTTTCGCGCCCACGATATTGACAGGGCGGAGAGCTGGTGTGGACGGGACCCACCGTGGGAGACGCCCCGGCCCTGTGCACCCGGCAGGTTCGTGCCAGCGTACTGGGGCGTCTCTACGTCGGACCGGCTGGTACGACCGGTCAGTACAGCGGCCCGCTCGCGGGGGCCGGCACGCCGAACCGCTCCCGCAGCCGCTTCCGAACCTCTCCGATCAGGTAGATCGAGCCACAGGCCACCAGGTTTCCCCCTAGCGCCCGGTCGAGAGCCTGCCCCAGGTCCGGCACGACCTCCACCCACTGCCTTCCGGGCAACAGCGCGGCCAGCTCCTCCGGCGGCCGGGCGCGGTCGCTGGCCGGGGTGGTGAGCACGATCCGGCGGGCGCGGTGCGCGAGGGGGAGGAGCATGTCGGCCGCGTCCTTGTCTCCCAGCGCTCCGAAGAGGAGGTCGACCGGGCCGGGGACATGGTCCAGGAAGCCGGCGAGGGCGGCGGCTCCCTCGGGATTGTGGGCGGCGTCGAGCAGCACCAGGCGGTCGCCGGGGAGCTCGATCCTCTCCAGGCGGCCGGGCCAGCGGCAGGAGCGGGCGCCCTCGGCGATCGCCTCCCGGCTGAAGCCCAGCGCCTCGGCGGCGAGCACCGCGAGGCCCAGATTCTTCGCTTGGTGCGCGCCGGGCAGCCGGATCTCCAGGTCGTGCTCTCCGCCGGGAGTCGAGAGCTTCACCCGCTGGCCGTCCAATCCGAGAGGGACGACCTCGCGGATCGTGACCAGCTCCGGGGCGAAGCGGAGATCGGTGCCCAGCTCCGCGGCCACGCTCCGAACCGCTTCGGACGGCTCCGGGTCCTCCAGCCAGACCAGGGCCGGACGGCCGGGCCGGAAGGTGCCGGCCTTCTCCCTCGCGATGGCGGCGAGGGTGTCCCCCAGGTGCTCGCGGTGCTCCAGGCTGATCGAGGTGATCAGGGACAGCTCCGGCTCGCAGACGTTCGTGGCATCCAGCCGGCCGCCCATCCCGACCTCGACCACGGCGAGATCCACGGCGCGCTCGGAGAACCAGAGGAAGGCGGCGGCGGTGACCGCCTCGAAATAGGTGGGCGAAGTCCCCGCTTCCTTGACGATCCGGTCGAGCAGCCCGGCGAGATCCTCGGGGCCGATGGCGCGGCCGTCGATGCGCAGCCGCTCCTCGACCGACTCCAGGTGGGGGGAGGTGTAGAGGCCGGTCCGGCAGCCGGCGGCGGAGGCCATGGCGGCGAGCAGCGCCGAGGTCGAGCCCTTGCCGTTGCTGCCCGCGACCAGGACCGTGCGGTATTGGATCTGGGGATCGCCCAGCGCGGCCAGCAGAGCGCGCACGCTCTCCAGCCCGAGCCGGATGCCCAGCTTTTCCAGGCGGGAGAGGATCTGCTCCGCGTTCAGGGCCGGTAGAGGTGGCGGAGGCAGCGGGCGAGCGTCTCTTTCATCTCGGGACGCTTGACCACCAGGTCGAGGAAGCCATGCTCCAGGAGGAACTCGCTGCGCTGGAACCCCTCCGGGAGGCTCTGGCGGATGGTCTGCTCGATGACGCGGGGTCCGGCGAAGCCGATCAACGCGCCGGGCTCGGCGATGTTGAGGTCGCCCAGCATGGCGAAGGAGGCGGTGACACCGCCGGTGGTCGGATCGGTCAGCACCGAGAGGTAGGGCAGCCGCGCGTCGCGGAGGCGGGCGAGCGCCGAGGAGATCTTCGCCATCTGCATCAGCGACAGCACCCCCTCCTGCATGCGGGCGCCGCCCGAGGCCGAGACCACGATCAGCGGCCAGTGGCGCTCCAGCGCGCGCTCGGCCGCGCGGGCGATCTTCTCGCCCACGACCGAGCCCATGGAGCCGCCCATGAAGCGGTACTCCATGGACGCCAGCACCACCGGCACCTGCTCCAGGTGGCCCTGGACCACGATCACGGCGTCGCGCTCGCCGATCGCCTGCTGGTAGGCCTTGATGCGGTCGCGGTAGCGTTTGGAGTCGCGGAAGCCCAGCGGATCGGTGGGGCTGATGCCGGCGAACAGCTCGCGCGGCTCGGGCTCGTCCAAGAGCAGCGCGATGCGCGCCCGGGAGTCGATCCGCATGTGGTGGTCGCACTTCGGGCAGACGCGCAGGTTGCGGTCGAGGTCGCGGGAGTAGATGACCTCCCTACAACCCTCGCACTTGACCCACAGGCCCTCGGGGACGGTGCTGCGCTGCCGCTCCTCGCGGATGGGCTTGGGCTTCTTGCTCTTCTTGAACCAGGCCATGGGAGATCGGGCTCGGGGATGGCCGGCGAGCCCCGCGGAGGTCAGGCCTCCGTGGACTGCGCTTCTTCGGCCTCGAGGTCGTTGGTGATGCCCAGGCGCAGGCAGGCCGCGTCGTACATCTGCCGCGACGCCTTCTTGGCGTTCTGCAGCTCCGCGAGCCGGTCCTTGACCTTGGCGAGCTCCTCCTCGATCAGCCGGTCGAGCTCGTCCATCTCCTGGCGGGTCACCGCGAGGGTGTTCTCGTAGAACTTTCTCTGCTGGTCGTTCAGCGTCATGGATCTCCTCCGGTGCTAGCGGAGGGTGAGGATACTCTGGATCGCGAGGACTGACAAGTTCTGTCGTCTATTGCGGGGGAGGATCGCCCTCGTTCGCCGCGGCATCGGCCGCCTGCTTGCGCTTCTTCGCCTCGGCCTGCAGGCGCTCCAGCTCCCTCTGATACTTGCGCAGCTCCGCCTCCTTCTTCGCGCGGATCGAGGCCTCGCGCCGCGCCATCTCCTCCTTGACCATCTTCTCGATCTCTTCCTGGGAGAGGGTGCCTGCCGCGGGGGCCGCCGCGGCCGGAGCCGGGGTCGGAGCCGGAGCGGTCACCGGGACCGGGGCCGGGCGTTTCGGCGCCTGGGCGGCCGGGGAGGGCGTCTCGGCCGGGGCCGGGTTCGCGGCCGGCCGGCGCAGGACGAGGAGCCAGGTCAGGATCGCGCCCAGGACGAGGGCGGCGATGAGGACGTAGAGAAGGTTGCGGCTGCGGGGGGCGCTCTCCCCGACGTGGACCTCGCCCACCGGGGCCACGGCGGCGAACACCGCCTCCGGAGGCGGCTCCGGCTCAGGCGGAGCCGGCCATTCGGGGACCGCGTAGATCTCCTCCGGCTTCGGCTCCGTCATCGCCTCCGGCTCGGGAGCCGATGACGCGGACGAGGCGGCCGGGGGATAGGCCGGCACGCTCCAGTCGCCGCTCGACGGCTCCTCCTCCAAGACCCGGTGCACCCAGGCCGCCAGGTCGGTGGGATCGGGCGACAGGCCGAGCGAGTGGAGCACGGATTCGATCCTGTGCTTCATCTCGCCGGCGCTGGCGAAGCGGCTCTGCGGGTCGTAGGCCAGGGCGCGGGCCACGATCTCGTCCACCTCTACCGGGATCGAGGGATCGGTCTGCCGCGTGGAGCGGATCTGCCCCTGGCGCACCGATTCCAGCACGGAGATCTCGGTGTCGCCGGTGAACAGGCGCTCGCCGGTGAGCATCTCGTAGAGGACGGCGCCGAGCGAGAACAGGTCGGAGCGCGCGTCGACCGCGCGGCCCCAGGCCTGCTCGGGGGACATGTACTGGAGCTTGCCCTTGAGCGCGCCCATCTGGGTCTGACCCGCCTTGGACACGGCCTTGGCGATGCCGAAGTCGCAGAGCTTGACGTCCCCCTCGAGGGAGAGGAGCACGTTCTGGGGCGAGACGTCGCGGTGCACCAGGCCCATCTCGTGGTCGTCGAAGTCGCGCTTGCGATGGGCGTAGTCGAGCGCGCTGGCCAGCCGCGCCGCGATGAACAGCGCCAGCCCGAGGGGCATGCGCACGCCCTTGCGCCGGCCGGCGTTCATCAGCGACCGCAGGTCCTTGCCGTCCACGAACTCCATGGCGATGTAGTAGTCGCGGCCGATCTTCCCGAGGTCGTAGATGTGCACGATGTTCGGATGGCTGAGCTGGGCCGCGAGCTTCGCCTCGTCGATGAACATGCCGACGAACTCGGAGTTGTCGGTCATGTGGCCGAGGATCTTCTTGATGGCGACGGTCTTCTGGAAGCCTTCGACGCCGCGCATCCGCGCCTTCCAGACCTCGGCCATGCCGCCGGCCGCGATCTTCTCCAGCAGCGTGTACTGGCCGAAGCGCTCGCCGCCCTGGTCGGCCTCCGCTCCATGGCTGGAGATCTCGGCGAGCGACGGGAGCTGGATGCGCTGCGTGGCGGCGGCGTCCATGACGCTCAGGCCGACCGGCATCGGCGGCCAGGAGGGCACCTCCGGCGGCTCGGGGATCGCCTCGATCATGGGCTCTGGCTCTGGCTCGGGCTCGGGCAGGTCGGGGAGCTCGGGCAGCTCCGCGATCAGCTCGGGCTCCGGCAGGACCTCCTCGGCCGGGGGGGCCGGGGGAGGAGCCGGGGGAGCCGAGACCGGCTTCGGGATCGGGATCGCGACCGTGGGAACGGGCGCGGGCGCCGGGGGCTCGGGCCGGCGGGTGGGCCGGGCCATCTCTTCGAGCGCCGCGAGGCCGATCGCTCCCGTGTCCCGTCCCCGGGGAAGAGCGGGCGGCGGCACGGCTTGGGGAGGTACCGGCGCGGCTTGAGGAGGAGCGGCCGCGGGCTTGGGCCGGCCGAGCTCCAGGGTCGAGAGCGTGCGGCTCAGCAGCGCGTCCACGTCCGAGCCGGGCTCGGTCCGGCGGGGAGGCGGCGCGGCCGGCTTCGGAGCCGGGGGCGGGGCGGCCGGGCGCGGCTTCTCGGCGGCTGGTCCGAAGACGCCCGAGAGGGTCTGTTCCAGCTTGCGGTTGATCTCGTCGTCGTCCCGGAGCGGGGGAGCCGGCCGGGGGGGCATCGGCGCGGGAGCCGGGGCCGCGAAGGGCGCGGCATCGCCGGCATCGCCCGGGGAGTCCGCCTCCACCTCGGCGAGGACGTCGCCGAAGATGTCGGCCGAGGTGAGCATCACCGGGGCCTGGGCCGCGGCGGGAGCCGGTCCATTTCCATGGCGGACGTTGCGCAGCACCACCTGGCGCAGCTCCTGGTCCGTGAACGGCTTGCTCAGGTGGTCGTCGGCCCCGATCTCGGCCCACATCCCGGTCTCGCTCTCCGGCAGCAGGCCGACGACGCCGGGACCGCCGGCCCGCCGGCAGAACAGGTTGGCGAGGTTCTCCGCGTTCGGCACCTCGGCGCTGACCAGGATCAGGTCCGGCCGCTCGGTGGCCGCGGCCTGCAGGGCCGCGGCGGGATCGACCAGGTGGATCCTCCAGCCGTCAGCGCCCAGAGCGGCATGAATCCGCTCGCTGTACCGCGGCTCGGGCTCGACGACGAGGATCGAGGACATTGGGGAGCTCTCCTGCGAAAGACAAGCCTTTCTAACACTCCCCTGCCCGGGAGTCAATGAGCCGGGCATCCAAGCGCCTGATTTTTGAGAGATTTACCGCTCCGGTGTAGAATCTGAGCCCCATGTCAGGCCATAGCAAGTGGAGCACGATCAAGCACAAGAAGGCGGCGACGGACGCGCGCCGCGGCAAGCTGTTCTCGAAGATCCTCAAGGAGATCACCGTCGCGGCCCGGATGGGCGGCGGCGATCCCAAGGGCAACCCCCGGCTGCGCACCGCGCTCCTGGAGGCGCGCTCGAACAGCGTCCCCGGCGACAACATCGACCGCGCCATCAAGAAGGGCACCGGCGAGCTCGAAGGGGAGACCTATGAAGAGGTCATCTACGAGGGCTACGGCACCGGCGGAGTGGCCGTGCTCGTCGAAGCCGCGACCGACAACCGCAACCGCACCACGGCCGAGGTCCGCCACCTCTTCACCCGCCACGGCGGCAGCCTGGCCGAGGCCGGCAGCGTCGCCTGGATGTTCAAGCGCCGCGGCTGGTTCTCGGTGGATCAGGAGGGAATGACGGAGGAGCAGCTCATGGAGCTCGCCCTGGAGCTGGGCGTCGACGACTTCTCCGCCGAGGACGGCCACTACGAGCTCTACACCGCGCCCGAGGACTTCAACACGGTCCAGGAAGCGCTGGAGGCCCGGCAGGTCGTGCTCGCCGCCAAGGAGCTGGCGATGATCCCCCAGACCACGATCGAGGTGCCGGCCGACCGCATCAACCAGGTCCTGCGCCTGCTCGAAGCCCTGGACGACCACGAGGACGTCCAGAAGGTCTGGGCCAACGTCGACATCGACGAGAGCGTGCTGGCCTGAAGGATCGCTCTTGTTGATCCTCGGCCTCGATCCGGGCAGTCTCCACACCGGCTTCGGGCTGGTCGAGAGACAGGGCTCCGCGCTGCGGGCGGTGGAGGCCGGCCGGCTCTCCTGCCCGAAGACGCTCGCCGTCCCCGCCCGGCTGGCCCACCTCTCGGCCTGCCTGAGCGAGCTGCTGGACCGCTGCCGGCCCGACCTCGCCGTGCTGGAGACTCCCTTCCACGGCATGAACAGCCGCTCGCTGATCGTGCTCGCCGAGGCGCGCGGGGTGCTGCTCGCGGTGCTCGCCGGTCGCGGCCTGGAGATCCGGGAGTACTCGCCGGCCGAGGTCAAGTCCGCGGTCACCGGCAACGGCCGGGCCGACAAGGACCAGGTGGCGCGCATGGTGCGGCTGCTGCTCGCGGCCCGTGGGGAGGGCTGGGCGAGCGACGCCACCGACGCGCTGGCCGTGGCTCTCTGCTGCGCCCAGCGCCTCCGTCTCGACCGTCTCCGGGAGCAGGTTGTGCTGTCCTGAGGGGATGTGACTATAATCTTCGTCTCTCAGAGCACTGGGGCGGCGAGCCGATAAAAAATGGCATTCCAGGGATCTCTCAAGGAGCTACCTCTTCCGGACATCATCCAGCTCGTCTCCGTGTCGGGGAAGACGGGTGTGTTCGAGCTGCGCCGCAACGGCGACTCCACGGGGGAGATCTACCTGCGCGGCGGCCACATCGTGCACGCACACGTCGGCGACCTGCAAGGCGAGGAGGCGGTCTACGAGCTCGCCATCTGGCCCGAGGGCGAGTTCGTGTTCACGCCCGGCACCGAGACCCAGCTCACCACCATCCAGAAGTCGAACACCAACCTCCTGATGGAGGCGGCGCGCCGCATCGACGAGTGGCAGGTGCTCTCGAAGCGCATCCCCTCGACCCGCCTGGTGCCGGTGTTCACGAACCAGGCCGCGACCACGTCGGTGTCGCTCACGCCGCAGGAGTGGGGGCTGATCTGCAAGGTCGACGAGCGCCGCTCGATCGAGGAGATCGCGGTCGGCCTGGACATGAGCCCGTTCGAGGTCTGCAAGCTGCTCTACGGCCTGATCACCTCGGGCCTGGTCTCGCTCAACGAGGACCTGAGCCGCCTGGGCACCGACCGGCTGCGCGCCATGAGCTCGCAGGACCTGCACCAGATCGCCGAGAACATCCACCAGCAGGCGCGCGGCATCCTCTCCGGCCATCCCCGGCAGATGGAGCTGGAAGTCCCCTTCCGCATGAGCAAGGCCGAGATGGACGCCGGCCGCGGCGTCGAGGCCGTCCTCGACCTCGTCCGCGCCGAGGAGAAGGTCGTCTCGGCCGCCCTCGGACCCCACCAGAGCAAGGCCTTCCTCGAGCGGATCGCGCAGCTTCTGGGGGCGTGAGCACACGGAACACGGACTGACACGGACGAGCACGGACTCACACGGACCCCGAGCGCCTGTCCGTGACTGTCCGTGTGAGTCCGTGTGAGTCCGTGGCAGAATCTCCTCCATGCGACGCACCCTCTCCGCGGTCCTCTTCCTGCTGGTGCTGAACGCCCTTCCCCTGGCGGGGCAGGAGCCGACCCCTACGCCGGAGGCCACCCCGGCTCCTGATGAGGAGCCCCGGCCCAAGCCGCAGAGCGAGCGCTATCTCCCGCGGCTCGACGTCTACTTCCCCGAGGGCGATCTCGACCTGCGCGTGAACCGCCTGATCAACAAGGTCTTCTTCGAAGGCCAGGTGAAGTACAATTTCATCAAGGGTGACATTTCGGCGTTTCTGAGATACCGATACTACGGTTTCCAGCGCGTCACCCAGTTCACGGTGTTCGATGCGATCGAGTTCGAGGACGTCAAGGATTTCAGCAGCGACTTCGACCGGGTGCGCGGCACGCTGCTGCTGCTCCAGTGGCCGCACAGCTTCCACCAGCGGACCTTCCTGCTGGCGGAGCTCGACCGGATCAGCAGCAACAAGGAGGAGGTGGCGAGGATCCTGCGGCTCGGCCGGACGAACACCTACGTGCGCTTCGGCTATCAGCTCGGCACGCCCGAGGACGCCCGGTCCAACGCGATCGTCGGGGAGACCCGGGCGCGCAGCGAGCGCCTGTTCACGGCCTTCCGCGAGATCGGCCCGGGAGGCTTCGGCTTCACCGGCGCGCTCACCTCGAGCTTCGACCTCGGCATCGGCGACTTCGACTACCTCAAGCTGGAGACCGAGGTGCTGAAGAGGTTCGACGTCTCCGACCGCACCTTCCTGGTGGGCCGGCTGCACGCCGGCTCGTTCCTGCGCAGCGGCGAGCGCGACCGCAGGGAGCTGCCGGAGCCGGTCGACGATTTCGACCTCCTGGCCATCCCGCTCTCCGAGTTCTTCCGGCTCGACGGCCGCGAAAACCTCAAAGGGGTGGACGAGAAGCTGCGGGGGACGGAGGAAATCCATACCACCTGGGAGTACTTCTTTCCCTGGTTCCTCGGCCAGGACCGCAAGTTCCTCAAGCTCAACTGGTCGAACTGGTACTGGATCCTGTACGGCGGAATCGGGAATGTAGGTTTGGAAAGAGACATTTACACGGATTTTGGCGAGTACATTCCCGACGTCGGCGTCGGGTTCGAATCGTCCTTCAACCTGAGGAAGTACAGATTCTTCCTTTCCGGAATCGTGGCACAAGCTTTGAAAGGAGATGGGGGAGTGGAGGCGCGTGTCTCCGTCAAGTCATACCGCTGAAACCGCTCTTCTTCGGTCTAAGGCTTGGCAGGATGGCATGCCGTGGAGGAGGAGCGTTCCAGGGAAAGCAGGGTAAATTCCGCAGAGGCCAGCCCCTGAAGGGGGCCTCTGCCGTTTCCAAGGCTCTCACAGGCCGGAGGAGAACGCATGAGAAAACTCAATGTGTTGGTGTTGGTGGCGCTTGTGGGTCTTTGGCCCATGGTGGCGTCGGCAGGCGAGGAGGCAAACGGGCCGACGGTGACCGGCGAGACAGGGCTCTTCACCCTGCTCAGCGGTGAAACCCTGCCTCAGGGAGGGTGGTCTTTCGGTCTCTATTACAACAACTGGGACCGCATTCTGGAGATCGAAGGCTTCGAGCCCGAAAACGACATCAGCGTCGACTGGAACCGGATCAGCGCCAGCCTCGGCTACGGCATCACGGACCGCTGGGAGCTGAGCGTGATGGTTCCGTACGACGACCTGGAGATTGACGACGACGACCTGTTCTTCGACGACGACGAGGGGGATGCGAGCGGCATCGGCAATGTCCGGGTGGGCACGAAGTTCCGCCTCTCGGGGAACCCGGGCGAGTTCGGCACGTCGAAGCTGGCCTTGAACCTCTTCGCCGAGCTTCCGACCGGCGACGAGGACGTGGCCTCGGACGACGTCGGGTTCGGCGCCGGGATCGGCTGGAGCAAGGCCAACTGGGTCTTCGACATCGGCTACCGGGATCCGGGCGACGACGACAATGTGGACATCTCCGAAGAGCTCCATGCCGGCCTCGGCTATGCCGCGGGGATCAGCGACCGCTTCGACTGGATCACCGAGGTGGCCGGCACCTTCTACAGCGGCGGCGACATCGGCTACGACGACGCCGTCGACCTCACCACCGGCGGCCGTCTCTGGCTCGGCGATGGCAACTGGGCATTCAACTTCGCTCTGCGCACCGACCTGATGCAGCTCAGCGACATCGACGAGCACTGCCCGATCGGCGGCCTTCTCGGTCTGACCCTCTTCCCCCGGTTGTTCCAGGCAGAGGAGGTCATCCCGCCGCCGCCGCCCCCGCCGCCGCCTCCGGTCGAGGCGCCCCCGCCGCCGCCGGTGGCTCCGCCGCCGCCCCCGCCGCCGCCGCCGGCTCCTCCGGCGCCCGAGCGGATGGAGGTGACGTGCGACTTCACCCCGGGCAGCGCCAGGACGAGCAACATCTGCAAGGCCAAGCTGGACGAGGTGGCTCTGCGGATGAAGCAGGACAGCGACGCGACGGCCCAGGTCATCGGCTATGCCGACGGCTCGAGCGGCTCGCAGTCGGCCAACCAGCGGGTCGCGGAGCAGCGCGCCGAGGCCGTGAAGAACTACCTCGTCACGCGGCACGGCATCGACCCGAGCCGGATCACCACCGAGGGTCAGGTCACCGACCGGCTCGCGGCCGTGGTCATCCTCACCATCCCGTAAGGGACGCAACCCCCACGGAAGGTCAAGGCCCCGCCGCAAGGCGGGGCCTTTTGTTTGGGACCTCACCCCCTGTCCCCCTCTCCCATCTCCCAACCACCCATCCCCGGGAGAGGGGGGACGTTGCTCAACTTCCTTGCCTTCGATCTAGCCAAAAAGACATGCAGACGTTCCCCCTCTCCCGGCGGGGGCTTGGGCGGGAGATGGGAGAGGGGGACAGGGGGTGAGGTCCTACCCTTCCGAAGTATCCAGCCGCTCGCGCCGCAGCGAAGCGATCGCGCCCAGCAGCCCGGCCCCGCCGCCGAGGAGCACCAGGAACGCGGCCTGGCCCGGGGTGAGGAAGCCGGTGGTGAGCACCGAGGCCACCAGCGAGGCCGCCCTTCGTGCCGCCGCGGCCTGGTAGAGCAGGTAGAGCCCGCCGGTGGCGAGCCCGCCGCCGATCAATCCCTGGAGCAGCCCCTCCGTGTAGAACGGTCCGCGGATGTAGAACTCCGTGGCGCCCACCAGCCGCAGGATCGAGATCTCCTCCTGGTGCAGGAACGCCGTCAGGCGGATCACGCTGCCGGTGGTGAAGATGGCCGCTCCCAGCAGCACGCCGGCCAGGGTCAGCCCGATCCCGCGCCCGAGCGCCACCAGGGTCTCCAACTGGCCGAGCCACTCGCGGTCGTCGTCCACCATCTCGACCTCGGCCCGCCGCCGCCAGCCCTCGATCCACGACTGCACCTCGGAGCCGCGGATGGACGGGTCCTTGAAGCTCACCTCGATCGACGGCGGCAACGGCTCCTCCTCCCAACCCTCGACCAGGTCCGAGAGGCCGGGGAAGGTGTCGCGGAACCGCGCCCGCGCCGCCGCGGAAGAAACGGCCTGCGCCGAGGCCACCCAGGGCGCTCGCCCCGCCTCGGCCGTCAACCGCGCCAGCACCGGCTCCGGCGTG
>Ga0268265_10002326_pt1 | contig 14430 bp, 15 predicted proteins | sample KBSSwiS52_FD_190355 | JGI IMG/M metagenome (GOLD analysis project Ga0268265, IMG submission 190355) | Switchgrass rhizosphere microbial communities from Kellogg Biological Station, Michigan, USA - KBS Switchgrass S5-2 (SPAdes) (version 2) | ecosystem: Host-associated > Plants > Roots >... | reverse complement strand
CCGCGCGTGACCAGCCCGTGTCCCGCGACAGCGGGTCGAGAAAGATGGCCAGCGAAAACATGGCGCCCAGGGCGACGCAGGTCATGAGCGCCCCGATCCCGACGATGGTCCAGCGGTAGGAATGAGTGTTCATATATTTATATGACGAACCAATTCGCCCGAAATCGACACTGACAGGAATAAAGCGCTGCGTTGGATCGTATTGTCTGAAGGGTGGTCAGGAAAAGACCGGAGGGTGCCATGACAGTCGCAGATATCGACGAGGGCGTGCTGCGCGAGCGAGCACGGCGGCTGCTGATTTCGGGAAAGCTGCCCGGCGGCGATCCGGCCGTGAGCTGGGCCGGGTCCGGGCGAGGCGAGCCGTGCTGCGTATGCCAGATCCTGGTGCGGCCGGACGAGATCGGCTTCGATCTGTCGTTTCGCATGCCGCAACGTGAGGTCGAGCTCCACATGCACAGCCGCTGCCGGATTGCATGGGAGCAGGCTCGCGCGAGCTGAACAGGCAATAGAATATCGCCCATGCAAAGGTTCTCGCGTGGGTTGCTCTGTGCGCTGCCGCTCTGTCTGCTCCTGCCCTGGGGTTCGACGCACGCACGGCCGCCGATCATCGACATGCACCTGCACGCCAGGAAAGGCGATTACTCCGGCGCGGAGCTGCCGAAGCTATGCGTACCGCCAGATGCCAATGCGCCCTGCCCGCATCCGCTGGTGGCGGTCACGAGCGCCACGCAATTCATGCGCGACACGCTGGCGGTAATGACCAAGCGGAACATCATCGGCATGGTGAGTGGCGAGCCCGATACGATGGCTGCGTGGAAGGCGGCTGCTCCGGACAGAATCATCGTCGGCAGCGACTTGCGGATCCGGCAGGGAACTGCCGATGGACGCCTGAAGACTCGCACACCGGAGGAGCTGCGGGCACTGCACGCCGCTGGCCTGCTCGACGTCATCGGCGAAGTGATGGCGCAGTACGAAGGCATCGCGCCCAGTGATGCCCGGCTCGAACCGTACTGGGCGCTCGCGGAAGTGCTGGATATCCCCGTCGGCATCCACATGGGACCCGGCGGTCCGGGCGATCCGTACAACGGCAGTCCGAACTATCGCGCGCGCAACAGCAGCGCGCTGGGACTGGAAGAGACGCTCGTCCATCATCCACGCCTGCGCGTCTACATCATGCACGCCGGCTATCCGTTCATCGCGGATCTGCGCGCCGTGCTGTTCACGCATCCGCAGGTCTACGTCGACATTTCCGCAATCGTGAGCGGCGAGCCGCGCGCCGCGTTCTACCGTTATCTGCAGGAACTGGTCGAAGCAGGTTTCGGCGATCGCGTCATGTTCGGTTCCGATCCGGGGCTGTGGCCCGGCGTGATCGAAGCCTCGATCGAGGCGATCGAGCAGGCGCCGTTTCTCACGCCTGCGCAGCAGCGTGCCATCCTGTACGACAATGCGGCGCGCTTTCTGCGCCTGAGCGAGCAGACGATCGCGCGTCATCGCGCGATGTAGGCCCGACGATGAGCTCGATCGCCCTGTCCGCAGCAAGTTCGCACGATGCCGAAGCCATTGCCCGACTGCATGCGCAGAGCTGGCGCAGCGCGTATCGCGGCATGCTCTCGGACACATATCTCGACGAGCACGTCGTCGCGGACCGCCTCGAGTTCTGGACCTCGCGCTTCGCCAACGTCGCACCCGAGCGCAGGCTCGTGCTGAGAGCGGCGAGCGACGGCGAGCTCCTCGGGTTCGTCTGCGTGCTGCTCGATACAGAGCCCGAGTGGGGCGCGCGGCTGGACAACCTGCACGTCAGCCCCGAAGCGAAAGGCACCGGCATCGGCTATGTGCTCTTCAACGCCGCGCGCGAATGGATTGCGGACGTTGCGCCGGGCATGGCGATGCACCTTTGGTGCGTCGAGCGCAACTACGGGGCGCGCCGCTTCTACGAGCGGCAGGGCGGGAAGATCGTGGAAACTGCAACGCGGCCCGTCGCGCAGGACCTGAGCGTGCCCGAGTTGCGCTACTGGTGGCCGCCGCTGCGCTGATCGGATTCGAGCACCGTGCCTCGACCCACGCGCTGCGCTTCCGCTACGAGCGCGCTCGCTGCATATAAATCGTAGAGCGCCATGCCGACGCTCTTGAACACTGTCGTGCTTCGCACGTCGACACTGCGAGTCCCGGTGATCAGCTGCGCCAGGTGATAGACATTCGCTTCGTGCAGCACGCCTGCTGCCAACGGATTGATGAGATCGCCCGCCTCGTGACGCGCGGCATCCGAGTCGACGACTATGCACCCGGCCAGCTCGTAGACCTTGTCCGGCAGCTCCTGCATCGCCGGCCTGAACGAGCCGATGCTGAGATAGTGCTTGCCTTCGAGTAATGACGGTTCGTTCGGCAATACCGGATCGGCCGAGGTCGTGGCCGCGATGACGACCGGGCATGCATCGAGCAGCTCGGCAGCACCCTTGCATCGCACGAGCTTCACAGCTGGAACACGGCGTGCCACGGCATCGACGAAGCGCTGCGCGCTGTGTTCAGAGCGCGCGACAAAGTAGACGGTCGTGATCGGCCGGACCGCACAAGCGAAAATCGCTTGCCACGTGCCCTGGACTCCCGTGCCGATGATGCCGACGCGATCCACGCTCGCCGGTGCAATCAGGTCGAGCGCGAGCGCACCGACTGCGCCAGTACGCAACGCGGTGAGCGCGGCCGCGTTGAGGACGGCCAAAGGCTGCCCCGACTGACCGTCGCTCAGCATCATCAAGCCGTTGGTGACCGGCAGACCGCGGCTCGCATTGCCAGGCACGACGGACACGAGCTTGGCACCGAACGCCGTTGCTCCGATCACCGGCATGCTCAGGACTATCTTGTCGCCGCAGTCGAAATGCTGCCGGGCAGGCACCGTCACCTGCCCTTGCGCGAAATCGCGCAGCGCCCGCTCGATCGCGGCGACGAGCATCGCCGGAGCAACGAGAGCTTCGAGATCGAGGGCCGACAGGTAGCGCATGCTCACCTGCGACGCCAGACCCTCGGCGCGCAGCCGAATGCGGAGCGGAAGCACGCGTCGAAATGCGACAGGTCGTTGAACCCGACCTCGAAGGCAATCTCCGCGATCGGCAACCGGGTCGAGGCAAGGCGTGTCGCGGCGGCCGACAGGCGACGATTGATGACGTACTGATTCGCGGTCTCGCCCGTCACTGCGCGAAAGCGCTTTGCGAAACTGAAGCGGTTCATGTTGGCGACGGCTGCGAGGGTATCGAGCGGACAAGGCTCGGCGAAGTGCGCATTGATATAGCGCACTGCTTCGAGAATACGTCGGGTGTTGAGATCTGACGCCTTGTCCAGGGCGAAGCGGCCGGAAGCACCGAGACAGATGTGTGCGATCGCGACCGCGGCTTCGTCGCTGTCGGCCGCACCTCGCGCGATCCTCAGCAACAGGCCCGCGATCCTGGGCGTGAGGCGCGAGGGCGGCGCCAGCGCCGTGTGAAACCTGGGCGCATCGAGGTGCAGATCGGTTGCGAGCGGCTCGAGCAGTTGCTCGGAGAAGAACACGACGATGCGGCGATTGCGCTCCAGCCCCTGATGACGACAGGAGAACTCGGCGCGCTTGTTGGCAAATACCAGCGAGCCCGGAACGGCCATGCATGACCGGCTGTCGCTCAGGTGCTCGAACGTACCGGAGAGGACCAGCGCAACCCCGCTCTCCGTATAGATTCCGCGCGCGTGGCGCTGAACGGCAGGGACGCAGTGGAGATCGGCGATGCTATAGCCCGCGGGGCCCGGCGGGATCCCGTACGCAGCAGGATCGGCGATCTTCGCGTCGGTGGAAATCCTTTCGAAGCGCATTTCCGGCCAAAAAGTCATTGCTGCTCCACGCCGCCAAGATCCCCCAAGTCTTCGGCGCCCTCCCCGAGTTAGCCTGCTCATCTGCTCCGGGAGGGCGCATCACCCGTGAATCAAAGCACGATCGCTGTCGATGCGGAAGCGGCCGCCGCGCATGCGCCGACGATGTTGAAGCTCGGCTGGATTGCGCTCGCGCTGGCGATGCTCGGCCTGGGGTTACTGGGGTTCATCACCGGCGACTTCGCGCTGAACTGGCAGCCGGTGCCCGCATGGGTGCCGGGGCGCACGGCTCTCGCTTACCTGACCGCCGCGCTGTTCTGGGCTCTCGGCGCGGGCCTGCTGATCGATCGCTACAAGTATTCGTTCGCCATCGCGAGCGCTGCGGCCTTTGCCGTGTGGGCGGTGCTCTTGCATGGACCGGGCGTCGTCAAAGATCCGCTGAGCGTCCTGCCCTGGCTCGGCTTCACCGAGCGTCTCGAGGTCGCGGCTGGCGCGCTCATGCTGGCCGCCAGCCAGGTACCGGGCACGCTGCTCGCGCGCCGGGGCATGCTCATCGGCAGGATTTGTTTCGGCGTGTGCCTGCCCGTCTTCGGCCTGTCGCACTGGGTCTATGCGCAGTTCACGGCCGACATGATTCCAGCTTTCATTCCTGCGCACTTGTTCTGGGCTTACTTCACCGGCACCGCTCACATCGTTGCCGGCGTCGCGATACTGACGAACGTGCTCACGCGACTCGCTGCAACTGCGTTTGCAACGATGGTGAGCGGGTTCGTCCTGTTGCTGCACGTACCCCGTGTAATCCATGACCCTGGCAGCCGCGCCGAATGGACGATGCTCGTGATCGCGACGAGCATCTCCGCTGCCGCGTGGTGTGCGGCAGGAAGTATTGCCCGCAAGGAGCCGAGCGTCGCGCCGTAGCAAATCTCGCCCTCGCTTCAGCAGTGCAGGCGTCTCTGGCACACTGAGGCAATGCTCACGCTCAACGAGTTGTCGCGTCGCCTTGCCAGTGGCGCAGTAAGTGCGCGCTCACTGGTCGATCAGTCGCTGGCGCGCATCATGGATCCACGGGGCGAAGGCGCACGCGCTTTCATCAGCGTGTCGAGCGAATCTGCCCGCGCCCAGGCCGATGAAGTGGATCGAAGACGCGCCGCCGGCCAGGCGCTGCCTGCATTCGCCGGCATCCCGCTCGCGATCAAGGATCTGTTCGACGTCGCGGGTGAAGTGACGCGTGCGGGATCGCGCATCCTCGCGGACCGGCCGCCGGCCGACCGCGATGCGCCGGTCATCGCACGACTGCGCGCGGCAGGCTTCATCTTCATCGGCCGCACCAACATGACGGAGTTCGCGTACTCCGGCGTCGGCTTGAATCCGCATTACGGCACGCCGCTGAGCTGCTTCGATCGCGCCACACGACGAATTCCCGGCGGATCGACCTCCGGCGGCGGCGTCGCGGTGGCGGACGACATGGCCGCGGCAAGTCTCGGCACGGACACGGGCGGCTCCTGCCGGATCCCCGCGGCCTTCAACGGCATCGTGGGCTTCAAGCCGACCGCGAGTCGCGTGCCGCGCGACGGCGTCTACCCGCTGTCGCAAACGCTGGACTCGGTCGGCCCGCTCGCACGCAGCACGGCCTGTTGCGCGACACTCGATGCGATCCTGCGCGGCGTCGATCCTCAACCGCTGCCCGATGTGCCATTGAACCGCATCCGCCTCTTGCTGCCGACGACACTCGTGCTCGACGCGATGGATGAGGTGGTCGGACGCGCATTCGAACGCGCCGTCGAGACTCTTGCGCGGGCTGGCGTCACGATCGATCGTCAACCGCTCGATGAGCTGCAGCGCCTGCCGCAGATCAATGCCGGTGGCGGTCTCGCAGCCGCCGAAGCGTATGCATGGCATCGCACGCTGCTCGAGCAACACGCCGATCGCTACGACCCGCGCGTTGCCATGCGCATTCTCAAGGGCCGCGATGTGAATGCGAACGAGGTGCGTGAGGCGCGAGCGGCAGTGATCGAGTCGGTCAACCGGAGCACGCGCGAGTTCGATGCGCTCGTCATGCCCACGGTTCCGATCATCCCGCCGCCGCTTGCCGCATTCGAGCAGGACGCCGATTACATCCGGCTCAACGCGCTGGTGCTGAGAAATCCGTCGCTCGCCAATTTCCTGGATCGCTGCTCGATCTCATTGCCGATCCATCGGCCCGGCGAAGCGCCCGTGGGACTGATGTTGATCGGCCAGCACGACCAGGACGACCGGCTGTTCGGCGTCGCGGGTGCGATCGAAAGTGGCCTAGTCCATCGCACCTGAATGGCACTTTCGGTCTAGCAGCGCATCGTTACGCTGTTCGCCACCCACAGGAGCCGGCCAATGACTCGATCTGGATCGTTCGCGTTCGTGTTGCTCGCGGGACTGACTATTACCTTCGGCGCCGCTCGCGCACAGGAAGCTGCGCTCATCCCGGATACCTCGTTGCCGATCCCGCAGCTGCATTTCGACAGCACGGGTGCGCTGCTCATCAAGGCGTCGCCGACCTCCTCGGTTCACGACTTCGACTATCTGATCGGCAATTGGCAGCTGCGCAATCGCAAGCTGAAGGCGCGTCTCGCTCATTCGAGCGAATGGATCAGCTTCGACTCGCGCGTCGAGATGCATCAGATCCTCAACGGCGTAGGCAACATCGACAAGTACACCGACAACGCCAGCGGCACGCCGTACGAGGGCGTGGCGCTGCGGCTGTTCGATACCAAGACGAAGCTCTGGAGCATCTACTGGGCCGACAGCAACTCGGGCCATCTCGACCCGCCCGTCGTCGGCTCGTTCGAGAACAAGATCGGCCACTTCTTCGCGCGCGACACCTTCAAGGGCCAGCCGATCATCGTCGTGTTCCGCTGGGACGTGCGCAACCCGCAGCTGCCGATCTGGAGCCAGGCGTTCTCCACCGACAACGGCAAGACCTGGGAATGGAACTCCATCAACGTTTCCGAACGAGCTCGTTGACTAGGGCTCCGCCCGTGCGCGGTCCAACTGCTCACGTAGAGGCCATGACTCTGTGACCCCGGGCTGCACCGGTCGCTCCAGTTGCGTTGACAACGTCACATAGCTGCGCGTCGCGGACACGCCCGGTGTGGTGTAGAGGTGGGCGAGCAGGCCCTCCAGCGCCTGAGTGTTCTTGGCGCGTACCTTGAGCAGCAAGCAGGCGTCGCCGGTGACCGAATGTATTTCTTCGACCTCGGGGAAGCGCTCGATCGCGAGCAGCGCTTGCGACTTGCACCAGCCAGAGGTGTCGACATGGATGAAAGCGAGCAGAGGCTTGCCCACGGCGGTCGGATCGAGCAGCACCGAAGTGCGCCGGATAGCGCCGGACCTCCTGAGCCGCTTCACGCGTTCATGCACGGCTGGCGCCGACAGACCCACGCGCTGCCCAAGCTCGGCGTAACTGACGGTCGCGTCCTCGACCAGCACGCCTAATAGTTTTCGGTCGAAGTCGTCGACCGCATGGCCGGCAGCAGCGTTCTGCCGAACGCCATCTGTATTTGGTGACATGAGCCTTGTTCCTGTTGAAGCCGAATGTGATTCGGCGATCATGCGCCCAGGATGAGTCTCGTTCAATTTCATGAAACGGCGCGGGCAACAGCATGACCGAGCGAATGATCCGGACGAATGGAGCCGAGCTCGCAACCGAGGCCTTCGGTGATCCGGCGCATCCACCGCTGTTGCTGATCATGGGCGGGATGGCCTCGATGCTGTGGTGGCCCGACGAGTTCTGCAGGAAATTGGCCAGCCGCAACCGGTACGTAATTCGTTATGACTACCGTGACACGGGCCACTCGACGAAATATCCGCCTGGCAAGGCCCCCTACACGCTCGACGATTTCGTCAAGGATGCGATCGGCGTACTCGATGAGTACGGCATCGCCGGCGCTCACGTCGTCGGCATGTCGCTCGGCGGCATGATCGGTCAGCTTGCTGCTGTCGGATTTCCGTCGCGCGTCCTGTCGCTGACGGTGATCAGCAGCACGCCCGTGGGGGCGCACAGCTCCCGGCTTCCAGCGAGCGATAAAATCTGGTTCGAGCACCAGGCCACTACGAGCGAGACCGTGGATTGGTCAGACCGTACGCAGGTGATCGCTTTCATGGTGGACGACGCGCGCATGACCGCGAGCACCGTGCACCCGTTCGATGAGACGCGGGTCAGAGCGTTTATCGAACGGGACTATGACCGGGCGGGCGGCTATCTGAATGCCACGAATCACGGCGTACTGATGAGCGAAGTCTCGAAACGGAGCCGGTTGCGGGAAATACGCGTGCCGCTGCTCGTGATTCACGGGACGACGGATCCTGTGTTTCCCATCGAGCACGGAATCGCGCTGTCCAAGGCAGTCCCCGGCTCAAAGCTCACTCGCATCGAAGGCGGCGGTCACGAACTTCACCCGGCTGATTGGGACACGATCATCGGCGCCGTCGTCGCACACACGTAAACGCATGCGACCCATGAATCGGCAGGTTCTGCTCCTGGTGACGGCGCAGGCCTTTGCTCAGACAGCTTCGATCCTCGTCATGACAGTCGGCAGTCTCGCCGGCAGAGAGATCGCTCCTGACCCGCAGCTTGCGACGGTGCCGATCAGCGCGATGATCCTCGGAACCGTGATAGCGACCGTGCCTGCGTCGATGTGGATGGCCCGGGCAGGCAGACGGGTGGGATTCATCACCGGTGCTCTGCTCGGCACACTGGGCGGACTGGTCGCCGCATCCGGAATCGTCGTTCGTTCCTTCTTCGTGCTGTTGCTCGGCCTGTTCCTGATAGGAACGTACCAGGCATTCACGCTGTTCTATCGCTTCGCCGCTTCCGAAGTGTCCGACGACGCGTTTCGCCCACGAGCGATCTCGCTGGTGCTCACCGGTGGCGTGGCCGCAGCTTTGCTTGGCCCTGCACTCGCCGGATTCGGCGCATCGCTCCTCGAACGTGCTTACGCCGGTTCGTTCCTGATCCTCGCCGCAGTCTCGCTGGCAGCGGCCGGCGTGCTACTGGGACTTCGCGTACCGCTGCCGCAGGCGCAGATCGGCCAAAGCCAGCCACGTCCGCTCCTCGTCATCATGCGTCAGCCGACATTCGCCGTTGCAATCTTCGCGGCGGCAACCGGTGGCGGTGTGATGGTCCTCGCCATGACCGCGATGCCGCTTGCCATGGCGCAACACCATCACGGCCTCTCGGCTACGACCGTTGTCATGCAAGTGCACGTGCTCGGAATGTTTCTGCCGTCGTTTTTCACAGGCTCACTCATCGCCCGCTGCGGAGTGCTGCGTGTGATGTTTGCTGGCGCCGTTCTGCTGTCAGCACACGTGGCCTTGAGTGTGAGCGGCACGGGCTTCGTCTCCTTTGCGTGGGCGCTCGCGCTCCTCGGGGTCGGCTGGAACTTCCTTTATGTGGGCGGCACGACGCTGCTGACGGACGCCTATCTTCCGGCGGAGAGAGGACGCGCCCAGGCGGCAAATGATCTGCTGATCTTCGTGGTCGGCCTCGCATCGTCGCTGACCGCGGGAGTGTTGTTGCAGATCGCCGGCTGGAGGCTGATGAACGCCTACCTGCTTCCCTGGCTGGTTGCTGCGATCGTCGCAGTCGCGTGGCTCGGCCACATGCGGCGGAGATTGGCGGAGAGAGAGGGATTCGAACCCTCGAAGGGCTTTTGACCCTTACACCCTTAGCAGGGGTGCGCCTTCGACCACTCGGCCATCTCTCCGGCGCGATCAAACCTGTCAAGGCAGGCCCGCTGTCGGTCGTGTCATACCACGTCAGTGGTATGCGCGGTGTCGAGCTGGATGCGGGCCGGCTGCGAAGGCCGGGAAGAATACTGGCGGCAACCCTGAAGGTAAAGGGTTGAGCGGATTGGAGGCTTTGCGGGTTGTCTTGCTCTCCAGCGGGCCGCGGAGGTGGGTTACTGGGCCACTTCCGCGGCTCGCCGATGCGTGAGGACGATCCTCAGGTTCCAGCGCCGGTCAGCGGACGCTTGACTGCGCCACCGGCAGCCTGCTCTTCGCGCTTGATGCGCTCGTAGATCTCTTCACGGTGCACGGCAACTTCCTTCGGCGCATTGACGCCGACACGAACCTGGTTGCCCTTGACGCCGAGGACGGTCACTGTGATGTCGTTGCCTATCATCACGGTCTCACCGACGCGCCTTGTCAGAATCAACATGTTTCGCTCCTTGCCTGTCAGCTGAATGAGCTTCGTGTCGCGTCGCCGGCAATGGAATCACTGCCCTCCCACAGCTTCGCCACACCAGTCATTCAAATCGAGAGTAGGTTACCGATATCTGTAATGGGGATCGGGATTTCCCTGAAAAGCTCCACTCACCCTCACAAGAGGGATAAAAATTTTTCGGGGTATGTTCGCACCTTCGAATCGCGCGTGCGACTGCGAGTTTCTGCGTAGCCGTTTTTTCTCAACGGCTCGGTATACATAACCACGCGGCGACGTCACGGGCGCTGCCGTACGTCTCATTGTGCAAGCGATACACGCCGCTCGCAAGCGAGGCGCGTCGGAATTAGCCCCACTTACACGGAGTTGGGAAGTCCGGCTTAGGTCGATTGACCTAACAATCGGGCCTGCACCCAGGGGGCGACTGCGGCGAGCGCTTCGTCGAGCTTGGTCGGATCGTTGCCGCCGGCTTGCGCCATGTCCGGGCGCCCGCCGCCGCGGCCGCCGACCATCTGGGCGACCACGTTCACCAGGTCGCCAGCTTTCATTTTTGTAATCTGATCCTGCGTCACACCGGCAATAAGCACGACTTTGTCCGGTTCTTGCACGGACGCGAGCACGATCGCGGCCGAGCGCAATTTGCTTTTCAGTTGATCCACCGCATCGCGCAATGCAGGCGCGTCGGCGCCGTCGACGCGCGTCGCGACGACTTTGACGCCGGCGACTTCGACCGCCGTGCTCGAAAGATCGCCGCCCTGCCCGCTCGCCAGTTTGGATTTCAGCGCCGCAACCTCTTTCTCGAGCTTGCGGCTGCGCTCCGCCAGCTGCCGCACTTTGTCCTCGACCTCGTCGCGGCCCGCTTTCACGATCGCGGCCAGCTCGCGCAGGACTTGGTCTGATTTTGCAACCCAGTCGAGCGCGCCCTGCCCGGTCACGGCTTCGATGCGGCGCACGCCGGCCTGAATTCCGCCTTCGCTGACGATCTTGAACAGGCCGATGTCGCCGGTGCGGCGCACGTGTGTGCCGCCGCAAAGCTCGACGGAGAAGTCGCCGAAGTTGAGCACGCGCACTTCGTCGTCGTACTTCTCGCCGAACAACGCCATGGCGCCGGACGCCACCGCAGCGTCGTACTTCATGAGACGCGTCTCGCCCGCGGCGTTCGCCCGGATCTGCGCGTTCACCAGGCGCTCGACTTCCTGCAGCTCGCTCGCCGTCATCGGCTGAAAGTGCGAAAAGTCGAAGCGCAGACGGTCGGGCGCGACCAGCGAGCCCTTCTGCGTGACGTGCGTGCCGAGCACCTTGCGCAAAGCAGCATGCAGCAGATGAGTGGCCGAGTGATTCAGCATAGTCGCGCGACGACGCTCTTCATCCACGCGCGCTTCGACGCGCGCGCCCTGCTTGAATTCGCCGCTCGTTACTCGTCCGACGTGCGCGTAGGCGCTGCCGATCTTCTGCGTGTCCGTGACTTCGAACCGCGCCCCGCCCGCGACGAGCGTGCCGGTATCGCCGACCTGGCCGCCGCTTTCTGCATAAAACGGCGTGTGGTCGAGAATCACCTGCCCTTCGTCGCCCTTGCGCAGCACGTCCACGCGCTCCTTGTTCTTCAGGAGCGTGACGATCGTGCCCGTGTCGGCGAAGTTCTCGTAGCCGCTGAAATCGGTCTTGCCTTCGACCGTCACGCCGGTGCGCAGGTCGACACCGAACTTGCTCGCGGCCTGACTCTGCTTGCGTTGCGCTTCCATTGCCGCTTCGTAGCCCGCGTGATCGATCGTGAGCCCACGCTCGCGTGCGATGTCCGCCGTCAGATCGACCGGGAAGCCGAAGGTGTCATACAGGCGGAACACGGTCTCGCCCGGAATCACCTTGCTGTCCTTCAGCGAGCCGATCGCGGTGTCGAGCAGTGCCATGCCCTGCGACAGCGTCTCGGCGAAGCGCTCTTCTTCCTGCTTTAAGACGCGCTCGATCTGCGCGCGCTGGGTTTTGAGTTCCGGGTATGCCGCGCCCATCTCCTTTTCGAGGGCCGCGACCAGCGTGTAGAAGAACGGCTTATCCTGCCCGAGCATGTAGCCGTGACGCAGCGCGCGACGCACGATCCGGCGGAGAACGTAGCCGCGGCCCTCGTTCGAAGGAAAAACGCCGTCGGCGATCAGGAATGCGCTGGCACGGATGTGATCGGCAATGACCCGCAGCGACTTCGCTTCGAGGTCGCGCGTGTTGGTCGCAGCGGCGGCAGCCTTGATCAGGTTGACGAACAGGTCGATCTCGTAGTTCGAGTGCACGCCCTGCATCACGGCCGCGGTGCGCTCGAGGCCCATGCCGGTGTCGACCGAAGGCTTCGGCAGCGAGGTGAGCACGCCGTCGGCCGAGCGGTCGAACTGCATGAACACCAGATTCCAGATCTCGATCCAGCGATCGCCGTCGGCGTCCGGCGAGCCGGGCGGACCGCCGGGAACGTCGGCGCCGTGGTCGTAGAAGATCTCGGAGCACGGGCCGCACGGCCCGGTCTCGCCCATCTGCCAGAAGTTGTCGGAGCCGCCGCCCGGGTTGTCGCCGATGCGCACGATGCGGCTCGGCGGCAGCCCGACTTCCTTGTGCCACACGTCGTAGGCTTCATCGTCCGTGTGGTAGACCGTGACCATCAGGCGCTGCGGGTCGATGCCGAGCCAGTCCTTGCCGGTGACGAAGTCCCAGCCGAAGCGGATCGCATCGCGCTTGAAATAGTCGCCGAAGCTGAAGTTGCCGAGCATCTCGAAGAACGTGTGATGCCGCGCCGTGTAGCCGACGTTCTCAAGATCGTTGTGCTTACCGCCGGCGCGCACGCAGCGCTGCGAGCTCGCCGCGCGGCTGTAGTTGCGCTTGTCCTTGCCGAGGAACACGTCCTTGAACTGGACCATGCCGGCGTTGGTGAACAGCAGCGTGGGATCGTTGCCGGGCACGAGCGAGCTCGAAGGCACGATCTGGTGCCCGCGCTCGTGGAAAAACTTCAGGAACAGCGCACGCAGTTCGGCGCTGGTGGGGCGCTTGCCGGTCGTCATTCGGCCTCAAATGTGATGTCTGGGGTGATGTCCGGCGCATCCTCCCCCTCGCCCGATTCGTCGCGAAAGGCGGCCCGGAGCTGCTCGGCATCGAAGCCGCGATATTGAAGGAAGCGCGCCTGCTTTGCACGTTCGCCCAGGCTGCGGGGTGCTGCCGCCCCGAACTTGCGCCGGCGGACTTCCCGGGCCTGCTGCACCCAGTCGATGTCGGCGGTTCGCAGCGCCTCTTCTACTCGGGCTTCGTCGACGCCCTGCTGCCGCAGGGCGGCCCGAATGCGCACCGGGCCCTGCCCGCGCTTGGCGTGGTGATGGATGAAATTGGCGGTGAAGCGCTCATCGCTGACCAGCCGCTTGCCGGCCAGCTTCTGGATGACGGGCTCGATGATCTGCGGCGGATAACCCTTGTGAACGAGCTTGCGACGCAACTCCTCGGTGGAGTGCTCACGCCCGGCGAGCAGCCGCAGAGCGGCTGCTTCGACGGTCTTCGCGTCCGCTGCGGAGCTATTCGACGGTCGCCTCACCCTTCACTGCCTCGTCCCTCTTCGTCTTTTCTTTGCCGGGAAGAAGCTTCTCGCGGATCCTGCCCTCGATCTCCCGAGCGATCTCGGGATGTTGATCGAGGAAGTTGCGCGCGTTCTCCTTGCCCTGGCCGATGCGCTCGCCGTTGTAGCTGAACCAGGAGCCCGACTTCTCGACGAACCCCTGCGCCACGCCGATGTCGATGACCTCGCCGTTGCGGGAGATGCCGGCCCCGTAGAGGATTTCGAACTCCGCTTCGCGGAACGGCGGCGCCACTTTGTTCTTCACGACCTTGACGCGCGTCTGGTTGCCGATGACTTCCTCGCCGTTCTTCAACGCGCCGATGCGGCGGATATCCAGCCGCACGGAAGCGTAGAACTTGAGCGCGTTGCCGCCGGTGGTGGTTTCCGGGTTGCCGAACATCACGCCGATCTTCATGCGGATCTGGTTGATGAAGATGACGATGGTGTTCGAGCGCTTGATGTTGCCGGTGAGCTTGCGCAGAGCCTGCGACATGAGGCGCGCCTGCAGGCCGACGTGCATGTCGCCCATTTCGCCTTCGATTTCCGCCTTGGGCGTCAGTGCCGCGACCGAGTCGACGACGACGATGTCGACCGCGCCGGAACGCACCAGCATGTCCGTGATTTCCAGCGCCTGCTCGCCGGTGTCCGGCTGCGAAACAAGAAGGTCCTGCACGTTCACGCCGAGCTTCGCCGCGTAGACGGGATCGAGCGCGTGCTCGGCATCCACGAACGCAGCGGTGCCGCCGGCGCGCTGCGCTTCAGCGATGACCTGCAGAGTGAGCGTGGTTTTGCCCGAGGACTCCGGGCCGAACCACGCTCACTCTGC
>Ga0268265_10002323_pt1 | contig 14452 bp, 13 predicted proteins | sample KBSSwiS52_FD_190355 | JGI IMG/M metagenome (GOLD analysis project Ga0268265, IMG submission 190355) | Switchgrass rhizosphere microbial communities from Kellogg Biological Station, Michigan, USA - KBS Switchgrass S5-2 (SPAdes) (version 2) | ecosystem: Host-associated > Plants > Roots >... | reverse complement strand
ACTGGGCGGCGATGATGCCCACCGCGTCGCCGATGTTGACCGTGAACCCGGTCGCCGGAGCGACGCCGTAACAGGAGCGGCAGACTCCGGACTCGGCCTCGCACTTGAGGGTCGAGCGGACCGGGACCGCGGTCGCCTCCTCGTCGCCGAACGCCTCGGCGATCTCCTCGACGTCGGCCGGGGTGATCTCCTGGTTGCGCTTCAGCAGCTCGCGACCGCGTTTGGTCTCGAGCTTCTTCGCCGCCAGGCGGCCGTAGAGGTTGTCGTTGAGGCTGCCGTCGTCCTTGCGCAGCGCCATCTCGATGTGGTCTTTGGTCTTGCAGTCCTCCTGGCGCACGATCACGTCCTGGGCGACGTCGACCAGACGGCGGGTGAGGTAGCCGGAGTCGGCCGTCCGCAGCGCCGTGTCGGCGAGTCCCTTTCGGGCACCGTGCGTCGAGATGAAGTACTCCAGGACCGAGAGCCCCTCCATGAAGTTGGCCTTGATCGGCCGCTCGATGATCTCCCCTTTCGGGTTGGCCATCAGGCCGCGCATCCCGGCCAGCTGGCGGATCTGTTTGAACGATCCGCGCGCTCCCGAGTTGGCCATCATGAAGATGGGGTTGAGCTCGTCGAGGTTGTCCTCCATCGCCTGCGCGACCTCGTCGGTCGCCCGGTTCCAGTGCGCCGTGACCGCCTCGTGGCGCTCCTCAGCGGTGATATAGCCTTCGTCGTACTGGGCCTGGATGGCGGCCGTCTCCTGCTCGTAGCGCTCGAGGATTTCGGGCTTCTCCGGCGGCGAGACGACGTTGTTCTTCGAGACCGTGATCCCGGCCTTGCTGGCGTACTGGAAGCCGAGGTCCTTGAAGGCGTCCAGCACCTGCGAGACCGCCGGCGCCCCGTAGGCCTCGACCAGCCCGGAGACCATCTCGTTGATGTCCTTCTTCTTCAGCGAGTGGTTCTTGAACTCGAACGAGCTCGGGTCGAAGTCCTCTTCGAGGGCATCGGCCAGCGCCCGCTCGATCTTCTCGTTGAAGATGATGCGGCCGACGGTGGTCAGGAAGTGGCTGCCGCCGCGGCGGTACTCCGCCTCGTCCTGCAGTTTGCAGCCGCCGTTCTCGTAGACGAGCTCGGCCTCCTGCGAGGAGCGGAACACCTTCACCGCGCCAGCGCCGTTGCGGCTCTTGCCCGCGGTGAGCTCCTCTTCCTTGGCTTTCAGCGCCGTCTCGTCGGGACCGTAGGTCAGGTAGTAGATGCCGAGCACCATGTCCTGGGTCGGCGTCGCCAGCGGCGCCCCGTGAGCCGGGGAGAGGATGTTGTTGGCGGACAGCATCAGGATCCGCGCCTCCGCCTGGGCCTCAGCCGAGAGCGGCACGTGGACCGCCATCTGGTCGCCGTCGAAGTCGGCGTTGAAGGCGTGGCAGACCAGGGGGTGAACCTGGATCGCCTTGCCCTCGACCAGCACCGGTTCGAAGGCCTGGATGCCGAGGCGGTGCAGGGTCGGCGCCCGGTTCAGCAGCACCGGGTGTTCGTGGATGACTTCCTCGAGGACGTCCCAGACCTCGGGGATCATCGACTCGACCATCTTCTTCGCCGCCTTGATGTTCTGCACGGCTTTGCGCTCGACGAGCTGGGCCATGATGAACGGCTTGAACAGCTCCAGCGCCATCTGCTTCGGCAGCCCGCACTGGTGCAGCCGCAGGCTCGGGCCGGAGACGATCACCGAGCGGCCGGAGTAGTCGACGCGCTTACCGAGCAGGTTCTGCCGGAAGCGGCCCTGCTTGCCCTTGAGCATGTCGGAGAGCGACTTCAGGGGACGGTTGCCGGGGCCCGTGACCGGGCGGCCGCGACGGCCGTTGTCGAACAGCGCGTCGACCGCCTCCTGCAGCATCCGCTTCTCGTTGTTGACGATGATCTCGGGCGCGCCGAGGTCGAGCAGCCTTTTCAGCCGGTTGTTGCGGTTGATCACGCGCCGGTAGAGGTCGTTCAGATCCGAGGTCGCGAAGCGGCCGCCGTCGAGCTGAACCATCGGCCGCAGCTCCGGCGGGATCACCGGCACGGCGTCGAGGATCATCCACTCGGGCTTGTTCTCCGAGTGGAGGAAGGCCGAGGCGACTTTCAACCGCTTCACCGCGCGGGCCTGTTTCTGGCCTTTGGAGGTGTTGATGATCGTCTCGAGTTCCTCGCAGTCGGCTTCGAGGTCGACCTGTTCGAGCAGGTCGCGCACCGCCTCGGCGCCCATCCCGCCGCGGAAGTACTCGCCCCAGCCGAACGGCGATCCGAACCGGTCCTTGAGCTCACGGAAAACCGTCTCGTCGTTGATGACGTCCTTCGGCTTCATCTCCGTGAAGATCTTCCAGACTTCCTGCATCCGCTCACCGGCCTCCTCCAGGTAGGCCTCGGTGTCGGCGATCTCCGCGTCGAACTGTTTGCGCAGCTCTTTGATCAGTTTGCTGCGCTCGTCGTCTTTCATCTTGCGCAGCTGGGCGGTGGTCAGTTTCAGCGAGTCGGCCCAGATGTGGTCCTCGTCGTCGAATTTCGACTGCTCACCCGTCTCGAGGTAGGCGACCCGGCGCTCGAGCGACTCGTTCAGCTCCTGGGTCCGTTTCTGCCGTTCGGACTCGTAGGAGTCGACGACTTTTTTGACCTCTTTCTCGAGTTTCCCGATGTCCTTGTCGCGCGCCTCCTCGTCGACCCAGGTGATCATCGAGGCGGCGAAGTAGAGGACCTTCTCCAGCTCTTTCGGAGCCATGTCGATCAGGTAGCCGATCCGGCTCGGGACTCCCTTGAAGAACCAGATGTGGGAGACCGGCGAGGCCAGGTCGACGTGCCCCATCCGCTCGCGGCGGACCTTGGAGCGGGTCACCTCGACGCCGCAGCGCTCACAGACGATGCCCTTGTAGCGGACGCGCTTGTACTTGCCGCAGTAGCACTCCCAGTCCTTGGTCGGACCGAAGATGCGCTCGCAGAAGAGGCCGTCTTTCTCCGGCTTCAGCGTGCGGTAGTTGATCGTCTCGGGCTTCGTGACCTCGCCCCAACTCCAGGAGCGGATCTTTTTCGAAGACGCGAGCCCGATCTCGATCGCGTCGAAATTGTTGATGTCGATCATCAGTCCTCCACCTCGGCCGGCGCGGCTTCCTCAGTCGCTCCGGCACCATCATCAGTTCCGCCCTCGCCCTCGGCGACGACTTGCTCCTCCTGCTCGTCCGCCGCTTCGGGTTGGTTCAAGCCGTCGCCGTTGGCGCCGTCGGCGCGAACCCCGGTGAGGTCCATGCCCAGCTCCTCGGCCGCTTTCAGGAGGTCGTCCTCCTCGTCGGAGATTTCGACGTCGGTCCCCTCGGAGACGACGTTGGCGTCGAGCGAGAGGCTCTGGATCTCCTTCAAAAGCACTTTGAAGGACTCCGGGATCGAGGGCTCGGGGATGTTCTCGCCCTTGACGATCGCCTCGTAGGCCTTGACGCGCCCAACCGTGTCGTCGGACTTCACGGTGAGCATCTCCTGCAGGGTGTAGGCGGCGCCGTATGCCTCCAGCGCCCAGACCTCCATCTCGCCGAAGCGCTGGCCGCCGAACTGCGCCTTGCCGCCCAGCGGCTGCTGGGTGACCAGCGAGTACGGACCGGTCGAGCGGGCGTGGATCTTGTCGTCGACCAGGTGCAGCAGCTTGAGGATGTACATGTAGCCGACCGTGACTTTGCCCTCGTAGGGCTCGCCGGTGCGGCCGTTGTACAGCTGCGCGGTGCCGGACGCCTTGGCGCCCTCGCGACCATTGAGGTCGACTCCGAGGTCGACTCCGCGCTCTTCGTTCTCCTGCTGCCAGCTGACCAGGGCGTGGTCGACGTCCTCGACGGTGGCGCCGTCGAAGACCTGCGTGGCCACGTAGACGCGGCCGTCGCCTCCCTCGGAGTGCGCCTCCTTGTAGGACTCGGAGCCGTCGTCGTACCAGCCGTTCGCCGCGACCCAACCGAGGTGGGTCTCGAGGATCTGGCCGATGTTCATCCGGCTCGGCACGCCGAGAGGGTTGAGGATGACGTCGACGGGGGTTCCGTCGGCCAGGTGAGGCATGTCCTCCTCGGGCACGATCTTCGAGATCACACCCTTGTTCCCGTGGCGGCCGGCGAGCTTGTCGCCCTCGGCGATCTTGCGCTTGGTCGCGACGTAGACGCGGACCAGGTCGTTGACGCCGGGCGGCAGGTCGTCGCCGTTGTCGCGCGAGAAGGTCAGCACCTCGATCACGACCCCGCCCTCGCCGTGCGGCACTTTCAGCGAGGTGTCGCGGACCTCGCGCGCCTTCTCCTTGAAGATCGCGCGGATCAGCTTCTCCTCGGCGGTCAGCTCGGTCTCGCCCTTCGGCGTCACCTTGCCGACCAGCAGGTCGCCCGAGACCACCTCGGCGCCGACGCGGACGATGCCGCGCTCGTCGAGGTTGCGCAGGCTCTCCTCCGAACGGTTGGGGATGTCGCGGGTGATCTCCTCGTCGCCGAGCTTGGTCGTGCGGGCGTCGATCTCGTACTGCTCGATGTGGATCGAGGTGAGTTCGTCGTCCTTGACCAGGCGCTCGGAGAGGATGATCGCGTCCTCGAAGTTGTAGCCCTCCCAGGACATGAAGGCGACCAGACAGTTCTTGCCGAGGGCGATCTCGCCGCCACCGGTCGAAGAGCCGTCGGCGAGCACGTCGCCGGCCTTCACCTTGTCGCCCGCGTTGACGATCGGGCGCTGGTGGATGATCGTCCCCTGGTTCGACCGCATGAACTTGTGCAGCGGGTACTCGTCGTTTTTCGAACCGTGGCTGACGACGATCTGCTCGGCGTCGACGTGGGTCACTTCGCCCTCGTTCTCGGCGAGGACGACGTCACCGGAGTCGATCGCGGCGCGGCGCTCCATGCCGGTGCCGATCAGCGGCGGGTCCGGCTTCAAGAGCGGCACCGCCTGGCGCTGCATGTTCGAGCCCATCAGCGCCCGGTTGGCGTCGTCGTGCTCGAGGAACGGGATCAGCGAGGTCGCAACCGACCAGATCTGCGACGGCGAGACGTCCATCAGGTCGACTTCTTTGGGAGTCGCGGTCGCGTACTCCTGCTCGCCGGCGCGGACCAGCACCTGCGGGCCTTTCAGTTTGCGGGTCTTCGGGTCGATCTCGGCGTTCGCCTGGGCGATCACCTTGTCCTCCTCCTGGGTCGCGTCCAGGTGGACGACTTCCTCGCTGACGACGCCGTCCTCGACCACCCGGTAGGGGGTCGTGACGAAGCCGTGCTCGGAGACCTGGGCGTAGGAGGAGAGCGAGCCGATCAGGCCGATGTTCGGACCCTCCGGCGTCTCGATCGGGCACATCCGGCCATAGTGGGTCGGGTGCACGTCGCGGACCTCGATCGGGGCCCGCTCACGGGTCAGACCGCCGGCGCCGAGCGCCGAGAGCCGCCGCCGGTGCGTGAGCCCGGTGAGGCTGTTGGTCTGGTCCATGAACTGCGACAGCTGCGAGGAGCCGAAGAACTCTTTCATCGCCGCCACGACCGGGCGGATGTTGATGATCGTCTGCGGCGTGATCGCGTCGGAGTCCTCGGTGGTGAGCCGCTCGCGGACGACGCGCTCCATCCGGTAGAGGCCGATCCGGAAGGCCTCCTGGATCAGCTCGCCGACCGTGCGCAGGCGCCGGTTGCCGAAGTGCTCGTACTCGTCGAGATGCTCGTAGACCGCCTCGCGCGGGTAGGTCAGGGCCTCCGCGGCATAGTCTTTGATCGGGTTCTCCTCGTCGACCTCCTCGGGGATCCCGAGCAGCTTCGGCAGCGAGGTCAGCTCCTTGACCAGAGCGATGATGTCGTCGTGCGTGAGCACGCGGGTCTCGAGGTCGATGTCGAGGTCGAGGCGTGCGTTGAGCTTGTAGCGGCCCACCCGGGTGAGGTCGTAGCGCTTGGAGTCGAAGAACAGCTGGTCGAGCAGGCCGCGGGCGGCGTCAACCGACGGCGGCTCGCCGGGCCGCTGCTTTTTGAACAGCTCGATCAGGGCGCCCTCTTCGGTCCGGGTCGCTTCGGTGTCCGCCTCGATCGTGTGCCGGATGTAGATCGAGTTGTCGAACATGTCGAGCAATTTCTCGTCCTCGACGTAGCCCATCGCCCGCAGCAGCACGGTCACCGGCAGTTTCCGCTTGCGGTCGATGCGGACGAAGACTTTGCCTTTTTTGTCGACTTCGAGCTCCAACCAGGAGCCGCGGGCCGGCATCAGGTTGGCGATGAAGACTTGCTTTTCGGGGTCCTTCGGGGCCATCACGTAGGCGCCCGGGGAACGGACAAGCTGCGTCACGACGACGCGCTCGGTGCCGTTGATGATGAAGGTCCCGCGCTCGGTCATCCACGGGAAGTCGCCCATGAAGACGGCCTGCTCGCGGATCTCGCCGGTCTCTTTGTTCTGGAAGGCGACCGTCGCGGTCAGCGGCCGCGAGTAGGTCATGTCCTTCTCGCGACACTCCTCGATCGTGTTCGGCGGCTCCTCGAATTTGAACTGGCCGAAGACGATCTGCAGGTTCCCCGTGTAATCCTCGATCGGGGATATGTCGTCAATCGTCTCCCGGAGGCCACCGTTGATCGGATCGGTCAGTTCCGCGAAGGAACGACGCTGGATGTCGATCAGATGTGGGACCTCTGGTGGGTTCTCTAGGCGGGAAAAGCTCCTACGGGTTACAGGGGCAGCGTTTGAACGTGCCAAAGTCGGCGACTCCTCGGACGGTCAGAGGGACGTAGATACAGCGCAAATATGGGCAGGGGCACACAGTTGGCGCGCGACCGCGAAACATAGCAGGCGGACGCACCCGGCCCCAAACCTGGCTCCCTAAGCGGGATCAGGAGGGTACAGCTTAGCGCGAGGCGCGTGTGGCGCCGGCGCTGGGGGCGCTAGGCGCCCCGATCGTGCTATTTCAGCTCGACCGTGGCACCGGCCTCCTCGAGCTCGGCTTTGAGTTTCTCGGCCTCCTCGCGCTCGACGCCCTCTTTGACGGGGCCGGGCGCGGCGTCGACGACGGCCTTCGCCTCTTTGAGGCCGAGACCGGTCGCGTTGCGGACGACTTTGATGACCGGGACTTTCTGGCCACCGACCTCGGTGATGACCACGTCGACCGTCGAGGACTCTTCCTCGCCGCCACCGGCCTCGGCGCCGCCGGCAGCAGCCGCGGCCGGAGCCGCCGCCGCGACCGCGGTCGCGGAGACGCCGAACTCCTCCTCGAGCGCTTTGATCCGCTCGGAGAGCTCGAGCACCGAGATGCCTTTCAGCTCCTCGATCCAGTCCTCGGTTGAAGTTTTGGTTGCCATCGGTATCGCTACCCCTCTTCCTCTTGATCAGTTCCGCCTGCGTCCTCAGCTTCGCTTCCGGGCGCAGGCGGGTCAGTCTCCGCTTGCTCAGCTTTCGGTTCTTCCTCGCCCTCCGCCGAAGAATCAGGCTGTGACGGCTCCGGGCTCGTGTCTGCCGTGTCCTGCTCACCCTCGGCCGCTGGCTCCTCGGCGGGTGCGTCCTCCGTTGAAGTCTCCTCGGCCGCCGGCGCATCCTCGGCAGGGGCCTCGGCCTCCGCGGGCACCTCCTCAGCCGGAGCGGCCTCCGGCACCGGGGCCTCGCCGGTGACCAGGCCCTGCTCGGCGATCTGGCCGAGCTGCAGGGCGAGGCCCTGGATCAGCGAGCCGAGGCCGCGGACCAGGCCGGTCAGCGGGCTGGCGACGACGCCGGCGAGCTGGCCGTTGAGGACCTCGCGGGTGGGCAGTTTGGCGATCGCTTTGAAGGCCGCCTCGTCGAGCGAAGTGACGTCCATGAAGCCGCCCTTGTAGGTGAGGACGCCGTGCTCTTTGTTGAAGGTGGTGATCGCTTTCGCGGCCTGGGCCGTGTCGCCGCGGACGAAGGTCAGCGCGGTCGGCCCGTTCAGCAGCTCCGGCAGTCGCTCCTCGCCGACCTGATCGGCGGCGATCTTGGTGAGGCGGTTTTTGACGACCCGGAAGCTGGCGTCGGCTTCGCGCAGTTTGCTGCGCAGCTCGGCGGCCTGGGAGACGGAGATACCGCGGTAGTCGACGGCGAAGATCGCTTCAGCGCCCTCGATCTGGGCGGCGATCTCTTTTATGGCTGCTGACTTTTGCTCGCGGTTCATGGTCTCTTCCTACACCGGGCTTACGGGCACTCCCCGCCGGTGGTCTGGGGTTGAGCGGCGACGCAGTGTAGAGCAATCGCCTTGCAGGGGATGCTCAGGCCGTGACCGGCTCCTGCTCGGTCTCGGCGGGCTCCGCGGACTCGGCCTCGGCGGCGGCCGCCGGCGCATCGCGATCGGCTTTGCTGGCGGTGTCGACCCGGATCCCGGGACCCATCGTCGTCGCCAGGGTGACCGAGCGCAGGTATTTGCCTTTCGAACCGGCCGGCTTGGCGCGAACGATCTCGTCCATCACGGCCTCGTAATTGTCGAGCAGTTTCTCCGCCTCGAAGCCGGCCTTGCCGATCGCCAGGTGGACGATCGCCTGACGGTCGGTGCGGTATTCGACTTTGCCCGACTTCGAGTCGCCGACCGCTTTCTCGACGTCCTCGGTAACGGTGCCGACTTTGGGGTTCGGCATCTTGCCCTGGGGACCGAGGATGCGGCCGAGCTGGCCGACCACCGGCATCATGTCCGGGGTCGCGATCGCGACGTCGAAGTCGGTCCAGCCCTCCTGCACTTTCTCGGCCAGGTCCTGACCGCCGACGAAGTCGGCGCCGGCGGCTTCGGCGTCACGGGCCTGCTGGCCCTGGGCGAAAACGGCGACGGTGACGTCTTTGCCGAGCCCGTGCGGCAGCGCCAGGGTGCCGCGCAGCTGTTCGTCGGCGTGGCGGACGTTGACGCCGAGCAGCACGTGGACCTCGACGGTCTCGTCGAACTTGGCGCTCGCGGTCTCCTTGATTAGGCCGATCGCCTCAGTCGGCGGGTAGGCGCGGTCGCGCTGGACCTTCCCGTACTGCTGGCGGTATCGCTTGCCGTGGGCCATCTTGGGAGCTCCTAGGCGACGTCGACACCCATCGAGCGGGCGGTGCCGGCGATGATCTTCGAGGCGGCGTCGATGTCGTTGGCGTTGAGGTCGGGCATCTTCCGTTCGGCGATCTCGCGGATCTGATCCTGCGTGATCGTCCCGACTTTGTTGATGTGGGGCTCGCCGGAGCCCTTCGGGATACGGATCGCTTCCTTGATCAGCACCGCGGCCGGAGGCGTCTTGGTGATGAAGGTGAAGGAGCGGTCCTCGTAGACCGTGATCTCGACCGGGATGATCGTCCCGCCCTCGCCCTGCGTCTGCGCGTTGAACGCTTTGCAGAAGTCCATGATGTTGACGCCGTGCTGGCCCAGGGCAGGGCCGACCGGCGGCGCCGGGTTGGCGTTGCCGGCCTGGATCTGCAGCTTGATGATCGTGAGGACTTTTTTCGCCATGAGCGGTCGGTGAGGGTAGCGGTTCGGCGGGGTCGGCGGTCGGCGGGGTCTAGATCTTCTTCACCTGGTCGTAGCCGACCTCGACCGGCGTCTCGCGGCCGAAGATCGAGACCAGGACCTTGAGTTTGGCCGCGTCCTCGTTGATCTCGGCGATCTCGCCGGAGAAGTCGGAGAGCGGACCGGAGATGACTTTGACCGATTCGCCGATCGCGAACTGCGCCTGGGTGCGGGGCCGCTCGGCGGTCTCGCGGTGGAGCAGGCGGTCGACCTCCGGTTTGGAGAGCGGCACCGGTTTGTTGCGCGAGCCGACGAAGCCGGTGACCCCCGGGGTGTTCTTGACCAGCCCCCAGGCGTCGTCGGTCATCTCCATGTTGACGAGCACGTAGCCGGGCATCGTCCGTTTCTCGGTCTGGACTTTCTGCCCGTCCTTCATCTCTGAGACCTGCTCGGTCGGGACGACGACCTGCCGCACGTTGCGGTTCTGGCTCATCGTCTCGACCCGGTGCTCGAGGTTGTGCTTGACCTTGTTCTCGTGCCCGGAATAGGTGTTGATTACGTACCAGCGATACAAAGCAAGAAGCCTTTTTCTTTCGGGACCCTCGCTAGAGGATCTGCTTGATCAGCCAATTGAAGAGGGCGTCGAGGGCGCCGAGGTAGGCGGCTGCGACGGCGACGAAGAGGATCGTGACCGCGGTCGCCTGGATCAGGGTCTCGCGGTCGGGCCACTGGACTTTTTTCAGCTCGGCCCAGCAGGAGATTAGGAAACCGATGACACCGCCGCGTTGGTGGCTCGACGCGCTCTGTTTTTTCGACGCCGCTTTCTGCCGTTTCGCCAGCTGTTCGCGCTCGCTCTGGCGCTGTTGGTCTTTCTCGCGTTTCTGTGCGGCTTTCTGCGCTTTCGCCTCGGCGCGGCGCTCAGCGCGCGAGGGCTTCGGCGACTCCGGGAGCTCGAGGGCCTCCTCGGGGACGCCCTCGGCGATCCCCTCCTCGATCGCTTCGATCTCGGCAACCTCGCCGGATTTACCTACCTCGGTGTCATGCTGGGCGCGCGCCTCACCGCGGCGGTCGCCGCCAGCGCCAGTTCGTTTCCGCCCCTCGGCTTCCCGAGCCCGGCGCTCGGCCTTGCGCTGTGCGCGGCTTTTCGCCATCGGGGACTACCGGGTCTCTTTATGAGGGGTGTGACGGCCGCACCAGCGGCAGAACTTGCGCAGCTCGATTCGGTCGGGCGAGTTGCGCCGCGACTTGTTGGTCTGGTAGTTCCGCCGCTTGCAATCCTCGCAAGCCATGGTCACCGCGATGCGGACATCTCCGCGAGCCATCTTCTCCCTCGCTCCTGAAGGACTTGATTACAAAAGAAAACCTCGGGCCCGGGGCACGAGGCTCGGCTTAGGATAGCGACCTCTCGACCTATTTGAGCTTCAGCGCGCGCTTCGTCGTCACCGTGGGGCCGCCGACCTGGATGGTGCTGGCAGTCACGGTGGCGCGGGCGGCCTCGAGACCGTCGAGCAGCTCGAGGTCGGAGCCGAGCGGGACGACCACATACTGGCGGCGCCCTTTGCCGATCGAGTAGGGCGCCTTGTGGACGGCGCCGGCGGCGGTCAGCGAGAGGGTGCCGATGCAGCGGGCGGCGCTCGAACCGGTGCAGCGGACCTGGACCAGAACCCCGGGGCCGGCAATCCGGGCGGTTCCCCGGGTGAAGCTGAGGGTCATCCGTTTGCTCGGCGGGATCCGGAATTCGCGGCGGTCGGGGCGGGACACCGAGAGGGTGGTGGCGGTCGCGGTCGGGGCCGCCGCCGCGGCTGCGGCCACGGGGGCCGGCGCGGCGGCGGCTTCGACCGTGAACGCCGGTTGGCGTCCCTCCCAAGTTGCCGGCGCCGCCTCGAAGCCGAAGACCGGCGCGCCGGCCGGTTCGACCGAGGTGGCGGCGCGGTAGACGCCTTCGGCAGCGCGCGGGTTGACGCCGACGGCGGCGGGCCCGGCGAGCGCGACGTCGACCGCGTCGGCGGGGCCGGCGAGGCCGGTGGGCGCGTAGCCGGCGGTCGCGGTGTCGAAGGCGAGCGAGATGATCGATTCGGGGGGCAGGGTCGTCCCCGGCAGGTCGAAGGCGAGGGTCTGCGCGCCCTCGCAGAGGAGCTGGAAGGTCTGCGTCTGGCGGGCGAGGAGGGCGCCCGGCGAGCCGTCGGCGTTTGCCGCGTAGACGCTCAGGGTGGCGGGCAGCGCGAAGGTCGAGCCGGGGGTCGCGCAGGCGGGATCGATGGCGCCTTCGCCGCAGGCGTCGGCGGTGACGCGGACGCTGACCCGCGGGTCGAGGCGGGCGCTGCCATCGAGGCGGACGAGGGCGCCCAGCTCGGCGGTCCCGGTTTCCTCGAAGTTGAGCGTCTCCGCTTCAGCGGCGGGCGGGTTGTCGTAGACGACCTCGGCGCTGGCGGTGGCGGTTAGGGCCGCGAGCGTGAGCAGCGCGGCGGCGAGCGCGAGGAGCGGTATGCGGATCGCCCGCGGGGGGTGGCACGGCTGTCGTCCGTCGCTCGCCATCTCGGTCCTCCCGACCGTAGGTCAGAGGCGCAACGTCTGTACGAGGCCTCACCTCGTACATGCGTTTATTTGTAACGAGCCGGCTAAAGGTCCGTTACGAATCTCGACGGATGGGAAGGATTTCCCGGCCCGGCGTCGACGGCCCGCGCGCGGCGGCTCGCCAAGGGGGCTAGAGACCGAGCGTCTTGGCGACGATGTTGCGCTGGATCTCCGAGGTGCCGCCGTAGATCGTCGAGACCAGCGAGCTTCGGACCAGCCGCTCCATGTCGTACTCGGAGGAGTAGCCGTAGCCACCCATCAGCTGCATGCCCTCGAGCGTCGCCCGCTTCACCGCTTCGGTGACGAACAGCTTCACCATCGAGGCTTGCTGCGGCAGCATCCGGTCAGGGTCTTCGTCGGTCAGGCTGGCGACCCAGTAGGTCATCAGCCGCGCCGCCTGCAGGTCGGTGGCGATGTCGGCGATCCGGTGCTGCAGAGCTTGGAAGGAGCCGATCGGACGGCCGAACTGGCGCCGCTCCTTGACGTAGGCGAGGGTGTCGTCGAGGGCGCGTTGGCCGATCCCGAGGTTGGTCGCGGCGAGGATCAGCCGCTCGACGTTGAGGCCGGCCATCAGCTGCGTCCAGCCCTGGTCGACCTCGCCGAGGACGGCGCCGTCGGGCGCCTCGCACTCTGTGAAGTAGAGGTGGTTGGTCTCGCGGCCGCCCATCGTCTCGATCGGGACGACCTCCATCCCCTCGGCCCCGGCCGGCACCCAGATCATCGTCATCCCCTCGTGCTTGGTCCCGCCGGGGGTGGTGCGGCAGACGACGAGGACGTGGTCGGAGAGGTGGGCGTTCGAGCAGAAGACCTTCTGGCCTTCGAGCACGAAGCCGCCGTCGACCCGGGTCGCCTTGCAGCTCAGCGCGCCGACGTCGGAGCCGGCCTCGGGCTCGGTCATCGCGATCGCCTCGACCGAGCCGGTGGCGATGCCGCCGAGGATCTCCGCCTTCTGCTCCTCGCTGCCGAAGCGCTGGGTGGCGCCGGCGACGATCAGCGTCGTCGCGTAGGCGGAGATCGGCGCCAGCCCGCGCGAGGTCTCCTCCATGAACAGGCAGGCCTCGAGCATGCCGCCGCCCGAGCCGCCGTAGGCCTCGTCGATCCCCACCCCGAGCCAGCCGAGCTCGGCCATCTTCCCGTAGATCTCGAAGTTGTGGTGCTCGCGGTAGCCGTCGGTGAGCCGCTCCCGCTGGTCCTGGGTGCCGCACTCGCGGGCGCAGAACTCGCGGATCGCGGCGACGAAGTCCTGCTGCTCGTCGTTCAGCTTGAAGTCCACCGCGGGCACCCTATAGAGCGAAACCGGTCCCTGGCTGCCCAGCCAGCCGTTAATGTCGGAGCCCCGATCGAAGGAGCCCGCGATGAACCTGAAAAGCCTCTTTAACAAAGGCAAACAAATCGTCGACAAGCGCGGCGGCGTCGACTCCCTGAAAGAGGACGCGACCGAGCTGAAAGACATCGCCAAAGGCGAAGGCTCGCTGACCGACAAAGCCAAAGACGCGGCGGCGGCGATCAAAGAGCCGGGCGCGCCGGGAGGCGACGAGAAACCGGCCAGCGCCGCTAGCCCGGACCCCGGCAAACCGCAGGCCCAAGGCGAGCACCCCAAACAGCCATAGGTGGCTGATGCAGCGGTAGTCGAACGCTTCCTTGCCGCCTTCTCGGCGGCCGACTTCGCTGCGATGCGCGACGCGCTCGCCCCCAACCTGGTCGCCTGGGTCACCAACTGGGAGGGTGCGATGGACCGCGAGGTCCACGCCGAGCGCGGCGACCGCGCCCTCCACAACTTCGCCGCCCACCTGCTCCGGCTCGAGGACGGGCGGATCGCCGAGCGGTGGATGCTCGACGCCAAACCGGCCGAGAGCGACGCCTTCTGGGCCGCGCCCGATTGAAGATCAGATCGCGTTGCGGGCGGGGTCGCCGACGGGTCGCGGCCGGAACCACCTGATCTCTCGCTCCTGCGCCAGCAGCCCCTCGACTTCTCGATCGAGTTGGCGCACCGAGGCGGCCTCGCCATGCGCACGCCAGGGGTCGAGCGACTCCCATTTGCCGATCTGCAGGAAGTCCCCGTCCTCGCCCGCGTGCAGGGCGACGAGCAGGCAGCCGGGCTCGGACTGGGTGGCGACGGTCACCCGCTCGAGCGCGGCAAGCACACGATCGCGCGCCGCGGGAACGGGCACGAACCTGGCGATGGCAACGAGCTCGGCGGACACCGGACTCCGATTCAAGATGGAGCGGCCGCGGGATCTTCCCCGTTCGGGTACGCGATCTGCTGCTCGGGGAGAAGCCCGGAGCGAGACTCGAACTCGTGACCCCTTCCTTACCATCTGGCCTCGGCCGTTTCGTCGTGATTCGGCCTGATTCGGTTTGGCTCTACAAGCCAAAGTCTTGGTGCGAGCCTTCATTCTGATCGGTCCTTTTCGGCCTGACGCTTCCAAAATGCTTCCATAGACCAGGGGTTGTCCCAGTCGGTCAAAAGGCGAGAACTCGACAAGGGAGGTA
>Ga0268265_10002317_pt1 | contig 14489 bp, 18 predicted proteins | sample KBSSwiS52_FD_190355 | JGI IMG/M metagenome (GOLD analysis project Ga0268265, IMG submission 190355) | Switchgrass rhizosphere microbial communities from Kellogg Biological Station, Michigan, USA - KBS Switchgrass S5-2 (SPAdes) (version 2) | ecosystem: Host-associated > Plants > Roots >... | reverse complement strand
CCCTGCGAGTCGCGCTCATCCCAGATGTGGCGCGCGCGATCCCGCTCGTTGGAGGCGCAACTCAAATTGTGAGCGTTGCCGAAGCCGTTGACTTCGGGGGATCGGTACGCGGAGCGGATGGCTATGCGGCCGAAGGTGGCCTGCAGCGGTTCCAAGAGCTCGGTGCACAGGTGCCTTCCGGCTCGAATCGCAAGATCCGGGTTGGCAGGCAGATTGCGCATGCCCTCAATAGCCGCGATCTCACTGAAGAGGAAATCACGCATGAAGAACGTTCGGGACAGGCGGGTTCGACTGAAGGCTTCGGCGCCTCGAACGGTTTGGGGTGGCCTCATGAGCAGGGACTGTAAAATACCGCTGTGACTGAAATAAACCCGGATCTTGCGGTGTTCGAGGGCTTGGTTGAGCGGGTGACCGCCGACCCGGCCGCCTTTCCCAACTCAGCGGCAGTGGCGCGCAGCGCGTCCATCACCGTCAAGAAACTCGATGCATTGCTGAGCGAGCACGCTCATCTCGACCCGCAGTCGTGGCTCCGGCGCCTGCGCATCCGAAAGGCCGCGGCCGCACTCCTGTCCACGCGTCGCAAGACCGGCGAAATCGCCGCTGATTCCGGGTATGACAATGAGCTTGCGCTGGAGGCGGACTTTCTGGAAGAGATGCGGATGACTCCGGTGGCGTATCGGGCGCTGGGTCGCGCGCAGTCATTTCAGATTCCGCTGCCGGCCGGCTATCGGGCCGGTGAAGTGCTTGCGTATCACGCGCGCGATCCCGAAGGCATGACGGAGCGATCTGAGGGCACCCAGATCTGGAAGGCGCTGCCGACCGCCGACGGGCCCGTCGTGATGCAACTGACACTCAACCCTGCCCACGTGTCTATACAGGTGCACGCCGAGAGGCGGATCGGTCCCGCTACCATGGCGGCGTTGCATGGCGATGCCCTGCATATGTTAGGCCTCGTCAATCAGATCGATCACTTCGAGCGCAAGCATGCGGCGTTCGTCAAACCGCGTCGGGGGCTGCGTTTACCGCTGATTCCCCGGGGTTTTGATGCGTTGTGTTGGGCGATCACCGGACAGCAAATCAATCTGAGTTTCGCCAGCGCGTTGCGCCGGGCGATGATCGGGCTCGCCGGCGAGAAGGTTGGAAGTATGATTACGCATCCAACTCCGCAGGCGCTCGCCGCGGTCGGCGTGCAGGCTCTGACAGCCCTGCGTTATTCCGGCTCCAAGGCGCGTTATCTGATTGACGCGGCCGGGGCGGTGGCTGGCGGAGAGTTGGATATCGAGAATATCACCGCCGGATCGGCCGTCGCGGCCCAAGCCAGGCTGATTGCGCAACGGGGCGTTGGAATCTGGACGGCCCGCTATGTGTTGATGCGGCGCGGGTTTGCGGACTCGGCGCCGGTCGGGGACAGCGCCTTGGCGACTGCTTTGCAGGCAGTGCACGAGCTGCCTGAACGGCCGGATGCCCAGGGTACCGAACGTCTCATGAGCCGATTTGCGCCCCATCGCAGCTTGGCCAGCATGCATTTATGGACGTTGTTGAAGGAAGCACGTCAGGTGTAGTCTTCTACACACATCTACAGGTGCAGCGGGGGATCAGCAACATGGGCTCAATCCGTATCGAGACCACCAATTCAGTAGCGACGATCACGCTGCAGGCGGCCAAGACCCGAAACGCCTTCGATGTCGCGATGGTGCGCGAAATGCACCGCGTGCTCGATCAGATCCAGAAAGAGGGCGCCGCCATCCGGGCGTTGGTGATCACCGGCAGTGACGGTGTTTTCTGCAGTGGAGTTGACCTGCACTCGGTGGACTTGAGCACCCCGGAAGCGCGTCAGTCGGCGCACCTGGAACTGCGCAAATTCATGGACCCCCTGATGATGCGCCTGAGTGAGCTTCGTCACCCGATGGTTGCCGCGGTCAATGGCGCCGCCGCGGGTGCGGGATTGAGCCTCGCGTTGGCGGCTGACATCATCGTAGCCGCCGAGGATGCCTGTTTCTGGCCGTCGTTCGCACGCGTGGGCCTGGTGCCGGACGCCGGTGTTACATTTCGCCTCGCACGGCGAATCGGCGGCGGCCGATCGGTCGCGGCTTTGCTGCTGGCTGAGAAAATCAGCGCCGCCCAGGCGCTGGAATGGGGCCTCGCCTACAAGGTCACTCCCAAAGCAGACGTGCTCAGCACAGCTCAAGAGATCGCGCACCGGCTCGCAGCAGGTCCGCGCTCCGTGCTGGCGCAGATTCGCCAACTCAGTGCATCGACGTTTGATCATTCGTTGGCGGAGCAACTGCGGGCTGAGCGCAGCGCGCAAGAGCGCGTATTGACGGCGCACGAGTGTGTTGAAGGCGTGCGCGCGTTCTTTGAGAAGCGCGAACCTGAATTTCACTGAAGTTGCATTCGAAAAGGCCTCCCGAACATTTACAACCTGACGGAAACGAGCTTAGTATCGAAGCTCATGTCAGGTTCGGGAACACGCACGCCATAACACAAACGCGCGCGCCCGGTTCATAAACATAAGTTCGGGGAGATCAATTCATGCATGGCCGTAGGCTAGGGATTCCTTTTGCCGGCGTTTTGCTATTGACACTCACTGCAGGGGCGGCCGCACCCGGCAGCGCATACTCGCCGGGGCCGCGACACAACGTGTCGAACTGGGTCGCCAAGGCACAACGCATCGGCAGCGCGTCCGACTCGAAGTCCGTGCGCTTCACGCTGTTTCTGAGCTTCCGCAACCAAACTCAACTGCAGTCACTGATCGCGCAGCAGGCCGATCCGAACAGCGCGCAGTACGGCAAGTACCTGACGCCGGAGCAATTCCACGCCCAGTTCTCGCCGCCCGCCGCGGATGTCGCCAAGGTGCAGAGCGCGCTGAAGAAGATGGGATTCACCATCGACTTCGTCCCGGACAGCGGTTTGTTTGTCCAGGCGCGGGGTTCGGTGGCGCAGATCAAATACCACTTCGGCGTGAGCCAGGAGCTGTATGCCTACAAGGGCAAGGTGATGCGCGCCAACGTGGAGACTCCGCGGCTGCCGGCCTCGATTGCGAACCTGGTGACGTATGTAGCGGGTCTCGATGACACCGCCGCACTGCGCCAGCCGAATCACATTCGCTTGGGGATGCATCAGGCTGTGAGGCCCGACGCCGGTGACGAAGCCTCTCCGGATGCGCCGCCGCCGCCGCAGGAGGGCATCAACAGCCCGGTGTGCAGCAACTATTTCGGCGATCACACAGCCACGCTGTCGACTGCGCCGAGCCCTTATTCGAAGACGCTGCCGTGGCTCGTCTGCGGCTACACGCCGCAACAGATCCGGCAGGCCTACGGCGCCGATGACGTCAAACAGGACGGAACCGGGGTTACGGTCGGAATCGTCGACATCTACGCATCGCCTACCATCGTGGATGATGTCAATCGCTACTCCGCCAATCACAAGCTGCCGAAGCTCACCAACAAGAACTTCAAGCAGTATGTGCCGGCCGGGTTGTTTGATGTCCCGGCGGATGATCCGTGCGGCCCGCAGGGCTGGTACGGTGAGGAGACGCTCGACGTGGAGGCCGTGCATTCCGTGGCACCGGGCGCAAAGATCATCTTCGGCGGTATCGAGTGCACCGATCCGGGCAACGCTGCGCTGTACGATTTCATCGACCATCGCCGCGCCGATATCGTGACCAACAGCTACGGATTCGGCGGCGAATCCCTGCCGGCTGACTTCATCCAGACGGAGAATCAGTACTTCATGCAGGCCGCTGCGGAAGGCATGAGCATTCTCTTCTCGACGGGTGATGACGGCGACCTGGTCGCGACCAACGGCATTGCTTCCGGCTCATGGGAGGCGACCAGTCCCTGGGTCACCGCGGTAGGCGGTACCAGTCTGGCGCTTTATGACAAATCCGGCTCTAAGGATGAGTGGGGCTGGGGCAACTATCGCGCCTATCTCAACGGCGCCACGGTTGCCGCGAATGGCAAGAAGATCACCACAACAGGAGTCGCAGCGCCGTTTACCTATTACGCAGGTGCAGGTGGTGGACCGAGCTTGGTGATGTTGGCGCCGTTCTATCAGGCGGATGTGCCGTACTCGCTGTCGGGCTACACGACGCTCGAGGGTGGAACCAGGGTGCCCCTAGAGGCTCCGCACCGGGTTACTCCGGACATTTCGATGGTAGGCGATCCGTACACCGGCTTCATAGTGGGTGAGACGTACGCCATCACCGGCGATCCGGTGCTCGACGTCGGTTGCGTGAAGATCTCGAAGAAGAACGAGTACTGCGAAGAGAGCGTGGGCGGCACGAGCTTGTCCTCACCGCTGTTCGCGGGTGTTCTCGCGCTCGTCAACCAGGCTCGCTTCGACAAGCACAAACATGCTGTTGGGTTTGTCAACCCGGCTCTGTATCTGCTGGGTGTAGGTGCTCCTGGCTCGACGTATGCGCCGATCATCGACGTGCGTGCGCCGAAGGCTCCCACGGCCGTGTTGCGCGGCTACCTGGGAGATCCCAACACGGTGCGCGTGGTGACGATGAACTCGGTACCTTCGGCGACGGATCCGACGAAGGTCATCGAGGGCGCGAACACCTCGTTCATGACGACACCGGGCTATGACAACGTGACAGGACTCGGCACGCCGAATGTCCCCGCCATGATCAAGGCCTTTACGCTGTTCTGACCCTCACGTTGCTCACGGCTCCGTCATGGAGCCGTGAGCGACATGTCGTAGGTGATTTTCACCGCGTCCCGTCGCGTTTCTGTCGTGAGTATCCGAAACTGACTCACCGTGACGGGCACTCCGACCGCGCTGATGGACTTGTCCTTTACCAGCGCCAGCAGATCGAAGCTGAAGGCCTTTGGTAATGCGTCCGGCGCAAGCTGTTGAATGGCATTCAAAGCGTCCCTTGCAGCGCCATCGTCCACGCGATCGAAGCGAATGTCCTCCAGCGTCAGGGACGAGCCTTTACCCGCCGGCCGCGCCGAAATAGTGACATTGGAGGCGACATCGGTTCCCGCGCAGTTGTCACCGATCTGGAGACCGATGCGCGCGGACAAGTGGGCGTTGAGGATCAGTCGACCGTCCGTGAGATGAGTTTTGGGGTGGTCGAAAAACGCATAGCACGGGCCGTTGTCCACCAGGTACCAGCGACCGTTCTGGTTGAACAGTTGCTCTGCGACGATTTTCTGGATGGAGTTGGGTCCAAGAGACAGGTCAGATGCGGCAGCTGTGAACGAAGTGACTATGGCCAAGGCAGCGAATGCGTATCGGATCAATGTAGGGGCTCCTGGGATCTGTCATGCTGCTGTGATGATGGACCATAATCCCTATTCACCGCCCCAAACGGAAGTCCGCGAAGCCCCGGCCGATGACACCGGGGCGCGCCCCAGGCAGGTCACGCTTGCCGTACGCCTCTTCTGGGCCGAGCTCGCCGTGGGGGTTGTGCAGTACGCAACGACACTGAAATCGACAGGAACGGAAGACGCCGGGCCAGCCATCGTCGCGTTCACCCTCGTCTTCATTGGGGCCCTGTTCATCGCAGAGGCGATCGTCATCTACAAGTTGTGGATGCGTCGCAATTGGGCCCGATACGTGGCACTGGTCTCAACAGTCCTCAGTCTGTTGGGAGTGGTCCAATCGATGAACCGCGGACGACTGACCATCGCTGCGGGCGAGATGGGATTCAGTGTGCTGGAGCTGATGCTCGACGCCGTCGCGCTGGTCCTGCTGTTCACCAGCCCTGGCAAGGAATGGTTCAAGAAGCGTAAGGCCGGTTAAAATGGCCCCATGGCACACGACCATGACCACGATCACGACCCTAGCGAGCTGAGTGACACGGAGCTGCAGGTCCGCGCCCTGCGGACCGTGCTGGAGCAGAAGGGCTACATCGATCCAGCCGCCCTGGATGTCCTGATCGATACCTACGAGACGAAGATAGGGCCGCGCAACGGGGCGCGGGTCGTCGCGAAGTCCTGGACGGACGACGCCTACCGGAAGTGGCTGTTATCCGATGCGACCGCAGCCATTGCCTCCCTCGGCTACCACGGGCGACAGGGTGAGATGATGATCGCCTTGGAGAACACCGCGTCGGTTCACAACTTGGTGGTGTGTACTCTCTGCAGTTGCTATCCATGGCCCGTGCTCGGGCTGCCGCCCACCTGGTACAAGAGCGCGCCATACAGAGCGCGGGCGGTGAAAGATCCGCGTGGGGTGCTCGCTGACTTTGGCGTGCAGTTGCCAGAGTCGGTGGCCATCCGAGTGTGGGATTCAACCGCGGAAGTGCGTTATCTCGTGTTGCCCCGGCGTCCTGCGGGCACTGAGCATCTGACTGAACAACAACTATCGGATCTGGTCACCCGCGATTCCATGATCGGAACCGGGCTGGCGAAAACGCCATGAGTTACCAAACGCATGCCGATGTGGGTGGTCAGGAAGGATACGGTCCCATCACGCCCGAGCCCGAGGGCGAGTTGTTCCATGCCGATTGGGAGCGGATGGCCTTGGCGATAACGCTGGCCATGGGCGCCACCGGCACGTGGAATATCGATGAAAGCCGCAGTGTCCGCGAGACCCTTCCGGAATACCATTCGCTCACTTACTACCAGCTTTGGATTCGGGGTCTCATCGAGCTGCTGCAACGACATCGCCTCGTTGGCGAGGATGAGCTAGCTGTTGGCCGGATGCTCCACGCCCCAACATCGCTAAAACGAATATTGCGCGCTGCAGATGTGCCGGCAGTGTTGGCAACAGGGACTCCGACAGTACGGCCAGGGAACTCGCCCGCGCGGTTCGCTGTCGGCGATCAGGTTAGGACCCACTCGGGCGCAGTAGACCATCACACCCGGCTACCCGCGTATGCCCGAGGCAAGTCCGGGCGAGTCGCCGCAGTGTATGGGCCTCATGTTTTCGCAGACGCACACGCGCAAGGCTTAGGCGAGCAGCCACAGTGGCTTTACAACGTGGTCTTCACCGCCCGGGAGTTGTGGGGTGAGGAGGGCGATGAGACCGCTACGGTGTCAATCGATGCCTGGGAGTCATACCTATCATGATTCCCGATGAACCCGTGTTCCGCGAGCCCTGGGAAGCACAGGCTTTCGCCATGACTGTGCTGCTCCACCAACGCGGATTGTTCACCTGGCCGGAGTGGGCGCAAGCGCTTGGCGCTCAAATAGCCGGCGCTCGAGAAGCGATTGGCACAATGCCGACGGCGCCGGATGCCAACGCCGAGGCCGAGCGGCCATACTACCAACACTGGCTCGCTGCTCTGCAAACCATTCTGGCAACAAAGGGCGTCACCTCACCCGACGAGCTGACCCGCTTCCAGCGAGCCTGGCAGCACGCGGCCCATCGGACCCCCCACGGCCAATCCATCGACCTGCAATCACAGGACCTCGACGACTGATGCACGCGGCCACCAAGGCGCTGCTGGCCTCGGCCCTGTGTTGGAGCAACGCCTGCCTGGGCGCTGCGGGCACCGCGGGCGCCGATCCCGTCTCGCAGGATCTGAATTGGAAGGCGACGCTGGGCGAATACACATACACGGGTTACGCCGGAACCGACGCCAACCTTCGCTGGCGCGCCCACGACACCAGCGCCTGGGTCGGTGTCTACACCGACCGGGTGTTCGGAACTCAAGGCCGTACCGGCGCTGACACCACAATCAACCTGACCGACTACCTCCAGTTGCAACCCTCAGTGCAACTGGCCACCCGGGGCTTTGCAGGTGGCGGCTTGAACGTTCAGGTAGGAGGTCCGTGGTATGCAATCGCCGGCCTCGGTCGCACAGACACCCGACCGTACTTCAATCTGAACTTTGACCCCAACGACGCGGTCACCCTCGGAGTCGGGCATCAGTCCGACAACTCCGCCAGCTACTCCGTGTTTGTCGTAGCGGACAATCGCTTCCACACTCAACAGCGCGATTGGCACGCCAACCTCAAATTCCCGGTTGGCGATATGCACGGTACGTTCGACGTACTACGCAAAAGCGGTCTGAGCGATGCCGGATACATCAAGGCGTGGGGGTTCAGCGCCAACTGGGACTGGCCGCGTTGGTTTGCGCGGGTGGCGTATGATCCGTATCAGAACTTCTCGGCCCAGAATGCCTGGCGATTTGCGGGTGGAATGCGCTTTTAGAGCTAGGGTAGCGGTACGTTGTGAGTGCCGTCCGCCGACTTCGGTACACCGGGCTCGAGGCAGTAGTAATACCCGGCCTCGGCGACAAAGATATGGTGCGCGACCTTCAGCCCCTGCGGCTCATCCAACGTTCCTGCCGCGATAGAGACGCGCTCACCGCCCACTTCCTCGAAGAACAGTGAAGATCCGCACTCACTGCAGAAGCCGCGCCGGAATCCCGGCACAGCCACAAACCACTTGAGAGTATCGCTCTTGGGCAGGCTGAATACACTACGCCGGCAGGCGGTCGCGGCGACGAAGTGGCCGCTGGTGCGTCGGCATTGCTCGCAGTGACACGCGATTATGTCCCGCAGCGGTCCACGCACCTCGTAGCGCACACCTCCGCAAGCACATCCACCCGTGACGACGCCCATGCGCTAAAATATCACTACTTCACGAAGGAAGGTCAATGGTTATGGCCGATGTGAAACACGAGGCGCCGCTCGATCTTTCAGCCTTCGACACCCTGGATTCGCCCCCACCGGCCGGGACCCAATCCGTTGTCGCCACCCCGGAGGCGGTTGACGCCCGGCTCGTCGCACAACCCCGACCTGAACGCCTCGTTGAGGTCAACAAGCTCAGTTCCGAAGAGTTGGCGGCCGCGCAGGCCTCGGCGGCCAAACTCGACTTCCGCAACAGCCGCACACTTCTCGAGCATTGTGATGGCGTCTTGTCCGCCATTGCCCAATCGTCCCGTCAGTTGTTGACGGGTGTCCGGTTGGGCGATGCCGGTGAGGTTGGGCGGATTGCCGCGGCGGTCATTGATGGTGTGAAGATTCTTCGTATCCAGGACCTGATGGCGGAAGCCGCCGCCGGCCCGCCCGAGCGCAAGGGCCTGATGGGCAAACTGTTGGGGCTCGCAGCGGACGCCCATTCGGCATTCAAAGGCTTCATGGAAAATCGCAAGAAATTCCTCGATCTCATGGACGCGGAGCAGGCCAAGGCCCGCAGGACCCAATCGGACCTGGCGGTCACCATCAGCCTGCTCGATCAACAGGCGATGTCCATCCGCCGCAGCCTCCACAACCTGAAGATTGAGATCGCCGCCGGGCAGATCGCACTCGATCGGGCCGAGGACGAATTGGAGGCCCTGCGCCTGCGTGCCGTGGAGAGCCGCGAGCCCGCCGAGGTCGCGGATGTCGTGGACTTCAGAGGCGCCATTGCCAACTTCCGCGGGAAGGTGGCCGAAATGCGCGAAGCCCTGGTCGGCTCCGCCATGCTGATCCCCATCATCGGTCAGACCAAGCAAGCCGCCGAAACACGGATGATGAAAATCTCCAACGGCATGCTGGTCGTGATTCCCCGCCTCATGGCCGTTGCCAGCCAGGCCGTGGTGCATGTTGAGATCAAACACGCAGCCGACCAGGCGGCGAAGCTCGATGAGGCCAACCGCCAGATCACCTTGCTCGCGGCCAAGGGCGCGCACGAGGCAGCCACCTCCGCAGCCCGCAGTCTCGGCGGTGATCAACGCAACATTGAAGTGCTCGCGCAGGTAGCGGACGAGGCGATCAGGACAATGAACGAAGTGATCGATATTGAAAGGGAAGTGGCGGCCGGCGACCGCGATCGCGAAGCCAAACTGGCGGCGGTCAAAGACCGGCTGGTGAAAGGCATGCAGGGGGTCAACGCCCGCGCGATCGAGAAGGCACCTAACACGTGAGCTCCTCAATGGCGCCCTCCGGCAACTTCGAGTTGCAGGCGGCCTGGTTGCGACGGTTCAACTCCGACGCGGAGAGCAACCTGCGGGCTTTTGCCCTGTTCCTGCGCGAGGCCCTGCCGGATCTCGTGACCATACAGGAGTCCAAGGGTCTGTTCTCCCGCACCGCGAAGACCACCGGGGTGACCGTCGAGTTGGGTGACTGCCGCTACATCCTCCAACTCATCAACGGCCGACTGCAGGCCAGCATTGCCATGGTCGTGCGCGGTATCACGCTCAACACCCGCAAAGTGGAGCCCGGCGAGTGGTTTGCGAAGTTGCATGAAGCCACGCAAGCGGCTTCCGAGCACGCGCGCAGCTTCAGTCAATCCCTCGACCGGTTCATGGCCGGCTGACCGTGGGAATCCAGGAAGACATCCTGTTTGCGATCCGCACTGACGGCTGTCCCAAAAGTACCCAGCAACGGTTGTTCGGTGTGCGCTCCGGCGCGTTGCCCTGGATTGCCACCCTGACACCGGCCGAGCTGATGATCACCCGTTCGCACGGCTTCCGGCCGATTTCCGCGGTGTCGGCGACCTGTTGGATGCACTACGGCTGGTCCTGGACCTTGGGCCACGAACAGGGGTGGAATACTGCCCTCACACGACTGCGCGAGGAAGCACGCGCTGCCGGTGCCAACGCGGTGCTGGATGTGAAGATGCGTACTATTGCTCTCCACGTTGAGGAGAGTATGGACTTCACGCTGACGGGTACCGCGGTGTATGTCGAAGGATTGCCTTCGGGCAACGAGCCGATTATCGCCACAGTTCCTGCGTTGGAGTTCGTCAAGCTGCTGGAGGCGGATGTGGTTCCGACAGGAATTGCAGTCGGTGCCCACTACGAGTGGCTGCTCGACTGGCGCGGTACTGCGGACCCGCGATGGTCGTATGTCAACACGGAAGCCGTTCAGTTGTCTCATTTGTGGGAGCGGGTCCGACGCAAAGCCCACGAGAACCTGCGCATCCATGCGCGCGGCCAGGGAAACGGAGTTCTGGCTCACGTCAATTTCAGCCAGATGTTCGAGGGCGAGGCGGGCGAACAAAAAGGATACCTCGGCCGGCACATCGTGATTGCAACAACGGTCGACGCCCGGCGCGGCGCTCAATTTCCGCACGCTGTATCCATCGTAGTCGACATGCATGCCGGTAAAACGCCGCTGACAGGAACAACACGACATCACCAGTCGTATGCGATGAACGAAGAAGAGGGAGGAATCTGAGCATGACGATCGAGTTGCCGCCGCACGCGCGCGAGCGCTTGAAGGGATTACGCAACGCGGCTCACCCCAAAGGCGTGTTCACTTCCGATTTCAGCGTCAACGAGTTTCTGCTGGTGCGCAAAGCCGGCTTCGAGCCCATCGGCCTGTGCGTGGGATCGTGTGTTTACCATGTCGGGATTCAATACACAGCCTGGAGCCGAAACCAGGAGTTACAGGTTCTGTCGGATGCGATGTACAAGGCGCGTGAGTTGGCGATCTCACGGATGCGCGCCGAGGCTGCCGCCATGGGTGCTGATGGCATCGTGGGCGTCAAGCTGACCATCAAACGCCTGGAGTGGGACGAAAAACTCCTGGAGTTCATTGCAATCGGCACAGGGGTTGTCCACGGCGTCGGTCTCAAGGGATTTCGCGCCCACGATGGCGGCCCTTTCACCTCCGACCTGTCAGGACAGGACTTCTGGTCGCTGCTGCACGCCGGCTATCGCCCGGTGGAATTGGTCATGGGCTCCTGTGTCTACCACGTCGCGCATCGTGGAATCCTCAGCAGCCTGGGCACCGTCGGTCGCAACGTGGAGCTCGAAAACTTCACTACGGCCATGTACGAAGCGCGTGAGATTGCCATCGACCGGATGCAAGCTGAAGCCGCTGCCGCCAAGGCAGAGGGTGTGGTCGGTGTTGATATCCACGAGGGCAACCACGCGTGGCAGTCGCATGTGATCGAATTCTTTGCCATCGGCACCGCCGTGTTGCCGCTGGAAAAGGAGATCGCGCCGGAGAAAATCCCCGACCCGATCATGGTGCTATCTGTAAACGACTAAATAAACTGTGGGCAGCCCGCTATGCCTGGCTCCAGGCTGTCAATCAACACCTCGCGGTGCAGAATCGCGAACGAGCGGTCGGTGGCCCGCAACCGATCCCGCCGCTCGGCGCTCCACGCCGAATTGGCCGAGCCTTCATGGCTGATATGCATCACCCGCAGGTAACTCACCACATCGTACTCATTGCGGCAATGCGCAAATGTCACGCTGACATTGGTTACAAATCGCCGGGTCGACGGCAGGTTGGCAATCTGAAGTTGCCGCCCTGTCCGCTGCAGCAGCGCATCGCGCCCGCTATCGATATATTCCAACGTACCGCAGTTACACACGCTGTAGGCGATATCGCGGGATAGAAGGGTGGACCACTGATCGAAGCAACGGTGATCCAGTAAGAGCGCTTCGTAAATGAGGAACTGCTGGATTTCCGAATACACCTGCGAATTCACAGGCATGAACGGCTGCGGCTTCCACGGCTGGGGCTGAATAGCGGCGACGGCTGGCTTCATATAATGCAGACGTGGATACCGCTACCGTACGACACCTGAGCTGCCCAAAACCCCCAATCGACTTCCCGGATTTGCCGCCGGCCCTGCCGTGAGGTTAGGGTACTCCCGAACGGATCGATCCCACGGCGATGCCGAGTAACTCTGAGTCCCGCACGGAAGTTTTCACCCAGCTCTTTGCCGAGAGCCGGCAGGCTTTACTCAGTTATATCCGCCGCTTTGTCGGCTCAAAAGAGACGGCCAAGGAAATCGTCCAGGAGGCGTTCCTGCGGACCTACCGGCAGGGCGAGTCGGTCACGACACTGCGCGCCTTTCTGTTCTCCACGGCTCGCAACCTCGCTGCCAACGAATACCGCCATCGAAGAACGGTCGAGCGCGACGCGCAGGCCAACCTGGAGGAATACAGAGCCAACGACGAGTGCGAGTCGTTGGAGTCGGGGTTGATCCGGGACGAACGCAATCGGCTCGTCCAGGAAGCCATAGACCGCCTCCCGCCGCAATGTCGCGCCGCATTCACCTTACGCATCTTCCACGAGTGCTCCTACAAGGAGGTGGCAGAGCGCCTGGGGATTTCGGTCAAAACCGTCGAGAAGCACATTTCGCGCGCGATCCGGGAAACGAACAGCTATTTGAAGGGCCGGTACAGCCTGCCCAGGCGGCAGCGTCATGGGTGATATCCATAGACTGCCGGACCTGGCCAGAACCGAACGGGAGGCGGCCGACTGGTTCGCCCGCATGAACGCGGACGACGTCACGGCCGATGATCGGACTCGATTCGAAGCTTGGCTGCAGGCCAATGCACTGCATGAAAAGGCATACGCCGAGCTTGGCTCTACCTGGACCGAAATCAGGAAGGCCGGACCCCTGGTGCGGGCCGTCAGCTTCGGTCAGGCCATGAACGCCGCCACGGCACCGGAGCGGCCCAGGCGCTGGCTCGCGGGGGCCTTAGCCGCGGCGGTGGGCGTGATTGCCGTTGCTGTGGGCTGGAACCTGTACAAGCAGAAGGAGACCTCCCGCTTCCAGACCGCAGTCGGCGAACAGGCTGCTGTGGCGCTTCCGGATGGGTCGTCCTTCGACCTCAATACCGACAGCCGGATCCAGGTGAACTACAGCAAGCGCGCGCGCGTGGTGTACCTGGAACGAGGAGAGGCGTTCTTCAAAGTGGCCCACGACCCGCAGCGGCCGTTCTGGGTCCACGCCGGCGACCGCTGGGTCCGGGCGGTTGGGACGGCGTTCAACGTCTACCTGCGCCCGGCCGGGGCTGAGGTCACCGTCAGTGAGGGAACGGTCAACGTTGTGAACGCCACAACGGAAACTCCCCCTACAGACCTCAAACCGGTCGCCGCCGTGACGGCCGGTGAACAGGCCGATCCCCAGGGCCGTGCCGAAGTCATCCGTTCGCTCAATTCTGCGCAGCTCAGCCGTCTGCTGGCCTGGCGAAAGAGCACCCTGTACTTCCAGGACGAGCCCCTCGGCGACGTCGTCAACGAGCTGATGCGCTATACGACCTTGAAGATCGAGATTTTGGACGACTCGCTGCGCACCGTTCCGGTGGGTGGGACGTTCCAGGCGAGCCCCGAAGGCGCTGAGGCGTTGCTGACGACCCTTCAGGATGGATTCGGTGCGCAGATCCGGCGGACCGACCCGGGGCATGTGTACATCGAGGGGCCGGCTCAGTAGCTACTCGAACTTGCTCAACGCCGTCACGACCCTCTGGTCCTTCACCCGTTCCCGCTTCTCGCTGGCCGCCTTGATGAACCGGTGGGAGCTGCGGATGGCCGACTCGACCTGCGCCTCGTTCTCCTTGGAGACCTTGTTGCTGATGAGGACCGCGAGGATCACCAGAACCACGATGTTGAAGATCGTGATGGCACTGATTCTGGGGAGCCGCGCTGTGATTGCCTTCTTCATGGGGCAAACTGTGACGCGCCTTTAGTCGCGGCTGCAGTGCCCTTGGTCATCCCGACCCGGTGTCTTTAGTCACATGGCGGCAAGCGCATCCGCCAGGCGTGGAAACCGGGGTTTGAATCCAAGGTCTTCGCGGATTCGGCGACCATCCAACAGTGCGTCGTAGGCGCGCGCTCTCTGGGCGTCCGAGCCGT
>Ga0268265_10002306_pt1 | contig 14530 bp, 8 predicted proteins | sample KBSSwiS52_FD_190355 | JGI IMG/M metagenome (GOLD analysis project Ga0268265, IMG submission 190355) | Switchgrass rhizosphere microbial communities from Kellogg Biological Station, Michigan, USA - KBS Switchgrass S5-2 (SPAdes) (version 2) | ecosystem: Host-associated > Plants > Roots >... | reverse complement strand
GCCTCAGAATCCCCAGAGGAGACCCGGCAGCATGTGGCGCGGCCGCCGCATTGCTCGAAGGAAAAAACACCTCCAGTTCCTGCGCTAAAGAAAATCCCGTAGTCGAATGAGTTCAACAATTTGGTCCGTGGTCAAAACGGCGCTGATCAATTCGCCCCTGCGGAGCGGTGTGGATCTCATATAAATGACGTTTGGATGCGGGCTTCGACATGAGCTGCCGGATGCACTCATCAAGAGTACCGTCAGAAACGGGGGACACCCACTGCTGACGCGTTCGTCCTTGAGTGAAGGCCACTTCCTGAGAACAGCAGGAGCATCAAAATTCATTCGAACATCCTGGTACAAGCTAGGCTGTTCTGGTTCGGTTTTGCCTTCAAGCCGGGAGAGCCAGACCGTGAGAGATGACGCTGGCACACCGGAACGGCACCGTCGCTCCGTCCGGGATGTCCGAAAACGCAACTGCATTTTCCCACTAACGCGGCAGCGATCGATCTTTGCGTTTTCATCCTGGTGTGGGCAGAGCGGAGCGGCCTGCTCACTCCATACGCCTCGACGCCTGCTCCCGGGCTTCGGCAAACACATCCCTGAAGCGCCGGGCGGAGACAGATCAAAAATTGAGCTGGATCAACCCGAATGCGCCATGCGCGACCCTTCCCGTACCGCCACTGCTCACCGGGTAGTCCCAGTTGGCTGAATATTCGACGGCCACCTTCAGCCCATCCATCACCCACTCGCCTCCGGTAAGGAAAAGCCGGTGTTGCGGGACGAATCCGATCCGGGTTGGTATGCCGTTTTGCAGGATCGACACGCCCGCCATGTCTTTGCTGCCGGAATATCCCAGCGAGATGAAATCGCCCTGCGCGCCGATCTCCTGTACCCAGGGATTCCAGTCGAACTGGTAGGCAATCGAGGCCTGCCAGGTCATCGGCATCATGTTCCGCGCAATGCCGAGCCCATCGATAAACCTGGCGTCCTGAATTGCGGCATTTACCTCGCCTACGAACGCGAACGGTCCGAAGCTCGTTTTGAGGCTTGCGGCCACTCCGGGAATCCGGCCGATCTGATTCAGGAACGGCAGGTAGGACGTGTGCAAAAATCTGCTCTCGAAAACGGAGGTGTCGTAGTCGACATGGAAGTCAAGGGTCCATGGACAAATCAGCGAATTCGTCAGCTGGTCATAGGGTACGCCGCAATGGCCCCTCGTCCGGAAACCGAGACTTGCATTGTAATCGTCGATTTTCGTTCGGCCCGGGATGATGCTGTCGCTGCCTCTATAGGTCATGACCGAGCCGTAGAAGGGCGCCGGGTCGGCCGGGAATGTGACTGGCGTAGGCCGGAACGGCCGCTCAGGCAGCGGGGTGTAGCCGAGCCAACCCATGAGTTGTCTCACCGCCGGCGCGACGACCAGCGGACTGACGCGTGGAACAACGACGGGCGCCGGCGGCGGCTGCCGCGGTGGGGTTGGCCAGGCGAATTCGAAGCCTCCCGCCGTCTGACGGTTTTCAAACACTTCGGTCGTCAGCGGAGTGCCGATCGAAAGCGTATCCAGGCGTGCCACGCCCGTGGATGTACCGAAATGCAAAACCTCCACGCCGAAGCGGGCGGCGACCGGGAATTGCATCAGGTCGCCCACTGAAATGTGAGTCCGATCAAGCGTGAAGCGATCCACGCCTATACCGGCGACGTTGGCCGGCACCACGGGTTGATTCCCGGTCGGGAATATCGCGCCAGTGCCGTTGTCGAAGTGGAGAACCAGCGCACCGGTCAACCAGTCGCTCAGCTTGATATCGAAATCGAGTTCAGCCGTACCCAGCGACAGGTTTTCCTGGGTAGGGCCGGTGAATGAGCCGGCCCGCGAGGCTATGCCCTCGACCACGCCGCTCAGCGAGAGGAAGCTGTTGATCTTCGGCCCGGTCTTTGAAAGCGTATCCCGGAGGATCTGACGCGTCGCGTTCTCGTTCGCCGCCCAGCCGATCTCCAAATCTGTTACACGCGCGTTGAGCGGCCGCTTCGCTGCGGCTTCGGACAAATCTGGAGCGGGCAGCGCGGGCGGAGCACTGGACGGTGCGGCAACAACGACGGATGCAGGGTTCGCCGCGGCCGCGGCAGGTGCCGGACGCACCTGCACGGGAGCGGGCTTGGTACGCCGCGGCGCCGATGTGCCCTCCAGCGCGCTGAGACGTTCGGAAAGTTTGCGGTTCTCCGCTTTCAGCTCTCCGAGCATGCGCCGGAGAGATGCCATGTCCTCGTTCTCTGCGGCGACGGCATAAGAAGGGACAAATAAAGCGAGGCTGAACAATGCCGGCGCGGCGCGAGAGATCAACGGGTACACGGAGCAGGTGCGGACGTAGTACCAGCCGGGCGTAGTTGGCTTTACGGTGCCATTTTCCGCCGTGTGCCGACGTCGCCTCAACCCGGCAACGAGCGCATCCCGCTTACCCCACATCATGCGCGGCCCCATCACTACCGTAGTCCGACGTCACTCACATCGTCGAACCAACTCGTTCAGAACAATTCCGCTTGGGTAACCAGACTGTCTCAGCCAGTGCATCATCCGTCAAGTTGATTACAGACAAGCGGCCGAACTCAGCATCGGCACAGTTAACAATTGCAGACGAATCGATGTCTTGGGACCAAGAGAGTAGCCGCGACACCGGTTCATTAGCGGCTCGTCGACTTGAGGTTGCGCAGAACATATATCTTTCGATATCGCGCATGACCAAAAGATACATAAGCAAATCAGAATTACTCGGTTACTTGTTATCGCCAAAAGATCGACATCAAGATGTCCGCATCGCGCTATTTCGATGACCAAGCTACGGCGTTGTGTAATCGAGCGGGCATATGGCCCGAAGGCGTGAGGTTCCACATGGCGTTGGCGAGACCGAATTGCAGCGACGACATGGAGGAAGATCGACAGATAAAGTTCGACGCGTTGTGAAATAAACCAAGAAAGCCGGTGTTCAACGGCCCATACAAGCGGAGTTCGACTACAGCCAGAGGTCTAATACAACCAGAGGTCAGAAGAGGGGGGCGTCGATATGTTGGCGTGGCTCATATCCTCTAGCGTGCGTTTACGCACCCTCATTGTAGTTGTCGCCGCGGGCCTGCTGATCCTCGGCGCCGTCGATGTCAGGAACAAGCCGCTCGACGTCATCCCCGAATTGGCGCTGCCCTCGCTCACCGTGAAGACGGAATCGCTTGGCCTCTCCAGCGCCGAAGTTGAATCGCTGATCACTGTGCCGCTGGAGGCGGACCTGCTCAACGGCGTGCCGTGGCTGCAGGTCATCCAGTCGGAATCGATGGCGGGACTTTCGACGATCGAGATGATCTTCGCGCCCGGCACCGACCTGATGAAAGCGCGCCAGATGGTGCAGGAACGGCTGACGCAGTCGCGCGCGCTGCCGAACGTCTCCAGCCCTCCGACCATGCTTCAGCCCGTCTCCTCGGCCAGCCGAGTGATGAACATCGGCCTGAGTTCGAAATCCGTCTCGCTGATCGATATGTCCGTTCAGGCGCGCTGGAATATCGCGCCGCGCCTCGCCGGAGTTCCGGGTGTGGCCAACGTGTCGATATGGGGTCAGCGCGAGCGGCAGGTGCAGGTGCTTGTCGATGCCCGCAACCTGAACAAGAAGGGCGTCAAGCTCGATCAGGTGATCAAGACGACAGGTGAGGCGGTGTGGTCCTCGCCGCTCACCTACCTGAACTCATCCACGCCCGGCACAGGCGGGTTCATTGAAACGCCGAACCAGCGGCTCAGCATCCGTCACCAGCTGCCGATCTCCACCGTGGCTACCTTCGCCAAGGTGCCGCTCAGCGGCACGACCACGAGCGTCGGCGACGTCGCCTATCTCGTGGAGGGGCATCAGGCGCTGATCGGAGACGCTATCGTCGGAGAAAACCCCGGCCTGATGGTGGCGATCGAGAAATTCCCCGGCTTCAACACATTGGACGTGACGCGCGGCGTTGAGCGCGCGCTCAACGAACTGAAGCCCGGACTACCCGGTATCGAGATCAATACGGCCATCTACCATCCAGCGAGCTTCATCGAGCGCGCGACCAGCAATCTGGGCAGGGCCATGCTCATTTCGATCGTTCTGGCCGCCGCCGTGCTTGGCCTTCTGATGGGCAGCTGGAGGACCTCGGTCATCGCCCTGGCCGCGATCTCATTGTCGTTCGTTTGCGCTGAGCTGCTGTTAAGGGCTGCCGGAATCCCGCTCAGCATGATCGTCGTCGGCGGCCTGCTGATGGCGTCCGGCGTGATCGTGCATGACGGTATTATCGACGTCGAAAATGTGCTGCATCGCTTGCGGGCGCCGCAACGCGACGGTCGGTCCGGCTTCATGGTCGTCGTCCGCGCGATGCTGGAAACGCGCCGGCCGATGCTGTACGCGTCGCTGATCGTCGTACTCGCAGTGCTGCCCGTTCTGTTCATGTACAGCCGGTCCGCCGCGTTCTTCGCGCCGATGGCCTGGGCCTATATCGCCGCCGTGTCCATCTCGATGCTGGTGGCGGTGATCGTGACCCCCGCGCTGGCCGCGGTGCTGCTCGCCAATGCGCCACTGCCCCCGGCGGGCGGTTGGATCAGCGATCGGCTGGCCGGGCCTTTTGATCGGATCGTCGGCCGCGTCATCCACGCGCCGCTCGCTTGCATCGGCGCCTGCGTCGTGGCGGCGATCGCGTGCTTCGCGCTTTGGAGCCCGCTCGAACGCAACATGGTGCCCAGCTTCAGAGAGACCGATCTGCTGATCGAATGGCAGGGGCCGCCCGGCACCTCGCTGCAGGCAATGACCCGATCGACCGAGAACCTGATCCGCGACCTGCGGCAGATCCCGGGAGTGCAGAACGCCTTTGCCAATCTCGGACGTGCGGTGCTTTGCAATTGCGAACGCGCAACGGACGTGAATGCCGGGCAAGTGTGGGTCAACATCGACCCGAAGGCCGATCGCGAAGCAACGGTGGATGCCGTCGAAGCTGCCATCACCGCCTATCCCGGGATGCGTGGCAAGCTTGGGACATACCTGTCCACGAAGCTGCGCGAGGCGCTCACCGGTGACCCGGATTCCATCACCGTGCGCGTCTATGGCAACAGCCTCGATGTCATTCGCGCCAAGGCGGAGGAGATCCGCGCATCGATGGCGAAGATTCCCGGCATTGAAGATCCCCGGGTCGAATTGCAGGTCGAAGAACCCTCGATCGAAGTCAAGGTGGATCTCGATCGCGCGGCCGGGTACGGCCTGAAGCCGGGCGACGTCCGCAGGGCGACCTCCGCAATGGTCGGCGGCATCACCGTCGGTGCGCTGTTCGAGGAGCAGAAGGTTTTCGACGTGGTCGTCTGGGGCCGCCCGGAGTTGCGCGACAACATCGATGACGTGCGGAATCTGATGATCAACAGCGAGAGCGGGTCCCAGGTTCGCCTGGCTCAGGTTGCGGACGTCCGCATTGCGCCGGCCACCAGCATCATCCAGCGACAGGGGTCCTCGCGTCGTATCGATGTTTCGGCGAAAGTAGACGAGCGGGCGCTTGGTGATGTGGCCGATGATGTCGCCAGGAATGTCAAGCAGATCGCATTCCCGTTCGAGCACCGTGCCGAGGTGCTCGGCGAATACATGGAGCAGCGAGCCGCCCTGCGATCGATATACAGCTACATGGCGGCGGCGGCGGTGTTGATGTTCCTGCTGACGCAGGCGGTGCTCCGCAGCTGGGCATTAACCGCCCTGTCGCTGCTCGGCGTACCGGTCGCCGTACTCGGCGGGCTGGCGGCGGCCGCGATCAATGACGGTCACTTCTCGCTTGGTTCTCTGCTGGGCCTGGCGGCGGTGCTCGCACTGATGGTGCGGCAGGGCATAGGTCTGGTCGCCCATTTCCAGCACCTGCAATTGAACGAGAGCGAGCCGTTCGGCGAACAACTGGTGCGCCGCGGCGTGCAGGAACAGTTCCCGGGCATCATCGCGTCGTCGGTGACGACGTTCGCGCTGGTGCTCCCGTTCGCGATCATGGGCGATGTCGCCGGACTCGAAATCGCGCACCCGCTCGCGCTCTCGGTCCTGGGCGGCGTCGTTACCATGACGCTCGGAACATTGTTTGTGCTGCCGGCGCTTTACCTGCGGTTCGGCGCCGGCTGGACCGCCGACCGGCTCGATCTTGAAATGGAGACCGCGTCATGACTGCCGCGCGCTTCACTTCGAAAGCCTTCGAAAGGGAGGAACGTCTCATGGCCCGCTTCACCGTATTGATGGTCGCGGCATTTGCTGCGTGCCTCGCAGTGCCCTGTGTATCGGCACTGGCCGCCGAGACGGCAGTCAAGAAGATCCTGCCCGCGCGCGTCGAGGCCACCAGTGACGCAAAGATCATGAAGGTGACGCTCACGCCGAAGGCGGCTGAACGGCTCGGTGTCGTGATCGATGAGGTGCGCGCTGATCCGTCGGGCCGCCGGATCGTGCCGTATGCCTCTGTTCTCTACGATCTGACCGGAAAGACATGGGTTTATATCAGCGCCGATCCGTTGACGTTCGTTCGCGGCGCGGTGGTGATCGATACCATCAAGGGCGACAACGTGTACCTGACTGACGGCCCGCCCACCGGTACGAAGGTACTTGCGGCCGGAGTGCCGCAGGTCTTCGGCTCGGAGGTGAAGGTCGGTCACTAGCTGCGCGTCGAAATTGTTTTTCCACAGCGGCTTCGGCCCGGGTGGGGGGATCTTTTCCGATGATGAGGCTGATTATTGGTTCTAGTCTGCGCTTTCGTTATCTCGTGCTCGCCCTCGGCGTGGTGCTGACCTGGTTTGGCCTCGCGCGCCTGCGCGATGTACCCGTGGACGTATTCCCGGAATTCGCGCCGCCGCGGGTCGAGATCCAGACCATCTGTCTTGGGCTTTCATCCGCCGAAGTCGAGCAACTTGTCTCGGTGCCGCTGGAAAACGCGCTCAACGGTGTCCCGGACATCGAGGTGATGCGTTCGAAGTCTGTGGCGCAATTGTCGTCGATCCTGTTGATCTTCAAATCCGGCGCCGACGAGATCCGCGCGCGGCAACTGGTCAGTGAGCGGATGGCGCTCGCGACCAAGACCCTGCCGACATGGGCCGCACCGCCGTTCATGATGCCGCCATTGTCCTCCACCAGCCGGATCATGAAGATCGGCATTACCTCCAAGGACAAGTCGGTGATGGACCTGTCGATGCTGTCCTATTGGACCATCCGGCAGCGGCTGCTCGGGGTTCCCGGCGTTGCGAACATCGCGATTTGGGGAGAGCAGCTCAAGATGCTTCAGGTCAGGGTTGACCCGAAGCGCTTGGCCGAGGTGGACGTTACGCTCGACCAGGTGCAGGAGGCGGTTTCGGATGCCCTCGATGTTGGTCTGCTGCGCTACGCCCGCGGCGCACATATCGGTACCGGCGGCTTCGTCGAAACACCCAATCAGCGCTTTCAGCTCCGCTTCGTCGGGGGCGGCGTCACACCTGAGACGCTGGCCAGGGTGCCGGTGACCCATTCGGCCGACAAGCCGCCGCTGTTGCTCAGCGACGTGGCCGATCTCGTCTATGCCCCGCAGGGCATGATTGGCGATGCCGTCATCAACGACGGCCCAGGCCTCATGCTCATCGTCGAGAAATTCCCCTGGGGCAACACGCTCGCCGTCACCCGTGGGGTGGAGCAGGCGCTGGAAAGGATGAAGCCCGGCCTTCCGGGGGTTGAGATCGATACGACAATCTTCCGGCCGGCAACTTTCGTCGAGGACTCGATCCACAACCTGTCATGGGCGCTGCTGCTGAGCTGCCTGCTGGTCGCTGGAATCATACTCATCTTCCTTTACGAGTGGCGTACAGCGATCGTCTGCATCATTGCTATCCCGCTGTCGCTGCTCGCGGCCGGACTGGTTCTGTTCAAGTCCGGCGCCTCGGTCAACACAATGACCCTGGCGGGCTTCGTGATCGCGTTGGGGATCGTCGTCGACGACGCGATTCTCGACGTCGAGAACATCATGCGACGCCTGCGTCTGGCACGGCGCGCGGGCGATACGCGGAGCACGGCGCGCATCATTCTGGACGCTTCGCTCGAGGTGCGGGCGCCGATCGTCTACGCTACCCTTATCGTGGTTACCGCGGTCGTGCCTGTCCTGTTCATGCAAGGCCTGACCGGATCCTTCTTCAAGCCGCTGATTACAGCCTACATGCTTGCGATTGCAGCCTCGCTCGCCGCGGCGATGACGGTAACGCCGGCGCTCTGTCTGATCCTGCTGCGTGGCGCGCGACTCGAAGGGCGTGAATCACCGGTCATCGTCTGGCTGCTGCGCCATTACGCGCCCTTGCTGGAACGGGTCACACGGACACCTCGCATGGCCTATATCGCCGTCGCGGTCGTGACGCTCTCCGGGGTCGGTGTGTGGCCGCTGCTTGGCCACTCGCTGCTGCCGTCGTTCAAGGAGCGCGATTTCCTGATGCACTGGGTCACCACGCCGGACGCATCCCTGCCGGAGATGCTGCGCATCACGACCCGCGCAAGCAAGGAGCTGCGCGCCATTCCGGGCGTACGCAACTTCGGCGCCCATATCGGCCAGGCCTTCGCCGCCGATGAGGTCGTCGGCGTCAATTTCGGGGAAAACTGGATCAGCATCAGCAAGGACGCCGACTACGACAAGACGCATGCCAGGATCGAGGAAATGGTGGAGGGCTATCCCGGCCTCTACCGGGATGTGCAGACCTATCTGAAGGAGCGCATTCGCGAGGTCCTGACCGGCACCGGCGAGGCGATCGTCGTCCGCATCTTCGGCCCCGATCTCGAGGTTCTCAGGGACAAGGCGGAGGAGGTCCGTGCGGCACTCGCGGACGTTCCGAACCTCGTCAACCTGCACAAGGAGTTGATGGTCGAAGTACCGCACATTCAGGTGACGGTGAAGCTGGAGGAGGCGCAACGCTACGGTTTGAAGCCGGGCGATGTCCGGCGTGCTTCCGCGACCTTGATGGCCGGAGAGGAGGTTGGCGACATCTTCCTCGGCGGGCGCACCTACGACGTGCAGGTGTGGACGTCACCGGACTCCCGCCACAGCCTGGACTCGGTCCGCGAGATGCTGATCAACACGCCGACCGGGCAGCGCGTCAAGCTGGCGGAAGTAGCCGATGTCAGCATTCGGCCGACGCCAAATGTCGTCAAACGTGAGACGAGTTCCCGTCGGATCGACGTGCAGGCGAATGTCAAGGGCCGCGATCTTGGTGCGGTCGCCGGCGACGTGCAGGCCCGTCTGGACAAGTTGGCGTTTCCTCTTGGCTACTACGCGGTGCTGCAGGGCGAATATCAGGAACTGAGCGCCGCCCGCAGGCGGCTCGAACTGTACTCCCTCCTGGCGCTCGCCGGCGTATTCGTGCTTCTGCAACTGTCCTTCAACAGCTGGCGTCTGGCAGCGCTCAGCTTCCTGACGCTGCCTTCGGCGCTGGTCGGCGGCGTGCTGGCGGCATGGCTCGCGGGCGGCGTGATTTCCCTTGGCTCACTGGTCGGGTTCCTGACGGTGCTCGGCATCGCCGCTCGCAATGGAATCATCATGATCAATCACTTCCAGCACCTGGAGCGCTATGAAGGGATGTCGTTCGGCATGGGACTGGTGCTTCGTGGCGCGGGCGAGCGGTTACGGCCGATCCTGATGACGACCGGCGCCGCCGGGCTCGCGATCCTGCCGCTGATCATATTCGGCGACCTGCCGGGCCACGAGATCGAATATCCGATGGCGGTCGTCATTTTGGGCGGCCTCGTGACATCGACGCTGCTCAACCTGTTTATCTTGCCCGCATTTTATCTCCGTTTCGGTCGCGGTACCGGCGCGCTGACGGAGAGTCTGACTGTTCCGGGAGCGGCACGAGTCTCGGGAAGTGTCTGAAAGTTGGGAGGAACCCAGGATGGCACAAGCAGCGATAAGGTTGTGTCAGAGAGCAACGGCCTTGGCCGTGCTTACGGCTTTCATTTGTTTCGGACTGCCCGGCGGCGGCGCTTTGGCGCAGAAGGGCAAGGCTGCCGAGGACACGCTCGAAGCCTTCGATCACAATAATTTCGATAACTCCGCCAACGTCGACAACAAATGGTTGCCGCTGCAGCCAGGGACTCAGTGGGTCTACAAGGGATTCACCCAGGAGGACGAGAAGCGCGTTCCCGCTCGCGTGGTGCAGACCGTGACGGACCTCACCAAGGTCGTCAACGGCGTGCGTACGGTTGTTGTGTGGGATGTCGACTACAAGGACGGCAAGGTAACGGAATCGGAGATCGTTTTCTTCGCGCAAGACAAGGACGGAAACGTCTGGCTGCTGGGTGAACTGGTTGAAATATACGAGGATGGGGACTTCAAGGGCGGTAGCGCCTGGATCGCCGGCATGGATGGCTCGAGTCCGGGGATCATGATGAAAGCAGACCCGCGGCCGGGGACCCCCAGCTACTCGCAGGGCTACGCGCCGCCTCCGTTCAACTGGACCGATCGCGCAACGGTAGAAAAAGCAGGTCAGAAGATCTGTGTCCCGGCCGGCTGCTACAAGGATGTTCTTGTCATCGTGGAGGGCAGCAAGGGTGAAGGCCCGGACGCCCAGCAGCTCAAGTATTACGCACCCGGTGTGGGCTACATCAAAGTCGGATGGAGGGGAAAGGGCGAAAAGCTGCGAGAGACCCTTGAGCTGGCCGAGATCGTGAAGCTCACCCCCGAAGCGCTGGCCAAGGCCCGCGCCGAGGCCCTGGAGATAGAGAAGCGCGCCTACCTCTATGGTCGCACGCCGCCCGCCGAACCGATGAAGGGGGCGACAAATGCAAAAGCCGAGTGAGTATTCCAACAGCCGGATTGCCGTCGTCGGCGCCTTGTTCGCCATGGCCTGTCCGCTCGCGGGAGCGGTAGCCGAGGATGGTCGCTTCGAAAAGCTCTCCGTCTATCTCGAGCGTAACGTACAAGACCACGATGCCGAGATCCGGTTCGATGTAACCGGTGCCACGGACGGGCTCGCGGCGCTGAAAGTAACGGCGCCCGGCGCGCGCACGGTGATCGACCTAAAATCGCCGGACTCCAAGTTGGGTGTTCGCAGCCTCACAATCGAATCGCCCGAGCCCGATGACGACAAGATCGTGCGTGCCGATTTCCCGGCAGGAGCCTATCGCTTTGAGGGAACGACGACCAAGGGGGCGGGCCTGCGCGGCGAGGCGCAGTTGAGCCACGTGTTCCCCGAACCGGCCACGTTCGAATATCCGCGGCCGGACCAGAAGGACGTACCTATCACCGCTCTCACCTTGAAATGGTCGGTACCGAGGGGGATCGAGGCCTGTGCCATCGTGATCGAGCAAAGCGGCTCGGCGTACGAAATACGCGCACTGCTGCCAGGTTCGTCAAGATCCTTCGTGGTACCTGAAGGGTTCTTGCGCGCCGGCAAGGCCTACAAATTCGCGATCGGGACCGTCGCGAAGGACGGCAATCGATCCTTCATCGAAGGAAGCTTCACAACGGCGAGGGCACGATGAATCGATTTCGGCCAAGCCGATGTTCCGAGGTTACGGGCCGATGCCGCGCGATCCGGGGAGGAGTTCGCGTGTTCGTGGACAAGCGCGCGGCGAAGGCGGAATGCCAACTCTATGTGGTCTCTTTTGAGGAAAGGATACTGCCATGAAGGGAACGATCCGCGGGTATCTGCTCGCCGTCCTTCTCCTTGCGCCGGCGATGGCCGCCGCACAGCCGGCCGGGACAAAGATCACGAAAGAGCAGGCGACGAAAGCTGCGCTTGAACAGGTCCCCGGCAAAGTCACCGACGTAACGATTGAGCGCAAGCGCGGCAAGAATGTCTACGTCGTCGAAATCCAGTCGCCGGATCAGGGCGAGAAGGACGTCTTGGTCGACATGGAGTCCGGAAAGGTTGTCGGTACCGAGTGAGATGGGATGGCCTCCTGACGAGGGTTCGCGATTGATGAGGATAGCGCCATGAGAAAAACGATCTGCGCGGGATTGTTCGCCGTTCTATTTGCGCCACTGACGGCCACGGCACAGGCGCCGAAGGGCCTTGGCACCGAGGAGTTCGGCATGTCCCCGCGCGAGCTTGTTCAGGCAATCGAGAAGACCGAGCAACTCATCGCGCGCTGCATGGCCGACCAGGGCTTCCAATACATCGCGGCCGACCACAACACGGTGCGGGCGGGCATGTCGGCGGACAAATCGCTCCCGGGCCTCAGCGAGGAGGAGTTCGTCAGTCGCTATGGGTTTGGCGTATCAACCTTCTATACGGGTTTGCCGCCTCAGCTATCGACCGGATACAGCCCCGCCCGTGTTGGTCTCGGCGACCGCAATGTGCAGATTTTCCGCAAGCTCTCCCTCGCAGACCAGGTCGCTTACAATCGCGCGTTGCTCGGAGATGACCTGAGCAGCACCTTTGCGGTCGCCCTGGAGACGGAGGATTTGTCGCGGACTGGCGGCTGCACGCGCAAGTCGCTTACTGAAACGTTCAAACCCGACCAGCTGAAGGCCAGCCACTACAATCCCCAGGACGCGCTGATCAACAAGGACCCGCGCATGAAGGCCGCAATTGAGTCCTGGCAGCGCGAGATGAAGAAGGCCGGCTTCGAATACGGCCACCCGGACGAAATCGAACCGGACCTGCGGAACCGGCTCAGCGCGCTGACCGAGGGCGGCAAGCTGCTGGTCTCAAAGATGTCGGCGGACCAGAAGGCCGCGTTGCGGAAACTACAGGATTTCGAGCGCCTGGTGGCCGCCAAAAGCTTCAAAATGTCGGAGGACATGTTGAAGCCGATCGAGGAGAAGATCCAGGAGGAACTGTTCTCCCGGAAGGTGCAATAAGACGGTGAGGACTTCCACACCCATGCTTCCCCAGAGCCGCGACGATGAGTAATCTTCTTTCCTGGCAGCGAATCGCATGACGAAGGCGGACGCAACGCTTCCTGCGAAGATGGCCCACACGCTGTCGATGGCGGGAGGGACTACGGCATGGCCGCAAAGCGCGTAAACATTCTCTGGGCTATCTTGGGCGTGGTGGGGGGCATGGCGCTTGGCGCCTGGTACATGGGTTCCAGGATCCAGTCGCCGGCGGAAATGGCGGCGCGTACCGCGGCGCCCGAGCCATCCGCGATCCTTGTGCCTGTGGAGTCGCGGGTACTGAGTTCCGATGTGGTCACCCGCGGCACGGTCCGCTTCGGGCTGCCGCAACCGATTTCGATCGCGCCTTCGACGGTCAAGGGCGGCATCGGGCTGATCTCGTCGCTGCCCCGACCCAATACGAATTTTGGGGAAGGCGAGGTGATTCTATCCGCGTCCGGCCGCCCGGTTTTTGTCCTCAGCGGCGCGGCACCGGCTTTTCGCGACATGGCGCCCGGAACCAGCGGCGGCGACGTCCGCCAGCTCGAAGAAGCCCTGGCTCGTCTGGGCTTCGATCCGGGCACAGTCGATGGCAATTACGATCAGAAGACATCCGCCGCGGTCGAGCGCATGTACAAAAAGGCAGGTTGGGATCCGTACGCACCGACCCGCGAACAGCGCGCCGCCGTCGTGGCGCTCGAGCGAGAATGGTCGGATGCCGCGCGCGCCCAACTTGCGGCCGAGGCCACGCGCGAGACGGCGTTGAAAACGGTCGCCGCCGCGCGCGCGACCGCGGAGCAGAACACGCGTCAGGCCACGCTCGACAGCGCGGCGCGGGTTGGCGACAGCCGCCAGCTCGCCGACGCGCGGTCCGGAAAATCGCTGGCGCTTGAAACCGAGCGCGCGCGCGCCGCGCATTCCGCGACCGCGGCCAGTGCCGATATCGCCACGCAAATGGCCGATCGCGCCCTGATCGTGCTCGATCCGCGCCAGACCGAAACGGCGCGCGCCGCGGCCGAGGCCAAGCTGAAAGTGGCGCGTGCCGCGCAGCGCAAGGCGAAGCTGGAAGCCGATCTGGCGATACAGACCGCGGCGCGCGAGGCCGGTCTGGCAGAGGAACGGATCCGTGTCGCCGAGGGAGCCGTGAAGGCGGCCCGCCTGGAAGGCGAGCGCAGCGTGCGCGCGGCGCAGGAACAGCAGTCGCTCGCTGAATTTGACGTCAAGGTCGCAACCGAGCGCGCAGAACGGCTCGCCAGCGAACTTGCAGCGGCACGCGCCAAGCTCGGCGTGCAGGTGCCTGCGGACGAGGTCGTGTTCATCCCGTCGCTCCCAATCCGTGTCCACGAGGTGACTGCCTCGGTTGCCGCCAATGCTTCCGGGCCGGTGATGAGTGTCACCGACAATCAGCTCAGCATCGACTCGCAACTGCCGCTTGAAGCCGCGCCATTAGTGAAGCCCGGGATGAAAGTTGCGATCGACGAGCAGGCGATTGGGATCAAGGCGACCGGCGTCGTCGAGACAGTGGCGAACACACCCGGCACACGCGGCGTGGACGGCTACCACTTCTATCTCGGGGTCAGGGTGGAGACCACGCCGGTGCTGCTGGCAGGGTTTTCGGTCCGTCTGACAATCCCGATCGAAACGTCGAAGGGCGAGGTCACTGCGGTGCCGACCAGCGCGGTGTCGCTTGCCGCCGACGGAACCTCGCGCGTGCTGG
>Ga0268265_10002291_pt1 | contig 14574 bp, 10 predicted proteins | sample KBSSwiS52_FD_190355 | JGI IMG/M metagenome (GOLD analysis project Ga0268265, IMG submission 190355) | Switchgrass rhizosphere microbial communities from Kellogg Biological Station, Michigan, USA - KBS Switchgrass S5-2 (SPAdes) (version 2) | ecosystem: Host-associated > Plants > Roots >... | reverse complement strand
GTGACCCAGGTCGCCCATGAGCGAGGCGAGCCAGGTGCCACCCATCAGGCCGCCCGAGTAGCGCATCGGGTTCTTGCCGCCGACGCCGGCCCAGTACGAGAGCGGCGAGCCGGCGAGCAGGATCGGGCCGACCAGCTCGGGCGCCAGCGCGGCGAGCATCACCAGGGCCCAGCCGCCCTGGCAGTTGCCGATCACGAACGGCTTGTTGTCAGGGTCGGGATGCAGCTCGTTCAGCTTGCGCATGAAGGCGATTTCCGCCGAGCACACCGACTCGATCGTCTGCCCCGGCAGCGGCTGCGGGAAGAACATGACGAAATAGCACGGGTGGCCGGACTTCAGCGCGATGCCGATCTCGCTGTCGATCTTGAAGCCGCCGATTCCGGGCCCATGCCCGGCGCGTGGGTCGATCACCACGAACGGGCGCAGGCGCGTGTCGGTCGCGGGGTAGTCCACCGGCGGCTTGACGCGCACCAGCGCGTAGTTGGCGGGCTTTGGCAGGGTGCGGCCGTCGACCACGATTTCGTAGTCGAACACGAGCACCGGAGGACTGCCGGACTTCTCGTGCTCCAGATACTCGTTGCCACGCTCGCGCAGAACGTCGAGCGTGAGGACGAAGCGCTGGCAGGCGTCCACCCAATAGGTGGTCGCGGCGGAAAACGGTGATGTCATTTGGTGCCTCGAGATCTGGAAGGAGGTAAATCAGGCCGACGCGTCCGACTCTACTCCTGACCGTTTCGATTAGTAAGCTCGATGTGCGTCGTCGCGGCGCGACACCGCGCTAAACTATGCCGCTCGTCTTTCGGCACGATGACACCATTCGAACTGTTGCAGCCGGGCTCGCTCGGCGAAGCGCTTGCTCTCCTTGATGGTGCGGATACGCGCCCGTTTGGCGGCGGCACCGCGTTGATGTTGATGATGAAAGCGGGCGTGTTGCGCCCGCAGCGCCTGGTTTCTCTCAGGAATCTCCGGCTGGATGCGATCGAGGCGAACCGCAGCCTTCGCATAGGCGCGATGACCACACTGCGCGCGTTGGAACGCTCCGAAGCGGTGCGCAAGGGCTGGCCGGTCATCACGCGAACCCTGCGCACGCTTTCCAACGTGCGGGTGCGCAACGTCGCTACCGTCGGCGGCGCGCTCGCGCACGCGGATCCGCACATGGACCTGCCGCCGCTGTTGAGCGCGCTGGGCGCGCAAGTCGTGGTCGCGGGGAAGGGCGGCGAGCGCACGCTGCCCGTGGAGGATTTGTACGCCGGCTACCTCGAGAACACGCTGCGAAACGAGTTGATCACCCATGTCGAGATTCCGGCGCTCGGGAAGCGCGGCGCGGCATATCTGAAGTGCACCACGCGATCGGCCGACGATTGGCCGGCCGTGGGTGTCGCGGTTGTCCTGGGCGGAGAAGATCGCATCTTCGTCAGCGCCGCGACCGACCGCCCCGTGCGCATCAACGACGAAGCGGCCATTGACGCCCTGAAGATCGAGGGCGACCTGCACGGCTCGGCCGATTACAAGAAGCATCTGGTGCGCGTCTATCTGCGCCGGGCGATCGATGAAGCGCGCAACGCAGTCCACTGAAACGCCGCAGGTCGGGCGCTCGGTGCCGCGGCTCGAGTCGTGGCTCAAGGTCACCGGGCGCGCCGAGTACGTGCACAACCTGCGCCTGCCGGGAATGCTGTACGGCAAGATTTTCCGCAGCACCGTGGCGCACGGTCGCATCAAGCGCATCGATGTCGCAGCGGCGCAGGCGCTGGCAGGGGTCTATCGCGTGGTCACTTCACGGGAAGTGCGCGAGGTCATCCCGGATCCCTATTACGGTCCCGCATTCCACGACCAGCCGATCCTCGCGATCGACAAGGTGCGCTACGTCGGCGAGCCGGTCGCGGTGGTGCTCGCGTCCGATCCGCACGTGGCGGAAGAGGCGGTGCACCTGATCACCGCCGAATACGAGGAGCTGCCGGCGGTGTACGACGAAGTGGAGGCGATGACCTCCAAGGCCATCGTGCACGAGGTCCTCAGGCCGGCTGGGACGTTCCCCGACCTCAAGCACCTCAAGGACCGCAAGAACACCAACGTCGCCCTGGAATTCCGTTTGCGACGGGGGAATGCGGAAAAGGCTTTCCGGGATGCGCATCGGGTGTTCGAGCACCGCTTCAGCACGCAGCAGGTGATGCACACGCCGCTCGAGCCGCTGGTGTCGGTGGCGGAGTCGACCGAAAGCTCGCTCACCATCCACACGGCTTCGCAAAGCCCGTCGTTCGTGCGCATCGAGATCGCGCGGCTGCTCGGCTGGCCGGAGAACAAGGTGCGCGTGCGCGTGCCGTTCCTCGGCGGCGGCTTCGGCGCCAAGCTCTACATCAAGCTCGAAGCTTTGGTTTCCGTGCTATCCCTCCTGGCGAGGCGGCCGGTGAAGATCTCCCTGACCATGGAAGAGCAGTTCTTCACCATCACCAAGCACGCCAGCACTTTCCGCATCAAGAGCGGCGTGTCGAAGGAGGGCAGGATCCTCGCGCGCGAATGCGAGGTCTGGTGGAACGGCGGCGCGTACGCCGACATCGGCCCGCGCGTGACGCAGAAATCGGGCTTCACCGCGCCCGGCCCGTACGACATCGAGCACGTCGCGGTGGATTCCTACGCGCTCTACACCAACCTGCCGCCGGCGGGCGCGCTGCGCGGCTTCGGCATCCCGCAGCTGGTGTGGGCCTACGAGGGCCACACCGACCTGATGGCGCGCGAGCTCGGCATCGATCCGATCGAGTTCCGGCGCAGGAACCTGCTGCGCGAGGGCCGGCCGCAGGCGACCGGCACGGTGATGAAGGACGCGGCGCTGGAAAAAGTCCTGGAAAGAATTTCCGTCCTGATGGAGTGGGGCAAGCCTTTCGATCGGGGGGCGGGGACGATCAGGAAAGGACGCGGCATTGCCATCGGTTTCAAGGCCTGCGTCTCGCCCACGACCTCGCTCGCGGCGGTCAACGTGAACGCGGACGGAAGCTGCATCGTCTATTGCAGTACCGCGGACATGGGGCAGGGATCGGACACCGCGATGGCGCAGATCGCCGGCGAGGTGCTGCACATGGCGGCCGAGTCGATCACGGTGGTGCACTCGGACACCGACGTCACGCCCTACGACATGGCGACGCTCGGCTCGCGCTCGCTGTTCCACATGGGCAATGCGGTCAAGCTGGCCGCCGAGGACGCCCTGAGCAAGTTGAACGTGCTCCGAAAAGAACTGGGCCTTGCCGCCGATTGCCCGATCCCGGACATCTTCAAGAAGAAATACGGCATGCAGGCCGGCAACGTCGCCGGCGCCGGCAGCTACATCCCGAGCTACAAGTCGCCCGACGCGAACGGGCTCACCGACAACGCGACGCCGTTCTGGATGGTGGGCGCGAGCGGCGTCGAGCTCGAGGTCGACACCGAGACCGGCAAGGTGCGCCTCACGCGCCTGGTCAACGTCGCCGACGTCGGCACGCCGATCAACCCGAAGATCGTCGAGACCCAGATCTCGGGCGCGGCGATCATGCAGCTCGGCTTCACGCTGCACGAGAAGATGCAGTTCGACGCGCAAGGGCAGCTGCGCAACGCGTCGTTTGCCGAGTACAAGATTCCCGGGATGCTCGACCTGCCGGCGAGCATGGTGAACGAGGCGGTGGTGGCCGAGCAGAAGACCGGGCCGTTCGGCGGCAAGGGCGTGGGAGAGAGCGGCACCTTCGGCGTATCGCCTGCGATCGCCAACGCGATCCACGACGCCGTCGGCGTGCGGCTGACCGCGCTGCCTTTGAGCGCCGAGAGTATCTGGGAGAAGCTGAAGTGAGGCGTGAGATTCAATTCCAGCTGAACGGGCGCGAAGTGTCCGCGCAAGTCGCCCCGCACGAGAGCCTGGTCGAAGTGCTGCGGGAGAGCTTCGGCCTCTACGGCGCGCGCGAGAGCTGCGGCCAGGGGATGTGCGGCTGCTGCACCGTGGTGGTCGACGGACGCGCGGTTTCCGGGTGCCTTTACCTGGCGACGCTGGCAGAGGGCGCTTCGGTCTCCACTATTGAAGGCAACGAGGAGCTCGATGCGGTACAACAGGCGTTCATCGAGTCCGGCGCCTTCCAGTGCGGCTTCTGCACGCCCGGATTCATTCTGATGACGCGCCAGCTGCTCGACGAGCAGCCCGATCCGGACGACGAAGCCATCAAGCATTACCTTTCGGGGAACCTGTGCCGCTGCGCGGCCTATCCCGAGATCATCGAAGCGGTTAAGCTCGCCGCGAGAAAACGGAGGAAAGCATGAGATTCATTCTTGCAATCGCACTGGCCTTGGGCGCGAGCCTGTCTTCTGCGCAGGACTACCCCAACAAGCCCATTCGCATGCTGGTGCCGTTCGCCCCCGGCGGCGCGGTCGACACCACGGCGCGCGTGCTGGCGCAGGCGATGGAGCAACGCGTGAAGTGGCACTTCGTGATCGAGAACCGTCCCGGCGGCAACGGCTTCATCGCCACCACCGCGGTGCAGAAGGCCGCGCCCGACGGCTACACGCTGCTCATGGCGCATACCGGCGAGTTCGCGGTGAACCCAGCGCTCTTCAACGACGTGCCCTACGAGCTCGAGCGCGACTTCATGCCGATCACCATGGTGAGCGACTCGCCGATGCTCTACCTCGCCACGGCGAACGCGCCGTTCAACACTTTCCAGGAGCTGGTGGCGCAGGCGAAAGCCAAGCCGGGCGCGATCAGCTTCAGCTCGGCCGGCAACGGCAGCATCAATCATCTCGCGGGCGAATGGCTGGCGCAGGCTGCCGGCATCCAGCTGCTGCATGTGCCGTACAAAGGCGGCGCGCCGGCGGCAGCGGCGGTCGCCGCGGGTGACGTGCAGTTCGGCGTGATGGCCGCGCCGGGCGCGATGCCGCACATCAAGTCGGGGCGCGGCAAGGTGATCGGCATCACCACCGCGAAGAAGTCACCGCTCGATCCCTCGTGGGCCACGCCGCGCGACGCGGGCATTCCCGACCTCGACGCCTCGATCTGGGTCGGCCTGTTCGCGCCGAAGGGCACGCCGCAGGCGGTGGTCGATCGCATCAATAAAGAAGTGCGCGAGACGCTCAACTCGCCGGAGGTGCAGAAGCGCTTCATCGAGAGCGCGGGCGGCGAAGCGGTCGGCATGACGCCGGCCGAGTTCCTGACGCGCATCAAGGCCGACGCCGAGCGCTATAAGCGGGTGGTGCAGAAGGCCGGGGTTAAGCCCGGCTAGAAGGTTGGCACGGGGTTTGCGTTACTCCCGTGCGTGGAATCTCGACCTAGAAGCGGGCCCAGCGAACATCCGGTGGTCGCGTGGCTGGCGATCGCCGCGATTCTCCTCTCAAGCGCGGTGATTTTTGGCGCGCACCTCGAGCTGAAAGGCGTCGATCTGTGGCTCGCGGAGGCGCCCTCGAGCGGTGCAGACGCGACCCTGCATGCCTCATTACAGAGCTTCGCCACCGGGTTTTCGCAGTAGCGTTAGCCCGCGGCGGACGGCAACTCGTTCCAGGCGAAGCTGCGCAACGCCTCCTCCGCAGCGCTCGGCAACTGCATTTGCGGCATCTGGTCGGAGAGCCAGTCGAGGGACGCCTTTAGACGCTGGCGCCGCGCGTCCATTCCGTACGTTCTCAGCGGGCCCTGCGACTGGGTAACGATCGTGAGAGCTCCGAGTAGGGAAGGAATGAACTCCGGAAGGTTGGGGTTGATGTCGAAGTAATCGTGTGTCGATGTGGCGAGGTAGATCTTGTCGGAGAGACGCCGAATGCCGCGATGCCAGTGTTCTCGAAGCGGACACGGAACGGCTAGGACGTTCTCTTCGTGCGTTGGACTCTCCAAGGCGATCGACCAGGTCCTGGGCACTACCGGGCCCTTAAACCACGCATCGGTCTTGTGCCAGAACTCGAGCGTCCGCGTTTTCTCCAGCGCGTGCAGAAGGTGGTCCGGCGAATCCCATAGGCCGGTTGCAAGAAGAAGGCTTTGCCAACGTCCCAGGGTATCCAACTCTTCATCGGCAGCGCCTTCATGCTGGAGCTGCTCCACCCACAACGCCAAGGTCGCCTCGGCGAACAGGCGCAAATATGCATTGAGACCTTCGACCGCCGGTGGCTTTAGAAGCTGGCCGAACACGTGCTCGCGCTCCAGCTTGGCCCCGATGCCCGCTGAACCCGGGAACCATTTGTGGACTGCGCCAAGCTGCTTGATTCCGTCCTCCCAGTAGCTTTCGCCGGCGTCGGGCCGGTCTCGCGGGGCCGGCTGTTGCGGCGCGAGAGCGGCACCCGGACCCGGCCCGACTCCTCCGGCTAGGTACGCGCGGCGCACGAGCTCCTTCACCGAATCGAGGTCTTCAAAGCCGATTTCCTCCCCATTCGCGTCGTGGAAGCCGTCCTGGAAGTTTGCGCGCGTCGCCCAAAGCCCAGTCGACACACGGCCGATCGGGATCGCCTCCAGGTTCGGAACGGCGAAGAAGATTGTGCGTTGCGCTCCCTGAAGATCGCCGCTGCGCCGTTGCGACGTGAATGCCATTCCATCCCGCACCGCCCACGCGTCAATGTACCAGTCCATCACTCATGTCCATTGGTAGCCCTTGCCGTGCAGAGTGACGATCCTGTACCGCATGGAGTGCTTCGCCAGCTCCGCAAGTGCGCGGTGACGCTGCTCGACCCACCGAATCTCCACTAGTGTCGGCGAGCGGCGGCTGCGCTTGCGGTTCAGGATGGCGCTTTCGATTGCAACTTCGTCCGGCGATTGCCTGACTTCCTCGACGTCCGCGAGCCGGATCTTCCCTGCCAGGTGCACTTCCGCGAATTCTTGGTCGCTCATCACCAGAGCGGAAACGTTTCCGACGGTGATCAGGTGCTGCGCTCCCGGAAGTCTCGGTAGCATCTTCATGATCAGCATCTCAGCGAGGTCGTCGCTCCACTTGCCGCTCAGGGCGCCGACGATCTTTTTCGTCCTTGATGCGCTCCAGCCGGCAAGCGGAGGCAGCAACAGGTCATAGGAGTCGCGGTCAAACACGGACGTAGCCGCATCCACTCGCGATGGCTTGATGACCATGCAATATTCCCCATAGAACCGCACACCGGTCCCCCCAAGGGCGACTGCGCCGAAATAGGTTTGCGGCCCGTCCAGCCCGAGCAGCGTGTCGACGGCAACGCGCTCCGGCGTGGGAGTGTGCCGCTTCCCGCCGATGACCGGCTCCTCGTAGATGTTCTTGTAACCGCCGGTTGTGAGGAAGCTAAGAAGCGCATCGGCTCCGATATTGATCACCATCCGCAGGCCGGTATCCGTGTGCATCAGAATCTGACGGATGATCGCGATGTTCCCGTCGATGAACGGGGCATCGCTCGCGTTGCTGCGCACGCGCTTCAAACCTTCCCGGAGCCGTTGCCTCCACGTTCGGTTGCCGAAGTACACCGCATCCAGTGGCAGTCGTTTCACCAGTTACTCCACTTCATTCGCGCGACGCGCCCGGAGCGGTAGGCAAGCGCAATAACTTCGTGCAATGCTGGTCAAGGCCATCGAGTGCAACGCGTACTGCCTCGAGCCGTCGCCAACGACAATCCCGGTGGTCGTTGGACAACTTCTCCAGCATGGCGCGCAACGGCGCCAAGTGGTCGGCGAGCGGCTGTTCTTCCCAGATCTCCTTGAATTCGTCATAGCCCATGCAGCGACGGTCGTCCTGCCTCACGAACATGCTCTCTCCCAGCACCCGCTGCTGCAGCGTAAAGAGCTGCTGGTCCATGCCTGTGCACGCGGGCGGAGGCGCCGGCCAATCGCCAAGCGCATCGGTCACTCGCCAGAGCCGCTCGAAGAACTCGTCCTTCTCGGCGTGGGAGGTGAACAGCTCGAACGTCAATTCCCCCTGCAACCGCCTGACCCAGTAGAAGTACTGGCAAAAGAGATACAGCGTGGAAGGCATGAAGTAGTCGTAGGAAATGGACCAGTTCGTCGGGATGGCTTGCGAGCCGGTCTCGGACAGCGCGATGTTGCCCTGTCGATGAAGAATGTTCTGAAGCCGACTTGTGAGGGCCCGCACGGCATCCAGGATCGGATTCGCCCAGCGCTGGATTTCGGTGCGGATCCGGTCGTCGCGCGCGCGGGAAACGTCGGCCGCTCGGTTCACCGCGTCACGTTCGCGCTGCAGATTGTCCTTCAGGCTCTCGAGGTCCTTGTTGGCCCTCGTCTTGATGGCCTCAAGCTCGTCGTCGGCCCGTTTCTTTAGCGAGTGCTCGAACTCCTTCAGGTCCCTGTCAATTCGAAGTTTGATCACAGACCGGGCCAACCACGCGACCGCAGCCAGAAGAAGCGCTGATCCGCCGAGAAATTTTATGATCGCTTCCAAACTATCCATTTGGAAACCTCGCGGGTGGGCGATGAACGCGGGTTGTCGGAGCGCGCTACTGCCGGCGGCGATCGTCTTGGTCTTCGTCTTGCGCTTCGAACGGTCAGCCAACCGATGCGCGGATCGACGCTAACGTCGCCATCATGGTCGTGCAGCGTAATGCCCGTCAAGCTGTCGGGCCGAGCGCGTCGCGTTTTTATCTCGTCGACCAATCTTGCCGGGAGGAAAAGGATCTTTCTTATCCTTCGAAGAAGTCTCGACCTTCTTAAAGCAGCCGTTGGTGCGCGGGTTGTGGCGTGTGTTGTCCTGGACGGTGATCGATTCGAACTCGCGCAGCAGCTGACGCTGGGCCGTGGCTGCGCACGCCCTTTGGTGCTCTTACCCTTCAGGCGGAGGTTTTGACTTCGCCGCCAAGCGCCGCGGTGTTTAGTCGGCTGGAGAGGTACGTCGGGCCCGGCGGTAACTAGCGGCCGCTAAGCTTCGGACTGGCCGATAAGCCGGCGCCGGGAAAAAGGCGAAGAATGGTCCATCGCCATCCGGTCGGGGAGGGACCATGTCGATGCGAACGCTCGCTGGGTGGCTCGCGGCGATCTTTGGCGCTGGTGCTGCGTACTACGCTGTCAAGGTCGTCGCGCCGCACTCCGGCTATCGCATGGCGCTCGACTACGCCCGAGACGGCGGGCTTGCGGAAATGGCGCCCGACACGCCGCAAACGGTTCTCGACGGCTTCCGGGACTTTCTCTCGTTGGACAACTGGCTGGTGCTGTTGCTTCTGGTGGCGTTTGTCTGCGTCGCAGGGTACGCGCGGCTGCGCGCGCCACAGAGCCGGCTGCCGGCGATCCTCGCCGCCGCCGCTGTCCTCTATGCACTCAGCGATTGGGGGGAAAACTGGCTGCTGGCAGGCGGCTCGCCCGCGGCTGCAGCGGCGACGTGGGCGAAATGGATTCTCTTCTCCGCAAGCATGGTGCTTGCACCGCTGGCGCTGCTGCGTGGCCTGGGGCGGCCGTGGTCGTGGGGACAGGCTCTCTTCCTAGACATGCCGGCGCTGCTCGACGACGTCTGGCGTCGCCTCGAGTTCCGATTTCACCGCGAGCGCGACTACGACGTGGAGCGGGCCACGCTCGGGCCGCGGCTGTGGTACGAGAAGACCGCGTTCTGGCTTTTCGCCTTGACGAGCCTGTTCGTCGCCTACGGGCCGACGCTCGACGGGCTGTGCTCGACTGCGCCGGCGGCGATGGATGTCGTCGTCTGGCTGCCGCTCGGCAGTCTCTTCGTTTGGGGCATCTGGATCTTCTGGACGCGGATGCGCCCGGCAATCCGCGAACGCGTCGACAAGCGCTTCGAATGGCTCGCGCGCACCTCGCAGTCCGACGAGTTCCTCGACGAGCGCGCCGCCATTTCGCGGCGCCTGCTCCAGGCCGCCGGGCTGGTGCTCGTCGCGCCGGTAATCACCGGTGCGCTCACGCTCGCGGCTGGAGTGTCCGCGCGTGGCTGGTGCGGGGAGGTGCCGTTTTCGGAGTACTCGGTCGCGCGCCTCGCGCTGTGGGCACTCATCGTCGGCCTTTTCGCGTGGCTGTGCGCACGCGACACGGGCGTCCGCGGCCTGTTGCGCGCGCAGGCGGCGCTTATGCTGGCCCTCGCGCTCGGCACCGTTCTGCTCGCGTCGGCGCCCGACAACGCGAACGAAGCCTCCGGCCACCCCTACGTTCACCTTTTCCTGGTCGTCGCGCCGATCATCTGCGTGCTGCTCTGCGCATCGCCTTGGCTCGCCGCGCGGCGGCTGCGCAGGCTGCGCGACGGCAGGTTCGCGGCGCTGGTCCCCCGTACCGAGCTCTTCGTCCCGGCGCCGCAGGACGCGCGGCCCACGCTCGCGCGCGTGATGCATGCCGTGACGTACGGTATCTCTGACAGGCTGCTCCAGCTCCTGATCCCGTCCGCACTGCTGGCGCTCGTCGCGCCGGCCGACTGGCTGCCGACCTTCACCGCCGGCGGTTTCGTGCTCGGGGCGCTGCTTTCCACCTGGGGCAACATGTCGTCGCGCTGGCAGCACATGGTGCAGGACGTGCAGCGCTGGTTCCTGCGCGGCACGGCGTTTTTCGTCTCCCTCTTCGTCATCGCCCTCGCTGCCGCGCGCCTGCTCGGCATCGACTACGTCACTACGATCCTCGACGCTGCGCCGCTCGGGGTGGTGTTCGGCATTGTGCTCATGAGCTACGCGCTATCGTGGCTGGCGGAATACTGGTTGAACCGCGCCGTCGCTTCCGAGCTCATCGGGCTCCTGGGTGCCCAGGATGACGCGCCCGCGCTCGCGTACCGCTATGAACCCGCGCCGGAAGCGCCGCCGGTGCCCGAAGTCGAGGTTGAGCGCACGGGCCGGCACCTGATGCTCCACGGCATCGGCCGCTTCGCTGTCGTCGGGCGCGTCGCTGCCGACCGCAGCGGCCAGCGACGCGAGGCATTTCACAGCTATGGCATGGTCGAGATATTCCGCGTGCTCGCCGGCGAGAAGGACCCCGCCGCCGCCGAGGCGTCCCGGCACACTGACCTCTATTTCCATTCCTTCAACACGGCGCTCGCGCTGCTCGCCCTGGTGTTCTGGCTCGCCTACTCGCACGGGCCGCGCTATACCGCGCCAACCGCCATGGTCGAGGCACAGGCGGAGGTTCCGGCGGACCAGGGCTTCGACCTCGCCGAGCGCCTGCTCGCTATGCCGGGCGACACCCGTCCGGCGCTGGTCGTCGCGGCCTCGGGCGGCGGCACGCGCGCAGCGCTCTACACCGCGCACGTCCTCGAGGGACTACACCGGCTAGGCGCGGCGCGCGACATCGTGCTCATGAGCGGCGTCTCCGGCGGTGGCGTTGCGCTCGCCTACTTCGCCGCAAGGCGCGAGGCGCTGACCGGCAAGGATGCTACCGACGGGGACTGGAACCATTTCCGGACGCAAATCTCGAAGCCGTTCATCGAGGATGTCCTCGAAGGCGCTACTGAACTGCGCGTGTTCGGCGCCGACTCGGTGAGTTTGCTGCTCGCGCAGAGTTTCCACCGGCGCCTGGTCAAGAACAACGAGGCCAGCTGGACTCTGGGCGTGCAGGGCGCCGGCCTGATCCTGAACACCGCGATTACCGGCCATACGGACACTGAGTCAGAGCTGCTGGCGAAGACCCTGAACCCGGCGGGCGGCGATTGCCGAGAGAGCGACCGGCCGTTCAATCTGATGGCGGGCGGGCGGCTGGTCTTCACCAATCTCGCGCGAACCAAGTTCCCCGAGCGCGACAATCGCATCCCCGACGTGCGCTTGCCCTATGTCGTGGTACGGGACCCGGCGGTCAGGCTCGAGCGCGCCGCGGCGCTCAACGCGAACTTCCCGCCGGTGTTCCCCAGCGCGCGCGTGCTGCTGCGCGGCGCCTCCGCCGCGCCCTGCACCGGGCGCTCGTTCTTCGTCACCGACGGGGGCGCGCTCGAGAACCTCGGGCTTGTTTCCGCGCTGTACGCGCTGCAAAGCGCGCTCGAGGAAATCGACAGCCACTGCGGCGAACAGGCGCCGAAGGCCCATCCGTGGTGCCGGCGTACGCTGCGTCCGATCCGCTTCGTCATCGCCGAAGCCTCGGCCGCCACGTTCGACTATGAGCAGGACCGCGGCATCTCGGCCGCCCTTTCGGGTAAGGAGCGGCTGACGGGCGGCCTGACGGAGGCGCTCATCGCGAGAAGCGAAGCGCTGTACCGCAGGGCCGGCGTACCGGCCGGCGCGAAAAAGTTCGAGTTCCACTTCCTCGGCCTGCCGCTTGCCTTCCGCGCACGCGGCGGGCTCGGCACGCACTGGATGCACGCCGATAGGGTCGAGATGATCGACCCGCGGCTGCGCGAGGTGCCCGCCCGCTATGACCTCGCGCGCTACGCCCGCGCTACGGTAACGATCGACAAGGAGCAGCTCGGGCAGATGTGGCGTGCGCTGCATGAGCCGGCCCCGGAGCGCGACTACTGCGATCGGCGCGACTACACCTGGGGCGATCGGAATACCGATCAAGTGCGCCGCTGGATCTGCGGCGCGCACGGCGGCGCGCGCGATCTTCATGTTCAAAACTGGGGCGAGCTGCGGCGGGTGCTACGCGATTCGCAGAAGGGGTTGTGACACAGCGACCAGCGCCCTATGGCCATAGGAGCGGCGGCAGCCGTTGGGGAACCAATGAACACTAGAGGTCGAGCTACGGCCGTACGGCCAAAAAAGATTCTTGACTGGCAGGCAGCCGCTCTCTTGTCGCTGGTCGTATCGTGTGCGGCTTACTCGCAGCCCGCACCGGTAAAGATAGGCGTAGTACTTCCGCTCAGCGGCGCCTTCGCAGACACTGGAACCGGCCAGGCAGAGGGCATGCAAATAGCAGTCGAGGCGGCGGGCAATCGCCTAGGCATGTCCGGTCGTCGGGTTGAACTTCTCAAAGTGGACGATGGATGTGATGCCGCGAGGGCGACTGCCGAAGCCCGTCGCCTCGTGGATGTCGAACGCGTCGCTTTCTTGGTAGGGGCACCTTGCCCGGCATCAGCCATTGCAGTCGCTGCCCTTGCCGAGCGGAAAGGAGTGCCCTTCCTGACTACTGGATCGCTAAACGCGCCAAGCCCCATGGCGTATCAATTGGGGCCCTCACGACAGCAGCTAGGTCACTTCGCCAAGCAGCTCTCCGAAAGGACCGGATTGAAGGTGGAAGGCTTGACCCCATGCGCTTGGACCTATCGGCCAGACGTGCCTGACGGAGTGAGCGCGGTGGTGTGCCCATCGTTAGGGATTCAGGAAAGCCAATGGCGCCACCTGGCGAGTCGTCATCCGAACAAGCGGCCCGGCGCGGCGGCGGTCGTCGGCCTTGCATCAATGCAAATCGCGTTGGAAGCGTTGAAGGATCGCGCCGAAAAGCCCGACCAGATTGCGGCTCATCTGAAATCAGCGAGCTTTCAAACCATTCTCGGACCAGTGAACCTTGGAAAGGAAGGAGTAAAGGCCACCCTGCGTCTTCGCGCTTCGACTTCCGCGAGCAAGAACGATGTGCGCAAGCTCGCGTCCGAGACCAAGGAGGACAGCTGCGATGAATGCAAGAAGAACGGCGAATGCCCGCAAGGCGGTTACGGATCGCTTCGATTCTCAACGGCGGAGGACGACTGCTGCAAGAAATCGAAGACCGCGGAATGTCCGCAAGGTAGTTTGCTCTTCTTTCATCGTTGAGACATGTGCCAGGAGAAGAAGCCGGCCGAGGCGTCTCCAGCTTCCGACGCCTTGCCCGCGCGCGATCAGCGTGCGGGAGACGCTAAGCCTAGGTTTCTGGGGCTCGATGCCGGAAACTGGATTTCGCTTACAGCCCTAGTTCTTTCGATCTTGTCCTTGACGTGGGCGATCGCCGGTTTTGTGATCGGCCCCAAAGCGGAGCTTCTTCCGCCAACGTCGGTAACGTTCCGGTACTGGCCATACGGTGGAGACTGGTTGGCCTTAACCGGAACGACCATGAATTACATCAACCACGGACGCAAAGACTATGACGCACTAGTCGTATCCGAACATGTGCTTCTGCACCTTCCCGACCGTAAGCCCCCTCTAAGGCTGCAGTGGTGGTGGTTTGTAGACGCTTTCGGACGTGGCACCAGGCAAGCCCACCCGGTCCTCATTCCGGGTGCTGGTGTTGCGAGCCACGAGACAAGATTCGCACCTACGTTAACCCCCTGCGAGTCCGTGGACTGTCCCGAGCGCACTGCATACGCGAATTACATGCCGTGGGTTGAGTTCCTCAACCTCGCTAAGGATTCCAAAGCGCTGCCGAACCTACGAATCGAGTTCGTGGCGAGAGTTAAGGAGCGCGAGTATCGCGAGATCGTCAGCACTTGCAATGTGGCGTTCAATGATCGCGCTAGAGAGGAGTTTTCTGTTGAGCTTGCCAAGATTGCCGACGCGGCGAAGAACGGCATCAAGCTTGCAGACCTAAAGACCAAGACTGAATACTTCAGCTTTCCCTGCGTAAGCGCGGCTAGTTGACGTTCACGTAGCGCTGCGATCGGCTCTGACGCCGATCCCTATCCTTCGAAGAAAGTCTTGACCTTGTCGAACCAGCCCTTGGCGCGCGGGTTGTGGCGCGCGCTGTCCTGGGCGCTGATGGATTCGAATTCGCGCAGCAGCTGACGCTGGCGCTCGGTGAGGCTGACCGGCGTCTCGACCACCACGTGGCAGAAGAGCTCGCCCGGCTCGTGGCTGCGCACGCCCTTG
>Ga0268265_10002286_pt1 | contig 14581 bp, 16 predicted proteins | sample KBSSwiS52_FD_190355 | JGI IMG/M metagenome (GOLD analysis project Ga0268265, IMG submission 190355) | Switchgrass rhizosphere microbial communities from Kellogg Biological Station, Michigan, USA - KBS Switchgrass S5-2 (SPAdes) (version 2) | ecosystem: Host-associated > Plants > Roots >... | reverse complement strand
CCTTGATCGTTATCCGCAGCGCTCGGCGATAAAGACTACGGCGAGGCTGATGCGCCTGCCTGTTGCCGGCGGAAAAGAGGAACTGGTGCTCGAGGGCGTCCGGCCCTTCGCCTGGGCAGTCACGGGCACGGCAATCGTATTCGTCGCCAGTGAGCGTGACTTCGATGCGATTGACGTGTACCGGCTCAGCGATCAGCGAGTTGCCCGCCTGGGTCGGCTCGGATTTCGCATTTCGGGGACCTACAACCACATGGCGGTGTCGCGCGACGGGCGCTGGGCATTGGCAACGCAGCTGGTGCGGTTCGAGTCCGACCTCATGCGGCTCGACAACTTTCAGTGACCGCGTCCCAGCCGCGACACTTGTCAGCTACTTCTTCTTTTCCGGGCGTTTCCAGCCTTCGATCGTGACCTGCTTGGCACGGGCGAGCGTCAGCTTGCCCTCCGGCGCGTCCTTGGTGATGGTCGAGCCCGCGCCGGTATTGGCGCCCGCGCCGATCTTGACCGGCGCGACCAGCATCGAGCCCGAGCCGATGAAGGCGTTGTCGCCGATCTCGGTGCGCCACTTGTTCGCGCCGTCGTAATTCACGGTCACGCTGCCGGCGCCGACGTTGACCTTCTTCCCCACCGTCGCATCGCCGATGTACGTGAGATGGTTGGCCTTGCTGCCATCGCCGATCACGCTGTTCTTCACTTCGACGAAATTGCCGATGTGTACCTCGTCGTGCAGCTCGCCGCCCGGGCGCATGCGCGCGAAGGGGCCGATCGAGCAGCGCGCGCCGATCGTGGTGCGATCGACTACGCAGTTCGGATGCAGCTCGGTGTCGGCGCCGACGCTGCAATCCTTCAGATAACAGTTCGGGCCGATGCGCACGCGGTCGCCGAGCGCGACTTTGCCGACCATGACGACGTTGACGTCGATGAACACATCGCGTCCGACGCTGACCTCGCCGCGGATGTCGACGCGCGCAGGATCGGCGAGCGTGACACCTTCCCGCATCAGCGCGTTGGCGCGCTCGGCGCGCAGAGTCGCTTCCAGTTGGGCCAGCTGCACTTTGTCGTTCACGCCCAGTACCTCTGCCTCAGTGGGAGCAATAACCGCGCCGACGCGCACAGGCTCGCGCACCGCCATGACGACGACGTCGGTGAGGTAGTACTCGCCTTGCGCGTTGTCGTTCTTCAATGCGGCGATCCACTTGCGCATCAGCCGCGCGGGTGCGCTCATCAGGCCGGTGTTGATCTCGTTGATCGCGCGCTCTTTGGTATTCGCGTCCTTCTGCTCGACGATGCGCACGACGCTGCCCGCGGTGTCGCGCACGATGCGGCCATAACCGCTCGGGTCGGCGAGGATGACGGTGAGCAGGCCCAGTCCTGCGGCGCCAGCGGCAACGAGCTGCTCGAGCGTGGACACGCGAACGCACGGCACGTCGCCGAACAGGATCAGCACTTGATGGTCGTCGGGAATCGCCGGCAGCGCTTGCGCAACCGCGTGACCGGTGCCGAGCTGCTCGGCCTGCAACACCCAGTTGATCGGCTCGTTGGGCAGCGCCTGCTTCACTTGCTCGCCGCCGTGGCCGTACACGACGTGGATCGCATCGGCGCGCAGCGCCTTCGCGCTCGCGATGACGTGGGAGAGCATCGGCTGGCCGGCCAAAGGCTGCAGCACCTTCGGCAGGTCCGACTTCATGCGCTTGCCCTGGCCGGCGGCCAGGATGACGATGGAAAGCGGCATGGGGCGCAGTGTACGCCCGGATCTATTGTTTGATCTTGCGCAGCTTCTCAATCGCGCGGATCTGCGCAGCGGCGCGCGCCAGCTCGGCTTGCGCTTCGGCGACCTCGATCGCCGAGCCGCGGTTACGCAAGGCTTCTTCGGCGCGCTGTTTCGCTGCCGTGGCCGCCGCTTCGTCCAGATCGTGAGCGCGCACCGCCGTGTCCGCGAGCACGGTCACGATGTGCGGTTGGATCTCGATGGCGCCGCCCGACACGAAGAAGAATTGCTCTTCGCCCCCCGGCGTCTGCACCCGGACTTCGCCGGGCCGGAGCGTTGTCAGGAGCGGCGCGTGCCGGGGCGCGATGCCGATATCGCCCATGATCGCCGGCACGAACACCATCGAGGCTTCGCCCGAGAAGATCTCGCCTTCGGCGCTGACGATGTCGACGTGGATGGTCGTGGCCATGGGTAGTTACTGCAGCGTCTTCGCCTTCGCGACCGCTTCATCGATGTCGCCGACCATGTAGAACGCCTGCTCCGGCAGGTGATCGTACTCGCCGGCGAGAATGCCTTTGAAGCCGCGAATCGTTTCCTTGAGCGGAACGATCTTGCCGTCCTGGCCCGTGAAAACCTTAGCGACATTGAACGGCTGCGACAGGAAGCGCTGGATCCGGCGCGCGCGCGAGACGGTGCGCTTGTCCTCTTCCGACAGCTCGTCCATGCCGAGGATCGCGATGATGTCCTGCAGTTCCTTGTTCCGCTGCAGTACGGCCTGCACGCCGCGCGCAACGTTGTAGTGCTCCTCGCCCACGACCAGCGGATCGAGCTGGCGACTCGTCGAGTCGAGCGGATCGACCGCGGGGTAGATACCCAGCGACGCGATCTGGCGCGAGAGCACGACAGTGGCGTCGAGGTGGGCGAACGTCGTCGCCGGTGACGGGTCGGTGAGGTCGTCCGCCGGCACGTACACGGCCTGGATCGACGTGATCGAGCCCGTCTTCGTCGACGTGATGCGCTCCTGCAGAACGCCCATCTCCTCGGCGAGTGTCGGCTGGTAACCCACCGCCGAGGGCATGCGGCCCAGCAGCGCGGATACTTCCGTGCCGGCGAGCGTGTAGCGGTAGATGTTGTCGATGAACAGCAGCACGTCGCGGCCCTTGCCCGTCTCGGTCTTCTCGTCGCGGAAGTATTCGGCCATCGTGAGGCCGGTCAGCGCGACGCGCAGGCGGTTGCCCGGCGGCTCGTTCATCTGGCCGTACACCATCGCGACCTTCGAGTTCGGCAGGTCCTTCGCGTCGATGACGCCCGCTTCCATCATCTCGTGATAGAAGTCGTTGCCTTCGCGCGTACGCTCGCCGACGCCCGCGAACACGGACAGACCCGCGTGTTGCTTGGCGATATTGTTGATCAGCTCGAGCATGTTGACGGTCTTGCCGACGCCGGCGCCGCCGAACAACCCGATCTTGCCGCCCTTCGCGAACGGCATCAGCAGGTCCATGACCTTGATGCCCGTGACCAGCAGCTCCTGGCCGCCGGCCTGCTCCTCGTACGAGGGCGCGGGTCGGTGGATCGGCAGGTATTCCTTCGCCTGTACCGGACCCTTCTCGTCCTGCGGGGCACCGAGCACGTCCATGATGCGGCCGAGCGTCGCCTTGCCGACCGGGACTGAGATCGGGGCGCCGGTGGCTTTCACGCTTAGGCCACGCTTCAGACCTTCGGAAACGCCCATGGCGATCGTGCGCACGACGCCGTCGCCGAGCTGCTGCTGCACTTCGAGCGTCAGATCCACGTCCTCGAGCTTGAGCGCCTCGTACACGTTCGGGATGTGCTCGCGCGGAAACTGCACGTCGATGACCGCGCCGATGATCTGCACGATCTTGCCGGTGGATACTTGCGTAGACATGTTACTGGTTTCCTCGCTCAAACCGCTGCGGCGCCGCCCACGATCTCGCTGATCTCCTTGGTGATCGCGGCCTGGCGTGCCTTGTTGTAGATCAGCTGCAATTCGTCGATCAGCTTGCCGGCGTTGTCGGTGGCGCTCTTCATCGCGACCATGCGCGCGGACATTTCGCAGGCGACATTCTCGACGGCGCCCTGGTAGACCTGCGACTCGATGTAGCGCATCAGCACGCCATCGAGCAGCTCCGCCGCGGAAGGCTCATAGATGTAGTCCCACATCTTCTGCAGCTTGTCCTCGTCTTCGGTAACGACCGGCAGCAGCTGGTGGATCGCCGGCTTCTGGCTCATCGTGTTCACGAACTCGTTGTTCACGAGGAACACGCGGTCGAGCTTGCCCTCCCGGTACAGGTCGAGCATCACCTTGATGGTGCCGATCAGGTCCGCGATATGGGGCCGGTCGCCGAGATGCGTCACGGTTGCCAGCGTCTTGGCAGAGCCCACGCGGCGGAAAAACTGCACGGCTTTCGAGCCGATCAGGCACAGCGAGATTTCCGTGCCGCGATTCTGCCAGTCGCGCATTGCGGCCAACGTCGCCCTGAACAGGTTGACGTTCAAGCCGCCGCACAAGCCGCGATCAGTGGTGATGATGATGAAGCCCACGGCCTTCGCTTCGCGCTCGACGAGGAACGGATGGCGGAAGTCCGGGTTAGCCTTGCGCAGGTGGCCGATGACGCGGCGGATGCGCTGCGAGTACGGCCGCGTCGCACGCATGCGATCCTGCGCCTTGCGCATCTTGCTGGCGGCGACCACCTGCATCGCCTTGGTGATCTTCTGCGTGCTCTTGAAGCTCGCGATCTTCACCCGGATTTCTTTTACGCCCGGCATGCTTCAGTACGTCCCGGTGGTGGCGAACTCTTCCGAGATTTTCTTCAGCGTCGCTTCGTTCTCCGGCGACAGCACAGGGTTCGCCTGCATCGCGTCCATCTGCTGCTTGTAGCTCGTCTTGGCGAACGCCTGCAGCCCCGCTTCGAACGCGCCAATCTTGTTGATCTCGACCTTGTCCATGTAACCGTTGTTCACGGCATAGATCGACAGCGCCATCTCGGCGACCGACATCGGTGCGTACTGCTTCTGCTTCATCAGCTCGGTGACGCGCTGGCCGCGCTCGAGCTGCTTGCGGGTCGACTCGTCGAGGTCGGAGGCAAACTGCGAGAACGCCGCGAGCTCGCGAAACTGCGCCAGCGACAGCTTGATGCCGCCGGACAGCTTGGAGATCAGCTTGGTCTGCGCCGCGCCGCCGACGCGCGACACGGAGATGCCGGCGTTCATGGCGGGACGGATGCCGGCGTTGAACAGATCGCCTTCGAGGAAGATCTGGCCGTCGGTGATCGAGATGACGTTGGTCGGCACGAACGCAGTGACGTCGCCCGCCTGCGTCTCGATGATCGGCAGGCCGGTGAGGGAGCCGGTCTTGCCTTTCACTTTGCCGCCGGTCTTCTTCTCGACGTATTCCTCGTTGACGCGCGCCGAGCGCTCGAGCAGGCGCGAGTGCAGGTAGAACACGTCGCCCGGATACGCCTCGCGGCCCGGCGGACGGCGCAGCAGCAGCGAGATCTGCCGGTACGCCCACGCCTGCTTGGTGAGGTCGTCATAAATGATGAGCGCGTCTTCGCCGCGGTCCATGAAGAACTCGCCCATTGCGCAGCCCGCGTACGGTGCGAGGTACTGCATCGAGGCGGGCGTCGAGGCGGAGGCGGCGACGATGATCGTGTGCTTCATCGCGTCGTGCTCTTCGAGCTTGCGCACGACGTTGGCGATCGAGCTCTGCTTCTGGCCGATCGCGACATAGATGCATTTGATGCCGCTGTTCTTCTGATTGATGATCGTGTCGATCGCCATCGCGGTCTTGCCGGTCTGGCGGTCGCCGATGATCAGCTCGCGCTGGCCGCGGCCGATCGGCACCATCGAGTCGACGGCCTTGTAGCCGGTCTGCACCGGCTGGCTCACGGACTTGCGGAACACCACGCCGGGCGCGATGCGCTCGATCGGCGAGTTGTGGTCGGCCTTGATCGGGCCCTTGCCGTCCATCGGCTTGCCGAGCGAGTCGACGACGCGACCGAGCAGGCCTTCGCCGACCGGCACTTCGAGAATGCGCCCGGTGGTCTTGACCGTGTCGCCTTCCTTGATGTGCTTGTACTCGCCGAGCACGACCGAGCCGACCGAATCCTGCTCCAGGTTCAGCGCCAGGCCGAAGCTGCCGCCCGGGAACTCCAGCATCTCGCCGTACTTCGCGTCGGCGAGGCCGTGGATGCGCACGATGCCGTCGGTCACGGTCACGACCGTGCCGATGTTGCGCTCCTCGGCGGCGCTCGCGAATTTCTCGATGCGCGCCTTGATCAGATCGCTGATTTCGGAGGCTTTGATTGCCATGTCTATGCTTTCCTACATCAATGCATGATTTGAGTGGCGAGCCGCTCGAGGCGCGCCTTGAGCGAGCCGTCGATGACGAAATCGCCTGCGCGCACGACCGCTCCGCCGATCAGGCCCGCGTCGACAGCGCAGTGCAGCCGCACGTCACGCTTCAACCGCTTCTTCAGCGCTGCAAGCAGCCTGGTGCGCTGCGCTTCATCGAGCTGCACGGCCGACGTGATGTGCACGTCGGTGATGTTCTCGACGTCGGCACGCAGCTCCTCGTACATCGCCGCAACCTCGGGGAGCACGGCGAGCCGGCGATTCTGCGCCAGCGTGTTGAGGAAGTTGCGGCCGTGCTCGTCGGCGCGGCTCGCTTCGGCGATCAGCTCGACCAGGTCGGCCGGCTGCACGCGGGGGCTCGACAGGAGCTTGACCACGCGCTGGTCCACGACGGTAGCCGCGGCGGCCGCCAGCATCTCCGACCAGCGCGCGAAATCCTTGCTGTCGCGCGCCGCCTCGAAGGCTGCTCTGGCGTACGGTCTTGCGAGTGTGACTTTCTCGGCCATGACTGCGTGCCTCAGCCGCGCTCGATCTCGAGCGCCAGCTGGTCCAGCAGCTCGGCGTGCGCCTTGGCGTCGATCTCGCGACCGAGCAGCTTGCCGGCGCCGGCGACCGCGATCAGCGCGACTTCACGCCGCAGCTGCTCGCGTGCACGGTTCGATTCGAGCGTGACCTCGTTGCGCGCATCGGCCAACAGCCGCTGACCTTCGGCAATCGCCGTGCCGCGCGCTTCCTCGACCACCTCGTTCGAGCGGCGGTTGGCCTGCTCGACGATCTTGTTCGCCTGCACGCGCGCTTCCTTGATGATGTCGGTCGCGCTCGCCTTCGCTTCCACGAGGCTCTTCTCGGCCTTTTCCGCCGAGATCAGCCCGTCGGCGATCTTGCGCTGCCGTGCTTCGATGGCCGCGATCAGCGGCGGCCAGATGAACTTCATCGTGACCCCGCCAAGGATCAGGAACACGATCAACTGGATTACCAGTGTGATGTTGAGGCTCATGGTGCGAACCGCGCCTTACGCTGTGTGTCAGGTCTTGACGAACGGATTCGCGGTGGCGAACCACAGCGCGATGCCTACGCCGATGATGAACGAGGCGTCGATCAGGCCGAGCAGCAGGAAGACCTTGGTCTGCAGCACGTTCATCAGCTCCGGCTGGCGCGCCGAGGCTTCGATGTACTTGCCCGACATGATGCCCACGCCGAGGCAGGCGCCGAGCGCGCCGATACCGATGATCAGGCCACAGGCCAGTGCGACAAAACCGACATCCGTCATGATCGTTCTCCGAGGTTTAAGCGAAATCTCATCTACGCAATCAGTGGTGCTCGTGCGCCTGGCCGATGTAGACCAGCGTCAGCATCATGAAAATGAACGCCTGCAGCAGCACGATCAGGATGTGGAAGAGCGCCCAGACCGTGCCGGTGATCAGATGCATCGCGATGCCGTAGGCGGTGACAGTTCCGCCGAGGCCAGCGATCAGGAAGAAAATCAGCTCGCCAGCGTACATGTTTCCGTACAGACGCATGCCGTGCGACAGCGTGCGTCCGCAGTACTCCACGATGTTCATGCCGACGTTGGCTATGCCGAGCAGCAGCGCGGCGATCCAGGTGAGCGGATTCCATGTGATCTTGGCCATGCCGAACGGCGCGACCGCGAGCTCGTGCAGCCAGCCGCCGAGCCCTTTGACTTTGACGCTGTAATACAGGACCAGCACCAGCGTGCCGAGCGACATGCCGATCGTGCCGTTCAGGTCGGCCGTCGGCAGCGGGCGCAGGTACTCGATACCGAACCCCTTGTGGGCGATCCACGGCAGCAGGTCGACGGGCAGCAGGTCGATCGCGTTCATGAGCGCGACCCACACGAAGACCGTCAGGGCCAGCGGCGCGATGTACTTGAGATTGCCGTGGACCAGCGTCCGGGCCTGCTCGTCGACGTACTCGACGAGCATTTCGACCGCACACTGGAACTTGCCAGGCACACCGGGCGTGGCTCGCCGCGCGGCAAGGCGCAGCACCAGCAGCGTGATGGCTGCACACAGCAGCGAGAAGAACAGAGTGTCCTTGTGGACGACGGAGAAATCGATGAGCGAGTGCTGCGGCTTGCTCGCGAGGTGGTGCAAATGATGCGCGATGTACCCGGACATTCCTTCGCCGTGGTCACCGCCGCTCTCACTTGCCATCAGCGTCATTCGCATACTTCTTCCCGAACACGAACCAAGCCCAGTACGCCACCATCGCGCCGAACAAGCCCGCCAGCACTGCCAGCGGCGCGAACATCCGGGATCGCAGCACGATCACCAGCAGGCTGACCGTCACCACGATCTTGAACAGCCACCCTGCGAAAAAACTGATCGCACTCAGGCGCACGCCGTGCGTCAGGCTGTGCTTGAACAGCACCAACGCCATGTACACCGTCCAGACCAGGCCGATGCCGCCGCCCACCAGCGCCGACAGCGCGGCCTTCGTGCCGAGCGTCACCGCAAATATTGTGGCGAGCGCTCCGCTCCACAACGCCTGCCACAGCAGAATTCGTACTGACTGGCGCGCGGCAGCTGCAAGAACGTTGGTACTCACGGACAACAAAAATGCCACCGTGCTTGCAGCCGAGCGATCGGCACGTGTGGCATTGTTCGACCCGAAGAAAATGCCAGCCGAGATGTGTGCCCGGCCGGAAAAGGCCGCGCATTATACGCAGCGATTTGCGCTGCTTCAACAAAGAGATAGCGAGCCCGCGGCGGGCCGCGGCGCTTGACAGAAACCGGACGAAAACGAGCCAGAAACGGTTCTGCCGCCTGCACGTCGGGCAGGGGCGCCAATCAGCGGATGTGGTCGATGATCCCGTCGAGCTCGTCGAGCGAGTGGTAACTGATCACGAGCTTGCCCTTGCCCGAAGCCGAGTGTTGCACGGCGACTTTCGCGCCCAGCTTTTCGCTCAGCTCGCCTTCCAGCTTGCGGATGTTCGGATCGGCGCGCGGCGCGCGCTCCTCGGACGCGGCTTGCGGCTTGGCAGTGAGCCGCTTGACCAGCGCCTCGGTCTCGCGCACCGACAGCTTCTTCTGGGCGACCAGTGCGCCGACTTCCGCCTGCTGCCGCCGCGCCTCGAGCCCGAGCAGGGCACGCGCGTGGCCCATTTCCAGCTCGCGGTGCTCGACCAGAGTCTTTACCTCGTCGGTAAGCTCCAGCAGGCGCAGCAGATTGGAGACGGCAGCGCGCGAGCGGCCTACCGCCTCTGCCGCAGTCGCATGGGTCATGTCGAATTCGGTGATCAGGCGATCGAGCGCCCGCGCCTCTTCCAGCGGATTCAGGTTCTCGCGCTGGATGTTCTCGATGAGCGCCATCGCGATCGCGGCCTCATCGTTGACGCGGCGGATGACGGCCGGAATCTCATGCAGGCCGGCCAGCTGCGCGGCGCGCCAGCGGCGCTCGCCGGCGATGATTTCGTAGCGCACGTGACCGGCGGCGCCCGCGGACGCGTCCAGCGGCCGCACGACGATCGGCTGTACGACACCCTGCGCTTTGATCGAGTCGGCCAGCTCCTGCAGCGTCTCGGGCCGCATGTCGATGCGCGGCTGATATTTGCCGCGCTGGAGCAAGTCCACGGGCAACTTCTGCAGCTCCTCGTCGCCGGGCGGCTGCGCGGCGACCGGGGACTCATCGTCCGGCTCGGGCTGACCGAGCAACGCGCCCAGTCCGCGGCCGAGGCTTCGTCGTTTCGTCGCCATGATTGCCATTCTTGTTTGTCCGAATTTTCAGTTCGTTGGCCAGTGCGTTGGAGCAAGCCCGCGCTATTGCGCGACAACGTCGGCGCCCGCGGCCGCGACTTCGTAGACGCCTTCCTCGCGCCGGATCATCTCCCCCGCGAGCGCCAGGTACGCGAGCGCGCCGCGCGACTCGCGATCGTAATGCAAAGCGGGCTTGCCGTAGCTCGGGGCTTCCGCCAGGCGCACGTTGCGCGGAATGATGGTGCGAAACACCTTCTCGCGGAAGTGCTCGATCAGCTGGGCCGAAACCTCGTTCGCCAGGTTGTTCCGCGGATCGAACATCGTGCGCAGGATGCCGTCGATCTCCAGGCCCGGGTTGGGACCGGCCTTGATCTGTTCGATCGTGTCGACCAGCGCAGTGAGCCCCTCGAGCGCGTAATACTCGCACTGCATGGGAATCAGCACGCCCTCGGCGGCGACGAGCGCGTTCACCGTGAGCATGTTGAGCGCCGGCGGACAGTCGATCAGCACGACGTCGAACTGGTCGCGCACCGGCTGCAGCGCGTCGCGCAGCCGCGATTCGCAGCCCGCCTTGCCCATGAGCTGCACTTCCGCAGCGACGAGGTCCTGATTCGACGGCATCAGCTTGAACGCGGCGTATTCGAGATCCAGCAGCGCCGCGCTAGCTGCGCAGTCGCCGAGCAGCACGTCGGTCGTCGAGCGCTCGACAGTGCGCTTGTCGACGCCGCAACCCATAGTCGCGTTGCCTTGCGGATCGATATCGATGAGCAGCACGCGCCGCTTGGTCGCGGCCAGCGAGGCCGCGAGATTGACGCTCGTGGTCGTCTTCCCGACGCCGCCTTTCTGATTGGTGATTGCGAGAATGCGGTGCATGACTGAAGCGGACGAGTGGCTCCCGGCCTCAGGCTCTGTCGTGGCTGCGGCAGAGTTCCACAAGATGCCGCTGCTCGTCCAGACCTGGGATGTTAAGCCGATGGACTGCCGCAAGTTTCCATCCGTTAGGAATGTGTTCCAACTCGTCTGTCGGGTAACGGCCTTTCATCGCAAGGAGTCGCCCGCCGCCGACACATAGATGTCCTGACCACTTCACGAACGTCTCTATCGGACCCACGGCACGCGACACGACACTGTCGAAGCGCTCTTTCGGCCGATAATTCTCGGCGCGCGTGTGCACGGTTTGCACGTTGCGCAAGCCGAGAGTCTGCGCCGCATGCTCGACGAACTTCAGCTTCTTCGCCGTCGAGTCGATGAGCGTGAGCTCGAGCTGGGGCAGCGCGGCCGCGAGCGGCAGGCCCGGAAAGCCCGCGCCGGTGCCGATGTCCGCGATGCGAGCGCCGCGCAGGTAGCTGTGCACGGCGAGACTGTCGAGCAGGTGCTTGGTGATCTGCTGACCGCGCTCGCGGATCGCGGTCAGGTTCATGCGCTGGTTCCAGTCGTCCAGCTCATCGAGCAGTCGCAGCAGCTGGGCAGCTTGGTCAGAGCTCAGCGGGATGCCGAGCTCCGCGGCGCCTGACATCAGGACGTCGAGGGACACGTCAACCGATCTTCACCACCGCGCGCCCGGTCACCGCACCTTTGACGTACGGCTCGAACGCCTGCGGCAGCTCGTCGAGACTGATAGTGCGCGTGACGATCGCGTCGAGGTGACGCGGCTTCAGGTCGCTCGCGAGACGCTGCCACACCGCGAGACGCAGCGGTCGTGGCGTATATACGGAGTTGATGCCGAGCAGGTTCACGCCGCGCAGGATGAACGGCACGACGGTGCTCTTCAGCTCCGGGCTCGCTGCGAGGCCGATGCTGGCGATGTTGCCCCAGAAATTCGTGGTGCGAGTCAGCCACGCGAGCACGTCGCCGCCGAGATTGTCGATCGCGCCGGCCCACTGCGCTTCTTCGAGCGGCCGCGAGCCGAGGTTGAGCCCTTCGCGCAACAGGACGCGGGCGGCGCCGAGCTTCTCCAGATAGGCAGTCGCAGCTTGCTTGCCGGTGAGCGCGACGACCTTGTAGCCGCGGCCCGCGAGCATGTCGATTGCCAGGCTGCCGACGCCGCCGGTCGCGCCCGTGACGACGATGTCGCCGCCTTCCGGACGCTGACCGTTCTGCTCCATGCGATGGATCGCGAGCGCAGCGGTGTAACCCGCGGTCCCGATCGCCATGCACTGAAATTCGTCGAGACCGGGCGGGATCGGCACGACCCAGTCGCCTTGCACGCGTGCGTACTCGGCGTAACCGCCGTCGTGGGTCTCGGACAGGCCGCAGCCGTTCACCAGGACTTTCTGTCCCGGCTTGAATTCGGCGTGCTGCGAGGAGACGACTGCGCCGGCGAGGTCGATGCCGCCGACCAGAGGGTATTTGCGCAGGATCTTGCCGGCGCCGGTCGCAGCGAGCGCGTCCTTGTAGTTGATCGTCGAGTAACCGACCTTGACGACCACCTCACCGGGACCGAGATCGCTCAGCCCGATCGTTTCCAGGCGCCCGGCGATCTTGCCGCCTTCCTGGTGAATGCGGAATGCGCGAAAGCTATTCACTGTCGCGGACGCACTTGCCGTGCTTGCGCAGCTCGTCGGTGCTGCACAAGCCGGGCTGCCGGCCGAAGAACTCGGCGATGGCCTCGAAGTCCTTCTCGTCCACGCCGGTAATGATGCCGGCCATGATCGGGTTCTTGCGCTTGCCGCTCTTGTAATCCTGCAGCGCGTGCACGATGTAGTCAGGGTACTGTCCGGCGAGGATCGGATACTCGGGGCCGATGGTCTTGGCGCCGTCCGAGCCGTGGCACGACACGCAGGTCTGCGTAGCCGGCGGCGGCGTGCCGATGACCTGCTTGACCGGCTGGACGACTTCGGCCTGCAGGAAGGCAGCGATGTCGGCGCGCTCCTGTTCCGAAAGCGTCGCGGCCTGTGAGTGCATCGTCTGGTGCGGGCGATCGCCGCCGGCGTAGCCGTTCAGAGCGGTGATCAGGTACTGCGCGTTCTGGCCGCCGAGCTTCGGCACGCTGTAGTTCGGGAAGGCGTTCTTGTAGTCCGGCACGCCGTGACAGCCGTGGCAGGTGTATGCGAGGACCTTGCCCCGACCGGCATCGCCGTCGGCGTTCGCGTCCGCGGCCATGCCGACGAGCCCGACCGCTACCCAGGCCGCGATTGCGGCCGCTCGCCCGTTCATATCCGCTCCCGTTTCGTGCAGGGCGCGGATGGTACAGGAACTGCAGGTTCCGCTGTATACTGCCCAACCCGCATTCCCGATCCGAAGGTTTTTCGCTCATGGCTCGTATCACCGTCGAGGATTGTCTGCACCAGGTGCCGAATCTGTTCCAACTGGTCCTGGTTGCCGCGAAGCGCGCGCGCAAGCTGGCCAATGGCGCCGAGGCGACGGTTGACTGGGAGAACGACAAGTCCACGGTCGTGGCGCTGCGCGAGATCGCAGCCGGCCACATCGGACCCGAGATTCTCGAAGAGGCCGAGCGACCGCAGCCCGAGACGATGCCGGAACTCGAAATGTCCGGCGAGCTGCGCGCCCCGCACCTCGGATTGGGAGACTGATCCACCCCTCATCCGGTCGGCCTGCCGGTCGCAGTCATGGACTACGCGTCTTCCATCCTGGGGCTCCTGCCGACTGGAAGACGCTCGATCGGCGTCACGCAGCTCCTCAATAAGCTCGAAACGTACCTGCCGCCGGCGCAGGTCGATCGCGTCCGCGACGCCTATGAGTTCGGCGCGGAGGCGCATGAAGGCCAGAAGCGCCTGTCCGGCGAGCCGTACATCGCCCATCCCGTCGCGGTAGCCGACCTGCTTGCCGATCTGCGCCTGGATGCGCCGACGATCATCGCGGCGATCCTGCACGACGTCATCGAGGACACGCCGACCGCCAAGGACGAGATCGCCGAGCGCTTCGGCGCCGACGTCGCCGAGCTGGTCGACGGCGTTTCCAAGCTCGATCACATCCAGTTCCGCAGCCGCGCCGAGGCGCAGGCCGAGAGCTTCCGCAAGATGCTGCTGGCGATGGTGCGCGACATCCGCGTCATCATGGTCAAGCTCGCGGACCGCACTCACAACATGCGCACGCTCGGCTCGGTGCCGCCGGCGAAGCGCCGCACCGTGGCGCGCGAGACGCTGGAGATCTACGCGCCGATCGCCAATCGCCTCGGCATCCACTCGATCAAGTCCGAGCTCGAGGAACTCGGCTTCAAAGCTCTGTATCCGGGCCGGCACCGCATCATCGAGAAGGCGCTGAAGCGCGCGCGCGGCAACCAGAAGCAGTTCGTCGGCAAGATCGCCGACAACCTGCGCGGCGCGCTGGAGAAGGCCGGCGTGAAGGGCCGCGTCGAGGGACGCGAGAAGCATCTGTACAGCGTCTACCAGAAGATGCGGCGCAAACGCTCGCCGCTGGCGTCGATCGTCGACGTGTTCGGCTTCCGCATCATCGTCGACTCGGTCGACACGTGCTATCGCGCGCTCGGCCTCGTGCACGGCCTGTATCGGCCGATGCCGGGCCGCTTCAAAGACTACATCGCGATTCCGCGCATCAACGGCTACCAGTCGCTGCACACCACGCTGTTCGGTCCGAACGGCATGCCGATCGAAGTGCAGATCCGCACCGATGACATGCATCGCATTGCCGAGTCCGGCATCGCCGCGCACTGGCAGTACAAGACTGGCGAAGATCAGGGCAAGACCTATCGCGACCGCGCGAGCGAGTGGCTGCAGCATCTGATGGAGATGCCGCACGGCGGCAGCTCCGAAGAATTCATGGAGAGCGTCAAGCTCGACCTGTTCCCGGACAAGGTGTACGTGTT